>Ga0335078_10007891_pt1 | contig 15801 bp, 12 predicted proteins | sample Lox_Sample_32_FD_206711 | JGI IMG/M metagenome (GOLD analysis project Ga0335078, IMG submission 206711) | Soil microbial communities from Loxahatchee National Wildlife Refuge, Florida, United States - Lox_Sample_3.2 | ecosystem: Environmental > Terrestrial > Soil > Wetlands | place: USA... | reverse complement strand
ATGCGCGGCGCAAAGTAGAGCACGGCGTTGATGCCGGACAGCTGGTTGAAGAACGCGATCAGCACCGCGAGCAGGATGGGGCGGCGCAGCCGCCGCGTCCAAAACGGCCCCGTCTCCACCCGATCGTGGGCGGCCGCGAGGATTTCATCGGCGGCCGCCTCGACCCTGGCCGGGGGCTCCCCCGGCATGATGAGGCCCAGGACCCGCAGCCCCGCCCCGCGGTCCCCCTTGCGGCAGAGCAGCCAGCGCGGGCTCTCGGGCAGCCCGAGGCACGAGGCCGTGTAGACGAGCGACGGGAAGGCCGCGATCCCGAGCATCCAGCGCCAGGCGTTGTCGCCGATGCCCCTGAGCAGGTAATTCGAGAGGAACGCGACGATGATGCCGAAGACGATGTTGAACTGGAACATCCCGGCCAGGCGCCCGCGATACGCCGCGGGGGAGATCTCAGCGATGTAAAGCGGCGCGGCGACCGTCGAGACGCCGATGCCGACGCCGCCGATGAACCGGGCGGCGATGAGGGAGTCCACGTTCCAGGCGTACGCGCAGCCGACGGCGGAGACGACGTAGAGGATCCCGATGGCGGTGAGCGTCGCCTTGCGGCCGAAACGGTCCGTCGGCCAGTTGCCCACGAGCGACCCCAGCACGGTGCCGTACAGGGCCGAGGCGATCGCGAACCCGTGCATCGCGGAGCTCAAGTGCCAAAGCGACTGGATCGTCTGCTCCGCCCCGGAAATGACGACGGTGTCAAAGCCGAACAGGAAGCCCGCGAGAGCGGACGTCAGCGACCACCAGTAGATGCGGGCCTTCATGCGCCTTGCCACCGAGTGAGGACGAAACCGCGGCGAAGCGCAACCGGGCGCTTTGGAAGCCGGGCGGACCGGCGGGCGCCGGGGCGCGGGCCGCGTCCCGGACGGCGGCTATTCGCGCGGGCGCTCCGGATGCCGGCGCCCAACCGGCTCGCCGGGCGCCGGCAGAGCGAGGCCGAAGGCGGCAGCCGGGGCCTCCGACCAGAGCCGCACGGCCTCCGCCTCGGCAAGACCGAGATACGCGGCGACGCGGCGCACGCCCTCGTCGGGGGTCAGCGTGGATCCCGCGAATCCCGCGCCGCCGGGCATGCGGGCCACGCCGTCGGCGCCGACGAGGACCTCGAGCTCCCCGAGGGTGTAGCGCCCCGGGCCGGCCCCCGCCCCCGCCATGCAGTCCGTCGTGAACAGGACCCGTCCGGCCGGCTTCGCGCGGACGAAGTTGCGCAGCACGAAGGGGGGCAGATGGATCCCGTCCGGGATGAAGCACGCCGTCAGCTCGTCCCGGGCGAGCAGGCGCTGGACCACGTTGTCGTGGCGGTGGAGCGTCTGCGGCACCCCGTTCCCCACGTGGGTCGCGAAGCGGGCTCCGGCCGCGATGGCGGCATCGATCTGGGAGGCGCTCGCGTTGGTGTGCCCGAGCGAGGCGGCGGCGCCGCGCCGGACAAGGTGGGCGATGAAGTCGGGCGAGCCGGGCCACTCCGGCGCGAGCGTGACCAGGCGGATGCGGCCGTCCGCGGCGGCCTGCAGCCTGTCGAACTCCGCGGCGGACGGGGCGTGCATGGGCCCGGGCGGATGGGCGCCGCGGTAGCCCGCCTCGGGAGACAGCCACGGGCCCTCGAGGTGATAGCCGGCCACCAGCGAGCGGAGCACGGGACTGCGCGAGCGGGCGCGCTCGCAGGCCTCCAGCCGCCGGCAGAGCCGGTCGACCCGGGCGGTCACGAAGGTGACAAAGATCGCCCGGGCGCCGTGGCCCCGCAGCGCGCGGGCCGCCCGCGACCAGTCCGCCGGGGTCAGGCCGTCGCGCTGGAAGTCGACTCCGGCGAAGCCGTTGACCTGGAAATCGAAGAGCACCGGCCGCTTCATGGCTCAGGCTCCCAGGTCGCGCACGCGGCCGAGCTGGGGGACGAGGACGCAGACGGCCGCCCACGCAGCCAGCGGGAACGCCGCACCGATCATGAAGATGACGTTGAATGAGGAGACGGCCACGGTCGAGCCGATGAAGAGCATGGCCGCCGCGCCCACCAGGGAGCCGAGCGCGCCCCCGAAGCCCGAGACCGAGCCGACGGCCTGCCTCGGGAAGACCTCCGCCGGAAGCGCCATGTTGCCCCAGGCGGCGTGGCAGAACATGGCGACGCTGATCAGCGCCAGCGCCGACGCGGGGCCGAGGGAGCGCGTGATCAGGATGAAGCAGGCCGGGATCGCGCAGGACGCGGCGAACATGACCGTCTTGCGGGCGCGGTCGACCGACCAGCCCCCGCGCACGAGCCACGCGGGCAGGGCGCCGCCGGCCAGGTTGCCCAGCGCCAGGGCCACGTAGGGTATCCAGTAATACTGCCCGATCGCCTTCAGGTCGAACCCGCGCTCCTGCTGGAGGAACTTCGGCATCCAGAAGGCGAAGAAATACGAGATCGGGTCGGTGAGCATGCGCGCGAGGATGCAGCCCCAGGTCTCCGGCAGGCGCAGGAGGCCCCGGATCGGCACGGGCCCCGGGGGCGCGGCCGGCCCGGGCCCCTCCTCGATCAGCTCGAGTTCGGCTTTCCCGAGCCACGGGTGCTGGCGCGGCGCGCGGTAGACGAGCAGCCAGAGGACGGTCCAGGCGGCGCTCAGCGCCGCTCCGACCACGAACGCGTACCGCCATCCGAATCCGAGCGTTATCCAGGCGACCACCGGCGCCGCTACGGCCGCCCCCACCGCGGTTCCCGAGTTGAAGACCCCGACGGCCAGCGCGCGCTGGCGAACGGGGAACCACTCGCTCACCGCCTTGACCCCCGCCGGGAAGTTGGCCGGCTCAGCCGCACCCAGGAGGAACCGGCAGAAGGAGAACTGGAGCGCCGTACGGGCGAAGGCGTGGAGCGCATCCACGACCGACCAGCTGGCGACGAAGATGGCCAGCCCCCGGCGGGTCCCCAGCCGGTCGATCAGGCGCCCGCTGACCGCGTACATGACCGTGTAGCTCGCCAGGAACGCCGCCGTCACGTGGGAGTACTGGATCGTCGTGATGCCCAGGACCCTCTGCAGGGTGGGCGCGAGGAGCGCCAGGGTCTGGCGGTCGAAGTAATTGAGCGCCGTGGTCAGGGCGATGAGGCCGACCATGTACCAGCGTAGGCCCCGTACCGTGGGATGCATGCGCGCCCTTGCCTGTGGGCCCCGCCGAGCAAAAGGGCACGCACCGACGCGGTCAACGTTGACCCGCTCCGGCGTCGCGGCCGCGCCCCCTTCCCTTGACAAGGGGCCCCGGCACCCCGACGGCGGGAAGCCTTCCAACGCCCATGTCCGCCGACTCCGCCCACGATCCGGCGCCCCCCCGGCCCCTCCGGCGATTCGCCGCCGACCGGCTGGCGGTCGAGGTGCACGGCGACCGCCGCTCCCTCGGGCGCGCGGCCGCCTGGGCCGCCGCCGCCTGGCTGCGCGCCGTGATCGCGTCCCAGGGCTCGGCCCGGGTGGTCTTTGCGTGCGCCCCGTCCCAGGACGAGTTCCTCGCGGCCCTGGCGGACCCCGCGGCCGTTGGCGGCGCGATCGACTGGGGCCGCATGGTCGCCTTCCACATGGACGAGTACATCGGCCTCGGGGACCGCCACCCCCGGGGCTTCCGCCAGTACCTGAGAGCCCACCTCCTGGAGCGGGCGCCGGTCGGCGTGTTCCATCCCATCCCGGCCGAGGCCCCGGACAGCGCGGCCGTGTGCCGCGCGTACGCCGCGCGGCTCGCCGAGGGCCCCATCGACCTGATCTGCCTCGGCGTCGGGGAGAACGGCCATATCGCCTTCAACGACCCCTCGGCGGCCGACTTTGACGACCCGGAGCGGGTCAAGGTCGTCGAGCTCGACGCGGCGTGCCGGCAGCAGCAGGTGAACGACGGGTGCTTCCCCTCGCTCGCCCAGGTGCCGCGGCGCGCCATCACGGTCACGGTGCCCGTCTTCATGTCGGCGCGCCGCCTGAGCATCCAGGTTCCCGGGCGGCGCAAGGCGGCGGCGGTGCGCTCCATGCTCCGCGGCCCCATCGGCCCCGGGTGCCCCGCCTCGATCCTGCGCCTCCACCCGGACGCCAGGCTCTTTCTCGACGCGGAATCGTCGCCGGCGGAGTGAGCCGGCGCCCGGGCTATGGGCGCAGCGACCCCCCGTCCACCCAGAGGCTCTCGACCATCTCGACCCGCGGGCTGGCCGGGAACCCGAAGTCCCGGTTCGCCATGCGCTCAACCAGCAGCTCCACCGCCCACCTGCCGATCAGGCGCTGGTTTTCCTCGAGCCCCGAGAAGCCCGTGCCGTCGAGGATCTGGCTGACCGCGGCGACGCCCAGGTCCCCGGGCACCCGGATCCGCTGCTGCCTGAGGATCGAGGCCAGCTCCCCCAGGGATTCGCGGTCGTGGACGAACACGACCACGTCCGGCCGGCAGCGCCTCAGCCAGGAGCGCACGGGCCCGTCCTCGACCCGGCCCAGGCGCAGGACCGGCAGGCCCGGGCCGCCGGGGGCGCCCTCGCACCAGCCCAGGTAGGCGCCCACGTAGGCGTGGTTGCTGCGGGCGTCCTCGTAGCGGCTGATCGCGAGCCCCGGGCGCCGGTAGCCGCGCCGGCGGACCTCGTCCAGGGCGTGCAGCATGTCGTTGAAGAAGTTCCCGGTGACCCGGTGCAGGGGCGTGCGGATGCTCATGCCCTGCGTCACGACCGCGTAGGGCCTGAGCTCCGCCGGGAACTCGGCATCCACGTCGGGGCTCCCGAAGCAGAGGATCCCCTCGATGCCGCGCGCGTCGAGGATGGCGCGGAAGCGGCGGTGGGTCATGCCCGGGGCCCGCATCCAGAGCGGCTCGAGGCGGTAGCCGAGCTCGTCGGCGCGCGCGGCCATGCTGGCGTAGATGCGGGCATGGTGGGCCGAGCGGCTCCACGGCGCGGCGTCGTCGTACAGGGAGACGACGGCGAGGCACGCGCGGCCGCGCAACGCGCTGCTGAGGCGCATGCGCGCCATCAGCTCGTTCAGCCGCGCGTCCGGCCGGTAGCCCTGTCGCCTGGCGATCCCGCGGATGCGCCGCTTGGTCGCGGCCGAGATCTTCGGGCTGTCGCGCAGGGCGAGGGAGACCGACGACGGTGAAACCCCCGCCAGCCGGGCGATGCGGTAGATGCTCATGGCCGTCAGCGGCGTGCGCGCCGCCACGACGATAGGGCAGGCCCGGGGCCGGTCAACGTTGACCTTCCACGGGTTTCCCCGCGGGATGGCCCGGGGCTATGCATCCGGGTGCCCCGGCCCCCCGCCGCCAATGAGCACATCCTCCGCCCTAGGATCACTCGGCCTCATGGCGACGGCCCTGCTGGCGGCGTCGGCCCAGGCCCTCGCCCGCCCCGTGGGCCTGATGGACCGCATCCCCCTCGACCCGACCCCGCGGAGCCTCGTCTACGACGGCGGCAAGGTCCCGTTCCCGCCGGCCATCTCCGTGCTGGGGCTCGACCCCGCGGACCCCGGCCAGGAAGGGACGATCGAGACCATGCGCGAGCTCTTCCGGCTGACGCCCCCGGTCCGCGGCGACTTCGGCGGCGCCGCGGCGTACCGGGTGGAGTTCAGGCGCCGCGCGGGAGTCGCCTATCCCGAGGGCTACCGGCTCACCTCCGGCCCGTCCGGGATCACGGTGGAGTCCGCCACCGACGCCGGCGAGTACTACGGCGCGCAGACCGTCTACCAGTTGCTCGCCTACGCGTATGCCGGCACGCGCTTTCTCACCTACAGCGAGGCCCCGGAGGAGGCGGACGCCGCCGCCCGGCGCTACGTGCCGCTGTTGTCCATCGAGGACCATCCGGCCTACGCCGTCCGGTCCGTGATGGCCGACATGGGGCGGGCGCCCTACAGCATGGCCCTCCTCAGGCGGCTGATCCGGATCATGGGCCAGCTGAAGCTCAACCTGCTCCATCTCCACCTCTACGACGACCAGCTCTGCAGCTTCCGCTTCGCGCGCCTTCCGCTTGGCCACGAGAACCCGTGCGCCATCGACGCGGCGGACCTGAGGGAGCTCGTCCGCTACGCCCGCGTCCGGCACGTCTCGGTCATGCCCGAGCTCGAGTCCTGGGGCCACGTGCAGAGCATCACGTACCACTATCCGGAGCTGCGCGGCGGCCCCGGGATGTACGGCGGCGCCTCCTTCGCGATGGGGGAGAGGACCTACGCCCTGCTGGAGGCCATGTACGACGAAATCGTGCCGTGCCTGGAGGACCGGGCCGCGGTGCACGTCGGCCTGGACGAGGCCGTCTGGGCGGTGCTGCCCGGTCCGGAGAACCGCGACCAGACGCCGACGACCATGGTCGGGCGCATCCACGAGACCCTCATGCGCGTCGCCGCCCGCCACCACAAGCAGGTGACGATGCATCTCTGGGCCGACGAGGGGGGGCGCGCCCTGCCGCCCGGCCTTGCCGGCAAGGTGGTCGTCGAGCCCTGGAAATACCTCGGGGCCGACGCCCCGGAGATCGTCCGGGCGCTCGCCGAGTACGGCGGCGCCGGCAAGCCCCCCTTCATGATGGGCGCGGGCGCCAGCTCCCTCGCCTTCCACGGGGCCTACGAGGCGACCCGCGTCTGGTGCACCGAGGGCACGCGATACCCCAACGTGCTGGGCGTGACCCTCTGCCTCTGGGAGAGCAACGACCTGGCGGGGCGGCTCGTCACCGTCTACGGCGGGGCCGACTTCGCCTGGGCGCCCATGCGGGCGCGCCCGCTGGATGACGACCCGCTCGGCGAACGGGCGCGCTACCGCAGGGACCGGGACCTCCGGTCCTGGCAGATCCTGTTCCCGGAGGCGGACCCCGCGGCGATCGACGCCGACCGGGGGCCGGAGGTGAAGACCGGCCGCTATGTCTGGCCCCCGCTGGCCGGCAAGCCCGTGGCGCCGACCATGGACGCCGCGGCGCCCGTTCCGTGACGGCGCCGACGACCATGCGGAACCGACTTGCGTGCCTGCTCGCGGCGGCGTGCGCTGTCCCCGCCATGGCACAGAACGAACCGACCGCGGCCCAGCGCTGGCTCGCCCACGCGGAGATCGCCCCCCCGCTGGCCGCGCCGGCGACCCGGGACGCCTGGGAGGCCAGGCGCAAGGGGGTGCGCGCCGAGCTCTGGAGGCTGCTGGGCGAACTGCCGCCGCGCCCGGCGGTGCCCAGGGTGGAGACGCTGTCGCGGGAGGACCGGGGCGCGTACGTGCTCGAGAAGTTCCGTTTCGACAACGGGGCCGGCGCTGCGGTGCCGGGCTTCCTGCTCCTGCCCAGGGACGCCCCGGCGAGGCTCCCGGCCATCCTCTACTGCCACTGGCACGGCGGCGAATACGACGGCGGCAAGATCGAGCTGTTCCAGGCGCGCCACACGCCGGAGGAGCCGGGCCCCTCCCTGGCCGCGCGCGGCTACGTGGTCCTCGCCATCGACGCCAGCGGCTTCGGCGAGCGCAACGGCCAGGGGCCGGACGGCCCGGCCGAGCGGGGCCGCTCGGCCGAGGAGACGGCCACGAAGTTCGACCTCTGGATTGGGCGGACGTTCTGGGGGATGCTCCTGCGCGACGACCTTATGGCGCTCGACTACCTGGCGTCGCGGCCGGAGGTCGACCCCGGCAGGATCGGCGTCACCGGCATGAGCATGGGCGCCACCCGGACGTGGTGGCTGATGGCGCTCGACGAGCGCCTGAGGGCCGGCGTGGCGATCGCCTGCCTGACCCGGTACCGGAACTTCATCGAGCACGGGTCCCTGCACGAGCACCACATCGGGTACTTCGTGCCCGGGATCCTCAGCCATTTCGACAGCGAGGCCGTCGTCGCGCTGATCGCCCCGCGCGCGGTGCTGTTCCAGACCGGCGACCGAGACCCCACGTCGCCGGTGGACGGCATCCACGCGATCGAGGAGGCCGTCCGTCCCATCTGGGCCCTCTACGGCAGCGAGCACGAGTTCCAGAGCGTCGTCTACGCCGACCAGGGCCACGTCTACACGCCGGCGATGTGGGCGAGGACCCTGGCGTTCCTGGACGCGCATCTGCGGGCGGCGGGCGGGCCCCGCTGATCGGGAGGGCGCCGCGCAGCGAGGGGGCCCCGGCCCGGGGAATCCGCGCCGCTATCGCTTGAGCGCCGCGGCAATTCCGTCTTACCTCGAGCCTCCATGCGCCTCAGGGCCTTGCTCTTGACCGCCGTTGTCGCGGCCGTCCCGCCGGGCGCCGGCCTCGCGGACCCCGCCGCCGGAGCCGCCCCCGACTCCCTGCGGGGCGCCGTCTCGGCCCGCGTCGACGCCGCGTACGCCGTCGTCCTGTTCTCCGACGGGCACAGGAGCCTGGTCCCGCTCACCTCCCTGAGCGCCTCGGACCGCGCGTGGCTGGGCCAGTTCGCGGCGGAGCACCCCCTGGCCCACGGGAATTCGAAGGTCACGATCGTGACCCCGGAGAAGCCGGTCAAGAAGACCATCGTTCGCTCGGACGTCCAGGGCCCCCTGGAGACGGTCCAGCTCTGCCCGCCGGCGGTGCTCCGGGAACAGATCGGCAACACCTGCCAGCTCTACGCGATCGTCCACTGCATGGACATCGCGGGCTTCTACGTCGAGCTGCCGGAGGTCTACAAGATCGTGAACATGATCGAGGCCACGAACCCCAAGAACCCCTGGGCCGATCCCCGCTACGCGCCGGACCTGTTCATGTTTCCCAGGAAGCACGCCCCGGCGTCGGCGATCCACTATCCGGATGGGATCAAGGCGCCGTTCGACTGGGCGAGGGACGAGCTCCGCAAGGGGCACCCCATCCTCGCGGCGTTCCCGGAATCCGTCTGGGAGGGGCTCCCCCCGCAGTTTGTCGCCGCCCACGAGTGGGACGGCGGCAAGGAGGGCCACGCCATCGTCGTCAACGGCTTCACCTGGAACAGGGCCACGGGACAGGGCAGCTTCCACATCATCAACTCGTGGAGGGACCTCCAGGAGTTCGACCTGACGATCGAGGCGGCCAAGGGGCTGCTCACCATGCAGTGGAGCCTTTCCGCGAAGAACGAGACAGAGCCCCCGGCGGCCAAGGAGGTGGTCGACAAGGTCGTCCTCATCCGGTCCGCGGGCACCATGAACCTGTACGACGTCCAGACCAACCTCGGCAGCCACCACGTCGCCGCCCCGAATGCGGTCGAGGCGCGCCGGCTCTTCGAGACGCCCGGCGAGCACAACTGATCCCCTCCGGCCCGAATTCCGCGATTGCGGGCCCCGGCCCGGAGGTGCGAGGGTCACGGCCCATGCCGAAACGCCTCCTGATCGCGTGCACCCTCGCCGCCTGCGCGCCGGCGCCGGGCGCCGACGCCGCCCCGCCGCCCGCAGTGCCGCCCCTCTCCGACCAGCAGCGCGACTTCATGACGTGGCGTTTCGGGATGTTCGTGCATTTCAACATCGGCACTTTCGCGGACCTGGACTGGGCCGGCGGCTACGAGGATCCCGACCTTTTCAACCCCACCAAGCTCGACTGCGGGCAATGGGCCGACGCGGCGAAGGCCGCCGGCATGACCTACATGGTCCTGACCGTGAAGCACACCGAGGGCATCGCGCTCTATCCGAGCGCCGTCACCAAGCACGACATCACCCTGTTCAAGAAGTTCAGGAACGGAAAGGGGGACATTGTTCGCGAATTCGTTGGCGCCTGCCGGTCGCGCGGCCTCAGGGTGGGATTGTACTACTGTTTCCCGGGCGACTACTCCGACGAGGCGCACCACAACGCCCCTCCGCCGGGCAAGCCCAACCTGCACGGGCTCCCGCCCGAGGCGGCGGGCGACTACGTGGGCTTCATGAAGCGGCAGCTGGCCGAGATGCTCACCCGCTACGGCCCGATCGACCTCCTGTGGATCGACGGGTACGCGAACAAGTACACGGGCGCCCGGTGGCCCGAGATCCAGGCCTACATCAGGTCGCTCCAGCCCCGCTGCGTCCTGCTCGGCAACAACGCCCCCAACCTGCGCGATTCGGACGTGCTCGGCTACGAATTCCCCTGGCGCGGGGAGCTGCCCCCCGTGGGCAACGCCCTGCCCGCCGAGGTTTGCGACACGATCCAGACGGGCCAGCGCTGGTTCTGGTCCGAGGTCAGGCGGCCCTCCGACCTCCAGCCCGCCGCGCAGATCGTCGCGAGGCTCCGCGCGTGCAACCAGAGGAACACCAACTACCTGCTCGACGTGCCCCCCGACCGGGACGGGCTGATCTCGGGGCCACAGCTGGCGAGGCTGCGGGAGGTGGGAGCCCTGGTCCGGTCGGGCGCGGCCGCCCCGTGAGCCGCGCCTCGGCGCGGGCCGGGCCGCGGTGACCCGCCGGGCAACGGCCTCGGGCGCTTGCAACGCCGCGGCAAATGCGGAGATTCGCCGCGATGAAAACCCTTCGAAGCCTCGGTCTTGCCGCGCTTGCGCTCGCCCCGGCGCTCCCTTGCCTTCAGGCCCAGCCGGCCGGGGCCTACGCGCTGGTCAAGAAGGTCACCGTCGGCGGCGACGGCGGCTTTGACTACGTCTATGCCGACTCCGCGGGGCGGCGCCTGTACATCCCGCGGATGGGCCCGGCCGCGCGGATCACGGTGTTCAACCTCGACACCCTTGAGCCCGTCGGAGTGATCCCCGGGGCGAACGCCCGGGGCGTGGCGGTCGATCCCTCGTCCCACCACGGCTTCGCCAGCAGCAAGCCCGTGACCATGTGGGACACGCGGACGCTCGCGGTGCTCAAGACGATCGCCGTCGAGGGCAATCCCGACGGGATCCTCTTCGACCCGTTCAACGCCCGCGTCTGGGTCTTCAGCCACCGCGCGCCCAATGCCACGGTCATCGACGCGAAGGACGGCGCCGTCGTCGGCACGGTCGACCTCGGCGGCGAGCCCGAGCAGGCGGCCACCGACGGCAGGGGCCGGCTGTTCGTGGATCTCGAGGACAAGGACGCCATCGCCGTCGTGGATGCCAAGGGCCTCGCGGTGACGGCGCGCTACGACATCTCGGGCAAGGGGGGCGGCCCGGGCGGCCTCGCGCTGGACGCGGCGAACCACGTGCTCTTCGCCTCGTGCCACGACCCGGCGACCCTGGTGGCGGTGAGCGCGGACAACGGGAGGATCCTGGCGGCCCTGCCGATCGGCCGGGGAACCGACGGCGCGCTCTTCAACCCGGCCACGATGGAGGCCTTCAGCTCCAACGGCGCCGACGGCACCCTGACGGTGGTCCGGGAGAAAGGCCCGCTCGACTTCGCGGTCGAGCAGACCGTCCCCACCATGGCGGGCGCCCGCACGTCGACCCTGGATGCCGCGACCAACCGCGTGATCCTGATCTCCGCCGAGTTCGGGCCGGCCCCGACGCCGCCCCCCGGAGAGCGCTGGGCCCGCCGGCCCATGGTTCCCGGCACGTTCTCGATCCTGGTCGTCGGGCGCTGAGCCGCCCGGCGCTTAGGCTCGCCAGGCGCGGCCCGCGGGGTTGTTCTGGCGGGTGATGCTGTCGCTGGCGCCATCAACGGGCGGCCGGATCCTGCTCGTCCTCTGCCTGGCGGCCCCGGGCCGCCCCGCGGCGCAGGCCGCGGACCCGGTCGACGAGGTCGACGTGTTTGCCGGCACGTCGAACTCGCGCTGGATGCTCTTCCCGGGCGCCACGCTCCCGTTCGGGCTGGTCAAGCTTAGCCCGGACAACCAGACGAACGTCTGGAACGGGGGCTACGAGTACACGGTCGGGAGCATCTCGGGGTTCAGCCACCTGCACGCCTTCTCTCTGAGCGGGGTCAGCCTGATGCCGGTCACGGGCCCGATGGAGTACATGCCCGGGTTGTACCGCGTGTTCCCGGGCTCGCCCGACGGGCCGTTCGGCATCATGTGGACGTCGGGCTACCGCTCGCGCATCCGCAAGAGCGAGGAGGCCGCCTCGCCCGGGTACTACTCGGCGAACCTGCTGGACTGGGGCGTCAGGGCGGAGGTCACCGCCACCTCGCGGTGCGGGATGATGCGGCTCACGTATCCGGCCACTGACGAAGCCCACCTCCTGCTCGACTTCGCGTTCCCCACCGAGGAGAAGTGCCGGATCATCGAGGCATCTGCGGCCCGGACCGGACCCGCGGAGATCAGCGGGTCGGTCCGCCAGTCCAACCAGTACGCCGGCGAGTACACGCTCCACTTCGTCATCCAGGCGGACAAGCCGTTCGCCTCGGTCGACGGGTGGCAGCGCGGCGCCTTCACCGGGGCGTCCACCAACTACGGCACGGACTGGCAGACGCCCGTGGAGTACCGCAGGAACATCAGCAGCTTCGCCGGCCGCGACGGCTGCGGCGTGGCGCTCAATTTCAGGACGAGGGCCGGGGAGGTGGTGCGGGTGCGCACCGGCCTCTCGCTGGTGAGCGCGGGCCAAGCCCGCCTGAATCTCGACACCGAGACGGGGCCGTTCGGCTGGGACTTCGACGCGGTGGTCGCCCATGCGCGCCGGGCCTGGGGCGGGGTCCTCCGGCCGATAGACATCCAGGGGGGCACCGAGGCCGAGAGGCGGGTCTTCTACACGTGCCTCTACCGGGCCTATTCCGCCAAGAGCACGATCAGCGACGTGGACGGGACATACCTCGACGCGGCCGGGCGGGTCTGCAGGGTCGACGCCGCGAAGGCGGCCATCTACAGCAGCGACGGGTTGTGGGGCTGCCAGTGGACCCTCTTCCCCCTGTGGACCCTGGTCAGCCCGGAGGTGGCGAGCTCATGGGTCCATTTCCTCCTCGAGGCGGCGGCGCGCGGCGGCTGGATCCCGGAGGCGCCCGTCAACGGCAGGTACTCGCCGGTCATGGTGGCGCAGCACCAGCAGTCGCTGATCGTGAGCAGCTACCAGAAGGGGATCCGGGACTTCGACGCGCAGGCGGCGTTCCAGGCCATCAAGCACGACCTGACCACCCCGGGGGTCGCAATGCCGGGCGGGGGATTCGCGGGCGACCGCAACCTGAAGGACTACATGGACCTGGGGTTCGTGCCCGATGAGGCGGGGCCGGCCTCCAACACCTTCGAGTACGCCTACGACGACTGGGCGGCGTCGCAGCTGGCCCTCGCGCTGAACCGGAGGGACGACTACCTCTACTTCCTCAAGCGCTCGGCCAACTATCGCAACGGCATCGATCCCGCCCTCAAGTACGCGCGCCGCCGGCACAGGGACGGCAGCTGGGTCGGGCCCTTCGACCTCTTTCATTTCGGCACCGAGGGCGGGTGGAACGGGCCCGGCTTCGTCGAGGAGAACGCGTGGATCTACACCCTGTTCGTTCCCCAGGACCCGGCGGGCCTCATCGGCCTGATCGGCCGGGACGAGTTCAACCGACGCCTCGAGGAGGGATTCGAGAAGGGGTACGTCGACCTGACCAACGAGCCCAACCTCCAGGCACCGTTCCTCTTCAACTACTCGGGCAAGCCGTGGCTGACGCAGAAGTACTCGCGCCAGTGCCTGGAGAGGCTGTTCAACGCGGACCCGATGAGCGGCTGGGTCGGCGAGGAGGACGAGGGCCAGCTGAGCGCCCTCTACGTGCTCTGGGCGATGGGGCTGTTCGAGATGGACGGCGGCTGCTCGGTCAAGCCCTACTACGACCTGAGCAGCCCGCTGTTCGACCGGGTCGTCATCCGGCTCGACCCGCACTACTACGGCGGACGGGAATTCGTGATCGAGGCCCACGGCAACTCTCCGGCCAACATCTACATCCAATCCGCCCGGCTCAACGGCCGCCCCCTCGGGCGCGCCTGGATCTACCACGACGAGATCGTGGCCGGCGGAAAACTGGAATTTGACATGGGGCCCGAGCCCAATCCCGCATGGGGTACGGGCGCCGGCGCGGCGCCCCCGCTGAATCAGGCCCGCCCGGATTGACGCCCCGCTGGCGGCAGGGGACCCCGGCGGCCCCCCGGTCACCTGCCGGGCGCGTCGCGGGACTCGGACTGCTCGACGGGAATCACCACCGGGCTCCTGGACAGCGTCATGGACGTGCGCTTCCCATATTGGGAAAGCGATCCGGATATGTGGCTTCCCTTGACCGTCCCGCTGAAGATCACGCCCCAGCCCGGCACCATGATTGTCACGTCGCCCCCATTCACCTTGACCACGGCCGGTCGAACCACGTGGTTCGTCGGGCTCTCAAGCGTCGATCCGCCCGCCCGGCGAATGTGAAAGATCACCGGGCGGAAGCTAGCGGACTTGCCCCGCCAGTCGCCGGCGACAACCGAGAGGTCGCCGCTTGACGCCTCGTCGCCCGTCTGGTCATCGATGACCTTCACCTCGCCTATGTCCACGCGGCCCTCGGGAATCGGCTTGAAGATCAACCCGTAGCTGTCCCGGCCGAAATACAGGGAGGCGCTCTGCGCCATCCTCGGCAGGTCCCTCTCGAAATCGTGGCGCCGCGTCGAGAGGCTGAAGCGCGTCTCCCACAGCAGCTTGAGCTTCTTGTGCTTCCACGCCGACTGGAAGTCGTACGCCTGCAGGATGACCCAGTAGCGGTCCAGCTCGATCGCGGCGTACACGTCCCCATAGATGTTGTTGAGCAAGGTCTGCCTGAACGAGGGGCCATAGAAGATCTCGCTGGGATCGGACGCGGGATCGTGCATCTCCCGGAAGGGCCCCTCGAGGTCGAATCCCAGCAGATGGGCGTTGGCGTAGTTGAGCTGGTCCCGCAGAAAGCCATCGTACGTGTTGACGCCGCCGGTCGTCGTCCCCCAATAGACCATGATCAGCAGGTCCGTCGCGTTCGGGTCATGGGTGGGCAGGTAGTTCTGCTCGGCCAGCGGCACCGCGAGCATCCGCGCGATGGGAAGAAAGCCCACGTTGTCGAACGTCGGATCGCTCATCGTGAGCACGCCCGTCACGCCACCCTCCCCGAAAGCATAGGTCTCGGGCTGGAACGATCCGTCCGCCATCCGCGTGCGGACGTAGCCGTTGTGCGCGCTCGAGGACACGGCCGTGAGCTCCTCGCTGTCGGAGACGGCGCTGAAGGGGCCGGCGCCGGACGTGGAGGCCGCAGCCGCCACGCCGCACGCCAGCAAGCAGGCCTTAGTTGTCAGAAGGCGCGGCATTTGAAGTCGGGGCTGACGCTTCCAGGATCCCCTGCCAACCTATGGCAGGTCGCAAGGGGCCGCAAGCGCGAGTGGCAAGTTGTGCGTCCGGGCCGCCGGGCTCGGCGGCGTCGCGGGAGCTCGGGGAACCGGCCCGCCGCGCCCCCGGGGCTCAGTTCTTCTGGGCGTCCTCGGCCCTGGGCGCCATCTTCCTGATGTCGTCCAGGAGCCATTGGCGCGCCGCGCTGCCCTCGGCCACCTTCACCCTGTTGTCGTACACGACGATCCGGGGAAGGCTGTCGAGGTGGTATTGCTTGGACACCGGCGACTGCCAGTCGATCCCCGAGATCCCGGGTCGGTTGATATTCACCCGGCGGATCGCGTAGCGCTGGGGATAGGACTTGCTCGTCTGGATGAGGAACATCGCGAGCTGCACGCACGGGGCGCAGTAGTCGCTTGAGAAATCGACCACGGTGACCTTCCCGGCGCAGGCCAGGCTGTCGATGTCGATGATGTTCCCGTGGGCGAGCTCCTGGTAGTCGGCCCGCCCCCCCCTGCTGGACGCCGCCCACTCGGCTATCTTGGCCGTCGCCACCGGCGGTTCTCCCGGGCAGGCGGGCCCGAGCGCGGCCAGGATCAGCAGGATGGGCAGCTTGTTCCTCACGGTTGCGTTTCGGATCGGATGCGGCGCCGCGCGCGGCCGGTGAAGGCGTGCCTGACCGCGCCGGCGCGAACGAGACGTATTGGGGCCGACGGGCCGGGACTCAAGTCTTTCCCCGGCTCCGCCCGCCGGGCGGCCCCGGGGCA
>Ga0335078_10007890_pt1 | contig 15804 bp, 10 predicted proteins | sample Lox_Sample_32_FD_206711 | JGI IMG/M metagenome (GOLD analysis project Ga0335078, IMG submission 206711) | Soil microbial communities from Loxahatchee National Wildlife Refuge, Florida, United States - Lox_Sample_3.2 | ecosystem: Environmental > Terrestrial > Soil > Wetlands | place: USA... | reverse complement strand
CGTAGCCTACGAAACCGTAGGTTAGGCAAGGCTGACGAGTGAATTTCTGCATATAGGCCTGTGAATTTCGTATGTGCGCATCGATTGCTGTCTCACAATGCGAGACGGGTCAGCGCTCCGTGCCCCGCCCATCACGGCCCGCCGACGATCGCCTCGCCTCCTGGATCCGCAGGCGTGCCTACCCGCGAGCGCTGTCCCCATGCGCGCACAGCCGCCTGAAAAGGGGTCAGCGTGACCTCATCCGAGCGTGGGCAGAATCCAGAGAATTGACCCGTGTGGCTTCGGGATCATCGGAACCGGCATCGATAAATCGAAAACAGTTCCGGCGCCTGGACTCGAACCAGGACGATCCCAGCTTCAAAGGCTGGTGGGCTGCCAATTACCCTACGCCGGAGTGCAGACGCATGGTGTTATGGAACATCGCAAGCGTCGCAACTGTGAATCCACGATACCGGTCGGCTCGCGGCGGCGGTATCAGCGACTCCACGGTACCGGGCGCTTGAGTGCTGGTACCTCGTGCGTGCCACGGTCATTCGCCATGCTGGCAGCGGCCCAGCCTTCGATCTTGCGGTAGAGATCCGCGCTGCGATGGACGTCGATGCGCAGACACCCGTGATAGGTCTCGCCCACGTTCTTCCTCACGGTCTTCGGGTTGTGGCGCTTCAGTGTCGGGGTGGCGAACTGATCGATCGTTACCCCGGTAACCTCGGGGCAGGTCGCGCACCCAGAGGGAAACCGAGCTCTTAGCCACGCCGAGAGCGGCGGCGATCTCCTCGTAGTCCAGGCCCTGCGTCCGTAGTTCTCGAGCTTTGTCGCGCAGGTCGTCCTTGGCGTTGGGACGACGGGTCCACTCGGGAGGCGGTTCACCTTTCAGGGCATCGTCAAGCGTGGAATTGCTCATGGGGCCGAGGATCTCCTTGATCTGGCGGCGGGACTTGCCCTGGCGGCGCAACGCGACCGCCCGCTCCCGTAGGTGGTCAAGTTCCTGTGAAGTGCGCATATTCGAACACTAGCGCGAGATAGTGACATTTCTATGCCCTGCGAATGTCGCCGCGGATCCCCGTCTCGGGGGTAACGGCCGGGCGGCGGCTGGGCGAGCGGGTGCTGGCTAGCGATGCGTTATAGTTAGTTGACGTCAAGCAAGTTTCTGATGGTGCCAAAGTTACCTGTGGGGCTTAGGCCAATGAAATCGAATTCTGGTCAGGCAGGGCCTGAGATGCCCGGCAACGAACCACCGGTCCCGCGCGATGCGCTGGGCTCGCGCGGCGGCGGGGCCGCCGCGGCGGGGCCAGGCGCCAGTTCGAACGGTGGCGGGACCGCCGGGCCGAGGCGGGGCGCAGGCTCGCGCCGGGGCGGGACATACGTGCCGGGGCCGCACTACAAGTGGATCGCGCTGTCGAACACCACGCTGGGCGTGCTGATGGCGACCATCAACCAGTCCATCGTGCTGATCGCGCTGCCGGACATCTTCCGCGGGATCAAGCTCAACCCGCTGAGCCCGGACAACACCAGCTACCTGCTGTGGATGTTCATGGGATTCCTGGTGGTGTCCGCGGTGCTGGTGGTGTCGTTCGGGCGGCTGGGCGACATGTTCGGCCGGGTCCGGATGTACAACATGGGCTTCGCGATCTTCACGATCGGCTCGATCTTCTTGACCGTCACCTGGATGCAGGGCAGCTCGGCCGCGCTGTGGCTGATCCTCTGGCGGATCGTGCAGGGCATCGGCGGCGCGTTCCTGTTCGCCAACTCCACCGCGATCCTCACCGACGCCTTCCCGGCCACCCAGCGCGGCACCGCGCTGGGCATCAACTCGATCGCGGCCATCGCGGGCTCGTTCATGGGCCTGCTGCTCGGCGGCGTCCTCGCCCCGGTGAACTGGCACCTGGTGTTCCTCGTCTCGGCGCCGTTCGGCGCTTTCGGCACCGTGTGGGCGTACTTCATGCTCCACGACACCGGGATCCGCAAGAAGGCGCGGATGGACTGGTGGGGCAACATCTTGTTCGGCGTCGGGCTGGTCGCGATCCTGGTCGGCATCACCTACGGCCTGCTGCCGTACGGCGGGCATCCCATGGGATGGACGAACCCGTGGGTGCTCACCGCGATCTTCGGCGGGGTGGCGGCGCTGGTGCTGTTCGGCGTCGTGGAGACGAAGGTCGCCGAGCCGCTGTTCCGGCTGTCGCTGTTCCGCATCCGCGCGTTCGTCATGGGCAACATCGCGAGCATGATGCTGGCGCTGGGCCGGGGCGGCATGCAGTTCATGCTGATCATCTGGCTGCAGGGCATCTGGCTGCCGCTGCACGGCTACAGCTTCGCCCAGACCCCGCTGTGGGCGGGCATCTACCTGCTCCCGCTGACGTTCGGCTTCCTGGTCTCCGCGCCGACCTCCGGCGTGCTGTCCGACCGGTTCGGCGCCAAGGCGTTCACCGTGGGCGGGGCGCTGCTGACCGCGCTCAGCTTCGTCCTGCTGCTGTTCCTGCCGGTGAACTTCCCGTACTGGGTGTTCGCGCTGATCGTCGCGCTCAACGGCTTCGGCTCGGGCCTGTTCACCGCGCCGAACCGCGCCGAGATGATGAACTCGGTGCCCGCGGACCAGCGCGGCGCGGCGGGCGGCATGATCGCCACCGTGATGAACACCGCGTTCGTGCTGTCCATCGGGGTCTTCTTCTCGCTGATGGTGGCCGGGCTATCCGGCAAGCTGCCGACCGCGCTGTCCAGCGGGCTGACCGCCCAGGGCATCCCGGCCGCGGCCGCGCACACCCTCTCCCACCTGCCGCCGATCGGCGTGCTGTTCGCCGCCTTCCTCGGCTACAACCCGATGAAGCAGCTGCTCGGCCCGCTGCTGGCGCACCTGCCCCCGGGGCACGCCGCGTACGTCACCGGGCGGCAGTTCTTCCCCAACCTGATCACCGCCCCGTTCCATGCGGGCCTGGGGGTGGCGTTCGCGTTCGCCATCGCGGCCAACGTGATCGCCGCCATCGCCTCCCTGCTCACCGGCCCGCCCGTCCGGGTCGGCGCCCCGGTCGAGCCGCTCGGCGCGGAACTGGCCGCGGTGGCCGGGGAAGGCGTCTTCGAACCCAGTGAGCTCGTCGGGCCCGGCGCGGAGGGAACCCAGGGAGCCGGGCCCGGTGTGCCCGCCGGACCCGGGGCGCGAGATACGCCAGAGTCGCGAGGGAATGGGCAGTCACCTGCGATTACTAAGTCCGCCGGGAAGGAGCCAGGCTGACCCTCGGGACCGGCGACCATAGGCCAGGTGGCCTTAGGCTAAGGAGCGGGGCCCGGGACAAGGGACCTGTCCCGGCCGTCACGGAAGCATGCCATCCAATCATGGCAACCGGACGGTATCCTGCGGATGAGGGGCGGGTAAACACATTCGCCATCGCATCCGGGGACCCGAAGCATCCTGAAAAGTGCCGGCTCGGCGAGTTCGACGGTCGATACCCCGATGGTCCCGGAAACCGCCGATGCTGGTGCGCTACACGAGGAGACTTGCCGCGTGAGCGAACCGCGCCCGGTCGCTGTCATCGTCCTCGCCGCGGGCGAGGGCACCCGGATGAAATCGCAGATCCCGAAGGTGCTGCACTCGCTGTGCGGCCGCAGCATGCTCGGGCACGCGCTCGTGGCGGCGGGCGAGCTTGATCCGGAGCGCCTCATCGTCGTGGCCGGCCACGGCCGGGACGAGGTCGCCGTCGAAGCCGCCCGGTATGCGCCCGGGGCGTGCGTGGTGGTGCAGGATCGGCTGGGCGGTACCGGCCACGCGGTCCGCATGGTGACCGAGGCCCTCGGCGTCATGCCCGGCATCGTCGTCGTGACCTACGGCGACATGCCCCTGCTCCGGGCGGGGACGCTGGCCGCGCTCGTCCGGGAGCACACCGCCGGCGGGAACGCGGTGACCGTGCTCACCGCGCGGGTCCCCGAGCCGTCCGGCTACGGGCGCATCATCAGGGACGGCGGCGGCTCGCTGGCCGAGATCGTCGAGGAAGCCGACGCCACCGCGGCGCAGCGGACCATCGACGAGATCAATTCCGGCTGCTACGCCTTTGACGGCGCCCTGCTGGCCGACGCGGTCAAGCGGGTGGCCACCAGCAACGCGCAGGGCCAGGAGTACCTCACCGACGTGGTGGCCATCCTGCGCGGTGACGGCTACCCGGCGGGCACGGTCCTCGCCGCCGATCCGGCCGAGATCCAGGGCGTCAACGACCGGGTCCAGCTCGCCCAGGCCAGCCGCGCCTGCAACGCCCGGCTGCTGGAGGAGTGGATGCGGGCCGGGGTCACCATCGCTGACCCGGCCGCGACCTGGATCGACGTCGACGTCACCCTGGCCCCCGACGCGGAGATCCTGCCAGGTACGCACCTGCAGGGGCGGACCATGATCGGCTCCGGGGCCAGGATCGGCCCGGACTGCCTGCTCAGGGACACGTCGGTCGGGCCGGGCGCGACGGTCCTCTACGCGGTCTGCGACTCGTCCGAGATCGGCGCCGATGCCGACGTCGGCCCGTTCGCCCGCCTGCGGCCGGGAACGCGGATAGAGCCCCGCGCCCACATCGGCACCTACGTCGAGCTGAAGAACTCGACGGTGGGCGAGGGATCCAAGGTGCCGCACCTGACCTACGTGGGCGACGCGGACATCGGCGTGCACTCGAACATCGGCGCGGCCACGGTCTTCGTGAACTACGACGGGATCGCCAAGCATCGTTCGACGGTGGGCGACTACGTGCGGATCGGCTCGGACACCATGCTCGTGGCGCCCGTGGAGGTGGGGGACGGCGCCTACACGGCGGCCGGGTCGGTGATCACCGAGGACGTGCCGCCGGGCGCGCTTGGCGTGGCCCGGAGCAAGCAGCACAACTCGGAAGGGTGGGTCGAGCGGCGGCGGCCGGGCACGCCGGCGGCGGAGGCGGCCGCCCGCGCCCGCCGGGCCGCGGAGGCAGCGCCGGCCGAGGGCAAGGGGCCGGCCGAGGGCAAGGGGCCAGCCGAGGGCAAGGGGCCAGCCGAGGGCAAGGGGCCAGCCGGGAGCAAGGGGCCAGCCGAGGGCAAGGGGCCAGCCGAGGGCAAGGGGCCAGCCGGGAGCAACGGGCTGGCCCGGAGCAACGGGCTGGCCGGAGACAAGGGGGCTGACGAGGGGACGCAAGCCAGGTGAACGAGATACTGCCGTCGGGTGGGAAGAAGATGATGCTCGTCTCCGGCCGGGCTTTCCCCGCGCTGGCCGACGAGGTGGCCGCGTGCCTGGGCATCAAGCCGACGCCGACCAAGCTCTTCGACTTCGCCAACGGCGAGATCTTCGTCCGCTTCCTTGATTCCGTCCGGGGCTGCGACGTGTTCGCGCTGCAGAGCCACACCGCGCCCATCAACGAGTGGATCATGGAGCAGCTGATCATGGTCGATGCCCTCAAGCGGGCCTCGGCCAGGCGCATCACGGTCGTGACGCCGTTCTTCGGCTACGCGCGGCAGGACAAGAAGAACCGGGGCCGCGAGCCGATCTCGGCCCGGCTCATGGCCGACCTGTTCGCGACCGCGGGGGCCGACCGGCTGATGGCGGTCGACCTGCACACCGCCCAGATCCAGGGTTTCTTCGACGGGCCGGTGGACCACCTGTTCGCGCTGCCCATCCTGGCCTCCTACCTCGAGAAGAGGCTCGACCTCAGCCAGGTCACCGTGGTCGCGCCGGACGCCGGCCGGGTCCGGGTCTGCGAGCGGTGGACCGACCGGCTCGGCTGCCCGCTGGCCATCATCCACAAGCGGCGCGATCCCGACGTGGCCAACCAGGTCCGGATGTTCGAGGTGGTCGGGCAGGTGGCCCGCCGCACCTGCATCCTGGTGGACGACATGATCGACACCGGCGCGACCATAGCCAAGGCGGCCGAGGCCCTGTTCGAGCAGGGCGCGGACCGGGTCATCGCCACGGCCACGCACGGCGTGCTGTCGGGCGCGGCGGTGGACATCCTGAAGAACTCCAGGATCAGCGAGATCATCATCACGAACACGCTGCCGGTGCCCCAGGAAAAGCGGTTCGACAAGCTCACCGTCCTGTCGATCGCGCCGCTGCTGGCCCGGGCCATCAGCGAGGTGTTCAGCGACGGCTCGGTCACCAGCCTGTTCGATGGCCAGAGCTGATCGCGCCATGGCCGGGCCCGCCCCGCGACCGGAGACCGTGCGACCGGAGACCGTGCGGCCGGAGACCGTGCGGCCGGAGACCGTGCGGCCGGAGACCGTGCGACCGGAGACCGTGCGACCGGAGACCGTGCGGCCGGAGACCGTGCGGCCGGAGACCGTCGTCCCCGCCCCCGCCAGTGGCGCGAGGACGACGGCCACGCATACGGCTCCGGGCGGTCCTGGCCCTACGGCTGGTCCCCTCCCCCTCCCCTGCCGAGGACCAGGACCGCTTCCCGCCGCGCCCACCCCGCTAGGCGAGCGGGCGTCCGGGGCGCCGGTCAGACGACGCCCCCGTTGCCGTCCGGCGCGTGTCATTCGCCGTGGGCTCCGTTGCCGATGCGATAGGCACATCGTGGGGCCGGTGGTTTACGCCCCGATTGAGTCGTGGTTAAGTGAAATCTCTGATGGCTGAGTTCCCTGTAGCCGGAGGCGAGTGATCCCGGGCAATGATGAGGTTCCGGCTGCTCGGGCCGCTTGAGGTCCGGGCCGGAGAAGAATGGCGGGGGATCGGGGCTCCGAAGTGGCGGTCGGTCCTGGCGGCGCTGCTGATCGACGCCGGGCAGATCGTTTCCGCCGACGCCCTGATCAACGAGGTCTGGGGGGACGCTCCGCCTGCCCGGGCGGCCAACCTCATCAGCATCTACGTGCTGCGGCTGCGGCGCCTGATGGAGGATGCGGACAGCCGCCTGCTGGTCACCCGCGCTCCGGGCTATCAGCTCCAGGTGACCTCATCGGATACTGACGCGCTGCTGTTCGAGGCCATGGTGCGCGACGGCAGGCGGGCGTTCGAGGCCGGGGACCCGCAGGGCGCGGCGCGCCAGCTCACCGAGGCGCTCGCCCTGTGGCACGGCCGCCCGCTGGCCGACGTCCCGCCGACCCCGCGGGTCGAGGCGGAGGCCGAACGGCTCGGCGAGCTCCGCCTGGGCGCCGTCGAGCTGCGGATCACGGCCGAGCTGGCCTGCGGCGGCCACGCCCAGGCCGTCGCCGAGCTGCGCAGGCTGCTGGCCGACCATCCGCTGCGGGAGGGCCTGTGGCTGCTGCTGATGCGGGCGCTGGACGGCGCGGGACGGCACGCCGAGGCGCTGGAGGTCTACGGCCGGGCCCGGGACGCCATCGCCGGCCAGCTGGGCGTGGACCCCGGCGCCGAACTGCGCCAGTTCCACGCCGAGCTGCTGGCCAAGGACAGCGCGGGCCTGACCGGCACCATCTCGGCCGGCACCGTGCCCACCCCCGGGGAGGCGACCCCCCCGGGGACCCCCCCGATCTCGGGGGGACTTCCCGCGCCTCCGAACCCCCCTGGCCCAGGGCCCGGCCGGGCGCGGCGCGCGGCTGCCTCCCCGGCCCAGCTGCCGGCCGACGTCGCCGATTTCACCGGCCGCGACGAGCAGGTGTCACGCCTGTGCGATCTGCTGTCGGGCGCGGCGGCGGGCGCGAGCAGCGATCCCGGTGCGGTCCGCATCGCCGTGGTGGCCGGCGCGGGCGGGCTGGGCAAGACCTCGCTGGCCGTGCACGCCGCCCACCGGGTCCGCCGCAGCTTCCCCGATGGCCAGCTCTACGTCGACCTGCTCGGCGCGACCGCGAACCCGCTCCCGGCCGGGGACGTGCTAGCCAGGTTCCTGCGCGACCTCGGCGTGGACGGCCGGACCATCCCCGCCGACGAGGATGAGCGCGCGGCCAGGTACCGGACCGTGCTGGCCCGCCGCCGGATGCTGGTGGTGCTCGACAACGCGCGCGACGCCGCCCAGGTCAGGCCGCTGCTGCCGGGCGCCGCGTCGTGCGCGGTGCTGGTCACCACCCGCAGCCGGATGCCCGATCTGGCCAGCACCAAGCTGGTCGACCTCAACGTGCTCGACGACGACGAGGCGCTGAAGCTGTTCTCCAGGGTCGTCGGCGAGAAGCGGCCCGCGGCCGAGCCCGAGGCCACCGCCGAGCTGCTGGATGCCTGCGCGGGCCTGCCGCTGGCCATCAGGATCTGCGCGGCGCGGCTGGCCGGGCGCAGCGGCTGGACCATCCGGGCCATGGCGGACCGGCTCCGCGACGTGCACCGCAGGCTGGACGAGATGCGGGCCGGGGACCTCGCGGTCCGGGCCAGCTTCCAGGTCAGCTTCACCAGCCTGCCGCCCAGCACCGACAAGCAGGGCATCGACCCGGCGCGCGCGTTCTGCCTGCTCGGCCTGTGGCAGGGGCCGTCGATCTCGTCCGCCGCGGCGGCGGCCCTGTTCGGCATCCCGGAGTACTCGGCCGAGGACGCCCTCGAGGTGCTGGTGGACACGCACCTGCTGGAATCGGTGGCCCCCGGCTGGTACCGGTTCCATGACCTGCTCGGGGTCTACGCCGCCGAACGGGCCGGCGCCGACCTGTCCGCGGCCGAGCGTGACGCCGCGGCCGGCCGCCTGCTCGGCTGGTACATGCGCACCGCCGACGCCGCCGCTACCGCCGTCTCGCCGCACCGCTACAACATGCCGCTGCCCGCCGCGGACCCGGCCGCCGCGACGCTCGGCTTCGCCGGCATCGATGACGCGCTCGCCTGGTACGACGGCGAACGGGCCAACCTCGTCGCGGCCACCCGCCAGGCGGCCGCCTCCGGCCTGCACGACATCGCCTGGCGGCTGCCCGTCCCCTTGTTCGCCATGTTCAACCGCCGCGGCAACTGGGCGGACTGCATCGCCACGCACCGCATCGCGCTGGACAGCGCCCGCCAGGCGGGCAACCGGCAGGGCGAGGCCTGGGTGCTGAACAACCTCGGCGACGCCCTCGGCGTCACCGGTGATCCCGAGGGCGTCGGCCATCTGGAGCGCTCGCTCGCGATCCGGCGCGAGGTAGGGGACCGGAGGGGCGAGGCGCAGGCAGCCAACAACCTGTCCGACGCCTATCAGCGGCTGGGACGGACGGACGAGGCTCTTGACATGCTGCGCCGGGCGCTGGACCTGAACCGGGAGGTGGGCTACCAGTACGGGGAAGGCGTCGCGCTGGTCAACCTGGGATCGACGCTGCTCGACTCCGGCCGGGCCGCGGAGGCCATCGACTACCTCCGCCAGGCCCAGCGGACCTTCGCGGAGCTCGATCACCGGGAGGGCGCCGGCTACGCCCTGCACATCCTGGGGCGCTGCTACCTGTCCCTGCGGCGGGACGCCGAGGCGCTGGACTGCCTGGCGCAGGCGCTGGCCAGCTACCGGGCCACCGGGAACCGGCGCAGGCAGGCGGCCACCCTGAGGTCCCTCGGCACGGCGCAGAGCCGCGTCGGCCAGACGGCGCAGGCACGCGAATCCTGGGTCCAGGCGGCCGCCATCTTCACCGAACTCGGCGACACCGGCCAGGCCGCGGAGGTCCGCGCCGAGCAGGCCGCGGCCGCCATTTCCTGAATTCCGGTAACGATCATGGCGGGCCGCTACGATGCTGCCCGTCTCCCCCGTATGCATCCTCTGGCTCGGGGGCCAAGGAAAGCGAAAGGACCACCATGGGGCATGTAGCCGTTGCCGAAGAACTGGCAGGCAGCGACGAACTTGAGGAGCTCTACCGGCTCGACGCGAGCGAGACCGAGCCCGAGGACGACGAAGACGACGACGAAGACTACGAGGACGACGAAGACGACGACGGGGGCATCCAGCCCGACGAGATGCCGCACGAGTAACTGTCGCGGCGAGCGGCGGGTGCGGGTACGGAACGCCGCAGCCGCACCCGCCCGCTTTGTCGGCTACACTTCGAACGCGCATCGCACGTTGAGGTTAGGAGCAAGTACCGTGCCCGAGGTCAAGATCGCCGCCGAGGCTCGTACCGAGTTCGGCAAGGGCGCTGCCCGCCGCATCCGCCGGGAGGGCAAGGTGCCCGCCGTGCTGTACGGTCACGGGACCGGCACGCGTCACCTGACCCTGCCCGGGCACGACCTGATGCTCGCGCTGAAGACGCCGAACGTGCTGCTGCGCCTGGACGGCCTCAAGAACGGCAGCGAGATCGCGCTGCCCAAGGCGGTGCAGCGGGATCCGCTCAAGGGCTTCCTCGAGCACGTGGACCTGATCCTGGTCCGCCGCGGCGAGAAGGTCACCGTCGAGGTGCCGGTCCGGGTGTCCGGCGAGATCGCTCCGGGCGACGGGATGCTCAACCAGCAGCTGGTGCAGATACCGGTGGAGGCCGACGCGACCAACATCCCGCAGGGCATCGAGGTCGACGTCAACGGCATGGAGATCGGCCAGGCGGTGCACGCCAGCGACCTGAAGCTGCCGCCGGGCGTCACCCTGCAGGTCGACCCGGAGACGCTGGTCCTGCACATCATCGCCCACCAGGTGGCTGAAGAGCCTGAGGCGGAAGAGGCCGCCGAGGGCGCGCCGGAGGTGCCGGAGGCGGTGGCTGAGACGGCGGACGCCGGAGACAAGCAGGGCGAAGGGGAGCAGGCCGGCTGACCGGAGAGCGCTGGATCGTCGCCGGCCTCGGCAACCCGGGGCCGGAGTACGCGGGCAACCGGCACAACGCGGGGCACATGGTGCTGGCCCTGCTGGCCGGGCGAGCTCTCGGGTCCGGGGGGCGGTTCAAGGCGCACCGGTCGGGCAACGACATCGCCGAGGGGCGGCTCGGCGAGGTTCCCGTCACGCTGGCCCGGCCGCGTTCCTACATGAACCTGTCCGGCCGGCCGGTCGCGGCGCTGGCCGCGTTCTACAAGATCCCGCCGGAGCGGCTCGTGGTCATCCACGACGAGCTCGACATCCCGTTCGGCGCCGTGCGGCTCAAGCTCGGGGGCGGCGACAACGGGCACAACGGGCTCCGCTCCATCACCGGCGCGCTCGGCACGCGCGACTACTACCGGGTCAGGTTCGGCATCGGCCGGCCGCCGGGCCGGATGGACCCCGCGGCCTACGTGCTGCGTGACTTCACCGCGGCCGAACGCAAGGACCTGCCCTTCTTCGTCGACCGCGCGGCCGACGCCACCGAGGCGCTGATCAAAGAAGGCCTGGACGCCGCGCAGAACATCTACCACGAGGAGCTGCCCAGATGACCGCAGACGATCACGCGCTCGCCCGCGACCTGGCCGGCCAGGCGGGCCAGCGGCTGCTCGAACTGCGGGCCCAGGGGGGCGACCCGGACGTGCTGCGCAAGGCGGGCGACCGGCTGTCGCACGAGTTCCTCACCGCGGAGCTGGCGGGCCGGCGCCCCGGTGACGTCGTGCTGTCGGAGGAGGGCGCCGACAACCCCGCGCGGCTGGGCGCGCGCCGGGTATGGATCGTGGACCCGCTCGACGGCACCAGGGAGTTCGGCGAGCCGGGCCGCACCGACTGGGCCGTCCACGTGGCCCTGTGGGAGCGGACCGCCGGGGATCTCACCGCGGGCGCGGTCGCGCTGCCGGCCCAGGGCCGCGTCCTGTCCACGCTCGAGCCTCCGCCGGGTCCCGTTGACCCCGATGACCACGAGGCGCCCGGCCGGATCCGCATCGTGGTGAGCAGGAGCCGTGCACCGCGGCTCGTTCGGAATATTTCCGATCTTATTGATGCTGAACTGGTTCCCCTAGGATCGGCGGGAGCTAAGGTGGCGGCCGTGGTGACTGGCGAGGCTGACGCGTACGTGCATGGCGGCGGGTTCTACGAATGGGACACCGCCGCCCCCGTGGCGGTGGCGCGGGCGGCCGGATTCCACGCGTCCCGCATCGACTCCTCACCGCTCGCGTATAACCAGGCCGACCTGCTGATGCCGGATATCCTGGTATGCCGGCCCGCGGTTGCGGGCGTTCTGCTGCAAGCGATCAGGGAAGTCACCGATGCGTCCTGATTACCAGATGTCCCAGCTCGACGTGCTCGAGTCCGAGGCCATCCACGTGATGCGCGAGGTGGCCGCCGAGTTCGAGCGGCCGGGGTTGCTGTTCTCCGGCGGCAAGGACTCCATCGTGATGCTGGCGCTGGCCGAGAAGGCGTTCTGGCCCGCCCGCATCCCGTTCCCCGTGATGCACGTGGACACCGGGCACAACTTCCCCGAGGTGCTCGAGTTCCGGGACCAGCGGGTCGCCGAGCTCGGTGTCAGGCTGGTCGTCGCGTCGGTGCAGGAGTCCATCGACGCCGGCCGGGTGACCGAGGAGACCGGCAGGCACGCGAGCCGGAACCGGCTGCAGACGGTGACCCTGCTCGACGCGATCGAGGAGCACCGGTTCGACGCGCTGTTCGGCGGCGCGCGGCGGGACGAGGAAAAGGCCAGGGCGAAGGAGCGGGTGTTCTCGTTCCGGGACGAGTTCGGCCAGTGGGACCCGAAGAACCAGCGGCCGGAGCTGTGGAACCTGTACAACACCCGGCTGCGCCGCGGCGAGCACATCCGCGTGTTCCCGCTGTCCAACTGGACCGAGCTCGACGTCTGGGCCTACATCGAGCGGGAGAAGCTGGACATCCCGTCCATCTACTTCGCGCACGAGCGACCGGTGTTCGAGCGGGACGGGCTGCTGCTGGCCGAGAACCCCTACGTGATCAGGGGCGAGGACGAGCCGGTGTTCACCGCCACCGTGCGGTACCGGACGGTCGGCGACATGACCTGCACCGGGGCCGTCTCCTCGCCGGCCCGGACGGTGGCCGAGGTGATCGCCGAGGTGGCGGCGACCCGGATCACCGAGCGCGGCCAGACCCGGGCCGACGACCGGACCAGCGAGGCGGCGATGGAAGACCGCAAGCGCGAGGGGTACTTCTGATGGATGCTGTCAGCCCCGAGGGGACGAACCCCAGAGCCGCCCTGGCCCCCCGGATGGACATCCTGCGGTTCGCGACGGCCGGATCGGTCGATGACGGCAAGTCGACGCTGATCGGGCGGCTGCTCTACGACTCCAAGTCGATCTTCGCCGACCAGCTGGAAGCCGTCGAGCGGACCAGCCGGGACCGGGGCGAGGACTACACCAACCTGGCCCTGCTCACCGACGGGCTGCGGGCCGAGCGGGAACAGGGCATCACCATCGACGTCGCCTACCGGTACTTCGCGACGCCGCGGCGGAAGTTCATCATCGCCGACACCCCCGGCCACATCCAGTACACGCGCAACATGGTGACCGGCGCGTCCACCGCCGACCTCGCGGTGGTACTGGTGGACGCCCGCAACGGGCTGACCGAGCAGTCCCGCCGGCACGCGTTCCTCACCACGCTCCTGCGGGTGCCGCACATGGTCCTCGCGGTGAACAAGATGGACCTCGTCGACTACCAGGCCGGGGTGTTCGAGCGGATCTGCGAGGAATTCTCCGCGTTCGCGGCCCGGCTGGACATCGGCGACCTGACCTTCGTCCCGATCTCCGCGCTGCACGGCGACAACGTGGTGGAGCGGTCCGCCAACATGCCCTGGTACGACGGGCCGTCGCTGCTGCACCACCTGGAGCACGTGCACATCGCCTCGGACCGCAACCTGATCGACGTCAGGTTTCCCGTGCAGTACGTGATCCGGCCGCACGCCGCCACCGACGCCGAGCTGCACGACTACCGCGGCTACGCCGGCCAGGTGGCCGGCGGAGTGCTCAAGCCGGGCGACGAGGTGCTGCACCTGCCGTCGGGCCTGCCTGCCCGGGTGCGGCGGATCGAGGCGGCCGGGACGGAGATAGCCGAGGCGTTCGCGCCGATGTCGGTGACGCTGCTGCTCGACGACGACGTGGACATCTCCCGCGGCGACATGATCTGCCGGCCCAACAACCGGCCGGCCGTCGCCCAGGACATCGAGGCGATGATCTGCTGGATGTCGTCGGACCAGGTGCTGGCCAAGCGCAGCCGGCTGGTCGTCAAGCACACCTCGCGCACGGTCAAGGCGATCGTCACCGACCTGCACTACCGGATCGACGTCAACACCCTGCACCGGGACGAGTCCGCGGCCCAGCTGGGGCTGAACGAGATCGGCCGGGTCAGGCTCCGCCTCACCCAGCCCATCTTCTGCGACCCCTACGCCAGGAACCGCACCACCGGCGGGCTCATCCTGATCGACGAGGCCGCCAACGCCACGGTGGGCGCCGCCATGATCACCGAGGCCAGCTAGCCCTCCGGCGCGCCATCGGCACGGCCGGTCACCTCTGTTCCGGCCGGAGTCCGGGCCGCAGTTCCGGCCCGCGACCAGGCCAGGGGTCGGGAAATAGCCGGCGGGGTATGGTCCGAATTGCGGCTTATCGACCTGACTGGGAGTAACTGTGAGCGCTGATACCCCCGCCGAGGGCAACGGGACCAGGACCCCGTTCGCAGACCTGAGGGACTTCGTGGCGTTGCCGCGGGTGGGGGCGCTCCGGCTGGCACCGGACGGTACCTGGCTGGCGGCGGCGGTGCAGACGCTGAGCGCCGACAAGAAGAAGTACCTGACCAGCCTCTGGCGGATCGACGCCCAGGGCGGCCCGGCCCGGCGGCTGACCCGGTCCGCCGAGGGCGAGGCCAACCCGCGTTTCCTGCCCGACGGGTCGCTGCTGTTCACCTCCAGGCGGTCCCTTCCTGCCGATCCCGCCGGGAAGAAGGCCGGCCAGGACGGCGGCCCGGGCGATGTCGCCGCGCTGTGGCTGCTTCCCGCGGCCGGCGGCGAGGCCCGGGTGGTGGCGGCCCCGCCCGGCGGCGTCATGGCCGCCGAGGTGGCCAGCGACGCGGGCGGCATCGTGGTCAGCTCACCGGTGCTGCCAGCCGCGGGCAACACGGCTGCGGGCAACACGGCTGCGGGCAACGCAGCCTCGGGCAATGCTGCCCCGGGCAACGGGGACAGCGTCGAGGACGACGCGCGGCTGCGCCAGGAGCGCAAGGACGCCGGGATCACCGCCATCTTGCACGAGTCGGCGCCGGTCCGGTTCTGGGACCACGACCTGGGTCCCGACCAGCCCAGGCTGCTGGCCATCGACCCCGGCCAGACGCAGGAGACCGAGATCGGCTGGGCCGGCGGAGACAAGGAGCCGCAGACCGGCGAGGACGGCCAGGATGAGACCGAACGGGCGGCGAAATCCCCGCGGCTCCGTGACCTGACCCCGGAACCTGGCCGGGCGCTGGACGGCGAGGAATTCGCGCTCACCCCGGACGGCTCGTCGGTCCTGGCCGGATGGTGGCAGTGGGATCCCGCGGGCGAGTCGCACTGCGAGCTGGCCATGATCGAGGTGGCCACCGGCAAGCGGCGGGTGCTGCTGTCCGCGCGCGAATTCGACTTCGGCGGCCCGCGGGTCTCGCCCGACGGGCGGTTCGTCGTCTGCCTCCGCGAACGGCACACCACCGCCGGCCGGCCGATGGACGTCACGCTGGTGGTGCTCGACCTGGACGGCCCGGACGCGTCCGGCGGGCCGGGCCGTGACCTGCTGCCCGGCTACGACCGGTGGCCGGGCGAGCCGGCCTGGTCGCCCGATTCGCGCGCGGTGTACTTCGCCGCCGACGACGGCGGCCGGCGGCCGGTGTTCCGGGTGGACACCGAAACCGGTGAGGTCGCCCGGGTGACCGGCGACGACGGCGCGTACTCGGACCTGAGCCCCGGGCCGGACGGCCGGTACCTGTACGCGCTGCGGGCGACGGTGGACTCACCGCCCACCCCGGTCCGCATCGACCTGGTGCTGGGCCCCGCCGGGGCGGAGCCGGCCGCGCTCATCTGCCCGGGGACGCCGGTCACGGTGCCGGGGCGGCTCGAGGAGGTCGAGGTGCTCGCCGATGACGGCCAGCCGGTCCGGTCCTGGCTCGTGCTGCCCCAGACGGCGTCGGCTGACCAGCG
>Ga0335078_10007888_pt1 | contig 15805 bp, 14 predicted proteins | sample Lox_Sample_32_FD_206711 | JGI IMG/M metagenome (GOLD analysis project Ga0335078, IMG submission 206711) | Soil microbial communities from Loxahatchee National Wildlife Refuge, Florida, United States - Lox_Sample_3.2 | ecosystem: Environmental > Terrestrial > Soil > Wetlands | place: USA... | reverse complement strand
CGGCATCGTGGAGACGCTTCTGGCGGTGGGGATCTTCGTGGCGGGGCTGCTCGCCAGGCTGGGAGTGGTGGTGGCCCTCATGGCGGTGCTGCTCGTGCCGGTGCTCCTCTTCGCCGGGGGGAGGCGGCTCGTGCGGGCGGCGACGCTGTGGGCGCGGGGGTACCGGAGCGCGGGCGGGCTCAGCTTCCGCAACGGGCTTCTCTACGCGCCGGGGCACACCTGGGTGAAGGTGGAGCCGGACCGGCTGGAGGTGGGGATCGACGACCTGGCGCAGCGGATCCTCCCGTGGACGGTGGGGGTGAAGCTCGCGGCGGTGGGGCAGAAGGTGGCGGCGGGGGAGACGCTGGCGCGGATCTCCTGCGGGGACCGGGAGGCGGAGGTGGCGGCGCCGGTGGCGGGGACGGTGGTGCAGGTGAACCCGGCGGTGCTCTCGGAGCCGACGCTCGTGAAGAGCGAGAGCTACGGGCGCGGGTGGCTCGTCATGCTGGAGCCGGAGGGGAGAGGGTACCGGGAGCTCCCGGGCGGGGAGGCGGCGCGGGCCTGGATGACGGCCGAGGGGGAGAGGCTCACCCGCTTCCTGGAGGGGCAGCTCGGCTTCGCGGCCGCCGACGGCGGCGAGCTCATCGCCCCGCCTCCGGCCCTCCTCGCCGAACCCCAGTGGAAGGCCCTCGTGAAGGCCTTCCTCCGCACCTGAGAGAGGCGACTCTCGAAGCTTCGACCCGGGGGGAAGATGGGCCGCGCCGCCGAGGCGCGGCCCCTCGCTTCCTCGAGGGAGGCCCGCCCGCGAGGGGGCCGCAGACAGGCGTGCTAGCCTGACCGGGCCCACATGCGGCTCTTCGCCTCCGCACTCGGGGTCGTCACCCTCCTTGCCTTCCTCGCCGTCGGCGGCGCGGCCCTCTACCTCGCCGTCTCCCGGGGAGCCGTCTCCCCGGCGGTGCTCGTCGAGCCCGGGCTCGCCGCCGAGAAGGGCGCGGGCGCCTGGCTCTACGCGGTCCGCGCCGGGCGCGGCTTCGTGCTCATCGACGCCGGCATGGACGCGAAGGGGAGGCCCATCGACGCGGCGCTCCGGGCGCTCGGGGCCACGCGCGATGAGGTGACCGACCTCTTCCTCACCCACGGCCACGTCGACCACACGGCCGGGGCCGCGGCGTTGCCCCGCGCGCGCGTCCACGCCGGAGCCGGGGACGTGGGCCGGCCGCCCGGCCCGGACGAGCGCGGGCTCGAGTCGCTCCTCGCCCCGCTCCTGCCCCGGCGAGCGCCCCGGGTGGACGACCCCATCGAGGCGGAGAAGCGCATCGACCTCGGGGGCGGCGACGAGCTGCTCGCCGTGCCCGTGCCCGGCCACAGCCGTGGCTCGATGGCCTACCTTCTCCACGGCGTCCTCTACCTCGGCGACGCCGTCACCTACGAGGCGGGCCGGCTCGTCGCCCCCCCACGCCTCTTCAGCGACGATCCGCCTCGGAGCGCCCACTCGGTGGCGGCGCTCGCCAGCCTCCTCGCCCACGTGCCGGTGAGCCGGATCTGCACCGGTCACGGCGGGTGCACGCCGGCCGGGGACGCGCACGGCCTCCTCGAGGCCTTCGCGGCGAGCGTTCGGTGAGGGGCGGGGGCGGAGAGCGGTGGCCGCTCCACCGGCCCGGCTGGCGACCTCCCCGGCCCTCGGCCGGAGCGCCGAGACGGAGCGGAGCGAGAAAGAGGACCGCTCCGTTCCACGAGTCCCTCTTCCCTCGGTGGAGGCGGACCATTTGGGTCGTGGCTGGTACGCCCTCAACTTCAGCTTTGCTGTGGGCCAGTGCCGCGTATTCTCTGGGCCGTGCGCCTGAACGAGATCGCGGGACTGCTGGGAACGGCAGGGAGGAGCGCGGCCAGCCTTGCCGCGTTGCGTCTGGAAGCGGTTCGGAAGCGGACGCGCGAGGAGCTCATCGAGGTCGCGAAGAGGCTACAGCTCCGCGGGGTCTCCAAGCTCTCGAAGGACGAGCTCGCCGAGCGCGTTCTCGCAGCGCTGCGGGCGCTCGCCCGGGAGGAGCGCGCGAGCCCGGGTCGCGCGCAGGCGGCCAAGGGTGCGAAGGCGGTGAAGGGTGCGAAAGCGGTGAAGGCGGTGAAGGTGAAGCCCGCGGCGCCGGCGCGGGAGAAGCCCGCTTTCGCCGCCGGGAAGGTCGTCCCCGAGAAGGCGAGGCCCGCCGCTCCGGCGAAGGGGCGGAAGCCCGCGCGAAAGGGCGCCGCGGCCTTGGCCGAGGCGACGCCCGAGGAGGCGGCCCTTCGGAAGGGAGAGGACCCGTCCGCCACTGCGAAGCTCGACCTCGGGCCCGCGAGTCGGGGCGGGAAGCCGGTGGAGAACGTGCCCTGGAGCTACGGGCAGGACCGGGTGGTGGCGGCCGCCGTGGACCCGGACCGGCTCTTCGTCTACTGGGAGGTCACCGACCCGGCCATGGAGCGCGCCCGCGCCGGGCTCGGGCCCGGCGGGCCCGACGCCTGGCTCAACCTGCGCGTCTACGACACCACCGACCTCATCTTCGACGGGACGAACGCGCACTCCTACTTCGACCAGCGGATCGAGCGCTCCGACCGCCAGTGGTTCTTCGACATCGGCAAGCCGACTTCCACCGCTCACGTGGACCTCGGGATGAGGTCGAGCGAGGGGTACTTCGTCACCCTGTCCCGATCCGGCCGGATCGACTTCCCTCGGAAGGAGCCCGCCGCCTTCGGCGAGCCCGAGTGGATCACCGTGCTCTCCGCCACCGGGGAGGTCCGCGGCGCCGCCGGCGGGGGCTCGTTCTTCAGCGTGGGGGGAGGAGAGCCGCCCGGCCGGGCCGAGCCGCCTCCTCCCTTCGCCCCCATCGCCCTCTGGCGGCTCCACGAGTCCGGCGCGGACCGGGAGAGCCGCATCGCCGAGCTCCTGGCGGCGGGGTGGGAGCGGGTGGAGTGGACGGAGTCCGAGGGCGGAGGCTACTACGAGCTCCACGGCCGCACCGAGTGGCAGGGGCCGGTGACGAGGGCCACCTGGGAGGCCGGGCCCTTCAGCTACCCGGTGGAGGTCGAGCCGCCCTCGCGCGAGGAGTGGAAGGGCCCCGCCTTCGCGTTCAAGGTGGGCGGCGTCACCCACGTGGTGTACGGCCCGTGGCAGGTGGTGATCCGCAACCTGGGCGCGCACCAGGGCCGCGCCGTGCTGGGGCGATGGGAGATGTACCGCTCCTGGGTGGCGGAAGGAGGCGAGGAGCTCCGCCTCGCCGGCAAGCCCGGCCCGGCGCTCCCCCTGGGCGCCTCCGAGCGGATGGGCGCGAGCGAGCGGCGCTGGCTCTCCGGGAGCGAGCTCCGCCTCGGCGGCGCGAGCGAGCTGTGGCGGCTGGGGGCGAGCGAGGTGCGCCTGGGCGGGGCGAGCGAGGTCCTCTTCGCCGGCGCGAGCGGGTGGATGGCGGCCGGAGCCAGCGAGCGGCGCTTCGCCGGCGCGAGCGAGCTCCGGTTCGCCGGGGCCTCCGAGCGGCTGGGCGCGAGCGAGCGCCGCCTGGGCGGCAGCGAGGCGCGGCTGGAGGCGAGCGAATCCCGCCTCGGCTATCCGAAGGTCGAGGAGTGACGGTCATGGCCAAGGGGTACTTCGCGCTCGTCCTGCACGCGCACCTTCCCTTCGTGCGCCACCCCGAGGACCCGACGGTGATGGAGGAGCAGTGGCTCTACGAGGCCATCACCGGGACCTACCTGCCGCTTTTGCAGGTGTTCGAGGGGCTCCTCGCCGACCGCGTCCCCTACCGGGTGACGGTCTCCCTCTCGGCGCCCCTCATCACCATGCTGACGGACGACCTCCTCAAGGACCGGTACGCGCGCCACCTCGACGCGCTCATCGAGCTCGCCGGCAAGGAGCTCGAGCGCACCCGGCCCGAGCCGCACTACCACCGGCTCGCCCAGATGTACTGGGACCGCTTCCACAGCCTCCGCCACACCTGGCGCTCCCACGACGGGAACCTGGTCCGGGCCTTCCGCCGCTTGCAGGAGGCCGGCCGCGTCGAGGTCATCACCTCCACCGCCACCCACGCCTTCTTCCCGCTGCTCGACCGCAACTGGGTGGCGCTCCGGGCCCAGGTGCACACCGCCGCGGACCTCTACGACGAGCACTTCGGCGTGCGCCCGCGGGGCATGTGGCTCGGGGAGTGCGGCTACGTGCCCGGGGCGGACGAGCTCCTGCGGGAGGCGGCGGTCCGCTACTTCCTCGTCGACAACCACGCCCTCCTGCTCGGGGACCGGCGCCCCGTCTACGGCGTCTACGCGCCGGTCTACTGCTCGACCGGCGTGGCCGCCTTCGCGCGCGACACGGAGTCGTCCCAGCAGGTGTGGAGCGCCAAGGAGGGCTACCCCGGGGATCCGCAGTACCGCGACTTCTACCGGGACATCGGCTTCGACCTGCCCATGGAGTACATCGGGCCGCACGTGCACCCCGAGGGCATCCGGATGTACACGGGCATCAAGTACCACGCCATCACCCACGCCAAGCTGCACGACAAGTGGGTCTACGACCCGGACGCAGCCCGCGCCCGCGCCGGCCTCCACGCCTCCCATTTCCGCGGGAACCGCGAGAAGCAGGTGGAGGCGCTCGCCTCCCACATGGACCGCCCGCCCCTCGTGGTGAGCCCGTACGACGCCGAGCTCTACGGGCACTGGTGGTACGAGGGACCCGTCTTCCTGAACGACGTCTTCCGCCAGCTCCACTTCGACCAGAGCACCGTCGAGAGCATCACCCCGGGGGACTACCTGGACCGCCACCCCACGAATCAGCTGGTGACGCCGAGCCTCTCCTCCTGGGGTGCGAAGGGCTACGCCGAGCACTGGTGCAACGAGACGAACGCCTGGACCTACCGGCACCTGCACGTGGCCGCCGAGAGGATGTCCGAGCTGGCGCGGCGGAACCCGGCCGCGAGCGGCCTGGAGCTCCGGGCGCTCAACCAGGCGGCGCGGGAGCTCCTGCTGGCGCAGTCGAGCGACTGGACCTTCATCATGACCACCGGGACCACCGTCCCCTACGCCACCCGGCGCTTCAACGAGCACGTCGTCCAGTTCACCGAGCTCTACGAGTCCCTGAAGGAAGGGCGACTGGACGAGAAGCGCATCGCCGACCTCGAGTGGCGGAACAACATCTTCCCGCTCATGGACTACCGCATCTACGCCACCTGACGTCCGGCGGCACGGCCCCTCCCCTGGCGATGGCGACGGAGTCCCAGCCCTTGAAGGTCCTCTTCGTGTCGTCGGAGGTGTCCCCCTTCGCCAAGACGGGGGGGCTCGGCGACGTGGTCGGCGCCCTTCCCAAGGCGCTGCGGCGCCGGGGCGTCGACGCGCGCGTGGTCATGCCCCTCTACGCCGGGATGAGCTGGCACGAGCTCGCACCGCTCGACGGCGTCCTCACCGTCCCCATGTGGTGGGGGCCGGCCCGGGCCGGGGTGAGGCTCGGGCGCCTCCCGGGCAGCGACGTCCTCGTCTACTTCCTCGAGTACCACCGCTACTTCGACCGGCCCTACCTCTACGGCCCTCCCGACGACGGCTACGGCGACAACCTGGAGCGGTTCACCTTCCTGTCCCGGGGCGCGCTCGAGGTGGCGAAGGCCGTGAACTTCATCCCGGACGTGATCCACGCCCACGACTGGCAGGCGGCGCTCGTGCCGGTCTACGTGAACACGGTGGAGTGGGCCAAGTCGCTCCACGGGGCCGCCACCGTCTACACCATCCACAACCTCGCCTACCAGGGCGTCACCGGCGGCGGCGGGCTCTTCATCACCGGGCTCGGCCCGGAGCACTACAACCCCGGGGAGCTCGAGCACTTCGGGGCCCTGAACCTCACCAAGGGAGCGCTGCGGCATGCCACCATGCTCTCCACGGTGAGCCCGAACTACGCGAGGGAGATCCAGACCTCGGAGTTCGGCTGCGGCCTGGACGGCGTGCTGCGGGAGCGGAGCGGCGACCTCGTCGGCATCCTGAACGGGGTGGACACCGACGACTGGAACCCGGCCACCGACCCGCACATCCACGCCCGCTATTCCGCGGCCCACCTGGACGGCAAGGGACCCTGTAAGACGACCTTGCAGCTCGAGGCCGGGCTGCCGGCGGACCCGAGCCTCCCGGTATTCGGCGTGGTGGGGCGGCTCACCCACCAGAAGGGCTTCGACGTGCTGGCCCGCTGCATGGACCGGCTCCTCACCTGGAAGGCGCAGTTCGTCCTCCTGGGAAGCGGGGACCGGGAGGCCGAGCACTTCTTCGGCACGCTGGCGGCGCGCCGCCCGGACCGCTTCAAGGCCTGGCTGGGCTTCGACAACGCCCTCGCGCACCGCATCACCGCCGGGTCCGACTTCCTCGTCATGCCCTCCCGCTTCGAGCCCTGCGGCCTGAGCCAGATGTACGCCATGCGCTACGGGACCCTGCCCGTCGTGCGGGCCACCGGCGGGCTCGTCGACACGGTGCAGAGCTACGTGGAGGCCTCCGGCGCCGGGACCGGCTTCGTCTTCTCGGACTTGACCCCCGACGCCCTCGCCAACACGGTCGGCTGGGCGCTCTCCACCTACCACGACCGCCCGCACCACATCCGGGCCATGCGGCAGCGGGCCATGGAGCGGGACTTCTCCTGGGACCACGCAGCCGAAGCCTACGAGGGCCTGTACCTGGAGGCCTACCGGCGCCGCCGCGGCCACCCCTTCGCCGGCCCCCGCCCGGCCCGCGCCCGGCGGGAGGAGTCCCGGGCCGCGGGCTAGGCTTCTCCCGGGGCGGGCGGGGCCCCCTCGAGCGAGGGCGGCACGGGACAGCCGAGCGAGGCCGCCACCGCCCGCACCATCTCGGCCTCCGTCGCCGTGACGCGCCCGTCGGCGAGCGCGCAGGCGGCGCAGGCGGAGAGGATCCGAGCCTTGAGAGGCGGGCTCCCCTCGTCGAGCCGGGAGAGCGCCTGGTCGAGCCGCCGTGCGTCCACCCGCCCGAGCGGCAGCAGTCGCCAGGAGCCCCTCACCCCGAGCGCCCGGACGCCCGCCTCCAGGGCGAGCTGGGCCGCCGCCGGGTCCCGCTGGCCCGCCCAGGCGAGCGCGGAGAGGAGCTCGAGGCACTCCACCTCCACGTCCTCCACCGCCCGGGCCCGGACGGGCGGGGAGGGGCGCCCGCCCAAGAGCGGCGCCAGGCGTCGCCGGACGATGCGCTGGGCGGCCCACTCGAACACGGTGTGGCGCTCGCTCTTCGCGGAGAGGGCGGCGAGGTCCTCGGCGAGCGCCCCGGCCTGAGCCGGGGAGAGGTGGTCGAGGGCGGCGAGGGACAGGGAGAGGAGCGCCAGGCGGTCCTGGGGCGCCACCGCGCTCACGTCGCCGGCGAGCCGGCGCACCTCGCCGGCCACGGCGGGGTCCCGCTCCAGGGCGGCGAGCTGGCGGGCCCGGTTCTCCTCCGAGCCGTCGAGGAAGAGGGCGCAGGTGAGGGCCCGGGCGCCGAAGGGCTCCCGGGCCGCCGCCACGGCGGAGGCGGGCAGCGCCGCGAGCTGGTCCCCGGCCGCGGCCACGTGCTCCGGCGAGGGCCGGCCCACGGCAGCGAGCGCCGCGGCGCCCAGGCCGGCCGCGGCGGGCGCGGCCCGAGGGGCCTCCCGGATCGAAGGGGGAGCGGCCGCCTCGCCCGGCGCCGGGGCCCGGGCGGTGCCGCCGGAGACACCCTGGGGCGCGAGAAGGCGGATCCGCTCCTCGATGGGCGGGTGGGTCGCGAGGATCCCGGAGAGGAAGTCTCCGACGCCGTCGGCGAAGAAGACGTGCGAGGCCTCGACGGCGTGGGGCGAGGCGAGCTTCGAGCCCTGCCGGGCGATCTTGGTGAGGGCGCGCGCCAGTCCGTCCGGGTTCCTCGTGAACTGCACCGCCGCGGCGTCCGCCAAGAGCTCGCGCTGCCGGGAGACCGCGAGCCGGATGAGCCGGCCGAAGAACGCCCCGATGGAGCCGGCGACGAGGAGGCACAGGCCCATGGCCACCGCCCCTCCGCGGCCCCGGTCGCTGCCCCGGCCGCCGCCGGCGCGGAGCAGGATGCGCCCCACGAGTGCGAGCACGGTGAGCCCGCCCACGAGCGCCATGAGCCGGGTGCTGAGGCGCGTGTCCGCGTTGAGGACGTGGGAGAGCTCGTGAGCCACCACGCCCTGGAGCTCGTCCCGGTCGAGCGCCACCAGGGCACCGTGGGTCACCGCCACCACCGACCGCTCCGGGCTGAAGCCAGCGGCGAAGGCGTTGATCCCCTGCTCGCCGTCCAGCACGTAGAGGCGAGGGACCGGCAGCCCCGAGGCGATGGCCATCTCCTCGAGGACGTGGACGAGCCGGAGCTCGGCCGGGTCCTTCGTGGCCCGGTCGACGAGCCGCCCGCCGAGCATGCGCGCCACCGCGTCCCCGCCCCCGGCGGCGAGCCGGAGGGCCTGGTAGCCGCTCCCGAGGAGGACGACGAGCGAGACCAAGGCCGCCACCGGGAGGAGGAGGGGGGCCGGGCTCACCCGCAGGACGAGGGACAGCCCGACGTCGGCGATGGCGATGGTGGCGAGCCAGGCGAGCGCGAAGGAGACGACGAGGACCCCGGTCTTCTGGCGGGCCCGCGCCTGCGCGCCGAAGAAGTCGAAGGTGCCGCGCGCGACCGGTGTCGCCATGCCGTTAGAAGGAGACCTTCACCGCCTCGCGGTCGGCCGGCGCCTCCACCTCGAAGGACTGGGCGGCCGGGAACCCGGCCGCGAAGAGCGTGCCCGGGAAGGTCTCGCGGGCGTTGTTGTAGCTCATGACGGCGTCGTTGTAGGCCTGCCGCGCGAAGGAGATGCGGTTCTCGGTGGAGGAGAGCTCCTCCATGAGCTGCGACATGGTCTGGTTCGCCTTGAGGTCGGGGTATGCCTCGGCCACGGCGAGGAACCGGGAGAGCGACCCGGACAGCAGGCCCTCGGCCGAGGCGAGTCCCTGCATGGCCTGGGGATCGCCGGGGTTCGCGGCCGCCGTCCGGGCCGCCGCGGACGCCGCGTTGCGCGCCGCCACCACCGCCTCCAGGGTCTCCCGCTCGTGCTTCAGGTACGCCTTCGCCGCCTCCACCAGGTTGGGGATGAGGTCGTGGCGGCGCTTCAGCTGCACGTCGATCTGGCTGAAAGCGTTCTTGTAGGCGTTTCGCCGGGTGATGATCCCGTTGCGAATGGAGATGGCGGCGAGAGCCACCGCTCCCGCGAGGACGACGAGGACGAGGAAAGCGACCATGTACCGCACCTCCGGTGCCCGGACCTCGGCGACCTCGCCGAAGGATTGCACAATCGCGGACCGCGGCAACATCGCGGCGCTCGCTCCCGGCCACTTCGAGTATACCCCGGAAGGGGGGGTCGAGCTGCGCCTGCCCCGGCGGCTCCCTCGCACACGGATGGGGCGGCTCCAGGAAGGGGCCTACCGGCCCGGGCGGGCCAGTGGTCCCATCCCGGCGTGGCCGGTACCGGGCGAGGAGGAGTCCGCGAGCTCCCCGAGGGGCTCGAGGTCCTCGCGGAGCTGGCCCTCGACCTGCGCTGGACCTTCGGCCGCGGTGGGGAGGCGGTGTGGCGGTCCATCGACCCCCTCGCCTGGGAGCGGACCCAGAACCCCTGGATCGTCCTCCAGGGGGCGCCGCTCTCCCGGCTCCGGTCGCTGGCGCGGGACCCGGCGTTCCGCCGCGAGGTGGCCGAGCTCGCCCGCTCGCGCGAGGAGGACCTCGCCACCCGCGGCTGGCTCGTGGACCGGTGCGAGGAGCGCGGGCTCGGGACCGTGGCCTACTTCAGCATGGAGTACGGCCTCGGCGAGGCGCTGCCGCTCTATGCCGGGGGCCTCGGCATCCTGGCCGGCGACTTCCTCAAGGCGGCGAGCGACCTCGGCGTGCCCGTCGTCGGGGTGGGGCTCCTCTACCAGGAGGGCTACTTCCGCCAGATGATCGACGGCGAGGGGCGCCAGCAGGAGACCTACCCCTACAACGACCCGGACAGCCTGCCGATCCGCCCCGCGCTCACCGGGGACGGCGCCCCGCTCCGGGTGGCGCTGCCCCTGCCCGGCCGGGAGCTGCTCGTGCGGGTGTGGCTCGCCGCCGTGGGCCGGGTGACGCTCCTCCTCCTCGACACGAACGACGCCCTGAACGGCCCCTTCGACCGGGGCATCACCGGCAAGCTCTACGGGGAGGGAACGGAGACCCGGCTTCTGCAGGAGATCGTGCTCGGCATCGGCGGCTGGTGGGCGCTCCGGGCGCTGGGGCGGGACCCGGAGATCTGCCACCTGAACGAGGGCCACGCCGCCTTCGCGCCGCTGGCGCGGGCGATGGACTTCGCCGGGCGCAACGGGCTCACCTTCGACGAGGCCCTGTGGGTCACCCGGGCCGGGAACGTCTTCACCACCCACACCCCGGTCCCCGCCGGCTTCGACGCCTTCGCGCCGGAGCTCGTCTACAAGTACTTCCACCGCTCCCTGGCCGGGCCGCTCGGGCCCGGCCCGGATCGGATCCTGGCCATGGGGCGGCGCGTGCCCGAGGACGCCGGCGAGCCGCTCTCCACGGCGCACTTCGCCATGCGCAGCTGCAGCCGCGCGAACGGGGTGAGCCGCCTGCACGGCGAGGTGAGCCGGAAGATCTTCGAGGGGCTCTATCCCGGGTGGCCGGTGCGCGAGGTACCCGTCGAGCACGTCACCAACGGCGTCCACGTGCCCTCCTGGGAGTCGGAGGGCGCCGAGCGCCTCTGGACGGCCGCCTGCGGGAAGGACTGCTGGCGGGGGACGCCCGAGGTGCTCTCCCGGGCCATCGGGGCCCTCCCCGATTCCCAGGTGTGGGCCTTCCGGGCGGAGGGGCGCTTGAAGCTCGTGCGCTACGCCCGGGCGCGGCTCGCCACCCAGCTCGGCCGTCGCGGGGCCGGCGCCGAGGAGGTGGCCCGGGCCCGCCAGGTGCTCGACCCGGGCGCACTCACCCTGGGGTTCGCCCGGCGCTTCGCCTCCTACAAGCGCCCGAACCTCCTCCTGCGGGACGCCGCTCGGCTCGCCCGGCTCCTCGTCGACCCCCAGCGGCCCGTGCAGATCGTGGTGGCGGGGAAGGCCCACCCCGCGGACGAGGAGGGGAAGGAGCTCCTGCAGGCCTGGGCCGCCTTCGTGCGGCAGGCGCCGGTGCGCAGCCGCGCCGTCCTCCTCGAGGACTACGACATCGCCCTCGCCCAGAAGCTCGTCGCCGGCGTGGACGTCTGGATCAACACCCCGCGGCGCCCCTGGGAGGCCTGCGGCACGAGCGGCATGAAGGTGCTCGCGAACGGCGGGCTCAACCTGTCGGAGCGCGACGGCTGGTGGGCCGAGGCCTTCCAGCCGCAGGTGGGCTGGGCGATCGGGGACGGCGCCGAGCACGGCGAGGGAGAGTGGGACTCGGTGGAGGCCGAGGAGCTCTACCGCCTCCTCGAGGAGGAGGTGGTCCCCGCCTTTTACGACCGGGACGGGGACGGCCTCCCCCGGGCCTGGGTGACCCGGGTCCGGGCCAGCATGGCGAGGCTCACCCCGTCCTTCAGCACGAGCCGGATGATGGCGGAGTACGTGGAGAACCTCTACCTCCCGGCCGTCCAGGCCTACCGGCGCCGCGCGGAGTCGCGCGGCGCGGAGGGCCGCGAGCTCGCCCTCTTCGGCGCCGAGGTCGCGAAGGCCTTCGGCGAGGTTCGCTTCGGGGCGCTCCGGGTGGAGGCCGGCGAGGGAGGGGACCACTTCGAGGTGGAGGTGCAGGGAGGCGCGCTCTCCGCCGAGGAGCTCCAGGTGGAGCTCTACGCCGAGCCGCTCGGCGGCGGGGACGAGCCCGTCCGCATTGCCATGGAGTGGGACGGACCGGCTCCGGGCGCGCCGGGCGGGCGCCTGTGCCGGGCGGTCGCGCCGCCGGGTAGGCCCGCCTCCCACTACACGCCCCGCGTCCTCCCGCGCCACCCGGGACTGAGGCTGCCCATCGAGGAAGGGCACATCCTCTGGTACCGTCGCTAGTCGCCTCTCCGGTGCGGCTCCCTTGTCCCACAGGCAGCCGCACCACGATTCTTGAGTCAAAGCCGGTTTGCGGCGACGCTCTCCCCTGCGAGGTCCGGGGCGAGGAACGGAGGCCCCGGCAGGCGCTCGGGGGACGAATGGAACTCGTACAGTGGAGCCCCGCCCTGGCGGTCGGCTTGCCCCTCATCGACGACCAGCACCGGGAGCTCTTCGACCGGGCCAGCCGCTTCTTCGCCGCCGCCGGCACGCGGGGCCAGGAGGCCGAGGTGCCGAGGGCCCTCGAGTACTTGGCCGGCCACGTCCGCTTTCACTTCGCCGAGGAGGAGCGGCTCATGGAGAGGCTCGGGTACCCGGGCCTGGAGGCGCACCGGGAGGAGCACCGGACGTACCAGAAGCGGCTCGACGGCGTCCACAGTCACTACGAGTCGGAGGGAGACTCCGCCGCGGTGGTGGCCGCCCTGGACGGGCTCTTGCGGCTCTGGCTCGACGAGCACGTCTGCCGCGCTGACCGTTTCCTGGCGGGGTTCGCGACTGGTTCCCCCTCGAGCCCCTGACCGGGGTCACCCCTCCCGGGCCCCCGGGCGGCGAAAGGGGCGGCGGGCGAGCCTGCGAGCGCTCGCCGTCGGCCTGGGGCTCTCGCTCGGCGGCGGGGCTCACGCCGTCGCGCCTCCGGCGCCCCTCTCCTACGACCTCGCCGTCGACGCCTCCGTCACCGGCGGAGCGTTCGCCGCGACGCTCCTCCTCACCTTCTTCGAGAGCTCGCTCACCCCGGCGCAGTGCCGCTGGTGCGCGCCGGGAGGGCTCGACCGGACGCTCCGGAACGAGGTGCTCTGGTCGGACCCGCACGCCGCCGACGTGCTCTCCTCGGTCCTCGCCAACGCGGCGCTGCCCGCCGCCATGCTCGCCTACCTCGTCCTCTCCGCCTCCGCGGCCGGGAACCCGACCGCGGGCTTCGTGGACGCCCTGCTCGTCGCCGAGGCCGTCGCCAGCTCGCAGCTCTTGACCCAGATCGTGAAGATGGCGGCGGCGAGGCAGAGGCCCTGGGCCTACTTCGGACCGGACCCGGGGCGCGAGGGGTACGGGGCGAACCTCTCCTTCTTCTCCGCCCATACCTCCTTCGCCTTCTCCACGGTGGCGGCGACCCTCACGGTGGCCTGCCTTCGCGCCTACCCCGGCGCCTGGATCGCCGGGGTCGCCGGGTTCGCCGCCGCCGCCTTCGTCGGGTACCTGCGGATGGCGGCGAACGCCCACTACTTCACCGACGTCGCGGCCGGAGCGGCGGTGGGAGGGCTCGTCGGCTTCGCGGTGCCCTACCTGTTCCACGGGAGGACGGCCCCGGAGCCGGGGTCGGTCGTCCTCGCCCCGGGGGGCCTCGCCGTCATCTGGTAGCGACCCGCTCCGGGCGGGCGCCGCGCGGCTGTTCGCGGCGCGGGGCGTACTCGATGGCGACCGTCACCGTCGACCCCTGTGCCCTCTCCCCGAGGAGGTCGAAGAACACGGCGTTCCGCCCGAGGGTTTCCGCGAGCCGCGCCGCGGCGCCGGGACCCGAGTCCGCGTGGGCCTGGCGCACGCGCTCGTCCCGCCAGTAGGCGAGCAGGCCCTCCTCCTCGACGAGGAGGAGGTGGTGGCAGGGGCGGGGGAAAAGGCCCCTCTCCCCGAGGAGAGGCGCGAGGCACACCGGACAGAGGAAGGTGGTCGCCTCGCCGTCGGAGGGCGAGGGGGCCTTGCACCTGTGGGCGACGCCGATGGGCAATCCGAGTCCCCGGACCCGTGCGAGCCCCCGAGGTGAGGGCCTGCACGAAGCCGAACCCCGATCGGGACGGGCCCGGTCGGGGTTCGCTCCCGAGGAGCCTACTTGCGGCGGCGTCTCTCGGCTAGTGTCTTTTTTCGCCGAGGCCGACGGCTCTCCTCCTCGGCCGCGGGGAAAGGGGTCTCGCTTCATGGCGTCGAACGCCCCGGCTGCCGTGGTTCTCGTCCGGCTCGCCGTCGGATTGGTCTTCCTCTCCGAGGGGATCCAGAAGTTCCTCTTCCCGGACCTGCTCGGCGCCGGCCGCTTCGCGCGCATCGGCATCCCCGCCCCCGAGTTCCTCGGCCCCTTCGTGGGAGGCGTGGAGGTCGTCTGCGGGGCGCTCGTGATCGCGGGCCTCTGGACGCGCCTCGCCGCCTTCTTCCTCCTCGCCGTCATCTCCGTGGCCATCGCCTCGACGAAGATCCCGGTGCTCCTCGGCCACGGCTACTTCACCTTCGCGCTGCCCCGGCTCGGCCGCTACGGCTTCTGGAGCATGGCGAGCGAGGCCCGCACCGACTTCGCCATGCTCTGCGGGAGCCTTTTCCTCCTCCTCGTCGGGGCCGGCCCTCTTTCCCTCGATCGCCTCTTCGGCGCGAGGAGAGCGAGCTAGGGGAAGGGAAAACCGCGGGGACGGGAGGCCGCCGTCGAAGGCCGCGAAGCTGCTGGCGGAATTTGAGGAATTTGACGCCAGGTCCAGGTACCCAAGGTGATAGGCGTCAATGCCGGGGAAGGGGCGCGGCGCTATCCTGCCCATCGCTCGGGGGGAGCAGGTGGGAATATTCATCGAGTACTTCGCTTCGCGCCAAGAGTTCGAGGAGTGGCTGGCCGCCGTCGGGGCGCAGGTGAAGGTCCAGAACGTCTCGACGAGCACGCCCGGGCAGGCGTCGCTCGAGGCCACCACCTACACCGTCACCTACGAGGCCGCGGCGCGGGTGAGCCGCAAGCTCTCGAGGAGAGGCTAGCGCGGGCTCGGGGCGAGCCGCGCCGGGCCGTCCCCGCGCTCCTCTCGCGTCGAATCGGCTGGAAGGGAACCGGGGCGCTCGGGTAACGTCTCCGCCGAGGGAACGGGACGGCCGGCGGGAAGGGTCCGCGCGCGGGCGCGGGGGCCGGCGCCCCCGGGGGCGCGGCGCCTCGCACCAGTCGGTGCCGCCCCACAGGGCAGATGGCGACCGAAAAGGTTTCGCGGACGCTCGGGGAAGCGCTGGTCGTCGACGACGACCGGGACCACCGGGAGCTCGTGGCGCAGGTGTGCCAGGACTTCGGCTGGCGAGTTCGCGTGGCCGCCGACGGGCAGGCGGCCCTGACCTCCCTCGAGGGCGGCCCGCGGCCCAGCCTCATCCTCCTCGACATGGTGATGCCGACGATGGACGGGGCGGAGTTTCTGGCGCGGCTCCGGGAGCACCCGGACCCGTCGCTCGCCCGGGTGCCGGTGGTGATCATGACCGGGATGCCGCACCACGCCCGGTCCCTGCTGTTGCCCTACACGGCGGACGGCATGCTGGTGAAGCCCTTCACCCTGAAGGACCTCCGGGCGACCCTCGCCTACTTCGCCGAGGACCCGGACCGCGATCCGCTGCCCTCCCGCTGAGGGCCGTCCCGGCGTTCCCGCCGGCTACGGGGAGAGCACCCAGCTCGTGCACGCCCCGCAGTCGCGCACCTCCCCGCCCGCGCCCGCGCAGGCCTGGCTCTTCACCGCCAGGCCTGCGTAGTCGCAGGGCCGGTCCAGGGGCTCCGCGTCCGCCACGATGCGGGCGGTGATGGAGCGTGCGGTGCCGTCCGGACAGACCACCGTGCAGGTGCTCCGCCAGGCGCCAGCGGGCCCGCGGTCCGAGGGGCGGAGGGGCGCCGACCCGCAGCCCAGCGCCAGCAGAGCCGCGAGCGCTCGCAGAAGGAGAGCCGCGCCCGGTGCCGGCGAAGGGGGCCTCCTCGAGACTGCAGCGCAGGGCGTCAATCCGGCGCCCAGCCATAGCACCGGCGAGCGGGTCCCGGGTCCCGGTCCCCGGGCGGTTCACAGTTCTTCACCGGCGCGCAAAGACCTCCGCGCCCCCCTCGGCATCCCGCCCGG
>Ga0335078_10007886_pt1 | contig 15808 bp, 5 predicted proteins | sample Lox_Sample_32_FD_206711 | JGI IMG/M metagenome (GOLD analysis project Ga0335078, IMG submission 206711) | Soil microbial communities from Loxahatchee National Wildlife Refuge, Florida, United States - Lox_Sample_3.2 | ecosystem: Environmental > Terrestrial > Soil > Wetlands | place: USA: Florida... | reverse complement strand
GACAACCTCGCGTCGGATCTGTCCGCAGCTGGGCAGTCGCCGGCCCGGCACCGCTGTCCCTGGACGAACTGTGGCGCGCCTACCTGGCCCGCTACGATGAAGAACATGCCTTCAAGTTCGCCAAGAGCACACTGGGCCTGACCGCCGCCAGGGTCCGCACTCCCGAGCAAGCCGACCGGTGGATCCGCCTGGTCATGGCCGCCTTCGCCCAGCTCCTGCTCGCCCGCCCGCTCGCCCCGGACCTGCGCCATCCCTGGGAAACCCGGCCCCCGGACAGCCGCCCGCTGCCGCCGGGCCGGGTACGCCGCGGGTTTGCAAACATCCGCGCCCACCTGGGCACCCCCGCCCGTGTCGCTAAACCCGCCCGGCCCGGACCAGGACGACCCAAAGGCTCCGCCAAAGGCCCAGCACCCCGCTATCCAGTCCCGAAGAAAACCAGCACCACAGACCAGCCGGGCAACACATGCAGGTTAAACGGCAAGCTTAGGCGCCATTCAGGGTGAGCAGGGTCTGTCAACTTAAATTACAGTCCCGGCCAGGTAGGTCGCAGAAGCGACGACACGAGGCATCTGCGCTTCATGGATCGGGTCTTCGAAATGGACGTTGCGAGGATTGGACAGGTAAGCGTCCCAAGCTCGCTTGTAGTTAGACTGTCCGGACGTGGGTGGGTGTGGTGGCTGATCCGGACGAGGGAGTGGCGGCTGACGGGACTATCCGGACGGGCGCGCGCCGTGACCGGGTCTCGGCGGCGTTCGAGCCCGTCCTAGCTGATGCGGTCGCTTTTGCCAGCGACGTCGGGGCATCGCTGTATGTCTACGGATCGGTCGTGACCGGCACCGCACGCCTGGGGTCATCGGACGTCGATCTGCTGTCGATCGATCTGGCGCAACCGGCCACCCTCGGAGAGCGGCTGTCAGTCCGGTACGCCGATAGATGCCGGGGGGTGGAGATCGCTGCGGCCAGTAGCGAGGACTTCGCCGGGGACACCGACGCGGCATACGGGGGCCGGGTCTTCCTGCGGCACTATTGCGTCCACCTGGCAGGTCCCGATCCATCCGCCGGGCTGCCAGCATTCCCTGCGGACGCCCGTGCCGCGCGCGGGTTCAACGGTGATCTTGGACAGCATCTCCAGCGATGGCGGCATCTACTGGAGTCCGGGGAGGTGACCGCCGACCTGCTTGGCATTCGGGTTGCCCGTAAGACGCTGCTGGCCGTGGCCGGTTTGGTCAGCGTCCATGACCATACCTGGACGACCGACCGGTCCCGAGCTGCGCGGCGCTGGAGCGAACTCCAGCCCGGCCTGGCCGCCCATCTTGGTGTGCTGCAGTCCTGGGTCACCGCAGAGCGCCACCCCAGCCGCGAGGAAGTCACGCGAACGCTTGCCGAGGATGGGATCGTCTGCGCCATTACCGAGCGCTTCGGCCAGGTGATCGGGCTGTGGCCAGATAATTGAGCCCATCACGATCTGCGCACCGGCGCTAGTCTGCCCGGGCCGCTGCGGCGGGCGGGCCTCCCAAGGCCAGAGCCCGCCGCGAGCGGTGCCGGGCGCGGCGGCGCTGGCGCCGCCGCCTTGACCCATTAAGGCATGATTCGGCAACGGATCGCACTGCCGCTGCGTCTCTCGGGCATTGGCCTCTCCGTCCCGAAGTCAAGTTCGTGGGTTCTCCTGCTGGCACACGGAACAGTTGGCTTGCGGAATTCGTCCGCCAGCGTGATGTGGCTACTGCGGAGATCGATGTTCTTGTCTATGGCGAGAAGATCTGGTCCATGATCTCGGCGCCGGTGGTGATTACTGGGCGGAGCTCGCGGCGGTAGACCAGTTCGGTGGTGCTGGTCTGCTGGTGGCCGGCGAGGCGGGCGATCTCCTCTACAGGAACGCCGCCTGCGGACATGATGCTCACGAAGGTGTGCCGCAACTCCCGGGGAACCCAGTCTTCGCCGAGGCCAGCTGCGCGGGTGATCTGGCGGAAGCCGCGGCGGGTGTTGTGCTGGTCGAGCATGGTGCCGATCGTCGTGGTGAAGACCAGGCCGGTGTCATGCCACAGTTCGCCGACCTTCAGGCGGTCGGCGGCCTGGGCAGCCTTGCGCTGGCGCAGGGCGTCCACGGCGATCTGGGCCAGCCGCAGAGTGCGCCGGGACTTGGGCGTCTTGGTGTCACCGCCGGCCCGGTCCGACCGCCACACCGCCACCGTCCCCGCGTCCAAGTCGACGTGATCCCAGCGAAGCGCCCGGGCTTCCTCGGGCCGCAGGCCCGTAGTCAGCAACAGGACCACGTAGGCGTGCAGCCGATGCGGGGCGCCGGCTGGACGCTCTTCGGCGGCCGCGCGCAGCAGCTTCTGTGCCTGCTCGACCGACAGCGCCTTCGAGGCCCTGCCCTCATGTCCTGCTGGCGGGCGGACCAGCGCGGCCACGTTCCGGCCGACCAGGTCGTCGCCCTCGGCGTGCCGGATGGCCCGCACGAGGCAGTTGCGCGCGATCTGCAGCGACCGAGTGGACAGGTGATCGCTCAACTCCGCCAGAGCCGACCGGACGTCCGCCGCAGACAGCTTGCGCAGCGGCCGGGCCCCGATCCGGTCGGTGAGCGGCTTCACGCCGTCCCGGTACAGCTGGACCGTCCGTGCCGACCGGCCTGACAGCCCGTGCTCGAGCCAAGCGTCGACTGCCGCCCTGACCGTGTAGCCCGCTGACGATTGCAGGCCGACGTCGAGCTCGGCATGGAGTGCCTTGAGCTTGTCCCGGACCTCCTGCTTGGTCTTGCCGGAGACCTTCCGGCGCTTCCCGTCCGGGCCGAAGCCGACCGAGACCGCGCCGATGTACCGGTTCTTGTCCGCCGCGAAGTAGATGGCATCTTCGCCATGACCGCGGCGCCTAGACGAAGCTTCCGCCATGGAAGCCATGATAGCTCTTTGGCTCCCGGTTTGGCTCCCCGCCGCGCCGGTCCAGGTCCCGTATGGCCTCTGACCTGGTGGGCGCAACTGGGTTCGAACCAGTGACCCCTCGCTTGAAGAGCGAGTTAGGGCCTGGCGGCAGGCCTACCCCAGACGCACCCGCCGGATGGCTGGCACTCCCGTCATAGCGGTCGGCCCAAACGGTAACCATTACGAGAGTGAACATCGTCAGTAAAACTCGACTCCTCGTACGAGCAATGGTCCACCGACAAACTTGCACGGGACGCGACGTCGCGGCCGCCTTTCCCGGAAGGCTCTTCCCGACCCAGCCGCGACCGCGACGTGATCAGCAGATCCGCCAGCCCTCACGCCCCACCCCACGACACCGCCAGCCATAGATCCGTCAGGGTCTGGTCGTCGAAGAACAGATCGATCTCCCCGGTCGGCTTCGGCGGCGGCGTGAGGTTCGCGAAGCGGCCGGCCAGCAGGCCGCCGGTGGTGAAGTCTCGTACCAGCGTGTCCTTCTTCGCCGCGGCGTCGGTGCGGCCGGGCTTGTCGAAGACGTCCAGTGTCGGCGCCGCCGGGTCCCTTCCGCTGCGGGCCAGGATGGCGACGTTCGCGACGGTGGCCAGCCGGCCCCGGCTCCAGAACGGGTAGTGCTCGTCCCGGAGGGCCAGGGTCAGACCGTAGCGCTGGTCGGCGGCCGGGGTCTGGCCCTGGAAGCGGGCCCACTCGGTCGGGAACTCCTCCCGGACCGAGAACAGCCGTACCGCGCCGGGCCCCTGGGCGGCGTCGATCAGGGCGCTGGTGTTGTCCAGCGCGGCGCGGCGGAGGAGCTCGCCGCCGTCGCGCGCCGTGTAACGGATGTGCAGGATGACATCGCTGATGGTGTCGTAGTCCAACTGGCAGGGATCGGAGCGGCTAGGGTCGGCAGGCAGGCTCAGCTGCCACTCGCTGACTGCGCCGGAGTGTTCGAAGGGGAGGTAGCGCTCGTCGTGCAGGTTCGTCTCGAACATGCCACTGTCGTTTTGGGCGCTGCTGGTGACTATGGACTGGAGGCTGCCGAAATAGTCGTGAAACCGGAGATCCTCGGCGTCCTGGCGGGCGTAGGCGTCACCGACGGCCGGAGCAGTGCGGATGGTGCTCTTGAGCAGGGTCAGGGTGCAGTTGACACTTGCGTAGGGCCCCACCACGCAGGGGATGCTCACCGCCACCGACTTGATCCGGCGGAAATACTGGCCAGGCGCGTCGAGATCGAACAGCACCTCGGGCAGCCGCACCGTGCAGCGGCCCGTGGTCCGCAGCTGGAGAAGGGCCAGCGGGTCCACTTGCCGGAGACTGACGTGCTTGGTCATCTCCAGCTCGCGCCGGTTCAGGTCGAGGTAGGCCAGCTCCATGCGCTTGACGTCGAGGTGCAGCTTCTCCCCGGCCAGGAGGCCCTCCTTGCCGGTTAGGTAGCCGAAACCCACGTAACCCACCTCCGGGTCGCCGAGTTCGTGCTGCAACGCCCGCTCGGCCTTCTTCGCGGTGTCGAAGGCGAGCTGGAAGCACTGCGCGTACAGGCCCTTCACCTCGCGCATGGTCCAGGAGTACAGCGCCTTGTTGGTCGCCTTCACGTCGGCCGAGCGCACGTTGCCCTCGGCGTTCAAGAAGCGCTCGATCTGGGCCGCATTGTCGATCTGCTGCTGATGGCTGTCCAGTTCCGCCTGGGCGACGGCGATCCGCAGCTGCGCGGCTCGCAGCTGTTTGAAGATCTGGGTGATCTCGGCCGCGGCCTGACCGCTGTGGAACGCCCGCTCACCCTCCCGGATCTTCAGGGTAGCCATCTTCCCGGCATGGGTGGCGTCGTAACTGTCCTGCGCCCCGAGGTTCTGCTGGTAACGGGCCACGGCGGCAGTTGCCGGGCCGACGTGCTCGCCGCCGAACTTGATGGTGCCGCCGAGCCCCCAGAAGTGGAAGTCGGCGCTGAAGCTCGGCACGTAGTGCGACAGGCTGGCGATGGTCTCGGTGGTGCTCGCCCGGACCTGCCAGTCTCGGGCCGAGTGGGAGGACTCCAGTTCGGTCTGCTCCTCCTTCGACAGGTGGATCCCGTCCTCGGTGCTGACTGACACATCGAGGGGACGGGGCGTCACGGCCGGATCGTTCGTGGTGAGCTTTAGGTCCGTCAGGACCTGCGGATCCAGGTCGTCGACGTGCGGGATCGACTTGGAAATGTCGTCGAGGGTGCGGCCGAGCAGCAACTCCTGGTAGGTGTAGCGATGGACGGCGAGCGCGAGTGACTCCCTGAGGCCCTCGTACGACTTATTCGCTTCCTGCACCTGAGCCATGCGGGTGTGCTTGACCAGGTCCAGGACGGTGCTCTCGTGGTGGGCGCGCAGCACCGTCATCGCCTCGCCGTCCTCCTTCTCCATGGCCGCCAGAAGTGCGGCGCCGAAGGACTTGACCTCCTGGCTCAGCTCCGCGGCCTTGGCGATGAGGAGCTGGCAGCGGACCAGCGGCAGCGGCTGGTTGACGCCGTTGACGACGGCGGTCACGTCCAGTCCGGCGGCCGCGGCCCGGGCCAGCATGCCGGGATCGATCGGCGGTTCGAACAGGGCGAGCTGCCGGAACGTCCCCTGGAGGTTGAGGCTGTTGCGGATCTTGAACAACCGGTCGGCGACGGTGTCCCAGTAGCCGAGCAGCTTGTCGTTGCGGGGGATGCCGAAGTACAGCGCCTTGCCCAGACTTCGGATGGTCGCCACCTGGCCGCCGTCGACGGCGCCGGCGGCCGGCAGCGGCATCAGGTCGAAGGGGACGTCGGCCTCGACGTCGCGCATGGCGTTGCCGAAGAGGTCGAGGTCGCCGCGCAGGTTCGCATAGGTCTGCGGGCGCACCTTGCCCTTCTTGGGGATGGCGAGCGGCCGCGGGCCGAGGATGTCAGCTGCCAGCACGTACAGCATCAGGGCCTGGTCGACCGCCTCGCCGGTGTCCTGGCGGAACAGCGAGTCGCCCCAGGCGATGAGGTTGTCCAAGTAGGCCATGACGGTCTTGTACATGTAGGCCTGCGGCCGGTACCGCGCCACGACGTGCGGCCGGAACGGCCTGTCCTTCCATGCCTCGATGCTGCGGACCGTCTCGTCACGCAGCGTCGGGTCATCGCCGGTCGAGAGGTTCGCCATGATCTTCTCGATGCCGGTGGTGACGGTCTCCTGGAACGGCCGGACCCGCCAGAACCGCTGCGGCGTCGCGTCCTGGCTCACGTCGTGCGGGTCGAAGATGTAGTGGAACCAGCGCTGGGCGTCGGCGTACTGGTGGTTCTTGCTCAGGCTCATGGCGATCAGCAACGGGACGTGGAAGAACACCTCCCAGTTGTAGACGGCGTAGGCGCCGTTGGAGCTGAAGTCGAGGTCCTTGGCCGGATACGGGCGGGCCACCAGCTGTGACGGGTCGTAGGCGGCCGCGCTGAAGAGCTCCTCGTACAGGGTTGGGCGGCGCCGGCTGTGCAGCAGCGTGACCTGCGTGCCGCCGGGGATGGTGAGCTGCGAGCCGCGGAGCAGGAGCAGCTCGGTGCCGGCCGGGATGGTGGCCAGGCCGCCCTCGTGCAGGGTGATCTGGGCCGCGCCGGACAGCGTGACCCTCGTGTCGCGGTAGAGGTCGGCACCCTGGTCGCCGGCGAGGGCGAACGGGGCGCGGTCCGGCGGTGTGCCGGTCATGCCGTCGAACAGGATGGCCATGAGCCCGTCGGGCGCGGTCGCGGGGACGGCCGCGGCCAGCTCGAACCCCAAGCCGGCGGTGAGCGAGAGCTGGGTGCCGTCCGGCAGCGTCGCCAGCAGGTCAGTGCGCAGGGACACCGGCGAACCGGCTGTGACGGTCGCCGTGCCGTTCGCCGCCAGCGAGACCTCCATGCTGTACGGCAGCGACGCGTCATCCGGCGTGTAGTCCGTGTCCGCCGCCTGGAGTCCGGCGACCGAGTCGCGGAGCAGCCGCTGCATCAGCTGCCCGGCGTAGGGGTGGAAGTGCGGCGTGAGCCGGTAGCTCAGGGAGCGTTCCTGAACGATCAGATGCCTGACGCTGTGTTGCTCGACGACCCCCGCCGGGGCCGGGGCCCGGGTGGTCTCGGTGTCGAGGAAGGTGTGGAAGCGGGCTGCGACACCCGCCTGGAAGGCGCTGTTCCGGATCATTGTCTAGTCACCGATCCCCGTGGCCCGGGCCAGCTGCTGAGCGGCCCCCGATCCCGGCGCCGCCGACGACGGTCAGGCCGGCGGCCGGCGGGGAGAGGGCGGCGTCGGCCAGGGCCTGGGCGTGCGCGGCCAGCAGCACCGATCCGGGGGCCAGGTGGCTGCCGGCGCCGACGTCCACCGGCATGGCGCCGGCGGCCCAGCCCGCGGCACCGGCCGCCGCCGCTGGCGCCACCGTGAGCTGGGCGGCCCGGCCGTTCGGGGCGATCACCTGGTCCCCGAACAGCACCGCGGTCCCCGGGTTGACCAGCCAGTCGTGCCCGGGGTCCACCGCGAACGCGGCCTCCGGGCCGGTCTCGACCTGCCACAGCGGGTCGCGCGGGTCGACCGGGAATGGGCGGACGGCCTGGGGCACATGCGGCGTGACGTGGATGTGCTTCCACCACTCGGGGTCGCTCCAGCCCGGGTCGGGCTGCGGGGTCCGCGTCACCCACTCCTGCCAGTCCTCGATCGTCTGCTCGCTGAGGCTCGGCTCGATGAAGAAGGCGGCGCCGGAGTCCTGGTAGAAGACCGGTTTCGCCAGCGTCGCGATCTCGGCGCCAGCCGCGCCGAACGTGACGTCGTTGTCGCACGGCAGCAGTGTGTACCCGCCGCCCCGGCGCAGGATCGCCGGGGTCTCCACCGCGTCCACCGGCGCCCCGCCGTCGGTGGTGGTGATCCGGCGTTTGAACTCGACGGTCAGCGGTCCGGCCCCGAAGTAGCGGGTGCCGCCGGCCCGGGTGGCGCTGTAAGGGTTCCGCGGCCTCGGACCGTCGGTGCCGTACGGCACCTCCTCCGGCAGGCTGTTGCGGCCGGCGAGGTAGAAGGATCGGTTGATCCGGCCGCCCAGGTGGATGTAGACGCCGCGCTCCAGGCCGTCGTCCGCGGGCTCCTTCGACACGTGCACGAACACATCCGCCGGATCGAAGCCGGTCACCCCGGACACCACCAGCGTCCCGGACTGCTTGTCGACCCCGCCGGACTCCCGCGCGGTCCAAGCGCCCTGGACGTACTCGGCCCAGTGCAGCTGCACCGTGATCGTCTGCGGGACGGTCGTCTCCGTCACCGCGTCCCGGACCTGGCCGAACGTCATGTCGGTCAGCCGGGGCTCCGCCGCCGCGACCGCGACGCCGGCGCTGATCATCTTCGTGAACGGGCCGCCCGCCTTGAATGCCATGTCTTCTGCCGCGCCTTCCCGGGTAGAGTGTCAGCGTCCGGTCGTCAGCCCGCCGACGCGGGCTTGTCGGTGGCGGCCAGGAAGGTCGCCCAGAACAGGTAGAGCCGGTCCCGCCACACCACCGGCGCCAGGTGATCGCCCTCGATCTCGGCGGTCACCGGCTCCCACGGCGTCCACGCATCGTGCGCGTACTGGCGGTAGAAGTGCTTGCGGGGGTGGCTGTTCGTGCGGCCGATGACGTGCAGCACGTTGCGGGCCGGATCGCCCCGGTCCTCCAGGTGCATGGCGGCGATGTCGAGGTGCGCCATCGCCTCCAGCTTCTTCAGATAGGCCAGGAACGCGTCCTCGACCAGGTCGTTGGTGATCTCGCCCTGGAGCAGCGCGCCCTCCAGCTCGGCGAATAGGTGCGTCTTGTCGTCCCGGAACTCCGGTTCCAGCCAGTTCTCGGGCCGCAGGAACAGCTGCAGGTTCGCGGCTCGCACCTGGAAGCTCTTCATCACCTCCCACTGCTTGGCGTTGATGGCGCCGGGCGGCACGGACTTTTCCATGCTGAGCAGGCACCGCTGGACGAACAGCTGCACCGAGGCGATCGCCAGCCGGATCCGCGAGGTCTGCACCGCCGGCTCCATGCCGGGGTCGATGAGGAAGTACTCGTAGAGCTGGTCGACGTTCGCGAAGCCGGAGTGCTGCATGACGTATCCGACGAGGGCGTCGCGCTGCCGCTGCCGCAGCCGGTCGAAGATCGGCCGCGCCGCCCGCAGCCAGCTCTCCGGGTCGAAGCGCGCCTTCACCGCGTCCTTAAGATCGCGGGCCGCCGCGAACCGCTGATCCGGTGTCGCGGTCGGGGATACGATCCCGGTCCAGGCCACCACGGAGGCGACGGGCACGCCGAACCGCTCGACGACCCGCAGCGCGCGCCAAAGCCGCGCCGTCGCCAGCTCGTCGTGGAACACCGGCGCGGCGGTCAGCGCCTCGGCGACGGCCTGCACGGTCGCGTCGTCGCTGCGGGTCAGCGCGGCGATCAGCGGGTAAGCCGCGGCGGCCGTCGGCGCCTCGAACACGCCGATGAGGTCGTCGGAGCCGGCGGCCAGGTCCTGTTTGAGCTGCGTGTAGCCGACTAGGCGCAGGAACTGGGCGAACAGCGCCGCTGCCGCGGCGGGCGTGTCGTCGGCGGGCTGGGTGGGCAGGGCGCTCAGCGACAGGCCGCCGAAGTCTGCGGAATGGGTGAGCAGGTGCCGAACCTCGCGGGCGGTCAGTCCGAGCCGGTCGATGATCCGCAGCGCGTTGGTGAGCAGGAGCAGGGCCCGTTCGGCGCGCCCGACGGCGGACCGCGGGGCCAAGGCGAGCTGGCCGAGGCCGTCCTTCGCCAGCGTCTCGCCCTGGACCAGGGCCCGCGCGTCGCCGCCGGCCAGCTGGGTCACGGTCAGCGTGAACCGGTGGGGCAGGTTCGGTGCCAGCTCAAGGTAGCCGCTGACCTCGGCGCCATCGGCGGCCGCCGTCCCCTGCAGGACGATCGGGGCGGGCAGGTCCGGGAAAAGGAGCTCCGCGGTGGCACCGGCCTTGCCCAGGACCACGGTGAACCGGTACGCCCCGGCGGCCGGCACCTCCAGGTAGCCGTCGAAGCGCGCGCTGCCGGTCCCGGCCGGTTTGGCCGGCCCGCCGTCGAGCGCCAGGGTGGTGTCGGCGTCGGCGAGGGTGACAGTGCTCTGCGCCGGTCCGGAGGCGTCGGCGGTCGGGTAGAACGCGGCGGTGACTCCGCGCTCGGCCGACGCGGTGAGCGCGGGCAGCAGCGGCTGCGGGGCCGCGGCGGTCCCGGGCTCGGCGAGCAGGCGGGCGTCGGTGAGCAGGCCGTCGACCACGTCCGGATCGGCGCCGGCGCGCGCCGTCAGGGTCTGGGTCACGAGCTGGCGGATCAGCCGGCTTTGCAGGAACGGCAGGAACGCCTGCGCGACGAGCAGCCTGCGTGCCGCGAGCAGCTTGAAGTTGGCCTCGTCAGTGGCCTGGTTCTGGGCCTGCTTGGCCGCGGCCTGCGCGTCGGTGTCGGCGGGGTCGATCGCTATCGGGGCGGCGAGCGGTTCGAACAGGACCTGGTACTGGGCGTCGTCCAGGAATCCGGCATCGTCGTCTACTCGCAGCCGCGCCTTGCGCAGCGTGGCGTCGAAGAAGGACCGGGCCTGGGCCTGGACGTCGTCGAGGAGCTCGGCGAACAGCGGCGAGGGGACGTGCGGTCCCGGCGGCGGGGCCACCGGCAGGGCGGCTTCCAGGGCCGCCTTCCGGTCGTCGAACAGCACGCCGCGAACGGTGAGTTTCTGTGCGCGCCGGACTTCGTTGTAGGAGACGGCGCGGATCGCCGGATCGGCCGCGAACGCCGCCGGGGCCAGCTGGTCGGCGGGGGCCACGCCGGTCTTCGTGGCGGTGAACTCGGCCGTGCCGTCGAGCATGCCCATGAGCCGGTCTACGGTGTCCGGTGGCAGCGCCAGGCTCAGTTCAGCGCGCAGCCGCTCGTCGGTGATGCCGGTGGCGGCGTCCGGCGCGGCGTGGTCGGCGCGGACGGCGCGGATCCCTTGGGCCAGCGTCCGGATAGTGTCCAGTCCGGCGTCCGGTCTTCCGCCGGGGCCGGCCGTCGGGCTCTGCTGCCGGAGCAGGTATTGGAGGTCGGGGACCGTCAGGCCGCTGGCTTTGACCGCGTCGGCGGCGTCCAGGAACCGGAGCGTCTGGGAGTAGGGGTGGTCGGCTTCGAGCGAGGTGACCGTGGCCGGCGCCGGCGGGGAGAAGGGGTCGAGGCCGGACAGGTGCTTGAGCGCGATCAGGTCGGCGACGGACAGGCCGATGGCTTTTGCCAGCAGGCCGTGCCGGTACAGGAGCGAGCAGGTGGCGAGCGTCAGCGCGGCCGTGTCCGGCGGGAGGCCCGCGTCGGTCAGGACGGCGGTGATCTGCTCGGCGGACAGGCCGAGTGCGCTCTGCAGGGCCGGCAGGTGGTCGCGGACCAGGAGGCCGGGTGCGGTCAGGTAGCAGCCCAGCGGGTCGTCGAAGACCGGGTCGGCCTTGAGGATGCTCCGGGTCAGGAACAGCTGCTGGTACAGGGGCTTCGTGCCGGTGGTCGCCAGGTCGCCCCATAGCGTTAGCAGTTTGAGCCGGCTCTGCTTGCCGACACGGAGCCGGGCGTCCAGGGTCTTGAAATGGGCCAGGCTGAGCAGGGCGGTCTTCAGTGGGGCTTCCGCGACGTGGGCGAGGTCGAACGGCACGGTCGCCGGGACGAACGCCTGGAGCGCCCGGTCGGTCTCCTCGATGGTCCACCCCAGCTTGCGCCACAGCCGGACGAAGAGGTTGATCCGCAGGAAGTCGATCTCCTGCGCGGCCGTGCCGCCGGCGCGGCTCAGGATCGTCTGGTCGAAGTCGCAGCCGGCGTCCGGGTCGGCGAGGACGAGGATGTCGTCGAAGGTGTTGTCAGCCAGCGCGGCGCTGAGCCAGGCGTGCGCGTCGAAGCCGGTGGCGGCGAACTCGGCGGCCGCGTCGTGCAGCCGCTGGAGGACCGCCTCCGCCTGGAGGATCTGCTCCCACTGGTCCCTGGTCAGCGCGTCATACCGCTGGCGGTCGGCTGGCGCCAGGCTCGCCGGGTCCTTGCCGATCAGGTCCTTGTTCTGGTCGTGGAGTGTCTGGTGGTCATGGTAGCTCACCACGTCGTGGACGGCGATCCCGATCTTGGACAGGACCACCAGCGTGTTCAGCTTCGGGTTGACGAACCCGGCGCGGACGACGTCCGCCAGCTCGGTGTAGCTCAGCTCGAGCCGCCGGGCCAGCGCCTTGGCCGAGTTCAGGTCGACCCGCTGCCCGGTGTCCGGGTCCGCGGCCGGCGTCATCGCCTCGGCCGCGGAGCCGTAGCCATAGAGCTTGTGCCAGGTGAGCACGGCGTCCGGGTCGGTGAACAGCCCGTACTCGGCCGGGGACAGCCCGAGCGACTCGGCGAAGACCGCCGCCCGGTCGCAGCGCTGCCCGGGCGCGTACAGGTCGTCCCCGGGGCGGAAGGCGTCGAGCACCTCGGCCAGCGGCTGGCCGAAGTACTCGCCGAGCTGGCGCACGGTCTCGATCCAGAGGTCGAACGGCAGGCCCAGCGGGTACTGCGCCTGCTGGAGCGTGGTGTAGGCAGCGGCGATGACGTTCTGCGGCTCGGCCAGCAGCTCGGCGGACGCGGCGCCGCTGGTGTCGCGGGCCGCCGCGGGGTCCAGGGCGCCGTGCGCGACGAAGTACTCGAGGATCTCATTCACCACGTCGATGTAGGGCAGCGTGGTGTTGGTGTTCTCGCAGGTGAGCGGGATGTACGGCAGGTCGGGGCGGCGCTCGGTCAGCGCCTCGTAGGGGCGCTGGTAGGTGGCCAGATAATCTGCGCCGCCGTGATCGGCCTTCCACCGGGCCAGGAAGCCGTTCCATTCGGGGGCCTCCGGGTCGAGGAACTGCAGCAGGGCGACGAGGTACGCGGCCGGGCCGAGCACCGATTCGCAGTTCTCGCATTCGCAGAAGTCCTGCGACCCGAACAGCGCCTCCAGCGTCGGGAACTGGTCCCGGAGCTCCTGCTTGCGACGTTCGGCGACCGCGGCCGGCACCGCGGCGCCGCGGACCGGGAGGTCGCTGCCCAGGGCCTTGGCGACCGTGAACAGGTTGTAGGTGACGCTGCTGACCTGCTGCGCCTTGCGGTGGGTCAGGCTGGCCTCGTCCAGGCTGGCGAACTCGTGGCCGTGGCGGGCCAGGAACTCGTCATGGGACAGGGAGACGACGTCGTAGGCCGAGGTGAAGCCCAGCTTCATCAGGATCGGCATGACGGCCGTGCGCGGGCTGATCTGATAGACGCGTTGCAGGCTCTTGAGACGCCGGGTCACCGGCTCGCGGGCCCCGGGGCCGGCGCCCGCGAAGACGCCTCCGTGGGCGGCGATGAACGCCGACACCGGGACCTGGCCGAACCGGAAACCCTGGGCGGCGGCGGACTTCAGGACCATCGCGGTCGCCGTCCGGTCGGCGCCGAGGACGAAGGGGTCCTGCGGGTCGGCACCGATCATGTGCGCCACGACGTGCGTGGGATAGCTGAGCCGCACCCGGCGGGCCATGTCCTCGGCGTACACGCCCAGGCGCGCGGCCACGGTGTCGGCCTGGTAGGCGGTCGGGATCAGCGCAGCCAGGAGCTGGTCGTCGGCGCCGGCGAGCCCGGTGAGCTGCGCCTCCCAGGCGTCGGCGGCGTACAGGCCGTGCTCGACGAGGTCGGCCGGATCCCGGATCCCGAGGTCCTGCCGCAGATGCGTGGCCACGGCGGCGCTGTTCCGGGTGAGGAAGGCCAGCTTGCCCTGCTGACGCAGAACACCGATGTCGTCGGCGCCGACGCCTGCCGCCTCGGCGCTCGCCCAGAGCGCGGCGCCGTCCCCGCGGTGGTCGAGGTACACGTCGGCGAACGCCGCCTGCGCCGCCGGGCTGACGCCGGAGGCTTGGAGCAGCTCGCCGTACGTGGCCTGCGAACCGGGCGCGGGGATCGCCAGCCGGATCTTGCGGGAAAACGCGGTGAACTGCTGCGCGGCGGCGGCGCGGGCGGCGTCGTCCAGCTGCACGATCCCGGCGTCGCCAGCCTTGCGCAGCGCCAGGTCGACGGCGGTCGGCGGGACCTGCGCGAGCTGGAGCTTGTCGGAGGGCAAGCCGGTGCGCAGGAGCGCGTACAGGACGTCGTGGGGCAGGCCGACGTCGGGGTCGGCGGTGAGCGCGGCCGCGGTCGAGGCCAGCGCGAGCAGCCGGGCGTCCCAGCCGGTGGCGCGGTTCAGCAGGGTGAGGTCCTGCCGGTCGGCGTCCTCGCGGGCGGAGGCCAGCTGCGCCACCGCGCCGACGTGCGGTGCGACGTCGGCGGCGAGGCGCTGGAACTCGGGGGCGAGCGGCTGCAGGGCCGACGGGGCGACCAGGTTCACCACGGCGCGGGGGGAGGCGCCGAGGTCGTGCATCGCGGCGGAGAGTGAATATTCCCGGCCGGCGGCGTCCACGGCGCGGACCTCAAGACTGGCGGCCGGGGAGGTCACGGGCTGGAGCTGGCCGGGCGGGGCGGGCTCCGGCGCGGCAAGGTCGTAGGGCAGGGCGTACAGGCCGCCGTCCCCGGTGACGGTCTCGGCCACCAGCTGCGCCGCACCGCCAAACCCGTGCCGATACAGCCGCAGCCCCAGGGCCTGGGGCGGCAGGCCGTGCGCGAGCAGAATCCGCCCCTCGACCCGCCGCTGGCTCCCCGGCACCGCCAGCAGCGGAACGCTGACATCCACGACCTCCGCCGGCCCGGCCGGCACCCGCACCGGCGAGGTCGCCACCGCCGCCCCCTCCGGCCCGCTGACGACGACCCACAGATCGATCTCCCCGCCGTCCGGCAGCGGGTCGTAGCGGATCGTGTAGCGACCCTGCGCGTCGGCGACGTCCTGGCCGAGCCGGACCGCGGGCCGGTCGGGGCCGTGGAACGCCTGCACGACGCCGTGGGCGAACGGCAGCCCGTCGCTGCAAAGCACCTGCCCGCTGACGACCCGGGGCACCGGCGCCGCGGGAGGTGCGCCGCCGTCCAGCACGCCCAGCTGGCGAAGCATGTCGTTCAGCGCGGCGGCGGTGGCCTCGTCGACGGCGTCTGTGGTTTGCAGGCGGTGCTCGGCCTGGAAGAGCCCGACCAGCTTGGCGGTGGCGACGCCGTATGAGCTGTTCTCGGCCGCCTCGTGCTGCAGTGCGCCCGAGAATTGTTGGCGTCCGGCCGGATCCTGCGCCAAGAGCAGGCCGCGGTCGAGAAGGAGCTGGAGAGCGGCTTGCAGGTCTGCCACCGCGGGGCCCTGGGCACCGCGGGCGAGGGGAAACGAAATGCCGTTCAATGACGCTCCTCAGGTGGACGACGAAGCCGCTCCAACGACTGCTGGGCGAACCGCGCCTGGCTAGCGGGATTCATGCACGTACGTAAGGCTGTGGTTGCCAAAGAATGTGTCGGACAAGTGAATGGCCTGGGCCGCGATGATCGTCGCCGCGCGTTTGGGGATAACCTTCCCCATGGGGTCACCGGATACGGGAACCCGCATTGGCCCACTTCTGACCAGGATATCCTTGCCCGCGGCAGCATCGGCGGCCATCGTCTTGGCCGCGTTCGGCCCAGCGTTGAACGAGTACCGGGTCAGCGCGAACCGTTCCGCATCTGTGAAGCTGCCCCACGTCTCCGCTCCTAGCTGCTTTTCGAGTTGCAGCTGGTGCCACTTGGTCATAGCGGCGAGGGCTCTCAGCGCAGTCTTGGCGTCAGCGAAGCCGACGACTGGGAGGCGATGCTTTTCAATGAAGGCCTGCCTCTCCGTCTTGTCAGTGATCTTCTTCAGTAGCTCCTGGTCCGTCTCTTGAAGGAACCAGCCAATCGGGCGAAGATGCGGGATGTCCTTGGCAGCCGGTACTGCCGCCTTCACCCCCGCCTGCATGCTCTCCCAGAAATCAAGCCCGGCAACATCACTGGCGCGCTCCGTCGAAGACAACTTCTTGTAAGTGAAGACACCGTTCAGCCAGAAGTCCCGGGT
>Ga0335078_10007885_pt1 | contig 15810 bp, 10 predicted proteins | sample Lox_Sample_32_FD_206711 | JGI IMG/M metagenome (GOLD analysis project Ga0335078, IMG submission 206711) | Soil microbial communities from Loxahatchee National Wildlife Refuge, Florida, United States - Lox_Sample_3.2 | ecosystem: Environmental > Terrestrial > Soil > Wetlands | place: USA... | reverse complement strand
CCTCAGCTCCTCCCGGCTGAACCAGCGGGCCTCGAGGATCTCCCTCCCGTCGACGACCACGGCCTCGTCCGCGGCGGTCGCCCGGAACCCGACCATCAGCCCAGCAGGAAACGGGAACGGCTGCGACCCCAGGTACCTGACGTCCCGCACCGTGACCCCGACCTCCTCGGCAATCTCCCGCGCCGCGGCGTCCTCAAGGGACTCGCCGATCTCGACAAACCCGGCAAGCAGCGAGTACCCCCCGACCGCCGACCCGGCGTGCCGCGCGAGCAGGCACCGCCGCGGCTCGGCCCCCCGCCTGGCAACCGTCTCGACCAGCACGATCACCGCCGGCGCGATCCGCGGGAACATCAGCGCGCCGCAGCCCTCGTTCCCGCACACCCGCAGGTGCCCGCCGTGCCGGGCCTCCGCGACGGCCCCGCACCTCCCGCAATACCGTTGCTGCCGGTTCCAGTACAGCAGCCCCCTGGCGTACGCGAGCATCCCGGCCAACTCCGCCGTCAGCCCGCCGAACAGCGCCCTGACATCGGCTACTCCATCTGCCCCAGCAATCGCGAGTGCGTCCCCGAGCTCAAGCCCAGACAGGTCCAATGCGAACTGAGGCACCCCGTCGCCAACCCCGAGCAGCACCAACTGCCCCGGATCCACCCTCTCAGCGGACAGCGCAACCGGCGTCGCCGGATCACCCACCACCAGGCACTGGTCGCGCCACATCGGCCACACCCGCGCCCGAGAGTCCGCCACCTGAGCCGCGACCCAGCCGGGATGCTCCCTCCGGTCGGCAGCCCGGTCCAGTCCGAGCCCGGCATACGGAACCCTCACGTCATCACATTACGGCCAAAGGCGCCCGCCACGAGCACGTAGGCTACAAACAAATATTCGCAGAACGGGCGGTGGTGCGTGCATAAGCCGCATCAGCCGGATCGGGGCAGGGTCCACAGGTACACCGTGTTGCTGTGCGGCGCGCCGTCGACCACGGTGCGGCCGTCGGGGGCCAGGGTGGGCCAGTCGCCCACGATGTCACGGAAGGCGATGCTGAAGCCGGTGATCGCGCCCGAGCCGGTCAGGTTCCAGGTGAACACCGTGTCGCGCGAGTCGTTGGTGATCGCCGCGTCCCCGCTCACGCTGCTCTCCTGGCGCTCGACGACGACGTTCAGGCTAAGCCCGTCGGGGGTGAACCCGACCGCGTAAGCGGCCGGGCCGCACGAGGGGCAGGGCGGGGCGTAGGGGTGCTGCAGCAGCCCGTCCGGCCAGAGCGCGTCGGGCATGATGTCGCTGATCGTGGTGGCGAGGACCGGGCGGGCCGGGTCGGCCAGGCTGAACACCGGCACGATCCCGTGGTAGGTCACGCCGGCCAGCAGGTTCCCGCCGGGGGAGAACGCGATCGCCTGCAGGGCATCGTTCGGGCCGGTCAGGGTCGCGAGGCGGGCGGCGCGGGCCGGATCGGCGACGTTCCACAGGGTGACCTGGTTGGCGCCGGTGCCGGTGACCATGGCGAGAATGCGCCCGTCGGGGGAGAAGGCGAGTTCCTGCGGGGCGTAGGCCGGCAGCGCGGTGATCGGCATCACCGGGGTCCGCAGCAGCCGGGGCCGGGCCGGGCTGGCCACATTCCAGAGGTAGATCCGGTCGGTGTAGGCGACGGCCAGGATGCCCCCGTCCGGGGAGTACGCCTCTCCCCATAGCTGCGCGCCGTCGTCGGTCGGCAGCACCGCTATCCTGGCCGGCCGCCTCGGGTCGGCAAGGCTCCACAGCACCGCCTGGCCGCCGAAGGAGACGGTGGCCAGGACGCGCCCGTCCGGCGAAAGCACCGTGGGCTCGCCGCCCTGGAACGCCGACAGCTGCCGCGGCCTGGCCGGGTTCGTGATATCCCACACGGTGTCCATGCTGTCCTGGTGCGCCGACCCGACCGCGCTGACCAGGAGGTGCCGGCCTGGCGCGAACGCCACGGCGCCCACGCCCCCTTCGCCCGACAGGTGCCAGCGTTCCTGCCAGGCCGCGAAGGCCACCAGCGAGCCGAGGACGAGCACGAGCGAGGCGAGGATCACTGCCGGTATCACGGCGGCCCGGCGCAGGCGCGCCATCGAAAACCCCGCCATCCGGTAGGCCGGGTCCGCGTGTGCGGTCAGCGCGCTGCCCGCCAGGTCGAGCACGGTCCACATGCTGACCTGATGCTGGTCAAGGACGTCGAGCATCTCCTCGCGGTAACGCTCCCGCCAGCCCCGCGGATGGAATGCGACAAGCTGGCGGGACAGCCAGTCGGCCAGCGTTTGCCTCATCACGAACCCCACGCCATCCCGGTGCGCAGCCGGGCCACGCGCACGATCTCCTGCATCGTCGACACCTGCTCGGCAAGCACCGCCTCGCCGGCCGCGGTGATCTGGTAAGGACGGCGGCGCTCCTCGGTCTCCAGCGGCCGTACCCAGCCGCGGCGCTCCAGCCGGGACAGCGCGCCGTACAGCGTGCCGGGCTCCATGCCGACGCCGCTGAACGCGGTGACGTCGGTCATGATCGCGTAGCCGTGCTTCGGCCCGTCGGCCAGGCTGGTCAGGATGAGCAGCGACGGGTCGGCGAACCTGCCGAGGTCGTCGAACTTGCCGTGCACGCGGATCGAACCCCCCTGTGCTCAGTACCACTTACTAAGTCGTACTGAGTACCGCACCTGTCCACTCCCTGTCAACCCCCTACAGCGGCAGCCCAGCTTCAAGCAGGGCAAGGGCCTGGTCGATGGTGGCGAAGGTGTCTTCAAGGGTGGCGTCGGAGGGCCAGTCGGCCCACGGCAGGGTGATCGCCATGATGACGCCCACGATGGCGCCGGCCGCGGCGCGGACGGCCAGGTCGTCCGGTGAGCGCCCGGCTCGCTTGGCCATCGCGGCGCCGATGGCGCCGATCGTCCGGGCGAACTCGTCCAGGGCGCGGGCCCTGATCTCGGGCACGGTCATGGTCAGCGCGGTCGTCTGGCGGAGCAGGTCCAGGTCGGCCTCGGTGTAGGAGGCCAGCAACTGCCGGGTGGCCGCGCGGACCGCGGCGACCGGGCGGAGCCCCAGCGGCTGCTCGTCAAGCGCCGCCAGCATGCGCACGTCCATGTCGTCCTGCAGCACGACGTCTTCCTTGGTCGGGAAGTACCTGAAGAACGTGCTCTGCGACACCTCCGCGGCCGCGGCGATCTGCTCCACGGTGGTCGCCTGGTAGCCCTGCTCGCCGAACAGCCGGAGCGCGTGCTCCCTGATCGAGGCGCGCGTCCTGGCCTTCTTCCGCTCGCGCAGCCCGTCAGCAGGTGCGCTGGTCATAGGGTTCACACTCCTGCCCGCTCCGGATCGTCGGCCCCAGCGCCCGTAGCATCTGAAGTACCCGAAGTCACCCCCATGGTCCCACCGGCGCGGCGCGGCAGGAAGACCAGCGCGAGGATGGCGCTGGCCACAGCGATGCCGCCGCAGACCCACAGCATCACGTCCATGCCCTGTACGAACGCGCCGCGCGCCGAGCCGAGCAGCGCCGCGGAACGCAGCGAATGCGCGATCGCCACCCCCGCGACCACGCTGCTCTTCGCCGCCGACGCGACCGCCCCTGGCAGCCCGGCGACGGACAGGTGACCGCGGTACACCGAGTCGAGCACGGTGCCGAGCACCGCCACCCCGATGGTGGCTCCGACCTGCCGCAGCGCGGAGATCAGCGCCGAGCCCGAGCCGCTGCGCTCGGCGGACAGGGCGCCGAGCGCAGCGTTCATCGCCTGCGGCATCGCCAGCCCGAGCCCGAGGCCGAACGCGGCGAGCCAGCCGGACGCGAACCCGGTGCCGCTGCCGGTCTTGGTGGTGGCCCCGAAGGCGAGCGTCACCGCCATGATCGCGAACCCGATACTCACCAGGGCCTTCGCGCTGGCCAGCGGGGCGCGCCCGTCGCGGTTCGCGGCCAGCCGGGTGCTGCCGATCATGCCGACGACGAGCCCGCCGATCATCGGCAGCAGCCGCAGCCCGCTGCCCATCGCGTTCGCTCCCTGCACCTCCTGGAAGTACTGCGGCATCGCGAAGAAGATGCCGAACATCGCGAACGAGACGAGCGTCGCGAGCGTCGTGCCCCAGGTAAAGCCCGCCGAGCGGAACAGCCCGAGCTCGATAAGCGGCCGGACGTTCGCGCCGCCCGCGGCGCGCCGGGTCAGCCGGCGCTCCCAGGCCACGAAGACCGCCAGCACCGCCGCCCCCGCGACCGTGGTGGCCAGCGCCGCCGTGTTCGTCCAGCTGGTCTCGCCGGCCCTGATGAACCCGTAGGTCAGCCCGGCAAGGCCGGCGCTGGACAGCAGCACGCCTGCCACGTCCACGCCGGGCCGAAGCTCGCTGCGCGACTCGGGCATCAGCAGCGCGACCGCGATCAGCGCGAGCACCACCACCGGCACGTTGATGAGGAAAACCGAGCCCCACCAGAAGTGGTCGAGCAGGTAGCCGCCGACGATGGGGCCGATCGGGAAGCTGATGAAGGTCGCCGACGCCATCAGCGCGATCGCCTTCTGCCGCTCCTCCGGCGCGAACAGCACCGGGATCACGGCCAGCGAGAGCGGGAAGATGGCCGCCGCGCCGATGCCGAGCACCGCCCTCGCGGCGATCAGCTCGCCGACGCTCGCCGCGTACGCGCACGCCGCCGAGCTCGCGCCGAACAAGGTGAGCGCCGCGACCAGCACCCTCTTGCGCCCGAACCGGTCGCCGAGCAGGCCCGCGGGCAGCATCGCGGCGGCGAGCACCAGGCTGTAGGAGTCCAGCACCCACTGCAGGTCGCTTGTCGAGGCGTGCAGGTCGGTGCTGATCGTGGGCAGCGCAAGGTTGAGCACGGTCAGGTCGAGCCCGACTACGAGCACGCTCGCCGCGATCGCGACAAGCGCCCACCACTTGCGGGCCGAGTTCTCCGCCATGACAGTCACATCCCTTCGGTAGCAGCACCAAAATGAAAGCTACTACCAAAAGTATGTACCGTCCATTTGGCGGTGTCAACCACTAATGCCAGCGCCGCAGCCCGAAAACCCGGTTTCTGCCCGGCACCCAGGTAGTGGGTGTGGCACCGCATACCGAAATCGGTAATGGGTGTGGCACCGCATACCTTCAACCCCCGGCAGGCACGGAAGACTCACGCATCAGCAGTCACGAGCGCCCCGCGCGCCCGGACACGGCCAATCAGGACTGGAGCCGGTCGAGCAACGCGGCGCCGTTCGGGCTGCCCAGCCCCGAGCAGGCGTCCCAGCCGGGCCCGGCCGAGTAGGCGCCGTTGTTCCCGCTGGTGATGTCGTTGAACCCGGCCACGTCCGAGCCGGGCGAAATGCCCGCGTACAAAGACGGCTGGAGCAGGCCGAACCGCTGGCCTGTCGCCTGCGCGAGCCGGCTGATCAGCGCCGACCACAGCGGCGCGACCGCGCTTGTGCCGCCCACCACCTGGGCCTTTCCGTCGGCGTAGATGCTGTAGCCGGTCGTCGGGTCGGCGTTGCCCGCCACGTCGGGCACGCCGCGCCCGCCCGAGCCGCTCGCCGCCGCCGCGCCGACGTCGGCCTCGCCGTGCCCGTGGCGGTGATGGTGCCCGCCCCCGCCGCCCGAGGTCCCGCCCCCGCCCGAGGTCCCGCCGCCGCCGGAAGCGGTCCCGCCCGCCCGGGCAGGCACCCCCGCGTTCGCCTGCCAGGACGGCAGCGCGAACTGGTCGCTGACCCCGCCGCCCCCGGCGCCCTCGCTTGCGGCCGTCTCGTTCCACACGACCTCCGAGGTGATCGCGCCGCCCGAGGACTCCAGCTTGGTCCCGCCGCAGCCCAGTACGTACGGGCTGGACGCGGGGAAGTCGCAGTGCTGCTCCCCGTCGTTGACGTTGTCGGCGCTGCCGTTGTCGCCGGCCGCCGCGCAGACCGTGATGCCGAGCGCCGCGGCGTCCGACATCGCCGCGTTCATCGCGGAGAGACCCTGCGCGGTCCACGAGTCCTCGGACTGGCCCCAGCTGATCGAGATCGCGATCGGCGCCGGGTCGGCCTCCGCCGCCGCGGAGATCGCGTCCACGAAGCCCTGGTCGCCGTTGTTGGGCGCGAAGTACACCACCTGGTTCGCGCCGGGCGCGACCGCGCCGATCACGTCGATGTCCAGGTTGACCTCGACGTCTGCGCCGTTCGGGTCAGAACCGGGCGCGTTGCTTGCCCCGTCCACGCCCTGCGCGGTTATCGACGGGACGGGAATGCCAAGCCCGCCGAAGTAGGTGGAAAGATCGCTGGCGGAGAAGCCGCCGCCAAGCTCGATGACCGCGACCGTCTGCCCGCTGCCGTCGGTGCCCGCGGGGAACTGGTAAAGCTCGGCCACCTGGTTCGGCGGGTACCCGCCGCTCGGCGCCGCGGCGGCCCCGGCGCCCTCGGCGCCCCTGGTGCGGAAGTGCGCCCGCGCCTGCGGCCGGGTGTCCAGGCCGAGCACGCCGACCACGACCCCGTCGAGCGCGGCGGGGACGAACAGCCCGCCCTCGCGGTAGCGGTGCGTCACCATCCCGCGACCGTTGAGGTCCGGGCTGCTGACCTGCCGCAGCGTGGTGCCGAACGCGCTCGCCAGGTCCGCCAGCGTGCCCGCCACCTTGATCCTGCGGGTGGCCGCGTGGACGGCGGTCACCTCCAGGCCGTAGCCGGCCAGCGTGTCGGCCACCAGCCCGGCGTCGTCGGGGTGGGTGCCATAACGCTCGGCCAGCTCATCCCTTGTCAGCACGGTCGGCCCGGTGACGATCTCGGCGGGCATGGTGTCCCGCCGCCGGGTGATCAGCGTGACCTCCGCGCGCTGCGAGGTGTCAAGCGGCCCCGCGTCGGTGGCTCCGGCAACCGGCGTACGCTCGCTGCCAGGCAGTTCTACCAAAGATCCAGGCATCCGTTACTCCCGCTCTAGTCGGTGCGGCGGCGCCGTCGATCGGCACCCGGGGCGAGTTTCCCAGCGCTTGTGCGCCGAACCACTGCCCGTTCGGGAAAAAAATACTCTGTCATCAGAACGGGCCGTGGTACCAGTGCCGGTTTCCCGTCTACGCCGGGGGTGGTGGCTTTCATGAAAAGGACGCACTTTTAGAAAAATGCATGCACCACGTCAACCACGCTATCGTCGCGGTTCACCACCGGAATCATCCGCCACTTGTCCAGCGTCGTGCACGGGTGCGAGATTCCCATGCCGACCAGATCGCCCGGGGCGACCGTCGCGCCTTCGGGCAGCCGAACGTAGGCGTGCTGGTCGTTCAGGTCGGTCACGGTGGCACCGGCGAGGTCGAGCGGGCCGCCGTCCCGCCGCACCCCGCGCAGCGGCACCGGCAGGCCCGCGTCGGAGCCGACGTCGCGCCGGCCGGCGTTGAGCAGGGCCAGGCCGGGCTCGGGCCGCGACAGCACCTGCGCCCAAAGCTCGATGGCCGGCCACAGCTCGGGAGCGCCCGCCACGCCGCGGGCGGCGGGGGAGACCTCCTGGTAGTGGCCGTGATCGTGGGTAATGTACGCGCCGCTGCGCAGGATCGCCGTCACCCCGCCGCCCCCGGCGGTCAGCTCCGCCGCGACCACGTCGTAGTACACGGAGCCCCCCGCCGTGACGATCGGCTCACGGTCGCCCGCGTCCAGCAGGCCGGCCAGCCCGCGAAGCCTGCGGCTGAACGAGCCGACCAGGCCGAGCGTCTCGGCCTGTGTCGCACCGCGGATGCCGCCCTCGTACCCGGCCACACCCGCCACCGTGAGCGTGCCCGTGGCGGCCGCGGCCTTCGCCACGGCGAGCGCCGCGTCGTCGGTCCGGCAGCCGGTGCGCCCGGCGGCGTGCCCGATCTCGACCAGGACCGGCAGCGGCCGCCCGGCCGGGTGCCCGGTCAGCACCCGGTCGAGGATGGACACGCCGTCCAGGCTGTCGACGTAGCAGTAGGCCTCGAAGCCGGGATCGGCGGCGAGTTCGGCGGCCAGCCACGCGATGCCGGCCTCGTCGACAAGCTCGTTGGCCAGCAGCAGGCGAGGGAAGCCGAAGGCGCGGTAGGTGCGCAGCTGGCCGATGGTCGCCACCGTGACACCCCACGCGCCGTGGCTCAGCTGCAGCGCGGCGAGCTCGGGTGACATCGCCGTCTTTCCGTGCGGCGCCAGCTCGACCCCGGCCGCCGCGCAGAAGGCGGCCATCGCCTCGACGTTATTACGAAGCGCGTCCTCGTGCAGGGTAAGCAGCGGATAGGTGAATCCCGCCGCGTGCAGCGGCGGCTTGGCGGCGCCGATGCGAGCCGCTGTGACTGTGCCGTCCCAGGGCTCGTCGCCGGCGCCGGAGCCCTTTTCCTTCGGGTCTATCGGACGCTCACGCAGGGCCGTTAGCCGCTGCGTGAGCGTTGGCGGCAGTGGATGCCTCACCCATATCCTCCCGGCTCGCCGTTTCGCCGCACGCGCCGCCCGGCCAGGCGGGCGATGTGCGGCTTTTGTCCCAGATTACCGAACGCATAAAGCGACCAGTCGCTCGGGCCGCGTGCTTGAAATGGTAATGGAATTTTAATTTCCGCAATTATCAAGAAATGCCACGCGGCATCTGGGAATGTGTGCGTGGGACGCCGGTAGCCAGTTCGTCACGCTGAGAGAGGAAGCACTGCTCATGTATGACCGGAATCTGGCGTCCCCGCGATCGCGCCGCCCCAGGCGGCGCAGGACCGGGCTGCTGCTCGCAGCCGCCGTCTCCGTAGGCGTATTCGTGACCGGCTACTTCCTCCTGTCACCACGCGCCACGCACGCGACATCCGCCGCGGATGTGCAGGGTGCGGGCGAATAGTGCCGAAAGGCTAGCGCGGGATGATTACACCGGGTGTCGCTTACGGCCATCGTGAACCATCGGTGACCGTTTCTGTACCACTTGTTGCGATTCGCGCCGCGGCTGGGACATGATGAACCGGAGTGACTATCGCAGATCGCGGGTAATGGGGCCTGGACAGAAGGGTCACCGTGACAGGTGCTGCGCCGGCGCGGGCAACGTTCCGCGACGTGTTCGCGGTGCGCGAGTTCCGTGCCCTGTGGCTCTCCGAGGTCCTCTCCGTGGCCGGCGACCGGCTCGCGCTGGTCGCGCTCACCCTGCTGATCTACGATCGCACCGGCTCTGCGCTGCTCAGCGCGCTGGCCTACGCGGCCGGGTACCTGCCCTGGGTGTTCGGCGGCCTGTTCCTTTCCGAGCTGGCCGACAGGTACCCGCGGCGCTCGGTGATGGTCACCTGCGACGCGGTGCGCACCGTCCTTATCGGGGCCATGGTGCTGCCGCACGTGCCGCTCGCGGCGCTGGTCGCGCTGCTGTTCGCCGCGACCATGTTCGCGCCCCCGTTCGAGTCGTCGAGGGCCTCCATCACCCCGGACATCCTGCAGGGCGAGCAGTACGTGCTCGGCACCGCGGTGATACAGACAACCGTGCTGGCCGGCCAGGTGGTGGGGGCCGCGGGCGGGGGAGTGGCGGTCGCGCTGATCGGCGTCCGGCCCTCGCTGGCCGTGGACGCCCTCACGTTCGTGCTGTCGGGCCTGTTCATCGGCCTGGGCACGCATCGGAGGCCCGCGGCGGCCAAGCCGGAGACCGTCCAGCCGTCGGCGCTGGCGCGGATGCGCGGCGGGATCCAGCTGGTATTCGGCGATGCGGGGCTGCGGACGCTGCTGCTGCTCGGCTGGCTCGTGGTGTTCTACACGATCCCGGAGGGGATCGCCGCCCCGTACGCGGCAAGGCTCGGCGGAGGGTCGATAGCCACCGGGCTCGTGCTGGCGTCGACGGTGCTCAGCACCACGATCGCGACGCCGTTGTTCACCCGGTTCGTCCGCCCGCGACAGCGGATCGACTTGATGGCGCCATTGGCCGTGCTCACGTGCCTGACGCTCGTGCTGACGGCCCTCCGCCCGGGTCTTGCCTTGTCGCTAGTGATCTTCTCGTTCTCGGCGATGTTCGGTGTCTACCAGATCGCCGCGAACACCGCGTTCGTGGTCAGGTTGCCGAACGAACGTCGGGCTCAGGCCTTCGGCATTGCCAGCATGGGGGTGATCGTCGGCCAGGGGACTACCTTCGTGGCGGCTGGCGCCGCCGCGGAGGTGGTTGCCCCGGCGGTGGTCATTGCCGTAGGCGGCGGATTGGGAACTGTGGTTGCTTACTCACTGATGCTCAGGTGGCGCCACGTGTCGCCACCCGGCGGGCGTCATGCGGCGGGCCGGCGTCCCGGTCACGCCGCTGCCAGGGACTCGGTGCCGCTGCGCGGATCGGAATGGCAGCGGTGAGCGTGGCTCGCGTCAAGTCCAGGTGTCGCGCATTGCGAGCTCCCCTCTCGGGTCGTGCGTGCGGAGGCTGGGTGTGATCATTGCCAGCTGACGCGCATGTTGGCTCTCCCTCCGGCAGTGAATGCCGCTCCGTTATGAGCCTCCGGCGTATGCACGCCGGGTAATCGTGGCTCGTCAATCCACATTTAGACCCTCTTTGTGTGGCATGACAGGCGAATCGGGCCTAATAGTGCACAAGATGGCTATGGATGGGTTAAGGTAGCTATACGGAGCTAGTCCTTTACGGTGAGCTGCGACTAGACAGGTCCCCGACGGGTCCCATCCGGAACGGTGGAGCATGAGAGCCTCGTCCGTCACGCGTAGCGTCCTGGCGAGCGCCAACGTGCGGCACTGGGCCTGGTGGCAGCTTCCGCCGCTGCTGCGCTGCTACGTCGGCGCGGCCCCGCTGGCCATGCTCGGCGTGATCGCCTTCGCGGTGCCTAACACCTCCTGGCACCTGGATGACCTGCTGAAGTTCCTGCTGCTGCTTGGCTGCGCGCTGGTCTCGGTCGCCGCCACCCCGCGGGACGCCTACCGGCAGCCCGGCATGGTGCGGGACTTCATCACGGCCTGGGTGCTGCCGGTGGCGATCCTGCTGCCGCCGGTCTACGCGATGATCATGCCGATCCCGCTGTACCTGCTCACCCAGATCCTGGCCGCCCGCGGGGTGATCTACCGCCGGGTGTTCAGCGCCGCGGTGATCAGCCTGGCCTACGGTGCGGCCGCGCTGCTGTTCCGGGTTTTCCCCCATTCCTTCGCCGGCGGCGCGATCGGCACCGGTACGCACGCGCTGACCTGGACCGTGGCCGTCGCGGTGTGCGAGCTTGTCGGCGGCCGCGGGCACCACTTCCTCATCGTGGGCGCGATCAAGCTGTCCGACCCGAGCGCCAAGCTGTCCGTGATCGAGCTGGATCCCGAGGCGCTGCAGGGCGACTTCGCGGAGTTCGACCTCGGCATCCTGATCACCGTGGTGGTGGCGGTCAACCCGGTGCTGGCCATCTTCGCGGTGCCGACCGTGCTGCTCGCGCGGCGCTTCATCATGCACGCCCAGCTTGTGGTCCAGTCCCGCATCGACAGCAAGACGGGCCTGCTCAACGCGTCCACCTGGGAGGCGGAGGCCGGGATCGAGCTGGCCCGGGCGATCCGCACGCACACCCCGCTGTCCGTCGCGCTCGTGGACATCGACCACTTCAAGGTGGTCAACGACACCCACGGCCACCTGGTCGGGGATAAGGTGCTGCGCGCGGTAACCGACGCGATACGCAGCCAGCTGCGTAACTACGACCTGGCCGGCCGGTTCGGCGGCGAGGAGTTCGCCGTGCTGCTCCCGCACGCCCGCGAGCCGGACGCGATCAGCATCGCCGAGCGGCTGCGCACGTACGTGGCCGGGATGGCCATTCCCGTCGACGACCTGGATGAATCGGCCGGCTACGTCAGGCTCACGATCTCGGTCGGCGTCGCGTCCCTTGATGGCGTGAGCCGTGAGCTGACCGACATGATGGCCGCCGCCGACTCGGCCCTGTACCACGCCAAGGAAACCGGCCGCAACAAGACCCACGCGATCACCGCGTCCGCGTCCTAGCGCCGTACCCGAAAGGCTCGCCCCGCATATCGCACCCGCCGCTCCGTCCCGCCTGCCTCACCTGTCCCTGTTACCCTTCACCGGCCAGATCGTGGATACTTACCACCCATTCCGCGGGGGGTAACGATCCACGATAATGAAAACAGGTTCGGATCAGTGGGATGAGCGGGCGCGAGGGACGTCGCAGCGGTCTCGCAGGCCTCGTCCGGCGCTAGCACCGGCCGACCGTTACTCGGCGGGCTCGGCCAATTCGGCCACCTCGACCGGATCAGCCTCCTCGGTTGCATCGGCCGCGTCGCCCAGGTAGGCGGCGATGACGCGCGGGTCCTGGCGGACCACCTCCGGCGTGCCCTCCGCGATGACCCGGCCGAACTCAAGTACCACCACACGGTCGCAGATGCCGAGCACAAGCCGCATGTCGTGCTCGATGAGCAGCATCGACTGGCCCTGGTCGGCCAGGGCGCGGAGCCGGACGCCGAGTTCTCCGCTCTCCCGCGTGTCCAGCCCCGCCGCGGGCTCATCCAGGCACAGCAGCCGCGGCCTGGCGGCCAGCCCGCGGGCGACGCCGACCAGCTTGCGCTGGCCCATGGACAGCTGGGCCGGCATCGCGCGGGCGGCCCAGTCCATGCCGACGAGGGAGAGGGCCTGTTCCGACAGGCCATCCCGCGACGCGACGGTGAGGTTTTCCTGCACCTCGAGGTCGTCGAACAGCTCGGTGCTCTGCCAGGTCCTGGCCAGCCCGCGGCGGGCGCGCTGGTGCGGCCGCAGCCCGCCGATGTCCGTGCCGGCCAGCTCCACCCGCCCGGTGCACCGCACGAATCCGGTAACCGCGTCCACCAGCGTCGTCTTGCCCGCCCCGTTCGGCCCTATCAGCCCGACCAGCTCACCCTCGCCGACCTCGAGCGTGACATCCCTGACCGCGTGCACCCCGCCGAACGCGACCGACAGCCCGCTCACCCGCAGCACCGGCTCCCCGCCATCACCACCATGGCCAACAACATCAGCACCAATAGTCGTAACAGCCCCCGGGACATCTGGCGCTTGCAGCACAGGCCGGCGGTGGGTGCGCCGGTAGATGTCGCCCGCCACGCCGTCGGGGTTGCGCAGCAGGGTGAAGATCAGCAGTACCCCGCCGACCAGCAGGAACCAGTTCCCGTTCAGCCCGAACCAGTCGTCGAGCGCGTACGGGATCAGCGCCTGCGCGGACAGCAGGCCGGCCAGCACCGCGCCGGAGATCAGCGATATGCCGCCGGCGTAGGCGAACGCGATCAGGCTCAGCGCGGTCACCGCGTCGAACGAGTCGGCGCTGACCGACAGGAAGTTGTACGCGTACAGCACGCCCGCGACCCCGGCGATGACCGCCGCGATGCTGAACGCGGCCAGCTTCACCGTCCGCGGATTGACCGCGGCCGCGGCGGCGGCGCGCTCGTTGGAGCGGACCGCGAGCATCCGCTGGCCGAGCCTGCCGCGCCTGACGTAGCCGACGGCCACGCAACCAAGGGCGCAGCAGATCAGCGCCACCCAGCCGAAGACCGGGCTGGGCAGGTCGTGGTCGAGGCCGCGGAACGGCGCGTTCGGCCCGAGGTCGAGGCCGAACCACTTCGGCCCGGGCACCGGGGCGCCCGCCAGCCCGCCGCCCCACGTGCTGTTGGTGAAGCCGAAGTTCTGGATCGCCACGGCGCCGGCGAGCGTGACGACGGCGAGGCTGATGCCGCGCACCCGTACCGCGGATACCGCGGTGAGCACGCCGATCACCAGCGCTACCGCGATGCCGGCCAGCGCGGCGACGGGGAACGTGATGCCGAAGTTGGAGGCCATGTGCGAGACCGTGAAGCCGGCCGCCCCGGCCAGGCTCAGCTGCATCACCGAGATCTGCCCGACGAAGCCGGTGATGACCACGAGGGAGAGCGCCATCATCGTGCCGATCAGCGTGTTGATCAGCGCCTCGCGGAAGCCGAACGGCAGCAGGACAAGCGCGGCCGCGGCCACCACGGTGCACAGGGCCGCCGTCCGGCCCAGGTACCGCGGCCGCGGCACCTCGGGCAGCCGCCGCTCGACGATCTCGCCGCGGCCGGGAATCCGCGCGCCCCGCCAGAACAAGACGCCCACGATGATTCCAAAGGCGAGCAGGTCGGTGACGCCTGGCAGCGACACGCCGCCGGACTGCGGGAACCAGGTCTGCGCCGAGGCGTACTCAAGCAGCGAGTACAAGATGCCGATCCCGATGCTCGCCGCGCACGCGATGCCGAACGAGGTAAAGGAGGCAAGCAGCGCGGCGGCAAGCGCCGGGATGATCTGCAGCGGCAGCGTCTGCGGATCCAGCTGGGTGATGGAGGCGGCAAGGATGCCGAGCGCGCCGGCGAGCACCGCGGCCAGGATCGTGTTGATCAGCGAGATCGTGTTCGGCGACAGGCCGCCGAGCATGGCCGCGACCTCGTTCTCCGCGGCCGCCCTGGTGGCCAGCCCGAACCGGGTCCACTTGTAGACCGCGGCGAGCACGGCCGCGGCGGCGATCACCAGGCCGGTGAGGATGAACCTGTCGACCGGGACCACCGTGCCGAACAGGTGGACGGTGTTCTGCGGCAGGATGCCGGGCTCGGGCTGCTGGGTGATGCCGAAGGCCAGCAGCATCGCCGCCTGCGCGACGAGCAGCACGCCGAGCGAGGCGACCAGCTTGGCAAGCGGCGAGGCGTTGCGCATCGGCCGGTACACGACGAATTCGGTGGCCGCGCCGGCGACGGCCACGAACAGCAGGCTGAGCAGCAGGCACGCCCAGGTCGGCAGCGTCGCGATCTTGCCGGTGTTCAGCGACCAGTAGGCGTAGCCGCCGAGCATCGCCATGCCGCCTGTGGCGAGGTTGATCACCCCCGAGCCGCGGTAGCTGAGCACCACCCCGAGCGCGATTCCGGCGATCAGCGCGCCGGAACCGAGCCCGAGGAGGATGAAGAGCAGTATCTCTTGCATCTATAACGACGGCGGTGTCAGCCAGCCCGCCGCCTTCACCCATTTGTTCTTCCCCTCGTACTGGAAGAACTGGGTGCGGTCATTGCAGACGGCAGGGGCCGAGGAGAACTGGCCGCAGTCGAGCGCGGGCGCGCCGAGCGCGAGCGGCCCGGTGAACGCCTTTGCCTTGGCCAAGATCGCGGCCGGAGTGAGGCCCGCGTAGCCGATCTCGTTCATGAGCCTGTCGATCGTGAGAATCTGGGAGAACGCGACGATGTTCCACGGGTCCGGCGCGTCGGCCGCGGGCTCGAGCTTGGACGTCGCCGCGATGTAGGCCGGCATGCCGGGGTCGGTCGGGTCGCCGTAAAGCGAGCTGGCGATCGCGTACGTCCAGATCGGGAAGTCACCGCCCAGGCCCGCCGCGACCTGCCCGTTCAGGCACAACGGCGCCGAGACGATCTTCTTGGCGTCGGTGATGCCAAGCTGGATGAGGCTCTTGGCCAGGTTCACGCAGCCGGAGGAGTCGCTGTACGGGATGACCATGTCGGCCGTCTGCGCGTGCGCCGCGACCAGCACGCTGGTCAGGTCGGTCTGGCTCTCGTCGTAGCCCACCGAGGTGACGCTCACGCCGGCCGCCTGCAGCCCCGCCTTGATCGCCGCGGCGCCCTCGGTGATGCCTGGGATGTCCGGGTAGACGAGCGCCGCCGTCTTGGCGTGCAGCACGTCCTTGGCGTAGGTGCCGAACGGCCCCAGCACGTGCGTCGCGTCGCCGAACAGGATCACCGCGTTGGACTGCACGCCGTCGGTGCCCGTCACGGCCACCCCGACGATGACCGGCGTCTTCGACCCGATCGCGGTGTAGAAGGGCTGGATGCCGATCGCCACGCCGCCCTCGGCGATGACGTCGATGCTCTTGTTGGCCGCGAACTGCTGCCCGCAGGTCGTCCCCTCCGCGTCGGTGTTGGCGATGAAGCAGGTGACCAGCTTGAGCGGGTGGCCGTCCACGCCGCCGAGGTACTTGTTGATG
>Ga0335078_10007884_pt1 | contig 15811 bp, 13 predicted proteins | sample Lox_Sample_32_FD_206711 | JGI IMG/M metagenome (GOLD analysis project Ga0335078, IMG submission 206711) | Soil microbial communities from Loxahatchee National Wildlife Refuge, Florida, United States - Lox_Sample_3.2 | ecosystem: Environmental > Terrestrial > Soil > Wetlands | place: USA... | reverse complement strand
GACCCGTCATCGCCTTCGTCGAGGATGCCGCCGCTTCGGGTGGCTACATGCTGGCTTGCGCCGGTGATGAGATCGTCGCCGATCCCAATTCTATTGTCGGGTCGATCGGCGTCGTTGGCGGGTCTTTCGGATTCGATAAGTTGATTGCCAAGCTTGGGATCGAGCGCCGGCTTTATACCTCGGGTGCGCACAAGGCGATGCTTGATCCGTTTTTGCCTGAAAACGCCGGCGACGTTGAGCGGCTGAAAAGGCTGCAGCAGGAAATCCACGAGGGTTTCATTGCGCTGGTGAAATTGCAGCGCGGGAATAAGCTCAAAGGTCCCGACGGCGCTCTCTTTTCGGGCGAGTATTGGACCGGTAACCGAGCGCTCGAACTAGGGTTGATCGACGCCATCGGCGACTTGCACTCGACGCTGCGCGAGCGCTTCGGCGAAAAAGTGCTCACGCCGCTCATCAGTGCCGACCGCAGCTTCTTGGCCCGCCGAATTTTCGGTGTTGCGCGCGGTGAGTTGACGCAGGGCGGTTTTGCCGAGGACATAATTTCGGCCCTTGAAGCGCGTGCGTTGTGGGCTCGCTATGGGCTATAGTGCCGTCTGCCAAAGCGGTCGGCGCATCGGCGCGGATCGTCGGCAAAGAAATAGCGGAGGATGTGATGCCGCCCGTGCTTGCCTTGGCGATAGGACTTGTTGGAGCGGCGGCTTTGGTGCGCTGGTGCGCCAAGGAGGTGCGGCGCGTCAACGCCGAACTTGACAACGTGCGCGCACCCGCCACAGCCGAATCCGTCGACCGTCGCACGCTGCCGAAGTTGAAACGCGATCCGAATACCGGCGAGTACCGCCCCGGCTGACTCGATTTGTTTGACCAAGGTGCAGGCGCCGTCGTCCTCCCGGCGGCAGGCGCTTGACCGCAAGGCGTCCTTTCACCAACAACGTCGCATGGACGACGATTCGCCGCCCCACCTGCGTCCCGAACGCTCATTCCAGGGGTTGATCCTGGCATTGCAGCGGTACTGGGCGGATTGGGGTTGCATCATCTTGCAGCCGTACGACATGGAGGTCGGCGCCGGCACCTTTCACCCGGCAACGACCCTGCGCGCGCTCGGGCCGAAGCCGTGGAATGCCGCTTATGTGCAGCCCTCCCGCCGGCCCAAGGACGGCCGTTACGGCGAGAACCCCAATCGGCTCCAGCACTATTATCAGCTTCAGGTCATCCTAAAACCGTCGCCGGACGATTTGCAGGAGCTTTATCTGCGCTCGCTCTACGCCATCGGCATCGATCCCGCGCGCCACGATATTCGCTTCGTCGAGGACGATTGGGAGAGCCCGACGCTCGGCGCCTGGGGACTTGGCTGGGAGTGTTGGTGCGACGGTATGGAAGTCTCTCAATTCACATATTTTCAGCAGGTCGCCGGCTTCGAATGCGCGCCTGTCTCCGGCGAGCTCACTTACGGGCTCGAACGGCTCGCCATGTATGTGCAGGGTGTGGACAATGTTTTTGCGCTCAATTTCAACGGCCGTGACGGCGCCCAAAAAGTGACCTACGGCGATGTATTCTTGCAGGCCGAGCAGGAATATTCGCGGCACAATTTCGAATATGCCGATACCGATATGCTGTTCGAGCAGTTCCGCATGGCGGAGGCTGCGTGCAAAAAATACCTGCAAGCGGGCTGGCAAGGTGAGGGCAAGGGTGATCGTTCAAATCGCGGCCGTCACCTAATGGCGCTGCCGGCCTACGATCAGTGCATCAAGGCGAGTCACGTGTTTAACCTGCTCGATGCACGCGGGGTGATTTCCGTAACGGAACGGCAAAGCTACATTTTGCGCGTCCGTGAACTCGCCAAGGCTTGCGGCGAGGCGTGGTTGGCAACAGAAGGCGGAGGTATGACCACATGAGCGAGATGCCTGAAATCGGCGGTCGCAGGCCGATTCCGGTCAAGATCGAACCGGAGAAGAGTTATTGGTGGTGCGCCTGCGGGCGCTCGAAATCGCAGCCGTTCTGCGACGGCTCGCACAAGGGCACCGGATTTAGTCCCATCGAATACAAATCGGCGTCAGGCGAGGAGGCCTGGTTCTGCGCCTGCAAGCGCTCGTCGAAAAAACCGATGTGCGACGGGACGCACAAGACGCTGCCGGCATAGCAACGCTTTCATTGCCTTCCTCTGGGGGAAGGTGAAGACGATCTGACCAATGGTTTTCTGGATCATCATTGCGGTTATTGGGGCAATCGCAATCTATGCGATTGCCATCTTCAATCGGCTGATCCGGCTTCGTCAGATGACGAATGAAGCATGGAGCGGCATCGACGTACAGCTTAAGCGGCGCTCCGATCTCGTTCCCAATTTGGTGGAAGCAGTGAAAGGTTACGCCGCGCATGAACGGTCGGTGCTGGAGGAGGTGACGGCACTCCGCGGCGCAGCGAGCGGCGTGCCGCGGGACGATGTTGCTGGCCGGGCCAGAGCTGAAACCGCTTTGTCGGCGGGGCTCGCCAAACTGCTCGCACTTGCGGAAAACTACCCGGACCTCAAGGCCAGCGGAAACTTCCTTGACTTGCAGAAACAACTCAGCGCGCTTGAGGACGATCTGCAAATGGCGCGCCGGTACTACAACGGCGCAGTGCGCAATCTCAACGTTGAGGTGCAGTCGTTCCCGAGCAGCGTAATTGCCGGCGCCTGCGGATTTGCGGCGCGCGACTTTTTCGAGCTGGCGGATGCCGGCGAGCGCAATGCGCCGCAGGTCCAATTTGGCCCAGCGCCGGCATGACTAAATTCTGGCGCATTGCCGCTGTCATCGCCGCGCTCACGCTAGCCGGCAAAGCGCTTGCCGCCGAAGTCATCCATTCCTTCAATTCGGACGTAAAGGTCGCCAAGGACGGCGAACTAAGCGTCACCGAGACTTTGCGCGTGCGTGCGGAAGGCAATGCCATGCGCCACGGAATTTATCGCGATTTCCCACTGACCTTTCGCGATGCTGGCGGACGCCTGAGGGAGGTGACTTTCAGCGTGACTAGAGTCCTTCGTGACGGGCTTTCCGAGCCCTACCACACCGAGCGCTCGCACGGCTTCATCCGCATCTATGCCGGTGACAAGGATGTGCTGGTCAAGCCCGGCGAACACACGTACGTGTTCACTTATCGCACTGGCCGCCAGGTGCGCTTCTTCGACGGCAAACCCGAGCTGAACTGGAACGTAACCGGTAATTTCTGGCGCTTCCCGATCGAGACAGCGGCCTACGATCTGCACCTCGTCGACGGCGCCACGCCTTTGCGGTGGACTGGTTTCACCGGACGCATTGGTGCGCGAGGGATCGACTGGCGCGGCGCGATCAGCGGTGACCGGACGCTCTCGATTTCGACCACGCGGCCACTTTCGCCTGGCGAGGGTTTGACTGTTGTGGCCGCGCTCCCCGCGGACGCCGTCGATCCGCCGAGTGCGAATACGCTGTTGTGGTACGACTTCTTCGACAACCGACAGTGGATCATCGGCGGCGTCGGATTCCTTGCGGTTCTCGTCTACTATTTCGCCGCTTGGGGAGCGTTCGGGCGCGATCCCAAGGGCGGCACGATCATTCCATTGTTCCATCCGCCCGAAGGCATTTCGCCGGCACTTGCGAATTACATCCACAAGTGGGGTCTCACGCGCGAGAAATGGCGCGCCTTCACCGCGGCGGCGCTCTCGCTCGCGGTGCGCGGTCTCGTCCGTCTCGATCGCTCGGGCGGCGGGCTGACACTCAAGATGACTGGCAACAAGCCGGACAGCGCTACACCACCGTCTGCAGAAGAGCGCGCCATCCTCACTAAGCTGACCGTGACCGGCGGCACGATCGTCATCGATCGCGCGCACTCGACGACCGTCGCCGATCTCGCCAGCAAATTCACCAGCGCCGTCGTCGCCGGCAACCGCAACCGCTTCTTTCGCCGCAATCTCGGTTATGTGATTCTTGGCGTTGCGCTGACAGCGGCTGTGGTCGGTGCGATCTTTGCTTTCGGCGGGCTGCAGGACACCGACATCTCCGTTCTGGCGCTGTTTGCCTTTGGCGGCATCTTCGCCGGAATGTTCCTTCTGCCAATTTTGCGGGCTGTATTCGGCGAAGGCCCCAAGATCGCGAGGCTGGTGGGGCTCGCCATCTTCGTCGCGGGCGCGGCGATCTTCGTCTCGACCGCATTCCATATCGCCAGTGCGGCGGCGCTTACTGGACTTCGGGAAAGTCTGCCGGCGGCGCGCACGTTCATCGAGGACTATCCGTTTCCTTTCGTGCTGATCACGGCATTCGCGGCGCTCAACGGCATTTTTCTTTACTTGATGAAGGCGCCGACCGAACTCGGCCGCAAAGTGATGGATCAGCTTGAAGGCTTGCGGCTCTATCTGGAGACCGCGGAGGCGGATCGGCTCAACAGCGGAGCGCCGGAAATCACTGCGGATCGATTCGAGGCGTTGCTGCCGTATGCGGTGGCACTCGATGTGGAAAAGCCCTGGGTGCAGGCGTTCGAGGCCGCGCTGAGGCGCGCGTATCCGGACGATGCGGATCCGATGCGGCGCTACCAGCCGGGCTGGTATAGCGGCGGCGGCGACTGGTCGAGCGGAAGTTTCGACAGCGCCATGACATCGACCGTCGGCAGCGTCAGCGGCGCATTTGCTGCCGCGATGCCGGCCTCTTCCGGCTCGTCGGGTTTCTCCGGTGGTAGCGGTTCCGGCGGTGGTGGAGGCGGTGGTGGTGGCGGCGGCTGGTAATGCTCACGGGTGACATTAGACTTTCGCCTTGCTAGGCAGATGCTTATGCCCGACCTGCTGCTTGAACTTTTCTCCGAGGAAATCCCGGCGCGCATGCAGGCGCGTGCAGCGGCTGACTTGTGCAAGCTCGTCACCGACCGGCTGGTCGACTCCGGACTACTTTATGACGGCGCGCGCGCGTTTGTAACGCCGCGCCGGCTCGCGCTCGCGGTGCAGGGCGTGCCGGCGCGCCAGCCGGACACTCGTGAGGAGAAAAAAGGCCCTCGCGTCGGCGCGCCGCCAGCTGCCATCGCCGGTTTCTTGAAAAGCGCTGGATTGAAATCGATCGGCGAAGCCAAAGTGCAACCCGACAAGAAGGGCGATTTTTACGTCGCGATGGTCGAAAAGCCGGGCCGCCATGCAATTGAAATCATCAGTGAAATTTTGCCGGACGTGATTGAAAAATTTCCTTGGCCGAAATCCATGCGTTGGGGTGCGCGATCGGCGCAGGCGGATGCGCTGAGTTGGGTACGGCCGCTGCACTCCATTGTCGCCATGTTCGGGCCGGAAACCGAGGAGCCGGACGTGGTGCCATTCTCGGCCGGCGGTATCGCCGCAGGCAACCAAACGCGCGGTCACCGCTTTATGGCGCCGCAACCGTTCACGGTCCGCCGCATGGCCGACTACTTGCAAAAGCTCGACAAAGCCAAGGTGGTACCGGACGCCGAACGCCGCCGCGACATCATCCTGTCGGAGGCAAAACAGCTTGCCTTCGCCCAAGGTCTCGAACTCCTCGAGGACGACGATTTATTGGCCGAAGTCGCCGGTCTGGTCGAATGGCCGGTGGTGCTGATGGGCTCGTTCGACGTTGGCTTTCTGCACATCCCCGAGGAAGTCATCCGCGCCACCATACGTAACAATCAGAAGTGCTTTGTCTTGCGTGATCCCGCCCACGCCAAACTCGTCGACAAGTTCATCCTCGTCGCCAATATCGAGGCCGACGACAACGGCAAGGCGATCATCGCCGGTAATGAGCGCGTCATTCACGCGCGTCTGTCCGACGCCAAGTTTTTCTATGAAACAGATTTGAAGACGCGGCTGGAAGATCGCCAGCTGAAATTCAAGAACATCGTCTTTCACGAGAAGCTCGGGACGCAATGGGAGCGCATCGAGCGCATCGAGCGCCTGGCGGCGGAGCTTGCGCCGCTGGTCGGCGCCGATGTGGAGAAGGCGCGGCGCGCAGCGCGGCTGTGCAAGGCGGATTTGCTCACCGAGATGGTCGGTGAATTTCCCGAACTGCAAGGCACGATGGGCAAATATTACGCCGAAGAGCAGGGCGAAGATGAAGCGGTCGCGCACGCCATCGAGGATCATTACAGGCCGGAGGGTCCGGACGACTTCGTGCCGAGCGATCCGGTTTCGATAGCTGTCGCGCTGGCCGACAAGCTCGATACCCTAGTCGGATTTTGGACTATCGCTGAAAAACCCACCGGGTCAAAGGATCCATTTGCTCTTCGAAGAGCGGCTTTGGGTGTTATTCGAATAATCCAATCTGACGTGAGGATACGACTCTCTCCAATTATTGCCCGCGTCGTCTGGCAAATCGCGGATTTTAGAGCTCTTATTGAGGGTGCGAGAAACACGCTTCGCCTTTCTGCTGTTGTGGGTGGCCAGGAAGTGAAAATCCTTGTCAAACCGATCTCCAGAGTCATCACAGAAGAGGAAGTTGTTGGCAGACTTGAAGAACTCAAGAGGGATTTCGCCGGAGAAATTTCGAAGGATTTGTTATTTTTCTTCGCTGAGCGTTTGAGAGTGTTACTGCGCGCGCAAGGTGCCCGGTATTTTTTGGTTGACGCCGTTTTGGCTTTGGAGGGTCAGGACGATCTGTTCCTGCTTATCCACCGCATTCGGGCGTTGGAAAACCTCCTCAATACTGACGATGGCAAGAATCTGCTCGTGGCGTACAAGCGCGCAACCAACATTATCCGAATAGAAGAGAAGCGGGATAATAAGACTTACGCGGGTGCACCGGAGCGAGAGCTTTTTCAGGGGGAGGAAGAGTATACTCTTTGGGATGAAATCAGGCGGGCCAAGATTTTGACGTCCCAAGCCGTCAAAAAGGAAGACTTTGAGGGCGCCGTGGCGCACTTGGCAAGACTACGGACTCCCGTCGACACATTCTTCGACAAAGTCACGGTCAATGTCGAAGGTGAAAAGCTACGTGAGAATCGGCTGAAACTCCTCAACGAAATCCGCGAGGCGACTCGCGTGGTGGCTGACTTCTCCAAAATCGAGGGGTGATCGCGCCCCCGAAATACGAGAGCAACAGACGGGCGAAAAGCTGCCTCGGCCATGGTAGAGCGATTTTCAAGTCGGGCTCGGGTGTCAAACTGCCCTTTTCGCCTAAGCCGAGTAAGGAGTGGCCTTGACGGCGCCGATCGCGTAGAAACCAAATCCGCGATCGCGCGTTTGTTGTGGTGTGCGGTCCCACCCCGCGTTTTTGCGCAAATGTCCCATTAACCCCCCCGAGGAACACCAATGGTCATTACCGCTGCCCATCTGACGCCGCTTGTGTCCATCCTTGCCGGGATACTCATTCTGCTCATTCCGCGCTTGTTGAACTACATTGTCGCCATCTATCTGATCTTCGTCGGCGTGGTGGAGCTCAATAACGTCCACCATTGGTTCACTTGGCATTAAAGCCGTGCATTGGTGGGCGTTGCGTCGGCTCCCGGCATCTGTCTTAAGAAAGGCGTTGCGCTGACGCACTCCACGTCTATGGTCAAATCACGTTCAAAAATCTCCCGTCGACCGGCGAAGAAATCTACCGCCCGGACCAGCCCAAAACGCGCGGCGCGCAAATGGGTCTACACCTTCGGCGGCGGCAAAGCCGAAGGCCGGGCCAACATGCGCAACCTTCTCGGTGGCAAAGGCGCCGGCCTTGCCGAGATGGCTCATTTAGGCCTTCCGGTCCCGCCCGGCTTCACCATCACTACGGAAGTCTGCACCTACTTCTACGAGAATGGCAAAACCTATCCCAAGGATTTGCGGCCGCGGGTCGAGGCGGCGTTGTCAGACGTCGGCCGCCTCAGCGGAAAGAACTTCGGCGACGCCTCAAATCCGCTGCTTGTGTCCGTGCGCTCGGGTGGGCGTGCTTCAATGCCGGGCATGATGGACACGGTGCTCAATCTCGGCCTCAACGATGCGACCGTCGCCGCGCTTGCGGCGAGATCCGGAGATCGGCGCTTTGCGTTCGATAGTTATCGGCGGTTCATCACCATGTATGCCGATGTGGTGCTCGGCATCGCACATCATTGTTTCGAGGAAATCCTCGACGAGCACAAGGAACGCAGCGGCCACACCCTCGACACTGATCTCGAAGCGGATGACTGGGCGCAAGTTGTCGGACTGTTCAAGGAGCGCGTAGAAAAGGAGAGCGGGAAACCGTTCCCACAGGATCCGCATGCGCAATTGTGGGGGGCAATTGGCGCGGTCTTCGGTTCCTGGATGAATCAGCGCGCCATAACTTATCGCCGCCTGCACAACATTCCGGAGAGCTGGGGCACCGCAGTCAATGTTCAGGCCATGGTCTTCGGCAACATGGGCGAGACCTCGGCCACCGGCGTCGCGTTTACCCGCAATCCGTCGACTGGTGAAAAAAAGCTCTACGGCGAATTTCTCATCAATGCCCAAGGGGAGGATGTGGTCGCCGGCATTCGCACGCCGCAGGAAATCAGCGAGGCCGCACGCGCGGCGTCCGGTTCGGATAAGCCGTCGATGGAAGCGGCGCTGCCGCAGGCATTTGCCGAACTTAAACGCATCGACGCCGTCCTGGAAAAGCATTACCGCGACATGCAGGACCTCGAATTCACCGTCGAGCAGGGCAAGTTGTGGATGCTACAAACCCGCAACGGCAAGCGTACTGCCAAGGCAGCGGTACGTATCGCCGTCGAGCTCGCTCAGGAACGGCTGATCAGTCGCGGCGAAGCAGTGATGCGGGTAGATCCGGCGGCGCTCGATCAGCTCCTCCATCCGACTATCGATCCGGAAGCTGAGCGCGTCGTGCTTGCGACCGGGCTGCCGGCGTCGCCGGGGGCCGCTTGCGGCGAGATCGTGTTTTCATCTGAAGAGGCCGAACTGCTCAAAAGTCAGGGCCACAAGGTCATCCTGGTCCGGGTGGAAACCTCTCCCGAAGATATTCACGGCATGCACGCCGCCGAGGGAATTTTGACGACGCGCGGCGGCATGACTTCACACGCCGCCGTGGTTGCACGCGGCATGGGTAAGCCATGCGTTGCGGGCGCCGGCACTCTGCGCGTCGATTACCGGGCGCAGACAGTGACCGCAGGCGGAAAAACCTTGAGGAAGGGCGAGACGCTAACCATCGACGGCTCAGCTGGGCAGGTATTGGTCGGCGAAGTACCCATGCGCGAGCCTGAACTCGCCGGCGAATTCGGCACGCTGATGCAATGGGCCGACGCCGCGCGCAAGCTCAAAGTGCGCGCGAATGCCGATACTCCAGCCGATGCGCGCAGCGCGCTCCGATTCGGCGCGGAAGGCATCGGACTTTGTCGCACCGAACATATGTTTTTCGATGAGGATCGCATCCGCGCCGTGCGCGAGATGATTTTGGCTGAGGACGAAAAGGCCCGTCGCGCAGCGCTCGCCAAGCTTTTGCCGATGCAGCGGGCGGACTTCGTCGAGCTCTTCAAGATCATGGGCAATCTGCCGGTGACCATCCGCTTGCTCGATCCGCCGCTGCACGAATTTCTGCCGCATGGCGAAAAGGAAATTGCCGAGGTGGCGGAGGCGATGGGCGCCGATGCGAAGAAACTCGCCGACCGGGCACGGGAGCTGCATGAATTCAATCCCATGCTCGGCTTCCGCGGGTGCCGGCTGGCGATTGCTTATCCGGAAATCGCTGAAATGCAGGCCCGCGCCATTTTCGAAGCGGCAGTCGAAGTTGGACGCTCGGGTCGCGCTCCCGTCGTTCCGGAAATCATGGTGCCGCTGATCGCCGGCAAAGCCGAACTCGACCTGATCAAAGAGCGTATCGATGCCATGGCGCATACGGTCGCGGCCGAAACCAAGGCTGCCGTCAAATACCAAATCGGCACCATGATCGAACTGCCGCGTGCCGCGCTCAAAGCCGGGGAGATCGCGGCGACCGCGGAATTCTTTTCATTCGGCACAAACGATTTGACGCAAACCGTCTTCGGCATCAGCCGCGACGACGCGGGGAGTTTTTTGGGCATTTACACCGCAAAGGGCATTCTGCCGGGAGATCCTTTCGTATCGATTGACCGCGACGGCGTCGGCGAACTTGTGCGCATTGCCGCCGAACGCGGCCGCAAAGCGCGACCAAAGATCAAGCTTGGCATTTGCGGCGAGCATGGCGGTGATCCGGCCTCGGTCGTGTTTTGCCACGAGGTTGGCCTTGATTATGTGTCGTGCTCGCCATTTCGCGTGCCGATCGCGCGCCTTGCCGCGGCGCAGGCGGCGCTAGGGAAGGAGGCGGCCTCGACCGTCTAGAATTCGCCTGGCCTGCGCTGCTTGCCGGAAATCGTGTGGCTATTTGGTTAACAAAAGGCAACCGCCACTTCAGCCGCCCTTGCGCGCGCCCGCCAACGGATGCTGCCACGGTAGTGTTCCACCCGGCGACGGGTGAGTTAACGCCTCCGCAAGGTTAACCCGACAATATTGGAATGTGTCGCATTCGCGCCGATGCGGTCGCGTTTGCGCAAGCGCGTCGGGACGCGTTGGGTAACGAACTTTCGCGTGAGGGGTGATGGTAGCGTCGCGTACCCGGCCTGCGGGCGCGTTCTCCGGGCCGTTGTTGCTGAGCGCGATTTGCGCCGGCTTTGCGCCGAGCTCGATTGGCTATCAGGATCTCGCCGGCTTTTTCGTGCGTCAGCCTATCATCTCTGAGCGCTGGCACGATCATCTGTTGGCGTCGCCGTTCGGCACCATCCACGCCGCAACTTTCAGCTTTTCGCGGCCACTGGGTACCATCATCCCGGCCCCGCTCGCAACGCAGCCGGTCAGTTTCGATCCCCAATCGCTCGACGTGAAAACTTGGTCTGCCGACGAACCGACGTTGGCGCGCCCCGCTCTGCCGATTGAATACCCGACAGTAAATCGTCGCCTCAAAGGCGACCGTATGCCGCTGCCACAAAGCGCTCCAAGCTCGAGCAATCCGGAAAGCTTGCCGCCAGCGCAGCCGATCAATGCGCCGGTCCCCCATCCGCCGATCCCACGGACGCCCGCCACTGGGCCGCGCCCGAAAGATGCGGGAAAAACCGACGAAACGACGGTCTCGCTGCGAACGAATTCGGCATTGTCTGCGCTGCACGACGAAGCGCACGACGCGGATGCTGAGGACGATTCTCTTATTGCCGACCGCCCTCCGGAGATTCCGGCCGCGGCGGAAGTCGCTCACGAGGACACGCAGACCGAGCTTGGAACGCCGTTCTTCTTCGACGAAACTCCTGCCGAGCGCAATGAACGGCTTTATTTCGGGGTGAACGCAATGGGATTGCGCGGCGCGCTTCAGCAGTGGGAGCCGGGCGCAGAACCGGTCGCGGTCTCGTCTGGGGCCGATCCGGATCTCAAAATATCCGCGTTAGAACCGCCGCACGAGCCGGGTCTCGAGGGTGAAACTGTCGCGGCAAAGGACGACGCGAAACACTTCAAAAGCCCCGCGGAACGCCTCGGTCTGAGCGGTAAGCCGCGTGCCAAGGCCGAAAAATGTCTCGCCGACGCTGTTTATTTCGAGGCGCGAGGTGAACCACCTCGCGGGCAGATGGCGGTGGCTCAGGTCGTGATGAACCGCGTTTTTTCCGGCCGTTATCCTAACAACGTCTGCGGCGTGGTTTATCAGAACGCCAACCGACGTCTCGCCTGCCAGTTCACCTTTGCCTGCGAAGGCAAAAATCTAAACCGCATCGACGAGCCGGAAATGTGGGCGCAAGCTAAGAGCATCGCCAAGGACACGCTCGACGGCAAGATTTGGCTCGCCGAGGTTGGCCACGCGACACACTATCACGCCTATTGGGTGCACCCGAGCTGGGTGCATGAAATGGCAAGGGTCTACAAGCTCGGCGTCCACACCTTCTATCGTCCGCGCGCGTGGGGCGATGGTTCGGATGATCCGATCTGGGGCAGTGTGCCGAGCACGAATAAACCTGTTACCGGCAGTATTCCAAGCGCGGATGCGGCGAGGCAAGGCGGCAGCCCCGACCCGCAGGACGCCACCGCCGACAAACCTTCCCGCACGGCGAAACTCTAGGACGCGGGCCTTGTGCCGGGCATGCGCGTCTTCCAAACTCCAGCGCGACGAATGTCGAGGGGCACGCAAACCCCACGACAAAGCCGGAGTAAATTGTGAGCACGTTTCGCGCGATCATCATTGACAAGGCTGCTGCCGGACAAGACGTGCGGCTCGCGGACTTTGATGAGAGGGACCTTATGGAAGGCGATGTTACCGTCTCGGTCGAGTGGTCGACGGTAAACTACAAAGACGGACTGGCGCTCACCGGCAAGGCGCCGGTGGTGCGCCGCTTTCCGATGATTGCAGGCATCGATTTGGCCGGAACGGTCGAATCGTCGACGCATCCGGGCTGGAAACAGGGCGATAAAGTGATCCTCAACGGCTGGGGCCTGGGCGAAACCCATCTGGGTGCCTTTGCCGAGAAGGCGCGCGTAAAGGGTGACTGGCTGGTTCAATTGCCGGCGACGATGAGCGCCCGGGAGGCGATGGCGATTGGTACGGCCGGCTACACCGCGATGCTCGCGGTCATGGCCCTCGAACGTGCCGGCGTGACGCCTTCGCGCGGTCCGGTAATCGTCACTGGCGCCGCCGGCGGCGTAGGCTCAGTCGCGGTCGCGATATTGGCCAAGCTCGGTTATGCAGTGACCGCTTCTACCGGGCGACTTTCGGAAGCCGATTACCTCAAAGGGCTTGGCGCGGCGGAAATCATCGACCGCAAGGAATTGACCGGATCGCCGCGTGCGCTCGGCAAAGAACGATGGGCAGGCGGTGTCGACGCGGTAGGCTCGACCACTCTCGCCAATGTGCTCTCGATGATGCGTTATGGCGGGGCGGTGGCCGCTTGCGGCCTTGCCGGCGGAATGGACTTGCCCACCAGCGTTGCGCCTTTCATCCTTCGCGGGGTGACATTAATCGGGATCGATTCGGTCATGTGTCCGATGGACTTGCGACAGCGGGCTTGGCGGCGGCTGGAGGACGAGCTCGACCGCGGCAAGATTGCGGCGATGACGTCCGAAATCGGTCTCGCGGACGTCATCGATGCGGCAGGGCGCATTGTGGAAGGACGGGTGCGCGGACGCATTGTGGTAAAAGTTCGATAATCCGTGCAGAAAATTTTGCAAATCGTTTGGCGCGCAGCGGGGGCACCTATGGTAAAGGCTGGGCCAAAGAATGCTGCTAGGATAGCCTTTGGGGGCGAAGTGGGGTGTTCCATGTTACTGCGTGTTGCCGTCTTTTGCGCATGCTTGATGGGGGCTGGAGCTGCTTTGGCCGAGGAGCTCGGACCGGAGCAGGCGAGAGCCTTTGTCGTCGGTAAGCTCTTTGCGTACACCTGTTTCGACGGCACCGTCGGCATGGGTCGCATTCTCGCCGACGGGTCGGTGATCGGCACCATTCGCCCCGGCGGTCGCGGAGAACTGCGCTTCGCGGCTTTGCCCGCCGGCACGCTGCGAGTTGAAGGCACCTCGGTGTGTGCGCATTTGAGCGGCCTGCCCCTCGAGCCGTGTTTTAGGATACAGAAAATCGACTATCGGAGCTTTCGCGGATCGATTTCGGGATTTGGCTTTGCCTATTGCGACTTCCAGCAGCACAATCCGCGCGCGCAAATAATGACGCATTCGTCGGCACCGGGGCGGCCGACTCCGATCGCTACTTTGCGCCCGGCGATCGAGGACTGACCTTTCGCCTATTCCAAATCGAGCCAGAAGGGTGTGCCTTCAGCCGCCAAAGTTCCGCGCCCGATAGTTTGGATCGCTGCCACCATGCGGCCTCCGCGGCCGAGCAAATGGTCGGCTAGCGATACAATCCTGATATTCGGCGTGGCCGTTGGCGAGGCGTGGCGGAGCGCTTGCGCGATGCTGTCCTCGTTTCGATGCGGATTGAGCGCGCAAACGCTGGCAAATGCGCTCGCCGTCGATCGGCTAATTCCCGCGTAACAATGCACAACCAGCGGAGCGCGGCGGTCCCACCGGCGCACAAAGTTGAGAAGATCGGTTACGTGTTGCTCTTCCGGCATGATGTAGCCCTCAAGCGGCGTCGTGATGTCATGCAATCGCAGCCAAAGATGGTTTTCGGGGACAATGGCGCGGGGGCGTTCGATGGAGGCCTCATCGTCGATAAGCGACACGACGGACTGCGCACCGGTCTTTTGGACCGTATGATGCAAGCGGGCGAGAGAGCAGACGTGAATCATGCGAGCTGCAAGTATCTAGCCGGACCGCTTAAGGGATCCCCTGCGACAATAGTCTGACCTTCACTCACTGGTCAGGCTTCGAAAACGTTCGATATACCGCGCCTCTGCGGTCTCGGCTGGCCAAGGCTTGAGGTAATCGCGTTCGACGGCCGCGGCAATGACCGGCGGGCGCCCGAAAAACCGCCGCGCTTCGCTGGCGCTAAAGCCCGCGAGCCGGGTGGCTTCCAGATATGCCGCTGACCGATCTGAAGCTTTAATAAGCTTTTCGAGTTCGGGGTCGCTCCTTACCGGAAGTCCGAAGCGCCGATGAATGACCTCCAACAGACGACGCTCTACCACCTTATAAGCGTCGCCGATAACCGCCTTGAACGGAGAAATCATGTCGCCGATGACATATTCGGGAGCATCATGCAGGAGCACCGCAAACCGCCGGCTGCGGTCAAGCCGCGGCATGCGGTTGCGTGCCAGCGCCTCGACCAGGAGGGAGTGCTGGGCTACTGAAAAAATATGCGCTCCGCTGGTCTGACCGTTCCAGCGCGCTACGCGCGCTAACCCGTGGGCGATGTCCTCGATCTCGATATCGAGCGGCGAGGGGTCAAGTAGATCGAGCCGACGCCCAGACAACATCCGCTGCCAAGCGCGCACGTGATGGGGCCCAACCGTTGCCGGTTTGGCGCGGTAAGAAATAGCGGCCACGGCCTTGAGTTTACTGCTGCTTACCGCAGAGTGGCAAAGGAGAGGACACAGAGCGCGAACTCAACGGCTCCGCCACTTTGCGATCGCTTGCAGGTGTCCTTGCAACGGATTGCCGCTGTGCTCACGACGAAGGGTTATGCTGCGGCTTTCTTGCCCCATAAGCGCTTCGTTGCAATGTCAGCCCCCTCGCGCAGCGTCTTGAGTTTCAGCCAGACCACGTCTTCGGCGACCCATTCCCAGCCGGCGAATGTGCCGAAACCGCAGTCAACGCCGGCGATAACCCGCTCGCGGTCGCCGATCGCCGCCACCGCCGTCTCGATTCGTTGCGCGACCACTTCCGGATGTTCGACCAAGTTTATCTTGGAATCGATCACGCCGGGAATCAGAATCATGTTGTCGGGAAACTTGTGCTTCTTCAATGCGGCATATTCATGCTGGCGGCGCGCATTGGCGAACTCGATGGATAGCGCCCCGACCTTGGCTTGGTAGAACGCCTGCAGCAGAGGTTCAAGGCCGATGTCGAAGATGTGCGGCCCCTCCCAATTGCCCCAGCAAATATGCAGCCGCACACGGTCGCGCGGAAGTCCATCGATCGCCTTGTTGATCGACGCAATGTGCAGTTCAGTAAGCTTGACGAATTCGGCGTCGGTCTTGTCCTGGAACAAAAGAACGCGTTCCATCGCCAAGTCTGGCGCGTCGATTTGCAGAATACAGCCGGCATCGACGACTGATTTGTATTCGTAATGGATCTCGCGCGCGATTGCGTTGAGATAGTCCTCATAGGTTTTGTAATGCGCATTGAGCATCGTCGTCGCGACGATGCCCGGCGACGGCTCGGCGAAGAACATTTCCGCGAAGGGGGGCTTCACGGCGTCGGCATGGCGCTTGAAACGCGCGAGTTCGACTTTGATCGCTTCCTTGTCGACGTATTTGATGTCGGCGATCGCCT
>Ga0335078_10007883_pt1 | contig 15811 bp, 11 predicted proteins | sample Lox_Sample_32_FD_206711 | JGI IMG/M metagenome (GOLD analysis project Ga0335078, IMG submission 206711) | Soil microbial communities from Loxahatchee National Wildlife Refuge, Florida, United States - Lox_Sample_3.2 | ecosystem: Environmental > Terrestrial > Soil > Wetlands | place: USA... | reverse complement strand
CGGCGCTGCACGTTTGAAGCGCGCACGCCTCATCCTGACTGGCACACCGTCAGCGCCGCACGGCCGTCGTCTCATTGAGCCGACGCCGCGACCGGCGCGGCCAAGATGTGTGTCACCGAAGCCGCTCGCATATTTGAGCCCGAAACCTAGCGCCCGATCGAAACCGATATGCGCGATCAGAATGAGACCGCTGGCGGTCGCCGCGGGCAGGCCGCCGAAAAAACCCGCAAGCGCGAGCGCGACCGCAATGGTGTAAGTGTGCACGAAGTTGTAACCGGCAGCCCCGGCGCGCGGCCCGGCAAAATAGGCGAGCATGGAAAGGTCGGGCGCGAAGAAACAAAGCGCAAAGATGAGCCACGAAAAGCCCGCGTGCCAATAAAGAGCAAGCGCGGCGGCAAAAGCAGCGGCGCCTTCGGCGCGGAGCAGCAAAGCGACGCCGGCGGTGACGGCTCCGGAAGTCCTCAACGCTGGGGCCGGCACCTGAGCTTCACTGCGATGTGAGGCACCGGGCGGATTCATCACCAGCCTCCATGACCAGCTGGCTACATTTCAATTGATTGCACCTCGGAAGACCAGCGTCCACCGTTCGGGTTCGGCCGCTAGCCATCTGTGGCGGCCTGCGCAAGGCTCGCCGCTTCCGGGCCGACTCTGCGCGCGTACCAAAAATCGTGCGCCAGCGTGCCCGCGGCCATCGCAACGACGAAGACCGCTATACCGGGGGATAGCGACGCCAAGTTCTCGAGGGCTGGTCCTGGGCACAGCCCGACCAAACCCCAACCGATGCCGAACAGTCCGGCGCCGGCGATGAGTGGACGATCAATCAGTGTTTGTGTCGGCCACTGATTATCCGGTTCGAAAACTGGGACGCGCCGCCGCGCCAGCGCGTAACCGGCGCCGGTCACGATAAGCGCGGCCGCCATTACTACGGCCAGGCTGGGGTCCCAGTCGCCGCTGGGAATGGCAAGGATGTCGAGAAAACCTAAAACTTTTTCCGGACGGATCATTCCGGAGATGAACAATCCCCAACCAAAGACAAAACCGCAGAGGAGACTTGCGATCGAGCGCATGACTTTAGCCTCCAATCACGTGTCGCGTGACCGCAACCACGACGATCGCCGCAGACATGAAAACGCCGGTCGCTATGATCGAGCGCGGCGAAAACCGCGCAATGCCGCAAATGCCGTGACCAGATGTGCAGCCGTTGCTCAGCCGCGTGCCGAAGCCGACCAGTAAGCCGGCAACCGCAATTGTTACCCAGCTCGCCGGCATTTTCGGAATTGGAATATTGTAGCCAATCAGCGTCGCCGATAACGGTGCCAAAATCAGGCCTGCAATGAAGGTCGCGCGCCATGTCCGATCGTTCGAAATCGGATCGATCAACCCGGCGAACACTCCGGTGATGCCGGCGATGCGGCCATTGAGCAGCATCAGCAACACTGCCGAGAGGCCGATGAGGCCGCCGCCGATGGCTGCAGAGACCGGAGTGAAATTAGTCATGCATTTATCCCTTCACTGCCGCCTGCCACGCGTATTCTCGTGGCGACGCGTGAGCGGAAAATAAGTGACCGTAGTCAATGCCGCAACCAAGCAGATTGTGGGAGATCAATCGCAGAACTGTCGTCACGTCTTTCGCCATTTCCCGATAAGGATGTGCTGCCTTTAGCTCATGCTTTGAAATATTTTTTTCGCGAGTAAACTAGGGCAAAGGGGAGGCGGTGCGCGTGAACGATAGTGAGAGGGAGATGGCGCCGGGAACGCACGACGCGGTGCTCGGCCGTGTTCGCGCACTGACCGGCCACATTCGTGGCGTTGCCGCTGCCGCCGAGGAAGCGCGGACGCTGCCGGCGAACATAGTCGAGGCGCTGCTTGCCGCCGGCATCACCCGTATTCTGGTCCCGCCACGTTTCGGCGGATATGGTCTGGGCTTCGATACTTGGTTCGAGGTGGTGCGCGAGCTCGGCAAGGCAGATGCCTCGCACGGCTGGTGCGCGAGCCTCATGATCCATCATCCACACTACATCAGTCAGTTTTCAGAGGAAGCGCAGAAGGCGGTGTGGGCGGATGGGCTAGATCAATCGATCGCCGCCTCAATCCAGCCCGTCGGCAAAGTGGAGCATACCAAGGGCGGATATCGCATCTCCGGCCAGTTTCCGTTCGCGAGCGGCATCAACCACAGCCGCTGGCTCATCGTCGGCGCGTTGCTCCATATTGAAGGGGTTCCGGACGCTGCCTTCTTTCTTGTTCGGCCCGGCAACTACAAAATCGTCGATTCCTGGTTCACCTCGGCGATGCGCGCGACCGGAAGCAACACTGCAATTTGCGACAACGTGCTGGTGCCCGAAAGCTTCACGGTTCGACTCTCCGATCTGCGCGAGGGAAGGGCGCCGGGCGGGGCGCTGCACGCGCATCCCATTTATCGCGCGCCGTTCATCGCCTACGCGCCTTTGACCTTCGTTACGCCGATGCTCGGCGCTGCGCAGGGCGCCTATGAAATGTTTCGCGACTGGATCAAAGGGCGGCGCGCCACCCGCGGCGGCCCTGTCGCCGAATTCGCGAGCGTTCAAGCGCGATTGGGACGCGCCGCCGCCGATCTCGACGCGGCCGAATTGTTGCTGCGCCGGGTCGTTGATGTAGCGCAAGCGCCGACGGCGCCGTCGCTGGCGATCCGCGCGCGATCCATGCGCGACTGTTCGCGCGCGGTCGAGCTTTGCATTGGCGCGATCGACGCGCTCCTCGCTATGAGCGGCAGCGCTGGTTTTGCAACATCCCATCCGGTTCAGCGCGCTTGGCGCGACCTCCACTTCGCGGCTATGCACGTGGCGCTTAACGCCGAGCAAAATTTTTCACACTTCGGCCGGCTCGAGCTTGGCTTGCCGCGCGATCCTCACCTGCCGTTTTTTTGAAGATTCAACATCCAGTACGGAAGATGCCAGATGAAATTCTATGATTGCATCACCGCGCCCAGTCCGCGAAGAGTCCGCATCTTTCTCGCGGAAAAGGGGATCTCGGTGCCGACGGTGCAGGTCGACCTGAGAAACAACGAGCAACTGATGCCGGCCTTCCAGGCAATCAATCCCGACGCCACGGTGCCCGCGCTCGAGCTCGACGACGGGACCCGCATCAACGACGCGATTGGCATTTGCGTTTACTTCGAGGCGATCCGGCCACAGCCGGCGCTGATGGGCGAAAGCGCGGAAGACAAGGCGCTCATCACCGCCTGGCAGCGGGAAGTGGAACGGAACGGTTTCTACGCCGTGATGGAAGCGTTTCGAAATACTGTCCCCGGTCTCAAGAGCCGCGCACTGCCGGGCCCGCACGACTACGAGCAGATCCCTGCGCTTGCCGAGCGCGGGCGCCTGCGCGTTTCACATTTCTACGAGCACATGAATGCCCGGTTGGCGCAAAGCGAATTCGTCGCCGGCCCGCGCTATTCGATAGCCGATATCACCGCGCTCGTTACGGTCGATTTTGCGGTGAGGGCCAAACTGCCAATTCCAGAAACGCATGCGCAGCTGCGCAGATGGCACGCGCAGGTCTCAGCGCGTCCCAGCGCGAAAGCGTAAGGCAATCCGCCGCCGTGAGCGATATCCGCCAAGTGCTCGACTGGCTTGCCGGCGGCGCTTTGTCCGGCGCGCAGTCTCAGGACGTACTGGCGGAATTGTGCGAGCGCATGGTCGCTTGCGGGATACCGTTGTGGCGGGTGGCGGTTTTTGTCACGACGCTTCATCCCGATGTCATGGGCCGCAGGTTTTTGTGGCAGGCGGAATCCGGCGTAACGACATCCGAGGCGCTACATGACCTCAAGGAGACCGATGATTTTAAGCGGAGTCCCTTCAGCACGGTGTACGCGACGCGCGCGCCGTTGCGGCGGCGTCTTGCCGACAAGGATGGTGTGATAGACTTCGACGTTCTGCGCGATCTGCGCGAGCAAGGCGGTACCGATTACGCGGCATTCCCGCTTTTATTCACCGACGGCTCAATTCACGTTGCGACCTTTGCGACGCGGCACCCCGGCGGGTTTACTGCGGCGCAATTTTCCGCTGTCGAAGCCGTGATTCACCCGTTGGCGCGGGTTGCCGAAATTCGCGCGCTGCGCCGCACCGCCGGAAACCTGATCGACACTTACGTCGGACATCAGACCGGAGAGCGAATTCTCGCGGGACAAATCCGCCGCGGCTACGTCGAGGCGATCCGCGCCGCGGTCTGGCTCTCAGACATGCGAGGATTTACCGCGCTGTCGGAGCGGTCGCCGCCGCACGCCGTCATCGAACGCCTGAACGCGTATTTCGGCTGCCAGGTTCCGGCGATCCTCGAGCATGGCGGCGAAGTGCTCAAGTTCATGGGCGATGGTTTGCTAGCCATTTTCCCAATCGATGGCGGCGAGCTCGTCGACAACGTTTGCAGCCGCGCGCTTGACTGCGCGCGCGCGTTCCGCACCCGTATCGCCGCGCTGCCGCGCGAAAGTGACACCGACGCCATCCGCTTTGCGGTTGCCTTGCACGTGGGAGAGGTGATGTACGGCAATATTGGCGGCGGCAATCGGCTCGACTTTACTTGCATCGGCCCGGCAGTGAACTTGGCGGCGCGGCTGGAGAAGGTCGCCGCCAAGCTCGGAGAGGCGATCGTCGCCTCGGCGGAGTTCGCCGGTCATTGCCCAAAGCACTTTCGCTCGCTCGGCGAGCATGTGGTAGCAGGCTTTGCCGCGCCGCAACCGGTTTTCGGCTTGGCCGATTGACTAGAGGACCCGCTGCCGTGGCAGCATTGCTGGGGTGTCGCCCGATCCTATATGTGACATGTGCCGCCCCTGGCAGAATCGGCTCTGCGGGGGCAGACTGGGGGCCGGAGTTCTTCCGATGCCGCTGCGCGACGTCAGACTCGACGACAAATACGACCTCGGCCACAGTCAGGTTTTTGTCACCGGCTTCCAAGCGCTGGTGCGGCTGTGCTTGATGCAAAAGGAGCTCGATCGGCGCAACGGTCTCAATACGGGAGGCTATGTGACCGGTTATCGCGGCTCGCCGCTCGGCGGCTTGGATGGTCAATTCCTTCGCGCCGCATCATTTTTGGAAAAGAGCGACATCCGCTTTCAAGGCGGTATCAACGAGGATCTCGCCGCCACCGCGATCTGGGGCACACAGCAGGCGGAGCTGCGCGGTGAGGGCAAGTACGATGGCGTCTTCGCCATGTGGTACGGCAAAGGCCCGGGCGTCGATCGCACCGGCGATGTCTTTCGCCACGCTAATTTGGCCGGGACCGCGAAACGCGGCGGCGTGCTCGCGCTCATGGGTGACGATCACACCGCCGAATCCTCGACCACGGCGCATCAATCCGAATATCACTTCATCGACGTAATGATCCCGATTCTCAATCCGGCCGGCGTGCAGGAAGTCCTCGACTACGGTCTCTACGGTTGGGCAATGTCGCGCTTCACCGGCGCGTGGGTCGCGCTCAAGACAATGCACGAGACAATTGAATCGACAGCGGCCATCGATGCCAACCTTGAGCGCATCAAAATTGTCACGCCTACGGATTTCCTGATGCCCGAGGGCGGTCTCAATATCCGGCTCAACGATCCAATCCTGGCTCAGGAAGCCCGCCTCCACGATTTCAAGCGCGATGCCATGCTTGCGTTCCTGCGTGCCAACAAGATCAATCACACTATCACGTCAGGCGGCGGCGCGCCCAAGATCGGTATAATAACAACCGGCAAGAGCTATCTCGATGTTCGCCAAGCGCTCGACGAGCTAGGCATCGACGAAGTCAGATGCAACGAGCTCGGCATCCGCCTTTACAAAGTTGGATGCCCGTGGCCGATCAGCCGGCGCGAGCTTGCGGAATTCGCCGAAGGCATCGAGCTTATCATCGTCGTGGAAGAGAAGCGTTCGCTCATCGAAGTGCAGGTGCGCGAGGAATTGTACGGCACTGCCAATCAGCCGGTTTGCATCGGTAAGCGCGACGAGCAGGGCAATTGGCTGTTTCCGGTCAAGGGCGCGCTCGATCCGAACGACGTCGCGATTTGCATCGGCGAGCGGCTCCTCAGGTATCGCCGTCACGACGAGATCGCGCAGCGCGTGGCGCGCTTAAAGGAATTTCAGCGCATCGCAGCCGAAACCCGCGATATCGCCCAGCGCATCCCGTATTTTTGCTCGGGCTGCCCGCATAATTCGTCGACCGTCGTGCCGGAAGGCATGCGCGCCTATGCCGGCATTGGCTGCCACTTCATGGCGCAATGGATGGACCGCTCGACACTCGGCTACACACAGATGGGTGGCGAGGGCGCGAACTGGATCGGCGAGGCGCCATTCTCCAAGCGCGAGCATGTTTTTCAAAATCTCGGCGACGGCACCTACAACCACTCCGGCTACATGGCGATCCGCGCTGCCATCGCCGCCAAAACCAACATCACCTACAAAATTCTGTTCAACGACGCGGTAGCTATGACCGGCGGCCAAGCCAACGATGGCGGCCTTACCGTCCCGCAGGTTGCCCGTCAGGTTGCCGCCGAAGGCGCCAAGCGCGTCGTTGTCGTGACCGACGAACCGGACAAATACCCGCGCGACACGGTATGGCCGAGCGGGCTTACCATTCATCATCGCGATGAATTGATGGAGGTGCAGACAAAGCTTGCGGCGGTACCGGGCGTGACGGTGCTGATTTACGACCAAACCTGCGCCGCCGAAAAGCGCCGCCGCCGTAAGCGGCACACTTATCCCGATCCAGACAAGCGCGTTATCATCAACGAACTCGTCTGCGAAGGATGCGGCGATTGCGGCGTTCAATCGAACTGCGTTTCTGTACAGCCACTGGAAACCGAGTGGGGCCGAAAGCGGACCATCGATCAGTCGAGCTGCAACAAAGACTTCTCCTGCGTCAAGGGTTTCTGTCCGTCCTTCGTTACCGTACACGGTGCGAAGCTTAAGAAAGGTGAGGGCGTTGCCGCCGACCACGATTTGCCGGTGCTACCCGATCCGAAGCCACCAACCATCGCACAGACCTACAACATCATCGTCACCGGGGTCGGTGGGACCGGCATTGTGACCATCGGCGGCATATTGGGCATGGCCGGGCACCTCGAAGGTCGGGGCGTTGGCGTGCTCGATATGGCCGGTTTGGCACAGAAGGGCGGGGCAGTATTCAGCTACATTCGTTTTGCCGAGCGTGCGGACGATATTCACGCTATCCGCGTCGCCGCCGGGCGGGCCAATCTCGTGCTGGGCGGAGACATCGTCGTCTCCGGCACACGCAAAATCTTGGCCGCGGTTAAGCGAGGCGCCACCGTCATGGTGGTCAACACCGCCGAATTCCTACCCGGTGAATTCACCCGCAATGCCGATTTTTCGCTACCGAGCGAGCGGCTCAAGCGCACCATCACCAACGATGCCGGCCGCGATAATACTCATTTCGTCGACGCCAGCGGGTTAGCGACCGCTTTGTTCGGTCAATCGCTCGGCGCCAACATGTTCCTTGTCGGCTACGCCTATCAGTTAGGAGCGCTGCCCTTGTCGGCGGCCGCCATCGAGCGCGCCATTGAGCTCAACGGCGAAGCAGTCGCGATGAATAAGGCAGCTTTTCATTGGGGACGTCGCGCGGCGGTCGATCGCGCCCAAGTCGAGGCGTTGGCGAAGCCCGTGGCTGCCAAGATCAGCGACGCTCGGCATTTGTCGGAATCCTTCGACGAAATGGTGACGCGGCGAATGAGATTTCTGACCGATTATCAGAACGCGGCTTACGCCGGGCGCTATCAAGCCTGGGTCGAGAAGGCCAAGACGGCCGAGGCGGAACGTGCGCCGGGCAAATGCGGGCTGGCGGACGCCGTCGCGCGATATTTATTCAAGCTTATGGCCTACAAGGATGAGTACGAGGTCGCGCGCCTTTATACCGGCGGCTCATTCTTTGACCAGGTAGCCAGCACGTTTGCCGGCGAAAATCTAAGGTTGGAATTTCATCTGGCGCCGCCGCTGTTGGCGCGCCGCGACCGCACCACCGGTTTACCGCGCAAAATGAGTTTTGGGCCGTGGCTGATGCCGGCGTTTCAGCTATTGGCCAAGCTAAAATTCCTACGCGGCACGCCTCTCGATCCGTTCGGCCGCTCACTTGAACGCCGCACCGAACGCCAGTTGATCGCTGATTACGAAGCCCTGCTCGACAGCGTGCTCGTGTCGCTTACGCCGGAAAATCACCCTCTTGCCGTGGGCCTTGCTGCCATTCCGGAAAAGATACGAGGCTTCGGTCACGTCAAGCAGCGCCATCTCGCCGCCGCCAAGGCCGACGAGGCGGCTTTGCTTGAACAATATTCCGCCGGCTCGCCGCAGCTGCTCAAAGCGGCCGAGTGAGCCTCGTCAGACCGCCTCGTGGAAGTCGGTGGAAAATCAAAGGCTCGATCGCGGCTGGACATCAATGCGCCTTCTTTAGAGGCGCTCCATGGAAGGGGGCGAGCCGCGCGTGCTAGAAGATTGGCCATTCGTCCCAGCCGTCGCGTCTGCTCAAGTGCTTAAGTGCCATGTCGGAAAATCCGAACGTCTCGCACGATCCTGCCGACGAGCTTGCCTCATCTGCTCTGCCGCGCGAACCTGAACCACCGCCGCTGGCGCCGGGGCTCGGCGAAGGGCCAGTCGCCGAACAAACGCCGGCCGCGAGCGAAATTATACCGGGCACAGCGCGGATCGGCATCCTTCTCGTCAATCTAGGCACTCCTGACGCGGCAAATGCCACAGCCGTGCGCCGCTATCTCAAGGAATTTCTCACTGATCCGCGCGTGATCGAGAAAGATACGCTGCTTTGGAAGATCGCTCTCAACGGGGTTATTCTGCCGTTTCGTTCCCGGCGCAAAGCTCGCGACTACCGTAAGATCTGGAACCACGAACGAGATGAATCTCCGCTCAAGACCATTACCCGCGCCCAGGCGGAACAGCTCGCAACTCTGGTCAAACCGCTCGGCGAGCACATTGTTGTCGATTGGGCGATGCGCTACGCCACGCCAACTATCGCTTCGCGGCTCGCTGCGCTTGTTGAACGCGGCTGCGATCGCGTTTTGATTATGCCGCTCTATCCTCAATATGCGGCGCCGACGACGGCGACCGTGGTCGACGAAGTGTTTCGCTTTTTGATGAAACAGCGCCGGCAGCCTGCATTGCGCATCTTGCCGGCCTATTACGACGATCCGGATTACATCGGAGCGCTCGCTTCATCACTTGAAACCGGATTGGCAGCGCTGCCTTTCAAGCCTGACGTTATCGTCGCTTCGTATCACGGCATGCCACTCGAATATGTGCGCAAAGGCGATCCATATCAGAGTCAGTGCGAAGCAACGACAGAGCTCCTGCGCCAGCACCTCAAACTTGACGATCAAAGCCTGCTCTTGACCTATCAATCCCGTTTCGGCCGTGCCAAGTGGCTGGAGCCATCCACGGTCCAGACGGTCAAGATGCTGGCCAAGAATGGGGTCAAAAATCTCGCGGTGATCACGCCCGGTTTTTCGGCCGATTGTCTGGAAACGTTGGAGGAGATTGCCGTCGAGAACGCGCGCGTTTTCAAGCGTTACGGGGGAGAAAAGTTCGCCGCCATCCCCTGCCTCAACGACAGCGAACCGGGAATGTTAATGATCGCCCGGCTCACTGTGCGCGAGCTCAAAGGTTGGATCTGAAAGCCGCGCCCATCATGGAAAGACCCCCGTTTTCATTGGATTAGAGGGTGGATTTCCCCTGCGAGACGACGGCCGTGGGCCGGCTTAATCAACCACTCGTTAACCATATCCGTTCTAACTCCGTTAACCATCGGGACGCTCCTTGGCGGCGCGCGCCGGCCGTAATTTGGCGACGGCCGGGCACGCCGCGGCTTCAGTCCTTGACGGTGGTTCGCTTTGGCAGCTTCCGAGGTGACGCGGACGGCAGAAACGGCGCGTACTTTGGCGGCGCGGCCAATCATGACGCGCGGCCGTTGGGCGACTGCCGGGGTATTGGCTGCAGCTATCGGCTTGTTTTGGCCAAGTCACGTACGGGCTCAGGCGCAGACGCCCAGTTCCACCGCCGATCTTTTGCAGCCTTCGCTGCAAGGGAATCCCGCCAGACCGCCGCGCTTTCAGCGGCCGGGCGCAGTGGCCAACCCGGCCGGGAACGAGGCGCCGCCGATTGGGAGTTTTGCGGCGCCCTCACTGTTGGGTGTAACTCCGACTTACGGAAGTCCAAACGGGTTTGGCGCCGGCAACACCGGCTTCGATTCCATGAACACGCCGCGGCGCAAAAAGCGGGCGCGGCCTGCCGCGGGCAGCGCGCCGACGATCAACGAAACTTTCGCTCCGCCGCCGACGCCCGCGGCACCGGGTGCGGTGCCCCCGCTCACGATGGCGCCACCACCTCCGGAAATTTACCCCAAGCAGGCTGCCGGACGCGTGGGGGCGACCGTGCCGCAGCCGCCGCTCGAGACGCCGTTGAGCAATCCGCCTGCGGAAGTGCATCCGCTTTCAGCCGCGTTACGCGCCGGCGCGGAATTGCCCATACCACCGCCGGAAAACTTCGATTACTCGGCGAGTACTCCGCCCCCTACGTTGCCGCCGATCAATACATTCCCGCTCGGCGTATTGCCGCAGCGGCAGTTACCCATTGCCGCCGTAGATCCATGGGCGCCGCTCGGCATTCGCGCCGGATCGTTTGTACTGCTGCCTTCGCTTGACCTTTCAGGCGGCTACAATACCAGCCCCGAACGTTCGTTCGGTACGCCGCCCTCTTCGTATTTCGTCGCAGCGCCGGAATTGCAAGTCGCGTCCGACTGGGAACGCCATTCGCTCACCGCCGACATCACCGGTTCCTATACTTGGTACGGGGCCGACAACCTCATTCCTTCGCTCAATTCGCCGTACCTCAATTCCAAGATCGACGGCCGCATCGACGTTTCGCGCGACACGCAAATCCTGCTCGAAAACCGTGTCATCATCTCGACCGACAATCCCGGCAGCCCGAATTTGCAGACTCAGCTCGCCCAGCTACCGCCGAACCAGGACGTTGGCGAAACTCTCGGGCTGGTCCAGCAGTTCAACCGCCTCACGGTCACCCTCAAGGGAACCTTCGATCGCGCCACCTACGACGAGTCGGTACTTACCAATGGCACCACTGCCACAAATGACGACCGCAACTTCGATCAATATGGCGGTATTTTGCGCCTCGGTTATGAGGTTGATCCGGGCTTCAAGCCGTTCGTCGAGGTGCAAGCGGACGAGCGGGTTCACGACGAACAATTCGATCGCAACGGCCTGGAGCGCGATTCGGTGGGCACCAGCGTGAAAGCCGGCAGTGCGGTTAACATGTTCGGTTCGCTGACCGGTGAGATGGCGGTGGGCTATCTTGAGCGCGACTACCAGGATCCCACGTTGCCGAACGTCAGCGGCGTCATCGGCGACGGCACGCTCATCTGGCAGGCAACGCCGCTAACGACCGCGAAACTCATCGCCACTTCACAGGTTTACGAAACCGTGGTCGATGGCGCTTCCGGCGAGTTCAGTCGCGATATCGCCCTGCAAGTTGATCACGCTTTCCTCACCTGGCTGATCGGGACTTGGAAAGCCGGCTACGGTAACGACAACTATGTCGGCTCGGGCCTCACCGACAATCGCTATTTCACCTCGATCGGGCTCACCTATAAATTTAACCGTGAGTGGCAGATTAGGACCGAGTTGCGCGAGGATTGGCAGACCGCTTCACAACCCGGCTTTTCTTATACCGGGACCTCCATGCTGATCGGACTGCGCATGCAGCGCTAGTTTCCCTCTTACCGGACAATCGCTTGGGAACCGGTTCCGTCCGCGCGCAAAAAGCGCTAACGGTCGTTCAGGTCTCCGAGAATTTTTTTTATCTCGGCGCGAAATCCTGGCGCGATATCGGATCTCGCCAGCGCGTAGGAGACATTGGCAGCAAGAAATCCGATTTTCGAGCCGCAGTCGAAGCTGCGGCCGGCGAATTTCAAGCCGTAGAAAGGTTGCATCCTCGACAGCGCGATCATCGCGTCGGTCAGCTGAATCTCACCACCGGTGCCGCGGTCTTGCTTCGCCAGAAAGTCGAGGATCTCAGGCTGCAGGATGTAGCGGCCGGTAAGGATCAGATTCGATGGCGCCCGCTCCCGCGGCGGTTTCTCCACCATGCTGGTGATCGAGAACACTTTGCCCTTCTGCGCACCGACGCCGACGACACCGTATTGGTCGATCCGCTCCGGCGGGACCTCCTCGACGGCGACGATGTTGGCGCGCTCGCCAGTTTCACGAGCGGCATCGATCATCTGCGCGAGGCAGCCGGGCTCATGCTGCACGAGCACGTCGGGCAGCAACAGCGCGAACGGCTCGCGCCCGATCAGTTCGCGGGCGCACCAAACGGCATGCCCGAGCCCGAGTGGCTCCTGTTGGCGGGTAAAGCTCGTTGATCCCGGGTCGGGCAGTTCCCGCCGCAATGCATCCAGCGCCTTTTGCTTCTGGCGCTCGAGCAGCGTCATTTCCAGTTCGAACTGCCGGTCGAAATGATCTTCGATGACCCCTTTGTTGCGCCCGGTGACGAATATGAAATGCTCGATGCCGGCCTCGCGGGCTTCGTCTACGACATGCTGGATCAGCGGCCGGTCGACCACCGGCAGCATTTCCTTCGGCATGGCTTTTGTGGCCGGCAGAAACCGGGTGCCAAGCCCGGCCACGGGAAAGACGGCTTTGCGAACGAGCTTCATGGGTGCCAGAGCTAAGATGAGTTCGGACGCTTTGTTGCCAAATTCTATGGTCAAGTGGAGCTAGGTACGGACACGGTCAAATTACCCGGCGTGGCGTTGCCGTTCAATGAATGCAAGCCGTAAGCGGCAGTTGGACGGTCGGAAAAAGGCCTCCGTTTAAGGCTTCGGTAACCCGGTGGCGTGCCCTTTGAACCAGATTGACCTCCGGTCCGCGGTTCGCTCACTAAGTTGTACCATGCTCATTTCCGTCTTCCTTCAGCGCGTTATCGGCATAAGCCTGATCGGGTTTGCGCTCATCGATCCAGTTTTGGCGCAGGGACAGCCTGACAACTGGCTGACGCGGTTGTTTCAACCGGCACAAACGCCGGCGGTTCCCGCGACCGCGCAAGGGGGACGCACGTGGAGCGGGCAATCCGGGGCATCCGGCAACGCGCTTATGACGGCCGACGCCATCCGCTCAGCCGCTGCGGATTTCGGCGACTGCCTTGGTGCGCTGTGGCCGGCAGCGGAAGAACGCGGCATCACGCGCTCGACTTTCGCTCGCTATACCGAAGGCCTGACGCCGGATTTGAGCATCATGGATTTGCTCGATGCGCAGCCGGAATTCGCAAAATCGACCTGGGATTATCTCGACATCTTGGTCGGCGATGACCGCATTGCCCGCGGGCGCGAGCTTTTGGCGCAAAACGCAGCGACCTTCGGTGCGATCGAGCGCACCTACAACGTCGATCGTCACATCCTGGCGGCTATCTGGGGCGTGGAATCCGACTACGGTACCATGGGCGGCGACCGATCCGTCGTCCGCTCGACGGCCACATTGGCCTGCGTCGGCCGCCGCCGAGACTATTTTCGCGAGCAATTCCTGTCGGCTCTGGAAATCCTGCAGCGCGGCGACGTCAAGCCGGACCGTCTGATTGGGTCGTGGGCGGGCGCCTTTGGACCGACGCAATTCATGCCCACCTCGTTCAAGCGTTACGCGGTCGATTTCGATGGCGACGGTCGCCGCGACGTAGTCGACTCGGTTCCCGATTTACTCGCTTCCACGGCGCGCAATCTGAAAGAAGACGGCTGGCAAGGCGGCGCACGCTGGGGCTATGAAATCGTCTTGCCGTCGAATTTCGACTATCTCCTGCTTAATCGTTCGCCGGAGCAGACGGTTGGCAAGTGGCGCGCGCTTGGCATCAAGCGCGCCGATGGAAAACCGTTTGCGCGTCTTTCCGATCGCGGCGATGTGCTGTTGCCGGCCGGAGCGCGCGGACCTGCCTTTCTCACGTTGCAGAACTTTCGCGTCATCATGAAATACAACCCGGCCGAGGCTTATGCGTTAGCCATCGGGCATCTCGCGGACCGGCTCGCCGGCGGCGGCCCGTTCGTGCAAAGCTGGCCGCGCGACGAGCACGTTCTTAGCGTCGCGGAGCGCTACGAGTTGCAGCAGCTTTTGGCGCGGCGCGGCTTTGATATCGGCGCGCCCGACGGACTCTTCGGTCCACGCACGCGCCTCGCCATTCGCAACTTCCAGGCCGCAAACGGGCAAATCCCCGACGGTTTTGCCTCGAGTATTCTGCTCGACCGTTTGCGCCAACCTTAAGCAGTTCCCGCTAATCATCGACGCCTAGAGGCCCTGCTGACCGCGGGAAACACTCGCCGGCATCCATGGAACTTTCCGCGTGCGACGGGATTACGAAACATTGATTATTCCCGGGAGCATTCCATGGAAACCGATCTACGCAGTGCGACCGCGATCGTGGACGCACAACCGGCTGTGTCGTGGGGAGCAGTCGCTGCGGGCGCTGTCGCAGCAGCCGCGCTGACCCTTTTACTTGTCGCTTTCGGAGCCGGTATGGGCTTCTCGGCGATTTCGCCGTGGAGCGATAGCGGCGTCTCCGCTTCGGCTTTCAGCGTGGCCACAGGCATTTATCTGGTCTTGATCAGCGTGATGTCGTCGGCGGTTGGCGGCTATATTGCCGGACGCTTGCGGAGCAAATGGGTCGGCATCCACACCAACGAAGTGTTTTTCCGCGATACCGCCCACGGATTTTTGGCCTGGGCATTTGCCACGCTCATCAGCGCCACCGCGCTCGCTTCGACCACGGCCTATCTAGCAAATGGCGCAGGCGCTAGCCTTGCCAGCGCCACTGGCCAGGTGGCGCGCGCGGCCGATCCGGCAGACATCTATGTCGACAAGCTGCTCCGGCCGGCGCCGGCCGGCGCGGCTGCCGCAGCGCCGACGCGATCATCCGCCGACAATGCGGCGGGTTCTGATAACGACAACGCTGGGGGTGCCAACGCCAACGCCGCGCCGATGGCGCGAGGCAATACTGCGATCGGCAACGCCCATTTGCGCAGCGAAATCGTGCGCTTGTGGACGGCCGATTTTCGAAACGGCGACGATTTGAGTGCCGCCGATCGCGACTATGTCGCGCAAGCGGTCGTCGCGCTCACCGGTAAGAGTCAGGCGAACGCGCAAAAACGCGTCAACGAAGTGATCGCAGAGGCGAAGAACGCTATCGACAAGGCGCGCAGCGCCGCCGCCAAGCTTTCGTTTTGGCTGGCAGCCGCGCTTCTCTTCGGCGCTTTTGCCGCGAGCCTCACCGGTGCCGAAGGTGGCGCGTTACGCGACGGCACTTGGAATGATCGCGTGCTTATCCCTCGCAGCATCTAGTTAGGAGCGAACAAATGGGCAGAGGCATCCTTCTGTGGCTGCTCGGCGTGCCAATCCCGGTCATCATTCTCCTCGCGCTGTTTTGGCACTGATGCAGCGGACCAAAAAGCAAGCGGCGTGGCCTCTCCACGGAGAGGGCTCGCCGCGCTGTAGCGGGAAAAGCCGACCGCCGCGGCGCCTACAGCGTGCGTGCGGCCTCCACCATGTTTTCCATCTTCGCCCGCAAAACCGGAATATCGCGCGCGGGGTGGCGCCCAAACCCGCAGGACGGCGAGACCGAGAGCCGCTCTTCGCCGACGACGCGCGCCCAATCGGCTATCCGCTCGCGGATTTTCTTTACTGATTCGATCCAGTAGCTGCCTTCGTCGACGATACCCGCGGCTAGCTGCATACTCTTCGGCATCCGCTTGAATGCGTCTCGCTCTATCCATTGAAAGAAATATTTGACTT
>Ga0335078_10007880_pt1 | contig 15813 bp, 14 predicted proteins | sample Lox_Sample_32_FD_206711 | JGI IMG/M metagenome (GOLD analysis project Ga0335078, IMG submission 206711) | Soil microbial communities from Loxahatchee National Wildlife Refuge, Florida, United States - Lox_Sample_3.2 | ecosystem: Environmental > Terrestrial > Soil > Wetlands | place: USA... | reverse complement strand
TATCGGATCTTACTTGATGCACAGTTCACAGTTCACAGCTACGGGACAAGCTGCCAGACCTCGGCCTGGCCCTGCTTGCCGACCCGCTTAGCCTGGCCGAAGTCCAGCATCTCGCCCAGTATCTTGGCGATGGTCGAGCGCTCCTTGCCTACCTTGGCCGACAGGTCCGCCACGGTCAGCGGGCAGCGGCGAAGCTCGCGGATCACCAGCCCCTTGGTCGTGATCTCCCCGTCCTTGGGCGGCTCGATGGGGGCCAGCTTGCCGTCGCGCATGGTGTAACGGCAGGAGTAATCCACCCCGCGCCCGGTGGCGGTCAGGGTGCGCTCGGGCACCCCTTCCCCGTCCTTGGTGATGTTCCAGATCACGTCGGCCCAGTCCTCCTTGCCGCTGGCCCCCCGCGCCCGGGTCTTGTCCAGGTGGCCGGTGTGATCGACCGCGATGAAATGGTCGATCCCCGCGTCGGCCGCGATCTGGCTGAAGTGCTCCACCACCTTGCGGGCCTCGTCATTGTCATTGGAGTTACCCCCGTGCATCGCGATCATCGGCTGGATGGGGTCCATCACCAGCGCCCTGGCCTTCACGTCGCGGAGCATGTCCACGTAGTCCATGCGCCAGGCTTCATCCAGGATGTCGAACCGGGACACCTGGCCCCGGTAATCCTGGAACAGGACCCGGTCGTTCAGCTTGTCGATCCCCATGTCCAGGCAGTACTTGCGGAGCATCGACTGATGTAACTCGACATTGATGTAGACGACGGTGCCCATGACGGGCACCGTCTCGTAGCATCCTAAGAACCTCTCCGGGGAGGTCAGCGCCGCCAGCAGGTTGAGGATGAGGCTGGTCTTCCCCGTCTTGCGGTAGGCGTTGATCAGGAGATTCCCTTCCATGGTGAGAAGATCCTCGATACGGTAGGTGATCGGCGTGCTGTCTAAGTCCTGGAAGCCGATGATCGGCTGTACCCTGGGGATCTCCGGGATCATTCCTCCCCCTCCTCCGGGTTCTCGCTGTGGCGCAGGATGCCGGCCTCAAGGACCAGCTTGGCGTACCCGATCATACCCAGGCAGCAGATGGTATCCAGTGCCTCGGTGGACATCAGGTCGTAGGTGAAGTCCCCCTCGTGGACGGAGCGGACGATGACGAACACGTCCACCGGGACGGCCCCGGTGCTGAGCGTGCCATCGACGGGCAGGCCCAGGCAGGTCATCGGGATAACAGGAGGCTCGCTGAGCGCGCGGAAAAGCTGGTCGTCAGACACGGTAGAAATCCCCCACCTGGTTGACATCGGACAAGAATACTCCCTTGGTCCCGTACATAAGCCAGCGCTCCGGTTCAGGGTCGTACACGAATGCGAGGTCTGGCATGTACGCGATGTTGCGCCCCAATGCGGCGGGAGTGGTCGCCCACACGCGGTGCACCGGGATGTCCAGGGAGTCAAGCCAGTACCTCAATTCTACCGCGAATTGCTGGCCCAGGAATGTCACCACCTCGAAGGTGATGTCTTTCTTGTGGAACAGCCAGAGAATGCGGCGGCACAGGTGCTCGTTGAGCACCCAGTATTCTTTCAGCGCCTTTTCATCCCGGCGCTTGGCGATGAGCTTGCTGGATTTGGCCTCGTTGGTGCAGAAAGCCAGCGCGCCCTCGAACACGAGCAGGCAGCGCGGGCTCACTTTATTCGATAAGTCACCCTTGTCCATTTTGTCCCCCAATCCGGGCCATGGTAGTATTGCATTCGGGCAGGTTCCTCTCCCTCCGCCTGCCCCCTGGTTGGGGGGGACCGGTTGAGCCGGTCTCGCGAACCATCTCCTGGTCCCCCTCCACTTACTCGTTCAGCAGGTTCAGCGCTTCTTCGGGACTGACCTCGATGGTCCGCATGCCCTTGGGCGCTCGTGCCTTGCCCTCAGCCGGCCGGTGGTAGTTCTCGCCATCGGTCCACAGCTTGACCTTGTGGTGGGTTACCGTCACCTCGGTCGGCTCGCCGGCGATGACATCGGTGTAAGTCTCGGTTTTCGGCTCGTTCAGCAGCGGCTCGGCGTGCGCGTAATGCCCTAGCATCTGTCGTCTCACCTCCCCCCGCACGATCTCGTTGATGGCGGCGGCCAGCAGCCCCACGCGGTGGATGTCCTCCACCACCAGGGCGGGCAGCCCGATCTGGGCCAGTTCCTGCCCGATGATCGTGGCCGGGCCGACCACCTCGGCCTGCACGGCCTGGTCCAGGTCCGCGACGGCCCCAGCGCCCCGGGGCTGGCCGTAGGTGCGCTCGATGGACCTGGTGACCTGGATCTCCAGGTCACTGGTCAGGGCCACGTCATCCAGGGCCTGGTTGAGGGCCAGCACGCTGATCCCCGCCTCGATGGCCTGGCGGGCGTAACCGGCGGTGTCCTCGTCGGCCTCATCATGCAGCAGGATGAGGTAAGGGACATAGCCGTCGTCTTTGCTGCCGATGAGAGAACGCACGATCTTGTCCGCCCCCAGCTGGTGGGTCTTGATGGCCCACACGCTCATCAGGTCATAGACGGTGCGCAGCCCGCCCTTGCGGGGGATCTCATCGGGGAAGACGGCCACGACATTATCGTTGTCCGCCGGGAACCAGTCATCCAGCAGCGATTCAGCATTGGGCCGGGCAATGTCAGCGGGGCCAAGGAAGCCCACCATGCGGTAGTCAGACAAGATGGTTTCTCACTTTCACAGTTTCGGTACCCTGTTACCGACACGCGGCGGTGATTGTGCTTGCTTACCCGGGCTGGCCTGACGGCGGCTCCGGATTAAAGCTAAGAACTCGGACACGTGACTCCCCCACGGCTGGTTCGGCTCGGGCTGGAGAATGATACTCAGAAGCATAAGCCCTCCCGGCACGGAAAGCGCCTCGACAGCGGAAGAAGGTGCTTTAACGATCAGCACCCAGGCGATGCCCAGGCAGATGATCTTGCCGATGACCACCGGCAGCCGCACCGGCAGGAGGCGGCGCAGGATGTCCCATGACCCGAGAGTGGCCAGGGTCCAGATAAGCAGGTTTGTCATGGTTTGACCAGTTTACCCCGTCTGGGGCTGACCCTTAACGATCTTCATGAGGTACTTGTACTTGGTTCCCCGCGTGCTGTCAAGACATAAAGCAGCCCTGCCCGCTTACATCAGGCAGGGCTGCTGGAGTGGGGCTTACGGCTGGCAGATGCCGCTGCGGTAGTAGGTCAGGCAGCTAGCCACCACATGACGGACGTGCTCGACGCCCATCGTTCCGCTGCGGTAGTAGGTATATGCCACGGCCACGGCTGCGATAGCCACGGCCACGACGGGGGCAACAGCGAGGATCTTCCTCATGATGTCTCCTCTTCCTTCGCCGGTCGTCGCCGGCGTACCAGCCGGGCGGTGGCGGCAGCCGCCGCGACACCAAGACCGACCCAAAGCCAGTGAAGCTTCTTCATGACGGTACATTACTGCGTCGGCGGCGTCCCGTAAAGTGGGGTCGCGTAGCTTATCCCCAGCGGGGTGTTGGCGGCCAGGGCCTGCGTCACGATCCCCTGGCCGAACTCATACTGGGTGTAGTAGTAGGACCGGGCCTGGCCTGCGGTGCCGCCGGTCTCCCAGATGGCGTCCACCCCGGAGTTGCCGTCGAAGTAGGACAGCAGGATGTCCCCCTGCTCGCACAGGACGGCGGTCACCCAGAAGGATACCGGGTAGCTGGGCGAGGTGACCGGGTCACAGACCACCTCCAGCAGCCCGGTATCGGAGGTGGCGGTGAAGGTGAACGACACCCGCACCCAGTTCTGCGGCAGCGCGGTGTTGGATGCCTGGATGCCGCCGTACGGCCCCTGGCCGTAGCCCTCGGTGCCGAGGCCGCCGTAGGCGTACTGCGGCAGCACCAGCCCGGCGATGTCGGCACTGGCCCCCTCGCAGCTGGCGATGATGTCGGCCACCTGGGTACCGGGCAGCACGTACATCGAGCAGGTGTACACATACCCGGGGATTAAGTACGGCACCGAGATCTTCGCGCCCGAGTCAGTGCCCGAGTTGAGGCTTATCTTCCCGGACTGGAACGCCCCGTATGGAAGGTTGTCGTAGGTGGAGATGTTCCCCGGGTACTTGGTCGTGTCCTTCGCCAGCGTCTCCCCCCCGCCGATCCCGGACCAGTTGACCGTCCCGTTCTGGAAAGCCGGGTTGGTGAGGTAGTTGAGCCGGTCGGGGCTGATGATGACCTGTAGCTGGCGGGGATGCTGGTAGGTGCTGGGGGTGACGGCGGACCCCACGCTAGTGCGGCAGTACTCCAGCTGGATGTCGGTGAGGATCTGCTGGACGCTGTTGGGGACGCTGGCCCACTCGAACCCGACTGCGGCGTAGGCGGCCCGCCGCCACGCGAAGGCCCCGCCGGAAACGGGGTAATCCAGGGGTGGCACCACCATGGCATAAGGCTGACTGTAGCCCAGCTGGCCGGACAGCACCCCGCTGTTGGTCCACCAGCCGTAGGTCATCGCCGGGTCCGGGTCGGTCAATTCCCAGATGCCGAAGTCGGTGAGGGCCGCCTGCGGCGAGCCCACCGTGGCGCTGGCGGCGTACGGGTCAACATAGAACTCCAGCAGGAATGGCTCGGGGATCGGGAAGTTCTCCCCCGGCTGGATGACGGACAAGAACCCGGCCAGCCGGATGCTGACCACCGAGGAGAAGTCGAACTGGTTGGGCTGGTAGGACGAGGACAGTTCGGCGGTGCCGGTCCAGTAGCAGCCCACCTGGTCGCCGTCGCAGTAAGGGTGAGCCGGGCTCTCGGGCTCGTACATCACCCCGTCGATGTTGAACGACACCGCCTGGCTGGAGACGGTGGTGACCAGGATGTACAGCTGCTCGAACGAGCCGAACGGCAGGCCGTCCAGCACCACCGTCTGCCAGCCCGCCCCGGTCAGCACGAGCACCGTGCTGGCCAGCACCTGCCCGCCCGGGTTGGCCACGGCGGTGATGTTCAGGCTGCCGCTCTGCCCGTTCACCGAGATGGTCATCGACCCGGTGCCCGCGTAGGAGGGGAAGGTGGCCCCCGGGCCGAACACGCCCTGGCCGGGCACCGAGCCATCGGTGGTGACGTTCAGTGACGTGCCGCCGTACAGGGCGATGAGGGTGTTCTGGGATAGGGCGGTGCCCGGGTCGGTGCCGGTCCAGCCCGCCATGCTGGTCTCGAAGCTCGGGTTGGAGCACAGGTTGGTGGTGTAGTAAGGGTCGGTGTAGCCCCCGGGCCGGTTGGTGGTGGGCCGGATGAACCCGTCACCGCATTGCAGGTTGTTGCCCAGTACCGCCCGGTGCGGGCGGCGGGGATAAGGAGTCGGTCTCACGGCTTGGTCCTTACGGGGAATGCTGGTCTACGACGACGCCGAAATAGGTGGCGCTGCTGTTGAAGGAGTTAGTGGCCGTGCTCACCTGGGCACCGTTGCGGTAGACGGTGTAGACGTTGCTGCTGTTGACGCTGACGGTCATCCGGTCCCCGGCGCTGAACGCGGTGCTGTGGGTGGCCAGGCTGGTGTAGGTGCTGCCGTTGATCTCGGTGATCGAGGTCTGGTCCACCTTGATGTAGGCGGTGTCCGAGGACCAGCGCATGGCCAGCCCCACGTACGAGCCGCTGGCCGGCAAGGTGAGCAGGGTCACGCCGACGAAGGCGTTGGCCGAGCCGTAGTTGATGACCGCCAGAGTCTGCACGCTCTGGCTGGCCGGGGTAATGCTGCCGTTCTGGAAGGCGCTGACCGTCCAGGTCCCGGTCTCCTGCACCCAGGTGTAGGTGCCGATGTCCGGGCTGGTGGAGGCCAGCGCGGTGCCCCACTTGGAGGGCAGGGCAAAGCTCTGGAAGGTAATCGACGCCGGCGCGCTGCCGCTGGCAGCCCGCACGTACAGCAGGCTGATCAAGGTGCCGGTCTCATCGAACCACAGCACGTAGGGGGTGACCGCGTACGCCTCGTCGGTGCCGATGGTCAGGTTCTGGCTGGTGTAAGCCGACAGCATCAGCGCGATGCGCGAGTCGTAGCCGAGCGGCTGCCACTCGTTGGTGGGGACGCCGTTAACGGGGGGCGTTACATCTCCCGATGATTTTAACGCCAGGAACGGCAGGGCGTTATAAGTGACCACGCTGCCGGTGGGGTACTGCACGGACGGCTGCCATGCCTGGCCCGGCATGGTGAACGGCACCGGGATGCCGTCCCCGATCACCTGGCCCGCATCCGGGTAGGTCGCCCCGGCGGTGATGTCGGCGGGGGTGCGGCTGACCGAGCGAAGCTCGATGTTGGAGGTGGAGCCCGAGTTGTTGGTGATCGCCAGGCCGTTGTGACTGAACACCGCCTGGGTGGGGGACAAGATGCCGGTCATCTCGGTCAGCGCCGTGGCGCTGGTCGGATGCTCCAGGGCCATCCCGTCGATCAGCGGCTCCCAGGTGTTCAGCCAGCCGGTGACCGGGTTGGCCAGCACCGCAGAGTTGCCGGTGTAATACAGCAGGTCCCACCACACCGTCGAGCTTGTGGTGACCAGCACCGCCTGGATGTACATGGTCACCCCGGCGGCGGTGCAGCCTACCCGGGGATAGGTGATGGCCGCGTTGGACGGGGAAGTCTGGGTGGTGGTGATCTGCGTCCAGGTACTGGCGGAGATGGCGAAGTTCTGGGTGGAGGTGGACTCGAATGAGCCCGACCCGCTATCCCAGTCGAACCCGATCTGCGCGGTGAAGCTGGATGCCGAGTACACCCACGCCGTGCAGGTGTAGGCGGTGCTGGGGCTGATGTAAAACGGCGAGCCTGATCCTTCGGCTGCCGATGCCCCCGGCCCGGCGGAGACGAATTTCAGTGACCAGCCGGCCGGGCCGCCGAGAATGGCCTGGCTGGCGGAGATGGTGCCCTGGTAGCCGGCCCAGCCGGTGGTGCTGCCCCCGGCGAAATAAGGATTGCCGTTGAGGAACGGGGCATTGCCGAAGTTGCCGGCCGCCGCCGAGGTGAATACGAACCCGTTGTAGCTGACCAGTTCGGCGTCATCATAGGAGATCAGCGCCGACCAGGGCGTGTAGACCGGGTCGGTGAAATGGGACTGGTCCTCCTCCAGCAGCTGGTTGTAGCCCACCCACACGTCCGCGCCCCAGCCGGTAAGCTGCTCGATCATCGCCTCGATTCCCTCCAGCGTGCCCCGCTGCTGGACTAAGGCGGCCTGGTTGGAAATGGCATTGCGCAGCACGCTGGACGGCATCTCCGGGTAGAACGGGAAGCCGAGCGTGGCGGCCAGGTTGGCCAGGTAGTTGATGGGGATGACCTGCGGGTTGTTGACCTGCCCGGCGACGGCCAGCTGGGTTTGCAGGTAGTCGATGCCCCAGCCGAAGATGGACAGGAACTGGCCGATGTACGGGTTGCCCAGGTTGTCGGCGCAGGTGCCGACGATCGAACTGGTCAGGTCGGAAGTGTTGATGATCTTGAAGTACTCCGGGAACTTGTTGTAGATCCATTCCGTGGAGGCGTAGTTGCCGACCGTCAGCACGCAGGTCAGCCCCGCGCGGTACCACACCTGGCCGCTCTGCAACTGGATCAGGATGTAGATGCCGTAATACTGGTAGGTCCCCGGGATCACCTGGCCGTCCACGTACTGGTCGCCGGGGGTGGTGCCCAGCGTCTCGGAATCCAGCAGGATCGCCCCGTCGTTCTCGTCCACCGGGAAGCCGTAGCGGTTGCGCAGCAGCCGGAAATCCACGTAAGGGCCGGTCGGCTCGGTCCACGACAGCACCACCACCTGCTCGGAGGCTGATCCGGGCACCGTCATGATCTCGGTGCCCACCGCCTGCGCGGTGAACGGGGCCACCGAGTACCCGGCCGGGATCACTACCGGGGTGGGCTGGGTGACCAGCGGGGTGGTGGGGACGGTCACGCCGGGCGGCGGCGGGACGGTGACCCACTGGCCGCCGTACAGGAAGCTTCCCCAGTTATTCTGGCCCCAGATGGACGGGACGAAAACCTGCGGCATGGCTTAGCCTGACGTGAAGGTGCTGGAGACAGTCCGGACGCAGTGCGTGTGCAGGCTCATGTTGGTGATCTGAATCCCCGGGCAGAACGTGGAGTTAGCCGACAGCAGCTGGATGCGGTCGCCCTTGTGCAGCAGCCCCTCCCAGGTCACCCGGGTGTACCCGTTGGACTGGAACACGTTGGTGGCGTAGTTGTACTGGGCGTCCGCGAACGCGGTGGACCATTCCCAGATGTCAGCGGAAATCCAGCTGCCGTTTAAGTACAGGAACAGCACGTTGCCGCCCCGGAAGTTGTTGCCCTTCTGATTCCATTTCTGGTCGGCGTGGATAGACCAGTACCCGTTGACCGGCACCGTCATGTCCTGCCCGTTCCAGATGCCGTACGGGTCGAATGTCTGCTGGTAGGTGTTGAACACCTGCTGGCCCGCGTTGATGAAGAACCCCTTGGCGTTGGTCAGCACGGCGATGGGCATCTGCGCGTTGTTCATCGCGTCGGTGACCCGGCTGGACAAGGTGCCGTAGGTGACGGCGCTGCCGGTGGGCGGGCTGGGCTCGATCTGCGGGTTGGTGCCGACCGTGGTCTCCACCCCCTGCACCTCGGTGGCCAGGAGGTTCACGTCGTTGGCATCGGCAACTGACACGAAATCCTGCCGGGGAGTCCACTGGAAGATGCCGCCCGGGTAGATGGCCTTAGTCATTACATCCCGCCTTGCGCGTTAATATAGAAAATGCCTGCGATAGGTATCTCCGAGGGCCGGAACTGGATCGCGGTGGTGCCGGTCTGGATAATGTCTTCCCGGGTGAAGAGGGGGATGACGACGTACTCGACCCCCGGGACGGTCATGATCGCCTGATAGATGCTGGACACGCTGAGCAGCATGCCGAACTGGGTAGCGGGCGGGGTGAGCAGGTTGTTGAGCGCCAGGATGACCGCGTTGGTGGTGGCCAGCTGGGAGTAGGTGGGCGACACCTGCAAGGTGATGTTGCTGGCGGTGCTGCCCACGTCCACCGGGATCATGTTGGGGCTGGGCAGGGACAGGGTCACCCCGGCCAGGGTCGCGTCAGCGAAGTAGTCTAGGATCTGGGTTTGCAGTTGCCCGGACGGTACCGTGACATTGGGGCCGAGCACGTACAGACTGACGGAGGTGGAGTGATTAGCGACTGCGTTTGCTGTCACTACGCCCGGTACATTCAGGGCAAGGTTCGCGAAATCCTGGAGGCTCACTGCCCGCTGCTGTGTGGCGAATGCGATCGGTGCGTTCGCGCGGATCGAGTCGTTAGACTCTGGATCGCTGCCGCCGGCCATGACGCTAGATTCTGCGATCCCGCTTGCATTCGTTGCAATGCTGAGTCCGGTGATCGCGTTGACGATGATATTGACGGCCCCGACCGGCTGGTTGCCGGCCGCCCCGACGATGGTCGTATAGCTGGCGTAGATGGTCAGCCCCAGCCCCGGCACCAGCCCGTTGATGCCGTCACCGAAAGTGATGGTGGTGATATCACTGGCGTTTACTTCAAGGGTGAAAACGGTGGCGTTCGGGAGGCTGTCGATCAGCGTGGAGACCTGCGCCCACTGGGTCCATCCCGCTGGCGCGGAGGACTGAACGTAGACCGTGACTGACCCGTCCAGCACCTCCGGGGTTGGGATGGTGAACTGCTGACCCGGCAGCCCGGTGGAGGTCCCGACCGGGACCATCGAGAACTGCTGGCCCTGGCTGACCGGGACGGTGATGGTGCCGCCGTCGCCGGGGCAGGTGGCCACCTCGGTGGTGTAATAGAGAATGGGCTGGTCCAGCACGGTGTTGAAATTGGATTGCAGCACCGTGCCCTCGGAGATGACGATCGCCAGCCCCGGGTTGTCGGTGATGAACGTCACCGTGCCGGTAGCGGGCGTGCCGTTGGACGGGACATAGCCCAGGAGTTGTGCGATGTTAAGCAGGGACTGCCTTTGGGTGGCTGTCGGCAAGTACGCTTCCTGGGCTACACGGTCAGTGTAATACGAAAGTATGTCCCCCATGTAAGCGAATAGCTCTAAGAGGGCAACGCCGATATCCCCTTCCGACTGGATCTGCCAGTCCGGCATGATCTGCGACTGGTAGACCAGCAGGGAATTGAGGATGCCCTGGTAATCGCGGCTGGTCAAGTGTAATCTATAGTCGTGGGGATCGTGATGATCGGAGACGTTTGCGGTAACGGCTGTAGATTAGTCATGGCGTCACCTCCTTCCAAGTCCTGCGCAGGACGATCTTACTGATCGTGCCTTGCAGAACGCCGAACTCAGCGGCCAGGGCAACTTGTGTTTCCCCGGCAGCATTTCGTCTACGGATTTCTCGGACTTTCTCTTCTGTTAGCTTAGCATCGGGATGATCTTCACCCCGAACACACTGAAGACGGTCGTAATCCCGGTGACATGGGATGCACATAGGCTGGTAGGCCATTACGTCGAATGGGTCGCCACCATGGATCTGCGCCCACTCTCTTGCTATTTGCGCACCGCAGGCAGAACACTCGTACTCCGTGGCCCTCCCGCGTACTGTTCGCACCCGGACATGTCGCGCGAGATACTTGGCATCATCGCCACGCCATTTGGGATTACCCTCGCCTTTGTAGACTTCGCTCTTGTCGATTGGCATGGCCAGGCAGTCTAGCATCATGACTGGATACCTGTCCCGATTACAGATCCCCCAACTAGGATGGTCGCCGTCTGGACCCCGGATGATGCCGACTGCTGGATGACCGGGCTGGTCCAGTCCACCTGGATGCCGGCCGACCCGGACGGCTCACCCGGCTGGTCCACTACTCCTATGTTAACGATATTCACGGACGGTTCCCAGGTCGCCATCGCGGCGGTGATCTGGTGAGTCAGGTTCGCCACCGCGATGTCGTCGTTGGCCGCAAACACGGTATTCGCCAGGGGCACGCCGTAGGTGGGCAGCATCATCCTTTCCCCCGGGCTGGTGGCGATCAGGCACTCGATGTGCTGCTGGGTCTGCACGTTCGGGTCGGTGGTGACCGCGATCGAGCCGTCCGGGGCTAACGCGAACGGGACGATCATCTCAGTGGACACTATTTCTCCTAGTTATCCGGCTCTATCTCGACAATGCCGTTCGTGATCGTGAAGCCATTGCCGCCTGTTGTCGCAGCACCTAATTCGAATGTCCCCGCCGTGCTTACCGTAAAATATCCCTTGAGATAGGCCAGGTAAGCACGGCCGGTGGCCAGGGTGCCGGTGAACAGGCCGGTGTTCACGCCGAACGTGGGCTGATCGTAGGCAATGGCCCCGCTGTTCCAGGTATAGTTGATCAGCCCGGTGAATCCGGACAAGGCAGCCGAGCCGGCTGCGTAAATGTAAGCCCCGTAAGTGGCGGTGTTCGCCGTGAACCAGCACCACGCCTCATATCCATAACTGCCGTCTGCGAGGGTGATTACTGAGCCGGACACGCCGACCGGGCTGGAACTGGTGACCGACTGGCCGCCGCCGAACTTGACCCGGTGCTTGCCGGTGTTGTACTTGAGCGTATCCGTGGAGGTGTACGCCAGGTAACCGCTGTTGCCGTACAGAGCCGGGCCGCCGACCGGGGTGGCGGGGGCGGTGTTGTTCTCGATGAACACGCCCTGCGGGTAGGCGTTGCCGAACTGGTCGGTGCCTGCCGCCGCCGCCACCGAGAACATCACTCCCGGGCCTGCACTGCCGATGTTGTAGGTCACGCGGACCTGGCCAGCCGCGCCGTTGCCGCCGGAACCGGAGTCATAGGCACCGCCCCCGCCGCCGCCGCCTGGTGCCGCGCCGTTCGCGCCGTTATCCGGGCCGTACGCGCCGCCGTTGCCGCCCGCGCCGCCCTGGGAGACCGCTGCCCCGCCCGCGCCTGCGGCGGTCACTCCGCCGTTGCCGCCGCTATTGCCGGCCGCCAGCGGGCCGGCCGAGCTACCGCCGCCCGCGCCTGCGCCGGCGGTCTGGTAGGTGCCCGCCGTGGTGTAGTTGATCTGGATTTCCGCCGAGCCGGCGGTGAAATAACCATAGTAATTGCGGCTGGAGGTGCCGTTATAGAGCAGGAACGCCGAGATCCTGCTCATGTTGAAATCGGACACGTTCAGGTTCAGTGTGCGTTTCTGACCCTCGGTGAAGGAGAATGTCTGCACAGCCTCAGCGACATCCCAGCCGGCCAGGTTCCGGCTGTTCCCGAAACTTCCCGCGTATTGGCTGTACCCCAGGGAGAGCGTCAGCCCCGAGTCATACCACGAATGCTGGTTGGTTATCGTGAAATGAATCCAGTTGACGGTGCTGCCCGCGATGTCGGCCTGGATGGTCTGCCATTCCCACTCGATGATGGTGGAGGTGTTGCCGTTATCCCCCAGCTGGTCATCGCCCTGGTACATCTGGCCGTTGGTGTTCAGTATGGCCAGCGGGGTGTAGCCGGGCGGCGGGCTGGAGTCGGAGTTGCCGCCCTCATAGGAGAAAGTGGCATGCGGGGTGCCGGTGTAGGTATAGGTGTTGCCCTCGCTGCCGATCGAGCCGGACCCGCCCGTGCCGCCGTTGCCGCCAGGGTGGTGGATGCTGTTGCCGCTGCCGCTGCCCCCGGTGCCTGCCGTCTCCCCGCTCCCCGGGCCGGACCCGCCGTGCGCGGTGACGGTTGTGCCGCTGCTGTGCAGCCGGGCGGTGGTGGTACCGCCAGCGCTGCCGGTGGACCCGCCCGTGCCGCCCGCGCCCACGGTGTAATCGATGCCGGCCGTGCTGACCGGCAGCGCCGGCTCGCAGGCGTACTCGCCCCCGCCGCCCCCGCCGCGACCGCCCGGGGTGCCGCCGCCCGCGCCGTCGATCGAGCCGCCCCCGCCGCCCCAGCATTCCACCTTGGCGGTGGTCACCCCGGGCGGGATGGGGATGTTGCCCGAGCCCGAGGTCTTGGTGACGACGGTCTGGCTGGAGGAGGTGCCGTATAAGACCATCGCGTAGGGCGTCAGATACGCCAGCGGGGTCAGGTTGTCCACGTCATCGGCGGAGGTGACCGAGCACAGCAGAATCGACTGCGGCAGGGTCGCGTCATCGCTCTCGGACATCAGCAGAATGCCGGTCCCGGTGCCGGCGTTGGGGGAATGCCATAGCGCCGCCATCTGCTGGCTGGAAGCCCCGGCATCCATGATCACTGAGGAGAAGTGAGTGGGCACTACCTGGTTGGTGTCCTGGGTGGCCATCGACAAGGCGGTCTGGTAAACCCCGCTGATCAGCCCGGTTAAGGTGATCTGCTCGTTGGCCGCCGGGATCAGCGACATCACCGAGCCGTCCGGCCCGAGGAACTGGATCTGCTGCGGCGTCTGGAGCGTCATCCCGCCGGGGTAGGTGTTGCCGTAGCTGTCGGTGCCGCCCGCGTCCGACCAGGACCCGACCAGGTTGCCCGCAGCGGGGGCACCGTTGTACTCCAGGAAGTCGGCGCTGCTGACGATGGTGCCGTCCACGATCCCCGCGACGACGATGTTCTCCTCCAGTTCCCCCACGCCGATGGTGCCGGGCTGGATCAGCGAGCCGGGGATCTGCCCGATCATCTCGCATGCCTCGACGTAGAACTGGTCGCCCACGTTGGAGGCGGCCGGGCCGATGATCGGGTAGCCGGTCACCGCGTCCGCCGGGGAGGTCGCCGTCAGCTGGAGCGGGGTCCAGGTGTCAGCGGGCACCGTGAACGCCTGGGTGGTGCTCGATTCCGGCCCGGCCAGGTTGTTCCAGCCGAAGCCCATGTTCACCATGCCGCCCGCCGGGTAGTACACCCATGCGCTCAGCTGGTAGGATTGGCCTCCCCCGACTGTTACCGGGGAGTCGGCAGCATAGCCCCCGGCGGTCCCAGAAGCCGTCCAGAGCGCCGCGTAAAGGTACGGTGGGCTGGTATCAATGTTCGGCTGAACGGCGCTCAGCGAGCCTCCTACGGCCGTCCAGGGGGTAATGACGTTGCCGATGAAGAACGGGTTGGCGTTCAGGACCAGGCCGGTGCCGGCGTTGATCGCCGCGATGAAGTTATCAGTCACCCCCATGAAGTAGTAGGGGATGTTGGGGTTTCCCCCTAAGAACTGGCACTGGCAGGAACTGCCCACCGCCGGCACGATGCCGGGCTGCATCGGCTGCGCCCAGTTGGACATGGTGTTGCCCAGCACCTGCGGCACGTACAGCCGCACCCGGCCCTGGCCCAGCGGGTCGGTGGTGAGGGCGATCTGGGCATCGTAGATCCCCAGCCACTGCGGGTCGTCGTTCGCGCCGCCCCCGGCAGTGCGCAGATAAGGGGTGGTGTTCTTGGGGATGGCCGTCACTGGATGCTCACCGCCGCCAGGTCGGTGGAGATCCAGTGCCCGCTGGTGTTCAGCGTCATCGAGGTTAGCTCCGGGTTGACCGGGGTGACATTCGACAGCACCACGGTATTGGTCTCCTTCTGGTTGCGCAGCAGCACCACATCGGTGAGGTACTTATCAAGGGTGGTCAGGGCGGTGGAGGACTGGCTCATCCCGTGGCTGGCCTCCGATATCAGCCAGTACCCGGCCGCGTTGTCGGGCAGTGCCGCCCCGGTGATCCGCACCAGCTTGCCGGGATACAGCGTGGTGTTGCCGTACAGGGTGCAGGTGGCCCCGATCCAGAACTGGGCCAGGGCCGCCCAGGCTTGGATGCGGTTGGCCGCCTCAATATAGGACTGGGCGGCGTAGGAGGTCTTCACCGCGATGCGGCTGGTGGAGTTGACGGGCGTGGCGGTGGCCGAGAACAGCCGCCCGCTGCTGGCGTCGATGCCGAAGATGGCCCGGTTGGCCTGCACCGACCCGGGCAGGTTATTGCCCTGCATGTACTGGAAGTCGCGGCAGGTGTCCAGGGTGACCAGTGACTTGTTCAGCGAGTAGACGGGGATGGCATTCTGCCCGCTGCCTTCTAAGGCCGCAGTGGGGGAGATCATGTACAGGGTTCCCCCCGAGCACCAGAACCGCAGCCCGGTCTTGTCCGCGATGCGGTTGAGGAACTGGAAATCTGACTCCCCCACCTGCACCTCGTAGGTGAGCGGGTAGTTGATGGGCGTGGTGATGGCCCGGAACCCGTTCTCAGCCGCGATCTGCTTGGCGATGTAGGTGGGGGAGACCTGCTCCCACTTGCGGGTGAGGGCCACGTTCAGCACGATGCTGGTGCCCACGCACACGTAGGTGATCTGCATCATGTTGGTGCCCGAGTCAGCCGAGGAGTTCACCTCGTGATGGTTGATGTAGCCGTACCAGACATTCACGTCCGGCACGCGGCCCCACTGCACTTGCACCGGGGTATCGGGCGGCCACAGCGACTGGTTGGACAGCGTCTGGGTGGCGGTGACCGGCCACTCGATGCGGATGTACAGCATGTCATGCATCCCGTATTCCTGGACCAGCTGCACGTCCAGGACCGGCGGCTGATTGTTGTACAGCACGCCGTTGACGTAGATGTTGTAGACGACTGGCCCGGACGGCCCGGCGACGGTGGTGGTGCTCATGACAGCCCCGTGATGATCGGGACGCGGATCAGCGACCCGGTCGTGATCGTCGCCCAGTTAGTGACCTCCGGGTTGGCATTGGCGATCTTCCACCACACGGTAGGGTCGCCGTAATACCGGAAGGCCAGCAGGGTCACGTCATCGGTGCCGGCTACCTGGTGGTAGGTGTAGCGGATGACGGTGTCGGCCGGGGCGGCGGGGACGATGGCCAGGATGTCGTTGCCGTCCACGTCGGTGGCCGGGACCATGGTGGCGCTGGCGTACCGGCTGTTGGCGGGGATCATGCGCTCGGCCCGATCCCGCCCGGCCCGACCGGCCCGCCGGTAGCGCCCGCGCCGACTGTCTGCTGGGCGGCGACACTGGCGGCGGTGGCCG
>Ga0335078_10007879_pt1 | contig 15814 bp, 14 predicted proteins | sample Lox_Sample_32_FD_206711 | JGI IMG/M metagenome (GOLD analysis project Ga0335078, IMG submission 206711) | Soil microbial communities from Loxahatchee National Wildlife Refuge, Florida, United States - Lox_Sample_3.2 | ecosystem: Environmental > Terrestrial > Soil > Wetlands | place: USA... | reverse complement strand
CATCCGCGCGAGACATTCGTGTTGCGCGCCGAGAACGAATGGCCGCTCGCGCGTACGCAATGGACCAGATATTTTCTTCAGCCCGGCGACTTGACGCTTGCGCCGCGGGCGGCCGCGGCGGCCACGACGTTGGACTATGATACCAGCGGCGACGGACTGACCTTCTGCACGCCGGCTCTGACCGACAGTCTCGAAATCACCGGCCCGGTCGCCGCCAAGCTTTGGCTATCCTCGCCGACCCGCGACGCCGACATTTTCCTGGCGCTGCGGCTGTTTGATCCCGCCGGCAAGGAAATCACCTTCATCGGCTCCAACGATCCGCGCGTCCCGGTGGGGCTCGGCTGGCTGCGCGCCTCGCAGCGCAAGCTCGATGCACGAAAATCCCTGCCGTATCGGCCTTGGCACACCCATGACGAAGAATGGCCGCTGACGCCCGGCGAGCCGGTCGAACTCGACATCGAAATCTGGCCGACCTCGATCGTGGTGCCACCGGGTTATCGGCTCGCGCTCACCGTGCGCGGCAAGGATTACGAAGTCGACGGCACCGATATTGCGTTGCCGAACGCGCCCTATGCGATGAAGGGCGTCGGCCCGTTCCTTCACGTCGATCCGGACGATCGGCCTGCCGAGCTGTTTGTCACACGAAATACACTGCATTTCGCCGCGGACCGGCAGCCGTATCTGTTGTTGCCTGTCATCCCGCCGCGCTAAAGCGCGTGGCTACGGCCCGATACGGCTGATCTTCGAACCTTCCAGCGTCAGATTGTACATCAGGCCCTTTTGATCGAAGATGAACCCGATCACCGGCTTGGTCACGCTGTTGGTGTCGATGGCGCCGCCTGCCCCAATGGTAATGATGGCGATCGAACCGTCGATGCCGACCTTGAAGCCATCGGTGCTCTGGAATTGCGCGAGCGCGCCGGGCGTCATGAACATGATGATGACCGAGCGCGCCTGGGCGCCGAACTGGAAGCCGATCGAGGCCGAAGCGATATTGTAGTAACCGGCATGGCGACCGCGGATCTGCAACTCGCCCTCGCCATATTCGCCGCCGATTCCGAAGCCAGCCTTGACGATGGTGGGAAACACCAGCACCGCCAGCGCCTTGTTGGCGAGCTCGCGCGAATACGGCACCTGATAGAAGAATTGGTTGAGCGTGGCGTTGACGGCTTGACTGGTTTCAGGGCCGGCAGCCTGGCTGCGCGCAGCCGGCCACGCCAGTGCAAGTACCGCGGCCAGCAGCAGGATTCTCGGCGCTTTCCGTCGCAGATGCATTCGGCTTTCCCCCAGTCTTCAAGGCCCTTTCGAATCGCTGCTTCAGCGTAACTACCGCCGCGATCGGCGGCAATCGCGCTAGCGGGTGAGGCCGAGCACCAGCAGTAACGCTCTATCGAGCCGATCCTGGGTCTGACGATCAATTCGCCCAATCACTTGGCGCACCCGCTCGCGCGGAACTGCCAAAATCCGATCCGTCATGATCTGCGACCGAACTCGCAATGCGTTTAGTTCGTCCGGTTCGACGACCGGCCGGATCGGCAACTTACCTGCCAGTTCCGACGTGATCGGGCATGCGACAATTGTCATGGTCGCGTCGCCTAATTCGTTGGCTTGCACGATAACGACTGGGCGAGCTCTACCGAGCTCGCCATAGGCCACGATAGCAATGTCGCCCCGAGTCACCGCCAACCGCTCGTGTCATAGACCGCTTCAATCCACTCGTCGATCGGATCGTTCTCTGGATACTGTGCAAGCAACTTGCCCTGTCTAAGAAGATCGGCGCGCACCTTCGGATCGCGAACATCGGGCACCCAATGCTGTACCGGCCGCAAACCCTGTGCGCGCAATCGCTTGCGTCGCGCGCTCATGCGTTCCCGCGCCGTCTTTGGGCGATTGGCCTTGGTCTTTGTCTTCGAAGGCATGGCAGCCATATAACATCGCGTAACATGTTACGCAAGCGGGCAGCCGAGCCTCACACATCCACCTTCAGCGCCGCGATGAACGCTTCCTGCGGGATGTCGACCTTGCCGAACTGGCGCATGCGCTTCTTGCCTTCCTTCTGCTTTTCCAGAAGCTTGCGCTTGCGCGTCACGTCGCCGCCGTAGCATTTCGCCGTCACGTCTTTCCGAAACGCGCGCACGGTTTCGCGGGCGATGACCTTGCCGCCGATCGCGGCCTGGATCGGCACCTGGAACATGTGCGGCGGGATCAGTTCTTTCAGTTTCTCCGCCATGGCGCGGCCGCGGCTTTCGGCGCGCGTCCTGTGGACCAGCATGGCGAGCGCATCGACCGGCTCGCCGTTGACCAGCATCTGCAGCTTGACCAGATCGGCCGGCTTGTAGTCGGTGAGGTGATAGTCGAACGAAGCGTAACCGCGCGACACTGACTTCAGGCGGTCGTAAAAGTCGAACACCACCTCGTTGAGCGGCAGATTGTATTTCATCATCGCGCGGTTGCCGACGTAGGTGAGCTCTTTCTGCTCGCCGCGGCGGTCCTGGCAGAGTTTGAGCACGGCGCCGAGATATTCATCGGGCGTCAGGATGGTCGCCTCGATCCACGGCTCCCGCATCTCTTCAATGTAATTGGGGTCCGGCATGTCGACTGGATTATGGATTTCCAGCTCCTGGCCGCTGCGCAGCTTGATCTTGTAGATGACCGACGGCGCAGTTGCGATCAGATCGAGATTGAACTCGCGCTCGAGACGCTCCTGGATGATCTCAAGATGCAGCAGCCCGAGAAAGCCGCAGCGGAAGCCGAAGCCGAGCGCCGCGGAGGTCTCCATTTCGTAGGAGAAACTCGCGTCGTTGAGCCGGAGCTTGCCCATGGCGGCGCGCAGCGCCTCGAAATCGGCGGCATCGACCGGAAACAGCCCGCAGAACACCACCGGGATGGCGGGACGGAAGCCGGGGAGCGGCGCTGCGACCGGCCGTTTGTCGTCGGTGATAGTATCGCCGACGCGGGTGTCGGCCACTTCCTTGATCGACGCGGTGAGGAAGCCGATCTCGCCGGGGCCCAGCTCATCGCACTCGACCCGCTTCGGCGTGAACACGCCGACGCGGTCGACCTCGTAGGCTGCATCCGTACCCATCATGCGGATGCGCTGACCTTTTTTCAGCACGCCGTCGACCACGCGGAACAGCACGACAACGCCGAGGTAAGCGTCATACCAGCTGTCGACCAGCAGCGCCTTGAGCGGCGCCGCGGCATCACCCTTCGGTGGCGGCAACCGGTGCACGATCGCTTCCAGCACCTCCGGCACGTTCTGCCCGGTCTTGGCCGAAATCAGAATGGCGTCCGAGGCGTCGAGCCCGATCACGTCCTCGATCTGCTGCTTGACCTTTTCTGGCTCGGCGGCCGGCAAGTCGACCTTGTTGAGCACCGGCACGATCTCGTGGTTGTTGTCGATCGCCTGGTAGACGTTGGCGAGCGTCTGCGCCTCGACGCCCTGGCTGGCATCGACCACGAGCAGCGAGCCCTCGCAGGCAGCGAGGCTGCGGTTGACCTCGTAGGCGAAATCGACGTGGCCGGGCGTGTCGATCAGGTTGAGGACGTAATCCTTGCCGTCGCGCGCCCGGTAATTGAGCCGCACCGTCTGCGCCTTGATGGTGATGCCGCGCTCGCGCTCGATATCCATCGAATCGAGCACCTGCTCGACCATTTCGCGCGCTTCAAGCCCGCCGGTGAGCTGGATCAGCCGGTCGGCCAGCGTCGATTTGCCGTGATCGATATGGGCGATGATCGAAAAGTTACGGATGTTGGCGATAGGCGTCGCGCTCATGCCGCGCAGATAACATCGGCGTGGCGGAGCGGCAAGGCACGTCATTCCGGATTGCCGCGAAGCGGCAAGTCCGGAATCCATAATCCATAATCCCAGCGCCCTCAGCACAATTCCGAGACAGGGGCTATGGATTCCGGGCTCGCGGCCTCCGGCCGCGCCCCGGAATGACGATCAATACCGGTACTGATCGGTCTTGAACGGCCCGTTCTGCGGCACGCCGATATAGGTCGACTGCTTGTCGGAGAGCTTCGTCAGCTTGGCGCCGATCTTGTCGAGATGCAGCCGCGCCACCTTCTCATCGAGCTGCTTGGGCAGCGTGTAGACCTTTTTCTCGTACTTGCCCGGATTGGTCCAGATCTCGATCTGCGCCAGCGTCTGGTTGGTGAACGACGACGACATGACAAAGCTTGGGTGGCCCATGGCGTTGCCGAGATTCACCAGCCGGCCCTCGGACAACAGGATGATGCGATGGCCATCGGGGAACTCGATCTCGTCGACCTGCGGCTTGACGTTCATCCATTTCAGATTCTTCAGTGCTGCAACCTGGATCTCGCTGTCGAAATGGCCGATGTTGCAGACGATGGCTCGGTCTTTCATCTTACGCATGTGTTCAATGGTGATGACGTCGACATTGCCGGTCGCGGTACAGAAAATGTCGGCTCGCGGCGCGGCCTCCTCCATGGTGACGACCTCGTAGCCCTCCATCGCCGCCTGCAGCGCGCAAATCGGATCGATCTCGGACACCATCACCCGGCAGCCGGCCTGGCGCAGCGAGGCGGCGGAGCCTTTGCCGACGTCGCCGTAGCCGGCAATCATCGCCACCTTGCCGGCCATCATCACGTCGGTACCGCGGCGGATGCCGTCGACCAATGACTCGCGGCAGCCATAGAGGTTGTCGAATTTCGACTTGGTGACGCTGTCGTTGACGTTGATGGCGGGGAACAAGAGCCGGCCTTCTTTCTCCATCTGATAAAGCCGGTGCACGCCGGTTGTGGTCTCCTCGGTAACGCCTTTGATGGCCTTGGCGACCGTGGTGTACCAGCCCGGCTTGTCCTTGAGCCGCTTCTTGATCGCGGCGAACAAAACCTCTTCCTCTTCGTTGGTCGGCTTGGCAATCACACCCGGATTGCTCTCGGCCTGCATGCCGAGATGCATCAACAGTGTGGCGTCGCCGCCGTCGTCGAGGATCATGTTGGGACCGCTGCCGTCGGCCCATTCGAAAATGCGGTGGGTGTAGTCCCAGTAGTCCTTCAGCGACTCCCCCTTCACGGCGAACACCGGCGTACCGCTGGCGGCGATCGCGGCCGCGGCATGATCCTGCGTCGAGTAGATATTGCAGGAGGCCCAGCGCACGTCGGCGCCGAGCGCACGCAGCGTCTCGATGAGCACCGCGGTCTGAATGGTCATGTGCAGCGAGCCGGCGATCCGGGCGCCGCGCAGCGGCTGCTGCGGCCCGTATTCCTCACGGGTCGCCATCAATCCGGGCATCTCCGTCTCGGCGATGGAGATCTCTTTGCGGCCCCACTCGGCAAGCCCGATGTCCTTGACGACGTAATCGGCATGCGAACTGGCTTTAGGCTTGGTCGTCGTGCTCATGATGATCCTTTGCGGGCGCTACAGGTGGGATGGCTATATGGCTTGGCTGGGCGCGCCTATAGCAGGGCGGGGGCGGCGCGGCAACAAACACATAAAGATAGCTTTATGTCCGCCTCATGCCGGCGCAGTCACCCGCATCCAACATGGAGTATGGGCATCGCCCCCACATTCGCGCCAACACTTATCCGCGGCGGTGATCTGGCGTGGCGCTTCACGCCGCGGGGTGTCTCATGACCACCAAACAGCGGCCAGCCCGGCTGCGTAAGCCGACGCTTACGGATTTGCCTTGAGGGCACCGGCCTGCGTCATGGCCTGTGTAATTTGCTGAACGCGATTGATGAGGTCCAGCGCCGCAGACGGCGAGAGCACGAGGCGGCAGGCCGGATAGCGCCGTCCGGTGAGCGGCGTGTTTGGTTTGACATCATCGAGACGCGTCACTGCGAGTTCCAACCGCAGTGTCTGGCCGTCGAAAGTCACGTTGGTGATGGAATCCGCAAAGGTCTCGGCCACTTCCGGGCGATCGATGTAGCGAACCGTTGCTTGGCGCTGCTGCTGCAGCTGCGCCGCTGTGGTCGTATCGGTCGGCTGAGGTTCGAGTGCCATTCTGCTTTCTCCGTTCCGAATTGTTTGAATGTCAGGCTGGCAAATTCAGTCCTCTTCGCCGAAGCGCGAGTCGATCAGCGTTGCTAGCGCTTCAATGACTTCGGCGGCTTCCTTGCCGGTCGCCTCGACGGTGATTGTGGTCCCGGGCGAGGCCGCCAACATCATCAGCCCCATGATTGACGTACCGCCGACGGTTTCGCCGCATCGGGTCACACGAACCTCGGCGTCGAATTTTTCCACGGTCTGCACAAACTTGGCCGAAGCGCGCGCATGCAGTCCGCGTTTGTTGCAGATGGTGAACTCCCGCACCACGGCGTCACGGCCGGCGCGCGGCTGTTCGGGTTCAGGCACTCCGCGGCCTTCCGCCGATGCGTTCATTTGCCGTTGAGCACCCGGCTGGCGATGGTGACGTATTTACGGCCGGCCTCCTGGGCGGCGGCGACCGCCTCGGCGAGCGGGCATTCGTCGCGCACCTTGGCCAACTTGACGAGCATGGGGAGATTGATGCCCGCCAGCACCTCGACCTTGGGCTGGCTCATGACCGAGATCGCCAGATTCGACGGTGTACCGCCGAACATGTCGGTGAGGATCGCGACGCCGTCGCCGGAATCGACACGCTTGACCGCCGCGATGATATCCCGGCGCCGTTCCTCGACGTCGTCTTCAGGATCGATGGTAATTGCTTCGATCTGAGGCTGCGGACCGACCACGTGCTCCAGGGCCGCGCGGAACTCAACAGCGAGTCTGCCGTGGGTGACGAGCACTAGACCGATCATCGCATTCACCGCGGGCGCGTCCCGGTTGCACCGCACGAAACTCGCTCCATCATGGCCATCCGAAGTTCTCGCGCAAGGGCATTAACGGCGAATTTCGGAGGTTGTTGCATTGCAGTAGAGCAAAGTCGAATCCGATTTGGCGGCTGCCTTAAGACGAGACGCCGCCCGTAACCCCAGATGGACGAGTTTAAGTGCGTTAAGGTTAACCAATTGCCACTCGGAAAGAACTGCTCTCCACCGCCAGTGACCGGAATCTGGATTAATTTCCTAAAACGGTATCGAGAGGCTGGCTGAACGCCTCGGCCGAACAAGTGAGGAGCGTGATGAGCGGCGGCAAGGCGTCCTCGGCCGCTGCGACCGCAAGCCGCGGTAACGTGATGCCTTCGATAACGGCGTGTTGCTGCTCAGCCGCCGGCATGCGCTCGGCACCGGCGCCGAGATCGACCACGATGCCGACGACGGCGCACGACTCATGGGCGATGCGCACAATGCCGATGCCGCGCATTTCGATCAGTCCGGCAAGCGCGGCGGCCGGCCTCACCAGCAACCGCCCAGAGGCCGGCGACAGGTGCGCCCGATCGTCAGCGACGAGTCTGGCAAACGGCAAACGCCCCGCACGCGCAGCCTCGATGACCGCCAGCGCGAGGCGCGACTTCCCTGAACCTGAGGGACCGCGGATCAACACCGCGCGCGCGCCGGCCAAGACCGCTGAGGCGTGGACGGTTGTCGTCACGTGGCCGGCAAACGCACGATGAAACGGGCGCCCGCGACCCTCGGCTCGGCGTTGGGCGCCGTCGCGGCCGACGCGGCGATCCTGTTTTCAACCCAAATGGCGCCGCCATGCGCCTCGACAATCTGCTTGGAAATCGACAGTCCGAGACCTGAGTTCTGGCCGAAGCCCTGGTGCGGCCGATCGGTGTAGAACCGCTCGAAGATTTTCTCGACCGCGTCGGGGCGCACGCCGGGCCCATCATCGTCGACATAAATCTCGACCTGATTTTTGACGCGGCGGCAGGTGACGCGCACGGCGCCTCCCGGCGGCGAAAACGATCGTGCATTTTCGATCAGGTTGTCGATCACCTGGCCGAGGCGTGAATCGTGGCCCGGCACCTGAAAGGCGCGTGCACCGCCACCTTCGAATTTGAGCGTGACCTTGACGCCGTCGTCGCGCTTCACTTCGTTGGCGACCGTCACGACGGTACTGAGCAGTTTGGCGATGTCGACCGGCGCCGACTCCTGGCGCTGCAGCTCGGCATCGAGCCGGCTCGCGTCGGAAATATCCGAGATCAGCCGATCAAGCCGCTTGACGTCATGCTGAATCACCTCGAGGAGCCGCGCGCGGCTTTGCTCCGATTTGGCGAGCGGCAGCGTCTCGACCGCCGAACGCAGCGAGGTCAGCGGATTCTTCAGTTCATGAGCGACATCGGCCGCGAAGCGTTCGATGCCCTCGATGCGGCTGTAAAGCGCATTGGTCATGGTACGCAGCGCGCCCGACAGATGACCGATCTCATCCTTGCGGCGGGTAAAATCGGGAATTTCGACGCGCGACTGAATGCGGCGGCGCACGCTCTCGGCGGCGTCGGCGAGCCGCCGTACCGGCTCGGCAATGGTGCCGGCCAAAAGGATGGAAAGCACGACCATCACGGCGGCGGCGATCAGAAAAACTTTGAGAATGGCAAGCCGCTCGGCGGTGACCATGTTGTCGATGTCGGCGCCCTGCGTCTGTAGCATCAGTGCGCCGCGCACCGCGCGGAAGCGCTGAACCGGCACGGCGACCGATACGATCACATCGCCGCGATCGTTGATGCGCACCATGCTGGCGTCCTGACCGTTGAGCGCCTGCGCGACCTCCTGATACCCTTTGCCGTCGTCGGGCCCGAGCTCGCGGTAGACCGGCAGGTCACCACGACCGAGCCAGGTTCGCACCGAGACGACGATCCGCTGGAAGAAACCCGGCCTGCTCACGCTCGGCGACGGCAGATCGAACCGCAGCACGTCGCCGCGGCCAAACAGATCGCGGCTGTCGACGAGCAGCACGCCGTCGTGATCGAAGATGCGCGCGCGCGTCTTGGTCGGTGACACCAGATCGCGCAGCACCGGCGCGACCTTCTCGGGATTGATCGGGAAATCGATGCCGTACAGCGCATCCTCGCTCGGACCGTAACTTTCTCCCGGCTGCAGATTTTGCAGCTTGCCTGGATCGAGCGTGATGGCCGAGCCGGTTTCACCGGTCGCTTGGTCGGCGATGGCGTGAGCGATGATCTGGCCCTGTTGCAGCAAGCTCTGGATGCGCGCATCGATCAGCCGGGCGCGGAACGGCGACAGATAGTTGATGCCGATAGAGAGAGCGAGCAGACCTGCGACGTTGAGCACGACGATGCGGCGCGTCAGGCTCGACGAACTCTGCGTGACGAAAAACTGCGTGGCGTGGCGCAGCCAATCCACCACCCTGCCGAGACCGCGCGAGGCAGTCAGCGCCTTTGCCTCGCTGCCGGCTTCGGCTTCGGTCTGAGCTTCGACGGGGGCCAGCGGAGGGGCCCGGTCGTCGGCGATATCTGTAGTTTTATCGAGCACGTGGTCTGCCGGGATCCGGATTGGCTCAACCCTGCCCCAAACTGAACCGGGGCGGGCCGAACGCCATTACTACCACTACCGCACGTCAGCCATCCCAGTCAGCGGGCCATTATTGCCTTCGCTCGAGTCTTTGGCGGCTTGGCCCAGCGCCTGCCGATTGCCTACGCACCGGTCACTGTAACAGGTTCGCGACCGCTCTCGCCTGACCTGTCAAAAATCTACGGCTTCCGCCGCGTTAGCCCCAGGGCGGCGCGGAACACTACTCCTTGAACCGATAGCCGACGCCGTACAGGGTTTCGATCATGTCGAATTCGTTATCGCTCGCCTTGAACTTCTTGCGCAGCCGCTTGATGTGGCTGTCGATGGTGCGATCGTCCACGTAGACCTGATCGTCGTAAGCCGCATCCATCAAGGCGTTGCGGCTTTTCACCACCCCCGGCCGGCTGGCCAGCGCCTGGAGGATCAAAAATTCGGTGACGGTCAGCGTCACCGGCTCGTTCTTCCAGGTACAAGTATGACGTTCGGGGTCCATGCGCAAAAGCCCGCGCTCCAGGACCTTGCTGTCGGCTTCCTTCGGCGCGGTGCCGTCTTTCGGCGAGGCGCGGCGCAACACGGCCTTGACGCGCTCGACCAGGAGCCGCTGCGAAAACGGTTTCCGGATGAAGTCATCCGCGCCCATTTTCAGGCCGAACAATTCGTCGATCTCTTCGTCTTTCGAAGTCAGGAAGATGACCGGCAAATCGGATTTCTGCCGCAGCCGCCGCAGCGTCTCCATGCCGTCCATGCGCGGCATCTTGATATCGAGAATGGCGAGGTCGGGCGGCGCGGTCTTAAAGCCGTCGAGCGCAGACGCACCGTCCGTATAAGTATTAATGCGATATCCTTCAGCCTCGAGCGCGATCGATACCGAGGTCAGGATATTGCGGTCGTCGTCGACCAGAGCGATTGTCGGCATGGCGGCCTTCTAGCATGAATCGGCCGCAGCATCATCAGCCCGGCCCCAATTGCCTTTCAAAGCCCATGTGGGGGCGGAAGTGTGACCGGACAAGGCGAAATCGCGGCAATTGCAATGACTTTGAATGGCATAGGTAAGGATCCGGAAAGGAATTTGGCTAATGCCCGGAGCCGATAAGGCGCCCCCTGCGGCGGGCCAATCGCTTCCCGGAATCATGCCGAATCGGCTGCCGGAGAACGCCCCGGCCCCGGATTTCGACCCGAAATCGATCGCCAAGGGCCTGCTGCGGGCCACCCGGGCTGGTTCCCTCGCGACGATAGACCGCAATACCGGGCATCCCTTTGCCTCCCTGGTCAACGTGGCGACCGACAGCGATGGCGCCCCGCTGATCCTGGTCTCCCGGCTCTCGACCCACACCGCCAATCTAGAGCACGACGGCCGTGCTTCACTGCTGCTGGCGTCGACCGGCAAGGGTGACCCGCTCGCCCACCCCCGGCTCACCATTCTCGGCACCTTCGTCCAGGTCGCGCGCAACGCGGCCGAAGAGCCACGGGTGCGCCGCCGTTTTCTCGCCCGACACCCAAAGTCTGAGCTGTATGCCGGTTTCGCCGATTTCTCGTTCTGGCGCCTCAACGCGGTATCGGCACACCTCAATGGCGGCTTTGCTCGCGCAGCTGATCTCACAGCCGCCGATGTGTTGACCGACATCACCGACGCCGAAGCCCTGATCGATGCCGAAGATGGCGCGATCACGCATATGAATGACGATCACGCAGAAGCCGTACGGCTCTACGCGACGCGGCTCCTGGGCGCTGAAGACGGCAAGTGGCGGCTTACGGGACTTGATCCCGACGGCCTCGACCTCGCTCTCGGCGACGCAACGTTGCGCCTGCCGTTTCCCGTACGGGTCACTGACCCGCAAGGCTTGCGAAAAACGGTGGTCGAGCTAGCCGCGAAAGCCCGCGCCGGCCAATAGCCTAAGCCGCGCCACGCGCCATTCCCGATGGATCCGAGCCTCGGTCCGCTGCATTGCAGCAGCGGAACGTTCTCAGCAATGTGGCTGTTAGTTTTGCGCGGGACTTGGTCTTGGCAGATGCTAAGATGGCCGATATAGCCTCGCAGGTCCGCCGCTCGGCGGACCTGCGGGTCTGTGGCATTGGTCGCGCAATCGCGCCAAAAACACTGCGCCAATCAGCGGAGGCTAGCGTGAAGGAAACGGGTTTCAGGAACGCCGCCCACGGGGCGGACAAATTCGGCTTCAAAGATCTCGCCGCGGTACACTGGAATCTGACCGAAGCGCCGCTGTACGAACACGCCATCCGCAACGGCGAAGCCTGCATCGTCGCCGGCGGCGCATTGTGCGCCGAGACCGGCCATCACACCGGCCGCTCACCGAAGGACAAGCACACCGTGGTCGACTCGACCACCGAGAACGTCGTGTGGTGGGACGGCAATCGCAAGCAGAGCCGGCAGCATTTCGACAATCTGCTTGAGGACTTTCGCGCCCACGCTAAAGGCAAGACGCTGTTCGCGCAGGACCTCTACGGTGGCGCCGACCCGAAATACCGCATCAAGGCGCGTGTCTTTACTGAACTCGCCTGGCACTCGCTGTTCATTCGTCAGCTTCTGATCCGTCCCGAGCACGCCGCACTCGCGAGCTATGTGCCGGATATGACCATCGTCGACATGCCGTCGTTCAAGCCGGACGCCAAGCGTCACGGCGGCCGTGAAGGCTCCGATACGATGGTGGCGATCGATTTCACCCGCAAAATCGTCCTGATTTGCGGGTCTTCTTATGCCGGCGAAATGAAGAAGTCGGTGTTCACGACGCTCAACTTTTATCTGCCGGCGCAGGGCGTCATGCCGATGCACTGCTCCGCCAATGTCGGTAAGGATGGCGACGTGGCGCTGTTCTTCGGCCTTTCAGGCACCGGCAAGACCACGCTGTCGGCCGACCCGAACCGCACGCTGATCGGCGACGACGAACACGGCTGGAGCGAGAACGGCGTCTTCAACTTCGAAGGCGGCTGCTATGCCAAGTGCATCAAGCTGTCCGAGGAGGCGGAGCCGGAAATTTACGCCGCAACCAATCGCTTCGGTGCGGTTCTGGAAAACGTCGTGTTCGATCCGGAAACCCGCATTCCGGATTTCGACAGCGACAAGAAGACCGAGAACACCCGCTCGGCCTACCCGGTCGAGTTCATGCCGCTGGCGTCAAAGACCGGGCATGCCGGCCAGCCGAAGAACATCATCTTCTTGACCGCGGATGCGTTCGGCGTCATGCCGCCGATCGCCAAGCTGACGCCCGCGCAGGCGATGTATCATTTCCTGTCCGGCTACACCGCCAAGGTCGCCGGCACGGAGAAGGGCCTGGTCGGCGTCCAGCCCGAATTCTCGACTTGCTTCGCCGCGCCCTTCCTGCCGCGGCCGCCGTCCGAATACGGCAATCTGCTGCGCGAACTCATCAAGAAGCACAACGTCGACTGCTGGCTGGTGAATTCAGGCTGGACCGGCGGCATCTACGGCGTCGGCCGCCGGATGCCGATCAAGGCGACGCGCGCGCTGGTGACCGCCGCACTTGATGGTTCGTTGAAGCAAGCAAGCTTTAGGACCGATCCGTATTTCGGCTTTGCGGTGCCGACATCGGTGCCGGGCGTGGAGCCGCACCTGCTCTATCCGATGAAGACCTGGAAGGACAAAGCGGCGTTTGACGAGACCGCGCGCAAGCTCGTGGGCATGTTCCAGGAGAACTTTACCAAATACGAAAAGCACGTCGATGCCGACGTGCGCGCCGCCGCCCCGGAAGTGCGCATCGCCGCGGAGTAGACCGGCTCATCATTCCGGGTTCGCGCTACGCGCGTCCCGGAAAGACGTGATCAACCCGGATCAACCTGGCTGCTTCTGCATCTCCCGCCCGGCGCGGCGCGCCCAGTTTTCCCAGGCGCGGTTGAGCGTGTAATCGGTGACGCGGGCGACGATCTTGTCGACCTCACCGGGCGTGAGAAACTTGATGTCGCCCATCGCCATCGACTGCATCTGCAGCTTGGCGCCGACTTCCAGATAAACCGAGACGAACACCGAGTGCCGCACGGAGCGGCCGACCACAGTCGCACCGTGGCCGCGCATCAGCGCGGTCGGACGCGGGCCCATGGTCTGGGCAAGGTCGCGGCCCATGGCCATGTCGGTGACAAGCAGCGTCGTGTCGCCGAACTTGTCGTGGCAATCCCAGATCGGCACTTCGTGGCCGATCGAGGCGCACATGTGCAGGAGCGGCTTGAGCTTCTTCCCGGTGACGCCGAACGGGATCACGCTCGGCGAGTGGTTGTGCACCACCGACTGCACATCCGGCCGCTGCTCATAGATGGCACCGTGAATGAAGCGCTCCAAATAGGGGGCGCGGCCGCGCTCGTCGATCGGCGTGCCATCGAGCTCATATTCGACGATGTCGTCGCGCTCGATCCGCTCGGGAGCGCGGGCGCGCGACAACAGATAGCGCTGCGGATTGTCGGGATGCCGCGCGCTGACATGGCCGAAAGAGTCGACCACGCCTTCGTTGGCAAGAATGCGGTTGGCGGTCACCAGTTCTTCGAGAATGAAATCGAGCTTGCTCATTGCGCGCGTCTCCCTTTGCGGGCGCGATCCTATGGGGGGCGGCGTGATTTGTGAACCGCGCGCCGGGCTTGCCTGGGCCGCGCCGCAGCAACGCGTCACAGGGCCTTAACCGCGGTTCTGGGCTATGTCATAGGTGCGGCAAATGTGCCGCTATTTTGGGAGTCTTTCGATGTCCGGCCGCGCCATTTCCAGACGTTCCGCAATCGTATCCACACTCGGCGTCGCGCTGGCGCCGACGGCCCTGCGCGCGCAGGGCGCTGCGAATTTTCCCAATCACCCGATCCGCGTCATCGTCTCCACCGCGGCGGGCGGCGGTGTCGATGCATTTGCCAGGTTGGTCACCGCGCAGATGCAGGCCGTGCTGGGCCAGCCGCTCCCGGTCGAAAACAAGGCAGGCGCCGGCGGCAGTTTCGCCGCCGATCTGGTCTATCATTCGGCGCCCGACGGCTACGTTCTGCTCGCGTCGCAGCCGGCACCGATCACCACCAATCCGCTGCTCATCAGGGGACTGAACTACGACCCGACCAAGCTCGAGCCGGTCGCGATCATGTCGCACCTTCCTAACGTGCTGCTGGTGCGGCCTGACTTTCCGGGCAAGACGGTGCAGGATCTGATCGCTTACGCCAAGGCCAATCCGGGGAAGCTGAACTACGCCTCGCAAGGTGTCGGCACGACGTCGCATCTGACCGCCGAACTGTTCTCCTCGATCGCCCACATCAAGCTCACCCACGTGCCCTATAAGGGCACCGGGCCGGCGCTCAACGACATCATCGCCAGCCACGTCGATCTGTTCTTCACCGAGCTGTCGACCTCGCTGCAACTGCACAAGGCCGGAAAGGCGCGCATCCTTGCAGTCGCCACCAAGCAGCGCGTACCCGCCATCCCGGATATTCCGACGTTAGCCGAGGCGGGCGTAAACGGTTGCGAATCCGACACCTGGAACGCGCTCACCGCGCCTCCCAAGACGCCCACCGCCATCATCACCAGGCTCAATGACGCCGCCAATAAGGCGATGCATTCTCCCGAGATGCTCGCAAAGTATAAGCAGCTTAACGCCACCCCGGGCGGCGGCACGCCCGCCGAAATGGCGGCCTTCATCAAGGATGAGACCGAGCGCTGGAGCAAAGTGATCCACGCTGCCGGCATCAAGCCGGAATAGCCGTCCGCCCAGATCGGAGGAGGGTTGGCCCACCGGCTTGGCGCATCCAAGCATGCTAATTCTGCAAGTATGCTGATTTTGCAGGCAAGTATGACAATTTAGCAGAATCGTCTCACAGCCGGTTGCCTGCCTGCCGCGCGCTGTCGTATCGATAAGCAGGGTCGTCAAAATTCCGGACGGCCCGAGTGGATCGCGCATGCGGGCTCTAGCGAGGCTGTTCAACGATCAGGACGCGGATTTGGGCGGCAAGATCGCCGGCCTGTATTGCGTTCTTGTGGCCGCCAACGTGCTGGCGTGGATCTGGGCACTGGTGGCATTCCGCGATTACCCGGTCCTGATCGGCACCGCTTTCCTTGCCTACACGTTCGGCCTGCGGCACGCGGTGGACGCCGACCACATCGCGGCGATCGACAACGTCACGCGCAAGCTGATGCAGGACGGGAAGCGGCCGGTCTCCGTTGGCCTGTTCTTCTCGCTCGGTCACTCGACCGTGGTGGTGCTCGGGTCCGTTGGCGTCGCAATCGCCGCCAGCGCGCTCGAAGGACGTTTCAGCTCGTTCAAAATTATCGGCGGCACGATTGGCACCCTGATGTCGGCCGGCTTTCTGTTTGTCGTTGCCGCCGCGAACCTGCTCATTCTGCTGTCGGTTTATCGCACCTTCCAGGAAGTGCGCCGCGGCGGCGCCTTTGTGGAGGAAGACCTCGACCGCCTGTTGGCGCAGCGTGGCCTGTTGGGCCGCGTGTTCCGGCCGATGTTCCGCTTGG
>Ga0335078_10007878_pt1 | contig 15816 bp, 12 predicted proteins | sample Lox_Sample_32_FD_206711 | JGI IMG/M metagenome (GOLD analysis project Ga0335078, IMG submission 206711) | Soil microbial communities from Loxahatchee National Wildlife Refuge, Florida, United States - Lox_Sample_3.2 | ecosystem: Environmental > Terrestrial > Soil > Wetlands | place: USA... | reverse complement strand
GCCGCCGCCCTGCCCGCCGCCGCCCTGCCCGGCCGCCCTGCCCGGCGGTCCCGCCCGGCGGTCCCGCCCGGCGGCCCCGCCCGGCGGCCCCGCCCGCCGCGCCGGCTAGCTGGCCCCCGACCCTGAACATATCGAATTGGCATAGCCGGCAGGAAACCTGATAAGTAACCGCGGGGAAATAACGTCGCCATGATCAACAGGAAACCTGTTATGTGTCTGGAATTAGCCAGGAAACCTGACGGGCGGCAACGCCAGGAAACCTGATAAGCGCTACGAAACCATCCGGCGTGTCCGACAGGAAACCTGATAAAAAACAGGCATTGTTAATGATTGCATAGGCTCTGACCAGCGGCTATTATGTGTTCATTAATCATTAGGGTCATTCGTTATTTCAATCGACAGGCATGAATTTCGGCGTCACGTGTGGCGTGCGTCACGTTCACTGCGGTAAGTCGGATCGCAAAATAAATATCGGCATAAAGCGCGTTCAGTCGCCATTGCCATCCCTTGGGGGGTAACGTGACTGGCTCATAGGCACGATTGAATGGGCAAAGAGGGAGCTAAGCATGCCGGAAGCACTGACCGTTCGCGACCTGACCCTGGACGGGGTCTCGCTGACCCCCCGCGCGCTGGCGGCGGCTGCCCGGCAGGAGGCGCCCGGCGTCCGGCTGAGCGAGGCCGCCGAGGAGCGGATGCGCGCCGCGCTGCCGCTCAAGTGGTCGCTGATCGAGCAGGGCATCCCGATCTACGGCGTGACCACCGGCTTCGGTGACAGCTGCATCAGGCAGATCGGCGCAGACAAGGCGCACGAGCTGCAGCGCAACCTAGTCCTCTACCACCTGAACGGCACCGGACCCGCCGCCGTACCCGAAGTCGCCCGCGCGACCATGATCATCCGGGCGAACTCGATGAGCCGCGGCACCTCGGCGGTCCGCCCCGAGGTCGCCGCCACGCTGCTTGAGCACGTGAAGCGCGACATCCTGCCGCGCATCCCCGAGCGCGGCTCGCTCGGTGCAAGCGGCGACCTTGTGCCGCTCTGCTACCTCGCCGCCGCCCTCATCGGCGAGGGCGACGTTACGCACCGCGGTGTCGTCAAGCCCGCGCTCGACGCCCTGCTTGACGAGGGCATCGACCCGGTGCACCTCGAGCCCAAGGAGGGCCTCGCCCTCATCAACGGCACCTCCTACACCGCTGGTTACGCCGTCATGGCGCTGTGGGACGCCCGGGAGATCGCCGTCGTCGCCGAGCTCGCCACCGCGATGACCGTCGAGGCGCTGGTTGGCAACGCCTCCGCGTTCCACCCCTTCATCCACCAGAACAAGCCGCACCCCGGCCAGGTCGCCAGCGCCGCCGCCATCCGCACCGTGCTCGCCGGCTCTCAGCTCGCCACCTCCTTCGAGGAGATCCTGATCCGTCGCGAGATGATCGGCGACCGCGGCTACGTCCAGCTCGCCGAGGCTCACCGCATCCAGGACAAGTACTCCGTCCGCTGCGCACCGCAGATCATCGGCATCCTCCGCGACACCATCGACTGGGCGGACCGCTGGGTGGAGACCGAGATCAACTCCTCCACCGACAACCCGCTGTTCGACGCCGCCGACGGCGGCCTCCACCTCGGCGGCAACTTCTACGCCGGCCACGTCGGCCAGTCCATGGACAGCCTCAAGACCGCCACCGCCAACATCGCCGACCTGCTCGACCGGCAACTCGAGCTCGTCGTGGACGAGAAGTTCAACGAGGGGCTCCCGCCGAACCTCATCGTCGCCCGCGACCCTGGCGACCCGCAGGCGGGCCTGCACCACGGCTTTAAGGGCATGCAGATCGCCGCGTCCGCCATCACCGCCGAGGCACTCAAGCAGACCATGCCGTCGTCCGTCTTCTCCCGCTCCACCGAGGCGCACAACCAGGACAAGGTCAGCATGGGCACCATCGCCGCCCGTGACGCCCGCACCGTCAACGGCCTCGTCCGCGAGGTCGCCGCCATCCACCTCCTCGCCCTCGCCCAGGCCATCGACCTGCGCGGCGCGCACCTCGCCTCCCCGGTGGTCCGTGCCGTGCACGCCCTCATCCGCGAGGTCAGCCCGTTCGTCGACAGGGACCGCCGCCTCGACCGCGACATCGCCGCCGTCATCAGCCTCATCGAGTCCGGCGCCCTCCGCCGCGCCGCCGGCCTGTCCGACGACGACTTCATCGCCGGCAAGGAGCTCGCCGACCTCAACGGCTAACCACATGGCCCGTCCATGACGTGCTCATCGCGGAACGCGGGCGGCCGGGCGGCGGGGCGCATGCCCCGCCGCCCGGCCGCTTCGCGTCGGAGCGCGCGGTTAGCCGTCGTACCGTCACGTACCCAACACCCTTAACACCATCAGCCTCAAAGTAACCATCACCGCAGTTCAAGACCATGATCATGAAGATTTTTTCGTGTACTAGCACCAAAAAGTCTTCACAACACAAAAAAGCTTCGTAAAAGGTGCCTTGCCAGCGCGGGTGAGGCGATAACAGACGGCTCTCGGTTCCCGTTGACCTCGTTCTCCCCGCCCATCACGTCGTCGGCCCGCCACCGTCATCGTTCCCGCCAAGCGGTCACCGCTCCGGCTGGCCGGCGCCGGGCTCCTGAATGGTCAGCTAGCCCGGGCGTGACCGCCGGCCGTGGCGCCGGAGCCTAATGGCAACGCGTTGCCAGTTATGTGCCCAGTATGTCGACGTCAATCGAATACCTCTACCGGAGCATCCAGTCAATTCCTCATTCTATCGGCGTGTCGTTCGATCAAGGACTACGTCAAGTGCTAGGTTCATTCCCATCTAGCACGCTCTCCCGCCCCCGTCCACCCGCGGCTGCCGGACATGAGCGCGTCACCCGGATTCCCCGATCGAGGAGGAACGCACCATGACTGGAACACCCCCCGTGCGGCGCCGGCTGCTCGGCTCGGCGCTGCGGGGATACCGCGAGGGCCTTGGCTACAACCTGGACGAGGCCGCCCGCATCCTCGAGTGCGACCGCTCGAAGATCAGCAGGATCGAGACCGGCCAGCGCGGCATCCGCCCCAAGGAGCTGCGGGAGCTGCTGACCGAGTACGGCGTGCCCGCGGCCGAGCAGGAGGCGCTGCTCGCGGTCGCGCACCGTGGCAGGGAGAGCGGCTGGTGGCTTGACTACCGCGACGTGCTTTCCGCGGGCGCGCAGGATTACGTGATCATGGAGGTCGCCGCCACCGACATCCTCGTCTACGAGGCGAACCAGGTTCCCGACCTGCTGCAGACGCCGGATTACATCCGCGCCGTGGCCGAGGCGGACGCCCGGTTCACCGCGGCGGAGCAGCGGGCGCACGCCATGGAGGTGAAGCTGAACAGGCAGCGCGTCGTGCTCGCCGGGCGGGCGCCTGGGCTGGACATCGTGCTCACCGAGGGGGCGCTGCGCCAGACCGTCGGCCCGCCGCGGGTAATGCGCGAGCAGCTTGCCCGGCTCGCGGCCGTGGCCGAGACCGGGTTCACCGACGGCCAGCATGACGCCACCGTTACCGCAGCGAGGCGCTCGCGTGCCTCGCTGCGGGTGCTGCCGTTCACGGCTGGCGCGCACGCGGCGGCCGGCTCCGGCTCGATGACGCTGCTGCAGTTCGCCGAGACCCCGGAGATCGGCGTTGTCCACCTGGCGGCGCTGTCCGGCGGGGTCAGCCTTGACGGGCGGGAGGAGGTGTCGCGCTACCTGCGGGCGTTCGCTCAGCTTCGCGCGGCGGCGCTCGGCCCGTCGCGCTCGGCGCAGCTGATCCGCGCCGCGGCGAGGTCGTACAACCGTTAAGAGCTGGGAGCGTCGGCCTGGTCGGTCTCGGCGGGTGCGGGCATCGCCACTGCGCGGGCGGGGAGCGCGAGCCTTCTGTTGACATCGTCGAGCTTGGCGATCAGGTCTTGGATGTCGCGCAGCTGCTGGGTGTCGTCTCGCACACCGTTGCCATAAGTCATGGACCGGAACTCCAGGGTCGAGAGGGGGGACTCGACGGATAGGCATACGCCTTTGGGTGCCTAGCTAGAGGCATCTTAGCCTGATTTTGCGGACTTGTCGCCATCGGCGAGGGTGCCTTATTTCGCCTCTGGAGGAAATCGGGTTGCGGGCCCGTGTCCGTGCTCGTGAGCTTATAACGCGCGGGCACGTCCTGCGCTGTGGATGATCAAATAGGCGGTTAGATCGTCGAACCTGCAGGTCAGATGGGGTGCAAACGAGTGCAGCAAGGTGCCGAAATGTCCATTTCCAAGATAAACGACCATTGCTAGTGCACTGTCGGCCCGATGTCGTGCGTTTGCACGTGCAGGCGGGCTGTGATGCCCGTAAAATGGCGGGTAGCGCACGCTAATTATGCATTGGTCTATTGCACCCGAAAATGCACAGATGAAAATCCTGTGCGGATGCACGTGCAAACAGGGCCTTGGGTGTGCGGCTGCGGTGCGTCAGGTCAGCGCGGCTGGCCGTGCATCAGGTCCCCGAGCTCGCGCACGGTGGGGGCGGGCACCGGGAGCGGTGAGACCGCGCCGCGTGACGGGCGCAGGCCGTCGATCAGCATGGCGAGGTAGCGGCGCCAGACGTCCGGGGTGACGGCGGCGGCGTACTCGGCGAGCGAGGCGAGCATGAACGCGATCATCTTCACGTCGGTCGCCTCGAAGTCACCGCGCAGGTCACCGGAGGCCTGCGCGCGCTTGACAAGCCTGGTGATGACCGGGCGCATGCGGTCGCGGGCGTAGCAGACCTGGTCCCTGTCGTAGGTGCCGAACATCATCAGCTGGCGCAGGCCGGTGTCGCCGGCCATGGCGGCGGCGGCGTACTCCAGGTAGGAGACCACGGCCTGCCAGGGGTCGGCCGCGGCGCAGGCGTCCTCCGCGACGGTGACGAGGTTATCGATGCGCTCGCGGAACAGGGCGGCGACGAGCGCCTCCTTGTCGGGGAAGCGCCGGTAGACCGTGCCGACGCCGACGCCGGCGGCACGAGCGACCTCGTCCAGGGTGGCGTCGAGGCCGCGCTCGGTAAAGACCTGTGCCGCGGCGGCGAGTATGCGCTGCCGGTTCCGCTCGGCGTCGCGGCGGAGCGGGCGCTCGCCCGCCTGACCGTGTGACGTTTCCTGTGCCTGGGCCGTCATTTGTTCTAGAGTGCCCCCTAACGGAGGTGGTTCCTCCGGTTTATGTTATGCTCCGTCGTAAGTGGAATCATACTCTCCAGATTGGTGACTGGAATGTCCGAGGCAAGCGTCCCCCTGACGACGGGGGAGAGCGGGACGCAGCACGGTTCGGGCGCGGTGCCCGATTCCCGGCGCTGGCTGGTCCTCGTGGTGATCGGGCTCGCGCAGCTGATGGTCGTGCTCGACATGACCGTGATGAACCTGGCACTGCCGTCCGCGCAGCGTGACCTGGGGTTCAGCAACGTGGACCGGCAGTGGATCGTGACCGCGTACTCCCTGTCGTTCGGCAGCCTGCTGCTGTTCAGCGGCCGGGTGGCGGACCTCATCGGCCGCAAGGTGGTCTTCATCACCGGGCTCGTCGGGTTCGCCGCCGCGTCGGCGGTCGGCGGCGCGTCGGTGAGCTTCACGATGCTGGTTACCGCGCGCGCCTGCCAGGGCGTGTTCGGCGCCATGCTGGCGCCCGCCGCGCTGGCCCTGCTGACCACCACGTTCAGCGATCCCAAGGAGCGCGGCAGGGCATTCGGCGTCTACGGGGCGATCGCCGGGGCGGGCGGCGCGGTCGGCCTGCTGCTCGGCGGCGCGCTGACGGAGTACCTGTCGTGGCGCTGGTGCCTTTACATCAACCTGTTCTTCGCCGGGCTGGCGGTGGCGGGCGGCTCGCTGCTGCTCAAGCGGCAGCCGCGGCTGGCGGGCGCGCGGCTGGACATCCCGGGCGTGATCATGGTGTCCGGCGGCGTGTTCTGCCTGGTGTACGGGTTCTCGAACGCCGCGCTGCACTCCTGGGCGACCCCGTCGACCTGGGGCTACCTGGTCGCGGGCGGTGCACTGCTGGTAGCTTTCGCGGTGTGGATGGGGCGTGCCGCGCACCCGCTGCTGCCGCCGCGGGTGGTGCTTGACCGTAACCGGGGCGGCGCCTACCTGGCGATCTTGATCGTCGGGGCGGGCATGTTCGGCATCTTCCTGTTCGTCACCTACTACATGCAGGTGACCCTCGGGTACACGCCGGTCAAGAGCGGGCTCGCGTTCCTGCCGATGGTGTTCTGCATCGCGGGCGCCGCCAACCTGTCCAACATCGTGCTGCTGCCGCGGATCGGACCGCGGCCGCTCGTGGTCGCCGGCTTCCTGCTGCTGGCCGGCGCGCAGTTCTGGCTCACCCATATCGGCCTGCGCAGCGACTACGCCGGCACGCTACTCGGCCCGCTGATGATCACCGGCCTCGGCATGGGCACGTTGTTCTCGACATCGATGAACACCGGCACCTACGGGATTCCCCCGCGTGACGCCGGGGTCGCGTCGGCCACGGTCAACACGGGCCAGCAGCTCGGCGGGTCGATCGGCACCTCGCTGTTCAACTCGATCGCGGCAAGCGCCATGGCGGGCTACATCACGAGCCACCTGGTGTTCCACGGCCATCCGTCAAAGGCGGCGGTAGCGCTGGTCCAGGCCCAGGGCGCGGTGCACGGCTACACGACGGTGTTCTGGTGCGGCATGGGCATCTTCATCGGTGGCGCGGTCATACTCGGGCTGCTGATGCGCAGCGGCCCGTTGCACCCGCCGGCCCGGGGCGTGCCGGCCGCGTCGGCCGCCACCGAGGCAGTCGGCGCCACCGAGGCGGCCGGCGCCACCGAGGCGGCAAGTGCGAGTACGGCGGGTGCCTTGCGTGGCGGCCCGGTCAGCGCGCCCGAGTAGGTTACCGCCGTCCCGTCCGCGCCGGCTCGGCCGGCCCGGGCGGCGCGGCCGCCTCGGTCTCGGTCTCGGTCTCGGCCTCGGTGAGCCGGGCGAGCACGATCGTGAAGCGGGTCATGCCCGGCCGGCTGGTGACGAGCACCGCGCCGTGGTGGGCGGTGACCACCGCGTCAACAATGGCGAGCCCGAGCCCGGTGGAGGAGGCGTTGCTCGCGTGCGAGCGGGACGTGTCCGCCCGGGTGAACCGCTCGAACAGGTCGGGCAGCAGGTCGGCCGGGATGCCCGGGCCGTTGTCCGTGACGGTGAGCACCAGCCGGGGGGCGGGCGGGAGCGCGCCGTGCGCGACCGACTCGGTCCCGGTGCCCGGCTCGCCGTCGGGCAGCGTGCCGCCGACGGCGACGGTCACGGTGGTGCCGTCCGGTGTGTGCCGTCCGGCGTTGCTCAGCAGGTTGCCGAGGACCTGGTGCAGCCGGTGCTCATCACCGAGTGCGAGCACCGGGTCGTCGGGCAGCTCGAGGATCCAGCGGTGGCCGGGGCGCGCGACCCGGGCGTCGCTCGTCGCCTCGATGGCCAGCCGGGTCATGTCGACGGGCTCGCTGGACAGCGGGCGGCCGGCGTCGAGCCTGGCGAGCAGCAGCAGGTCATCGACGAGGACGCTCATCCTGGTGGACTCGGAAAGCACCCGGCCGAGTGCGTGCGTGACCTCGTCGGGTGAGGCGCCCGGATGGCGCAGCGCGAGCTCGGCGTAGCCGCGGATGGCGGCGAGCGGGGTGCGCAGCTCGTGGCTGGCGTCGGCGGCGAAGCGGCGCAGCCGGCTCTCGCTCGCCGCCCGGTGCCGCAGCGCGGTCTCGACGTGGCCGAGCATGCGGTTGAACGCGAGCCCCACCTGGCCGGTCTCTGTGTCCGGGTCGGTGTCCGGCACCCCGGCGGGCAGCGACACCACTCCCGACTCGAGCGGCAGCTCGGCGACCTGCGAGGCGGTGGTCGCCACCCGGCGCAGCGGTCGGAGCGAGAACCGGACCCAGAACATGCCGAGCACGCCGGCGAACAGCAGCACGGCACCGAAGACGACCGCCTCGGCGAGCGCGATGTCGCGAAGCTGGTCGTGCACGGCCTCGAGCGGCAGCCCCGTGACATAGACGGAACCGTCGCCGTCGGGGTCGTTGACCGCGGTGAGCAGGTACGTGCCCTGCGTGCCGCTCAGGTAGCGGGTGCAGTGAGGGATGTTGCTGCCGGGGACGGTAGCGCCGGCGGGCTGGACGTTCCACGTGGTGACGCTGTCCAGGCTGGCCATGTCGGCGGCGGTCAGCTTGAACTTGCTGTCGCCGACGAGCGCGCTCTGCCACTGGCCATGGAACTCGACCGCGACAAAGGTGTGCTCGGCGAGCCCCGGGCAGGAAGCGGAGATGGTCGCGCCGGAGGGGCCGGTGCTGGCGCCTGAGGCTGGGGTAGATCCGGCGGCTGGGGTGGACCCGGCGGCTGGGGTGGACCCGGCGGAGGTGGTAGCGGAGGGGGCCGCCGAGGGCCCCCCGTCGGGCGCGGCCGCCTGGCTGTCGCTGCCCTGCTGCTCGTCCGGCCCGCCGCCGTCGTTCCTGCTGCCGTTGAACTGGTGTTCCCAGCAGTTGTACGCGAGCCCGGTGGCGGTCTGCAGCTCGCTGTTGAGCTCGTCATTAAGCGCGTTCTGCGCCGCGAGGTAGGTGACGACCCCGACCGTAGCGCAGGCGACGGCGAGCAGCGCGACGAGGCCGGCGATCAGCCGCCCGCGCAGCGTGGCGGGGATGAGCCCGCGTGGGCGGCGCCACCTGCCCGCGGGGCGCCGCCGTGACCAGGGGGAGCGGCCTGCCGTGGCGATCACCCGGCCGGCTTGAGCACGTAGCCGACGCCGCGGACCGTGTGGATGAGCGGTTCCCGGCCCGCGTCGATCTTCTTGCGCAGGTAGCTGATGTAGAGCTCGACCACGTGCGCCTGGCCGCCGAAGTCGTAGTTCCACACCCGGTCGAGGATCTGGGCCTTGGACAGCACCCGGCGCGGGTTGCGCATCAGGAACCGCAGTAGCTCGAACTCGGTCGCGGTCAGGTCGATGAGCTCGCCGCCGCGACGGACCTCGCGGGCGTCCTCGTCCATGGTCAGGTCCGCGACGACGAGCCCGCCCTCGCCGGTCGCGGTGCGGGCGAGGTTCGCCCGGCGCAGCAGGCCGCGCAGCCTGGCGAGGACCTCCTCGAGGCTGAACGGCTTGGTTACGTAGTCGTCGCCGCCCGCGGTGAGCCCGGCGACCCGGTCCTCCACCGCGTCCCTGGCGGTGAGGAACAGCACGCAGACACCGGGCAGCTCGGCGCGCAGCCGCCGCATGACCTCGACGCCGTCGAAGTCGGGGAGCATGATGTCGAGCACGACCGCGTCCGGGCGGAAGTCCCTGCCGGACTTGACCGCCTCCGCGCCGCTGCCCGCGGTCCGCACCGACCAGCCCTCGTAGCGCAGCACGCTGGACAGCAGCTCGGCGAGGCTCGGCTCGTCGTCCACCACGAGCACGCGGACCGGGGTGCCGTCCGCGTGCTGCGTGCCCGCGCCGTGCCCGAGCGTCGTGGTCGCCTGGCCGTTCGGCGCGGCCTGTGCCGTGGCGGCGCCGCTGGCCACCTCGTTCCTCGGCTCATCAAGCATGATCGATCGCTCACTCGGTAGACGCTAGGTAAACAGGACTCCCTACCAGAATGGCAACGACGCCGGGTGCGCTACCCCAGAATTTCGTATGGATTCCCTCTGAGAATCCGCGTGAGCGGCGCTGAACAGCCGCGATTCCGGCCCAAGGTGGACCAAAGGGGGCCAAAGGGACGGGTCAGGCGTCGAGCAGCCGCGCGAGCTTGGACCCGTGCCCGGCCGGCCGGGCCCCGGCCGCGAGCAGCAGGTCGGCCGCGGCCCGCTGCAGTGCCGGGTCCGCGACGGGCACCTCGACCTCGATCTCCCGCCAGCGCAGCGCCGTGCCCCCCGTGCCGCCCGTCGACCCGCCCGTGCCGCCAGCTGCGGGCAGCCGCCGCGCGGTGACCAGGTCGTCGGCTACCTCCGCCACGACACGGCCATCGCCGGCGTGCAGGGTAACCACCGTTCGTTCCGTATCGAGGGTGGCAATCGGGGCGAGCGGCTGGCCGCCGGTGACCTCGGCAACCCGGGCGGCGAGTTCCCGCGGCACCTCGCGCTCGGCCGTGCCGAGCGGCGCGTGCACCTCACGGCGGGCGCCGGCCCCCGCGGGCAGCTTGAGGTGCCAGCCCTCGTCGGTGCCGCCGGAGCGCCGCCGCAGGGTGACCTTCTCGGCGGCGAGCCGCCCGTCGGCGGTGTCGAAGTACGTGGCGGACAGGTGGTGCAGCACCGGCCCGGCCGCGGTCACCCCGGCAAGGTCGGCGAACGACGGCCGCTCGAAACCCGGGTCGACATCGAACTTCTGCTCGATCTCCAGGTGCTCGCTCATCCTCGCCCCGCTATCTGTCCGGGCCAGGCAGCCCTGTCCTGGCCTGGCAGTCATCGTAGTCCCCGCCCGCACTTGGCCCGCGATCGAGCCTACGATGGAAGCGTGGTGTGTGGCGGAGTAGTGCTGGCCGGCGGGCGGTCTTCCCGGATGGGCACGCCCAAGGCGGCACTGGAATGGCACGGGTCGACGCTGCTGCGCAGGACCGTCAGCATCGTCGCCCGCGCGACGGGCGGCCCGGTGGTCGTCGTCCGGGCGAGCGGCCAGGACCTGCCCGAGCTACCGGGGACCGTGACCGTGGTCGACGACCCGCGGGAAGGCAAGGGGCCGGTCCAGGGGATCGCGGCCGGCCTCGCCGCGCTCGCCTGCCAGGCGGAGACCGCGTTCGTCACCTCCACCGACCTGCCGTTCCTGCACCCCGCCTTCATCCGGCGGGTGCTGCGCGCCCTTGACGCGCCGGACGTCGGCCAGTCAGGCGGGCCGGACGTCGCGCTGCCGGTCGCCCGCGGCTACCCGCAGCCGCTGGCCGCCGCCTACCGCGCCGGCCTCGCCGGCCTCGCCGAGCGCCTCGTGCGGGAGGGCCGGCTACGCCCCGCGTTCCTGTTCGCGGAGTGCGTCGTCACCCGGCTCGACGACGCCGAGCTGCTGACCGACCCGGTGCTCGCCGCCCTCGACCCCGGCCTGGACTCGGTGCTGAACGTCAACACGCCAGAAGAGTACGCAAGCGCCCGCGAGCGCCCCGCGCCCGAGGTGACCGTCCAGCTGTCCGGTGCGCTTGTCACGGGCGGCCAGCGCACGGGCGGCCAGCGAAAGGTCAGCGCGGCGACGGTGCGGGCGGCCGCGGACGCCGTCGGCCTGCCGCTGCGCCGGCCCGTGGCCGTGGCGCTCAACGGCGAGCAGGTCACCCGCGATCCCGAGGCCCCGCTGGCGCAGGGCGACACCGTCTTCTTCGCTGTGGCGGGCCATAAGGCGGCCGGGCCGGCGCTGGGCGATCCCCAGGCAGCCGCCGCCGCCATGGACCACCCGATTTGCCCGGTAGTAACGTAATTACTAGCCAGCCGGCGGCCCGCATGCCGCCGGCGGTCCGCGCCATTGAGACGGAGGTGCGCGCTTTGGGCAAGCAGCGGGCCAGGGAACCTGGCAAGCAACTGCGGCTGACCGAGCCGCTGGTCCGGGAGAACGGGGAACTGCGCCCCGCGACCTGGGATGAGGCGCTGATGCGCGCCGCGGCGGGATTCGCGCGGGCACGAGACAACGACGCGACCAAGACCTTCGGCGTGTTCAGCTGCTCTAAGGCGTCGAACGAGATGAACTACGCCGCGCAGAAGTTCACCCGTCAGGTGATGGGCTCGAACAACATCGACTCATGTAACCGTACTTGACACGCCCCCAGTGTCGCCGGTCTGGCGGCAGTTTTCGGAGCGGGTGGCGGCACCTGCTCCTACCGGGAGGCGGAAGACGCGGACCTCATCATCATGTGGGGCTCGAACGCGCGCGAAGCGCACCCGATCTTCTTCCATCACGTGCTGGCGGGCATACGTAACGGCGCGAAGATGTACGGCGTCGACCCGCGGCTCTCGTCGACGGCCAAGTGGGCGGACGCCTGGCTCGGCATCCACGTCGGGTCCGACATCTCGCTCGCGAACGCGATCGGCAACGAGATCATCGCTGCCGGGCTAACCAACGAAGAGTTCATCAGGCGCGCCACGACCGGGTACGAGGAGTACAAGGCGTTCGTCGCGGACTACACCCTGGAGCGCGCCGAGCGCGACTCGGGCGTGCCGCAAGAACTCATCAGGCAGCTCGCCCACGACTACGCGCGGGCCGACCGCGCGCAGATCTGCTGGACGCTCGGCATCACCGAGCACCACAACGCCACCGACAACGTGCTCGCGCTGATCAACCTGTCCCTGCTCACCGGGCACGTCGGCAGGTACGGCTCGGGTCTCGTCCCGCTCAGGGGCCAGAACAACGTCCAGGGCGGCGGCGACATGGGCGCCATCCCGAACAAGCTGACCGGCTTCCAGGACATCGAGCTCGACCACGACGCGCGACGAAGGTTCGGCGAGAAGTACGACGTCACCATCAACCCGGTGAAGGGCTGGCACCTGTCGCAGATGTTCGACGCCATGGCGCGCGGCGAGCTGACGACCGCCTACTGCATCGGCGAGAACCCGATGAACTCCGAGGCGGACACGCTGCACACCCGCAAGATGCTCGAGGGCCTCGACTGCCTGGTCGTGCAGGACATCGTGCTGACCGAGACCGCCAAGGTCGCCGACGTGGTGCTGCCGGGCACCGCGTCCTGGTGCGAGTCCGAGGGCACCGTCACAAGCAGCGAGCGCCGCGTGCAGCGGGTACGCAAGGCGATCGAGCCACCCGACGGCGCACGCGACGACATCTGGATCATCGCAGAGCTCGCCAGGCGGCTCGGCCGCGACTGGGGTGACCCGACGGCGGAAGACCTGTGGAACGAGCTGCGGGAGCTGTCCCCGATGCACCGCGGCATGTCGTATGCGAAGATGGAGCGGCTCGGCGGCATCCAGTGGCCCTGCCCCGACGAGGAGTCGGAGGGCACCATGTTCCTGCATGCCAGGCTGTGGGAGGAGGACCCCGCCAAGCGCGGCAGGCCCGCGCCGTTCATCCCGACGGTGCAGGAGGACCCGCTCGACACGCTCACCGGCGAGTACCCGATCAGGCTCACCACCGGGCGCCGCCTCGACTCCTACAACACCGGCGTGGCGAGCGGCCAGTTCACCACGCCGCTGCGGAAGAAGGAGACGATCAACCTGTCGCCGGAGGACGCCGCGCTGCTCGGCTTCGCCGACGACGACTGGGCGCGGGTCAGCTCGCGGCGCGGCTCGATCGTGGTGCCTGTGCAGGCGGACGTGACGCTGCGTCCGGGCCTCGCGTTCATGACGCTGCACTTCCCCGACCAGGTGGAGACGAACGTGCTCACCCTGGAGACCTGGGACCCCAAGTCGGGCACCGCGGAGTTCAAGGCGACCGCGATCCGGGTGGAGCACGCGTCGGCGCAGGAGATCGCGGTCGCGTTGCAGCGGCTTAACCCCGCGGAGGTGGTCAGCTAGTGGACCTGCGCCTGACGGCGAAGGCGCCGGCGACGGACGGGGAGCGGGCCGCGGTCGACGCGGTACTCGGCCCGCCGCGGTCCGGCTGGGAGGGCGGCGAGCGCACCGCGCTCGACGCGCACACCGCGTTCGGCGGCCACGCCGCCCGCGCCCGCCGCCACCTGCTCATCAACGTGCTGCACGCGGTGCAGGAGGCGGCGGGCTGGATCAGCCCTGGCGCGCTCGACTACGTGTGCGAGCGGCTCACCGTGCCGCCGGCCGAGGCGTTCGGCGTCGCGTCCTTCTACGCCCTGTTCCGCACCGAGCCGGCGCCCGGCGCGGTGGTGCACGTCTGCGACGACGTGGCCTGCCAGGTGGCGGGCGCGGAGGAACTGTGCGCCGAGATGACCCGCCGGTTCGGCGGCGAGGGCACGGAAGCCGCGTTGAACGGCACCGGCGTCACCTGGCAGCGCTCCCCGTGCCTTGGCCAGTGCGACCGCGGCTCGGCCGCGCTGATCCAGCGGGCGGGCGCGGCCGTCGCGCGGCGCGACATCGCCCCGGTGACGCCCGACATCGTCTGGCAGGCGCTCACCACGGGCGAGTCCCCGGCCGAGGTCCCCCTCGGGGTACTGGTCCCCCAGCTGTCCCGCCCCCCGTCATCCGGAGCGGCATCAGCCGGAACGGAGGAGGCTGCCCCCGTTCGGGATGATGCTTCAGCACCAGCCGGAACGGAGGAGGGTTCCCCCGGCACCGCCCCGTCGTCACCGCCCCCGGCGGGCGGAAGGGTCTCGCTGCTGCGCCGCCTCGGCCACGTCGACCCGTCGTCGCTCGGCTCGTACCGGGCGGCGGGCGGCTACCAGATGCTGCGGCGGGCAATCGCCCTTGGCCCGCAGGGCGTCATCAGGGAGGTGCGCGACGCCAAGCTGATGGGCCGCGGCGGCGCCGCGTTCCCCACGCACATCAAGTGGGACGCGGTCGCGGCCAACCCGGTCCGCCCGCACTACGTGATCTGCAACGCGGATGAGTCGGAGCCGGGCACCTTCAAGGACCGGGTGCTCATGGAGGCCGACCCGTACGCCCTGGTCGAGTCGCTGACCGTGATGGGCTACGCGTGCGGCGCGACCCACGGCTTCATCTACGTCCGCGGCGAGTACCCCACGGCGGAGCGCGCGCTGGCGCATGCCGTCACCCAGGCGCGCGCCCACGGCTTCCTCGGCCCCGATGTGATGGGCGAGGGCTTCGCGTTCGACATCGAGATCAGGCGCGGCGCAGGCGCGTACATCGCCGGCGAGGAGACCGCGCTCATCAACTCCCTGGAGGGCAAGCGCGCCGAGCCGCGTAACAAGCCGCCGTTCCCCGCGCAGTCGGGCCTGTTCGGCAAGCCGACCGCGGTCAACAACGTCGAGACGCTGCTTTCCGTGCTCGAGGTCCTGCGTGTCGGCGGCCCGGCCTTCGCGTCGGTCGGCACGCCTGCCTCGACGGGGACGCGGTTGTTCTGCCTGTCCGGCTGCGTGGCGGTGCCCGGCCTGTACGAGTACGACTTCGGCGTGACGCTGCGCGACGTGATCGACGGCGCGGGCGGCGTCGCGGGCGGGCGGCCGCTGCAGGCGGTGCTCCTAGGAGGCGCGGCCGGCGTGTTCGTGGGGCCGTCCGCGCTCGACATGCCGCTGACCTTCGAGGGGGTGCGCGCGGCCGGCGCGACCCTCGGCTCCGGCGTGGTCCTGGTCCTCGACGACACGGTGCCGGTGCCGCCCCTGCTGCGCCGCATCACCCGGTTCTTCCGCGACGAGTCCTGCGGCCAGTGCGTGCCCTGCCGGGTCGGCACCGTCCGCCAGGAGGAACTGGTGGCGCGGCTCACCGACGGCGCGCCGCTCGGTTCCGTTTCCGCCGAGCTCGCGCTGCTGTCCGACATCGGCTACGTCGCCCGCGACGCGTCGATCTGCGGCCTCGGCCAGACCGCGCTGTCCGCGGTCGAGTCCGCGGTCAAGCTCGGCCTCATCGGCGCGGGATCGTAGGGAGCGGCGGCATGCACCGGTACGTGTTCGACGTGACGACGAGGGGACCAGCCCGATGACCTCAGTGTTCCTTGAGACGCCCAGGCGCCTGGTGGATGTGGAGATCGACGGGGTCTCCGTGCGGGTGCCCGAGGGCGCCACCCTGCTCGAGGCGTGCCGCGGCCAGGGCATCGACACGCCGACGCTCTGCTACCTGGAGAACCTCACCCCGGTGAACGTCTGCCGTGCCTGCGTGGTGGAGGTGGAGGGCTCCCGCACCCTCGTGCCGGCCTGCTCGCGCAAGGCCGAGCCGGGCATGAAGGTGCACACCGATTCCGAGCGGGTGAAGACGTCGCGGAAGATGGTGCTCGAGTTCCTCGCCTCGTCCGCCGACGTGTCGCTCGCCTCGCCCGACGTGCAGCGGTGGATCGCCGAGTACGGCGTCGACCCGT
>Ga0335078_10007877_pt1 | contig 15817 bp, 16 predicted proteins | sample Lox_Sample_32_FD_206711 | JGI IMG/M metagenome (GOLD analysis project Ga0335078, IMG submission 206711) | Soil microbial communities from Loxahatchee National Wildlife Refuge, Florida, United States - Lox_Sample_3.2 | ecosystem: Environmental > Terrestrial > Soil > Wetlands | place: USA... | reverse complement strand
CGGCGGCGGGCAGGACGTCATGCCGGATGGCGCATCAAAGTTTGTGTTCGCACGCTATGAGAAATACGCCTCAAACCGGATGCGTCGGTGTGATTTGCTTTTGTCATAATAATCGGCGTATTTCGCGTGCCGAAAAAGGGCATTGCGATAGGAGGTCTGTCCATGTCGTCGACCACATTCGCGCCGGATCGGGCCGTCCCCGTTACGGCAACCAAGCTCCTTATTAACAACCGATGGGTGGAGGCCGCCTCCGGCCGCACCTTCCCCACCATAAACCCGTCCACGGGCGAAGTAATCTGCCAGGTAGCGGAGGCTGACGCGGCGGATGTCGATCTTGCGGCGAAGGCCGCCCGCCACGCCTTCGAACATGGACCCTGGCGCAAAATAGCGGCCGCCGAACGCGGCCAACTGCTCCACAAACTCGCGGATTTGATCGAAAAACACGCCGACGAGCTGGCCCGGCTGGAAAGCCTCGATAACGGCAAGCCCTATAAAGTCGCTTTGGCCGCCGATCTGCCGCTCACCATCGCCTGCTACCGCTACTATGCCGGATGGGCCGATAAAATCCAGGGGCGCACCATTCCCATCAGCGGAAATTACTTCTGCTATACGCGGCTGGAGCCGGTTGGCGTGGTGGGTCAGGTAATTCCGTGGAATTTTCCGCTCCTGATGCAGGCCTGGAAGCTCGGTCCGGCGCTGGCGTGCGGCAACACGGTGCTGCTGAAACCGGCCGAACAAACGCCGCTGACGGCGCTGCGCGTGGGCGAGTTGATTCTGGAGGCCGGCTTCCCGGCGGGCGTGGTGAACATCCTGCCTGGCTACGGTCCGACCGCGGGCCAGGCGATCGCGCGGCACATGGACGTCGACAAGGTGGCCTTCACCGGTTCGACGGAAGTCGGCCACCTGATCATGGAAGCGGCGGCGCAGACGAACCTGAAGCGAGTCACCCTCGAACTGGGCGGCAAGAGCCCCAATATCGTCTTCGCCGACGCCGACATGGACCAGGCGATCGAGGGATCCCATTTCGCTCTGTTCTTCAACCAGGGACAGTGCTGCTGCGCCGGATCGCGGTTGTATGTCGAACGCAAGGCGTATAACGATTTCGTCGAGCGAAGCGTGGATCGCGCCAGGCGGCGCACCGTCGGCGACCCCTTCGATGCCAACACCGAACAGGGCCCGCAGGTGGACGAAGCGCAGTTCGACAAGGTGATGAGCTATATCGATGCCGGGAACGAGGAGGGCGCCAACCTGAAATGCGGCGGCCACCGCGTCGGCGACCGCGGCTATTTTGTCGAGCCGACGGTCTTCTCGGATGTGCACGATGACATGAAGATAGCCCGCGAGGAGATCTTCGGACCCGTGATGTCGATCATTCCCTTCGACAGCATCGACGAGGTAATCGATCGCGGCAACCGGACGACCTATGGTCTGGCGGCGGCGGTCTGGACCAGGGACATCACCAAAGCGACCGCCATCGCCAACGGGCTGCGCGCCGGAACCGTCTGGATCAATTGCTATGACGTCTTCGACGCCGCGGCTCCTTTCGGCGGGTTTAAGCAATCGGGCATCGGACGCGAGCTGGGCGAGTACGGCCTGCAGCAGTACAGCGAAGTCAAAACCGTCACCATGTCGCTGTCATAAGCGGCTCGGGTTCCCGGCGCGGCCCGGGAGCTTCACGCGCGGGAAACGGCCCATCCTCATCGGCAACCGGATCTGGCGCCGGGGCGGCGTACGGCGTCACGATCTTACGTATGCGAGACGCACGCAATGAACTGGGGGAAGCCCTCGTCGTGGAAAGCGCCCGGCGGAGAAGGCTCGCGAAAGCCAGGGGGAACTCTGCGGACGGTTTATAGAGGATGCCGGGCGAAGCGCCGCCCTCACCAATGACGCCCGTGCGCCGGCGTAGCTGATCCGCTGTCCCTCCCGCCCGGGGCAGCCGGCGCGCCTGACGAGCGTGCAGGACCAGTTGATCAGCCTGGCGGCGCACCACGCGTACCAACTCGGGCGTATCGTCCTTTTGCGGCAGCCGCTCGGATCCTGGCCGCCGCCCTCGGGCGGATTCACCTGGTAGTCGATTCACCTTCCCGTCAGCGTCACGACCTCGGCCAGGCCGAGCACGACGGCGTACGTCGCGAACAGAAAAGCCCCGTACCTGGCGCCCGACGTGGCACGCAGAGTAGGCATGAAGAGGCCCAGATTCGCGAGCACCACGGCTTCGCCGATCATTCCCGGAATCGCGAGCAACAACATGGCCGGAGCCCAGTGAATTCGCGCGATATGCCGCCACCACAGAAGGGCGCCGCAGATCGCCGCCGAAAAGATGGGCGACGCAATAAAGGCGCCCCAACAACGCGAACTGGTGGTCTCGAGGATGCGCGGGCCGTGGTATGCGTAATAGACGGTGCCCAGAATCCATATGGCCAGGCCGGATACCAGCAGCAGAACCACGTCGGTGTTTCGCATGTTCCCCTCCAGATGGTTTGATGTTCCAATCGGTACACACAATGTACCATGTGGTACATATTGATGGCAAGATCGCATCCGAAGAAAAGGACCGATCCGCAGGAGTTGATCGGGCGGAGTCTGACGGCGTTCGTGCAAGCGGGCACGCTCGATTTGAGCCTCGACCAGCTGGCCAAACGCGTCGGCATCAGCAAACGCATGCTGGTCCACTATTTCGGCGGGCGCGAGCGCATCGAGGAAGACGCTCTGACGCTGCTCGAGCAACGGCTGCGGGCGCAGTTTTCCCCGGAGGCATTTCCCGCCGGAATCTCGCTGGAAGCAGTGGTGTCGGCACTCTGGGAGCGGACGACGGCGCCCGAATCGCGAGGCGTGCTGCTTTTGATCATGGACGTCTCCAGGCGCGCCTGGAGCGGGTCGGCGCGAGCCCGGGCATTTTACGGAGAGCAGCAGCGGCTATGGGTGGAGTTGCTGCTGAAGTACAGCCCGGATCGGCAGGCGGTTGAAGAGATCCTGCAGCTTTTCCAGGGCGCGGTGCTCGCCTACCTGATCACCGGCGATCGCGAAGCCGGCCGAAGCGCTCTCCTGCGGATTGTTGCAGCGCCGGCAAAAACGAATTGACGCGGCGGCCGGACGCTTCACACCGGCATCGCCGCGGGCGACGGCGCGGATTGGCGCTGCCGCCGGGCTTCCACGCAAAAGTCGTCAAACCGGTTGCCGATGAGCATCTTCAAAAGGATTGGCCCGATCACGAGAATGCCGCCGAACGTGGCTACCCATTGCGCGAGCTGTAAGCCAATAATGGCGAGCAGTGCGTTGAGCGGCATCGCGAGAAGGGATGCCAGCAGCCCCGCCAGAATCTGCCGCCACCAGAGAAACAGCCACACTCGCGCCCTCTGCCGCACTCGAAGCTTGCGGCCGGCCTGGCCGGTGGCGATATCGACGACCATCAGCGAGAAGCCTCGATAAGGCCGGGAACAGATCCGCGGAACAAAAAGAAACAGGAGGACCGCCCCGAGCGCCGTCTGCATCAGGAGGAAATACAGCGTGGCAATTTCGAAGCCTATCATTGCCAGGGCGAATGTCACCAACAGGCCGACAATCTGCGCCGGCCAATAAACGCGCCAATAAGCTCGCAGGCTCTCCCAATAGGAAAGCTCGATCGGGAGGTCGTCATCAACGGAAGCCGCCGCGTTATATCCGCACGGGCAGCTGGTGGCGCCGAAGAGCAGCGGCGCACAGCGGACAATTCACGCCCTCCACTCCTAGCAGGGCGCGGCATCGGTTACAATGCCCCGGCGCCGATGCTCTTCTCCATGCGAATCACCACCAGCGGCTCGGCCCGCGGCAATTCGACCCGCAGCGGCTCCCGGGCGGTGTAGCCCTTGGCGCGATAAAAGGGCACACCGGTCAGCGTGGCTCCCATTTCCAGGCGCGTGAAACCGGCCTCCGCGGCGGCCTTCTCGCAGGCTTCGAGAATCATCCCGCCAATGCCGCGGCGGGCGAAATCGGGATGGACAAAAAAGGCGCGGATGCGGGCGGCCTCGCGAGCGGGATCGAGCAGCGAATCTTCGCGTTCCGGGAATTGGTCCCCGCCATAGAGGGTCTTGCGCCGGCTCCAGCCGCCGCAGCCCACGATGTGGCCGGCCGATTCGACCACGTAGTAAGTTTCATCGGCGATCAGCCGCGTATCCACGCCGTAAACCGAGCGCAGCGACGCCTCGATCTGGGCCGCCGAGTAATCGGCGTGCTGCAATCCGCGAACCGAAGCCTCGATCAGCGCGCGCACAGGTGAAACGTCCGCCATGCTGGCGGGACGCAGCACGAATCCCCGCAAGCAGTAAAGGTCGGGAGTGGAGACGGCGATACCCCGCAGCTTGAGATAGGTGAAGAGCTGATGCTTGTGATTGATGAGATGTTCGAGATTCCCCAGCAGAAGCGTCAGAACGGACTCTCCGCGCGGCACGAATGCCGTGGGCAGCAGGCGCGAGAGATCGGCGTCGCTGAGCATGGCGAATCCTTCATCGATGTGCGCGCGGTACACCGCCATGCCGGACAGGGCTTCGGCGGGATCGATGGCCCGATTCACAGGGCGATCGCGGAGCCGGCGAAAATGCGGCAGGCGGTCCGGATGCGCGGCGGCGAAAACGGCGCAGAAGCCGGCCAGGCATTCGAGAAGATGTCCGAGAAGCTGGGCGGCGGAGCCTGCGCCCGGAACCGGAGCGTCGTCCAGCGGACCGGCCGGAAGCAGACCGATGAGGTGTTCGGTGCGCGAAATCTGCTCGTCGAGCTTGCAGCGGACGGCGGCGCAGAGCGGTGCCACTCTTCGAGTGTCGCACCGGCGGCGCGATGCCGTTATCGCGGCAGCGATTTGAGGTAGGCCAACACGGCTTCGGCGTCGGCCGGCGTCATGTGAAACTGCGGCATGGGAGGCACGGGAGGCGCACCGGTTTTCCAGATTCCGGTAGTCAGCAATTTGATGACTTCGGCGTCGGTGCCTGGCGGCTGGCCGGCTATCCGCGGAGTAACTGCCGCCCAATTATTCGGGTAAGTCGCCCGGATCTGCAGCGGACCGCCCATCAGCCACCGTCCGCGGTCGGGATTGCCCTGTTCGTCGCGCGGAGTGTGACAGCGTTCACAGTGCACCATATCTTCAACAATGTACTTACCCCTGGCAACCTGCGATGAACCGGCCTGCGAGTCGGCGGCGATACATCCGGCGATTAGCGTGAGGAAAGCCACCAAGATAACTCGACCGGTATGCGCCATGTCTAAGTTTACTCCCGGGGTTTTCGCCGAGGCGTCGCGATTCGTGGGGCGCGGCACAGAACGGCATCAGCCGCGGCGCCGTCTTACAAACAGAGATGTCATCTCCCGCGGGTTTGTAACCGCCTCTCTGTGCGATACCCCCGGCCCGCTTGGCGATGCCTGTGTAGGAAATCAACTGCCGGAACGCGGCATACTGAGCCTTGGAGAACGGAATGATCCTGGCCGACCTGCTGTTGGCGCGATTGCTGGAGTCCGCGGAAGCCGCCAATGCCCGCAACTTCACCGGAGCCGATACGCCCCTGTTGGAAGTGGCGGGCGGCTGCGCCGTGTTCGCCGGCGTGGGATCTCCGCTTTCGCATGGCGTAGGCATGGGGCTGCGCGGGCCGGTGCATGAAGCCGAGATCGAGGCAATCGAAGAGTTCTTTCACAGCCGCGCGGCCGCGGTGTCGCTGGATCTCTGCCCGCTGGCCGACCCGGGCCTGTTTCAGTCGCTCGGCCGCCGCGCATACCATATCACCGAATTCAACAACGTTCTGGTGAAGCGTCTCGCCGGGACCGAAATCGTGCTGACCCAGCATGTCCGCCGGGCCGCGTCCGATGAGCGCGAATTATGGTCGCACACGCTGGGCGAAGGATTCTTCGAACAGCCCCACCTCACCAATGAAGAAATGGATATCGGGCGCGCGGTTTTCTCGTCGCCGTCGTCGCTCTGCTACCTGATCGTGGCCGAATCGGGCGAACCGGCCGGCGGAGGCGCCATTGCATTTCACGAAACTCTCGCGACCCTGTTCGCCGATGCCACGCTGCCGCGCTTCCGCCGCCGCGGATTTCATCGGGAACTGATCGATGCGCGCTTGAACGAAGCCATCGCCCGCGGATGCACTCTCGCCACCGCGACCACTTTGCCGGGCAGCACGTCGCAGCGCAACTACGAGCGCGCCGGATTTCAAGTGGTCTATACCAAAGTCACCCTGGCCGATCGCGAGTTGTAGGCCGCGTTTCGCGCCCGCGTGCGACTTCCTTGAGAATTCCGCGTCCGCCTCCTCACCTAACACTATTCGAGATCACATATCGTGTTCGACCTCTGGGCTGTCCTCTGTGTGGCGCCACTGGCCGTTTGGATCCTGCTCAGCGGGCTGGACGATCTGTTCATCGCCTGGATTCGCCTCACGCGCGCGAACCGGCCGTTTCCGTGGCCGGCGGACGCCGCGCTCGACTCCGCTGAAGAGCGGCCCATCGCCATTTTCGTTCCGCTCTGGAACGAGGATGGCGTGATCGCGGACATGCTCGACCGCAATCTCGCCGCCATCCGCTACTCCAATTACCGCGTCTTCATCGGCGTCTATCCCAACGACGAGCCCACCGCGCGCGCGGTCGAGGAGGCGGCCAAACGCCATCCGCGCGTCCAAATCGCCCGCTGCCCGCACGACGGGCCGACATCCAAGGGCGATTGCCTCAACTGGATCTATCGCGAAATGCTGGAATATGAGCGGGCGAACGGCATGCGTTTCGAAGTTCTGATGACGCACGATGCCGAGGACGTGATCCATGCCGCGTCTCTGCGGCTGGTCAACTGGTATTCGCGCGATTACGAGATGGTGCAGATTCCGGTGCTCGCGCTGCCCACGGGATTGCGGGAGTTTACCCACGGGTTGTACTGCGACGAGTTCGCGGAATTTCAGTCGAAGGACATACCGGTCCGGCAGGCGATGGGCGGATTCCTGCCATCGAACGGGGTGGGGACCGGCTTCGCGCGCGATGCCATCGAACGCCTCGCCATCGCGCGCGGCGGTCGGGTCTTCAATCCGGAATGCCTCACCGAAGACTACGAGATGGGCTATGAGCTGCACGCGATGGGCTGCCGCCAGATTTTCGTGCCGTTGCGGCGAGGCGTTTCGGGACCGGTTGCGACACGCGAGTATTTTCCGCGGCGATGCCGGCCGGCAGTGCGGCAGCGCAGCCGCTGGGTCGCCGGCATCGCCTTGCAGGGCTGGCAGCGGCACGGATGGCGAACCTCCTGGCGCCAGCGGTATTGGTTCTTTCGCGACCGCAAAGGGCTGATCGGAAATCTGCTGGCGCCGTTTGCCGCCGCCGCGTTCCTGATGCAGCTGGCGCGTGTGCATGCGGCGGGGGCCGGTCCGGATTGGCTGCCATCGGTCTGTGCCGCCACCCTGCCGATCGCGGCGGCGCAAATGGGAATGCGCGCCTATTTCAGCGGGCGTGTTTATGGATGGAGATTCGCCGCCCTGTCGCCGCTGCGCACGGTGTGGGGCAATCTGGTGAACTACGCGGCGACCCTGGCCGCGCTGCGCCAGTTCGTGGCCGCACGCCGGCACGGACGCATGCTGGCCTGGCGCAAGACGCAGCATATCTATCCCGCGCACGACCTGCCGTAGGTCCCCGCGGCCGGTTCGTGTCCTGGGTTCCGCACCGTGGCATTCCATGGTCTCAGGTCAAACAACTTGTGGGCGCCAATGGGTTCTTGTGATGATTTATGGGGAGAACGCATGGGAATCCCCTGGCGAGAACAACAAACCCCAGAGACGCACAACCGGCTCATTCGATGGCTGCTTGATTCTGACCCCTCGATCCGCTGGCAGGTGATGCGGGACCTGATTCGCTCCCCGGCCGAACAAGTCGCGGCCGAGCGCGCGCGGGTCGCTGCAGAGGGCGTTGGAGCAAGGCTGCTGAGTCTTCAGGCCGCCGACGGGCGGTGGGGCGGCGCGGCATGGAACCGCGGCTGGAACTCCACCATGCATGTGCTGATGCTGCTGCGCGACATGGGCCTCGATCCAGCCAGCGACCAGGCGCGCCGCGCGACGGACCTTGTGCGCGACCGGGTAACCTGGAAGGGCTGTGGGCCGCGGGAATGTGACGACAATGCCTTCTTTGAAGGCGAGACCGAGCCATGCATTAACGCACAGGTGGCGGCCGCCGGCGCCTACTTCGGCCAGGACATCCGGGGCCTTGTCGACCGGCTGCTCACCGAACAACTGGACGACGGCGGCTGGAACTGCGAGGCCGCCGGCGGGTCGACGCGGTCGTCATTCAACACCACGATCTGCGTGCTCGAGGCCCTGCTCGCTTACGAACGCGTCGTGGGCGGCCGCAAGGAGATCGTGGACGCCCGTCTCCGCGGCCAGGAGTACCTTCTTGAGCGGCGCCTCTTCCGCCGGCGGTCGACCGGCGAGGTAATCGAGCGGGACCGCAAGGGCGGCTGGGCGTGGACGCGTTTCGCCTTCCCGACATGGTGGCACTACGACGTGCTGAGGGCGCTCGAGTACCTGCGCAGCGCCCGCGCCGCGCCGGACGTACGGATGACGGAAGCTGTCGAGCTGGTCTCATTGAAGCGCGGCCCCGATGGGCTGTGGCCGCTCGAGACCAGATATCCAGGCGTGATGCCCATCGAAATAGACGAAGGTGAGGGCCGTGCAAGCCGTTGGATCACGCTCCGCGCCCTGCGCGTATTGAACTGGTTTCAACCAGACGGCGAACCGCTTCACCGAGCCCAGTGACAGGGTACGCTGTTAGGTTTTTGCCAGGCAAATCGGAACCGATCGGGCGGCTCCGGTCGGTACCCGTCGCGTCACCGGAAAGAATGGAGGTCCAACCGGCCAGGCCATCTTCCATGAGAAAAGAGCCCTTGCCACCGGAAGCGCGGCCGGGTGTACAATAGCTGCGAATTCAGTGGCAAAAAGCGATTCCGCACAGTAGTCTGCGTTGTTGGGCGATTTCCAAGCTCGAGGAGACACACGTGACCCTACGTTTGACTTATACGCTTGCGGCCTGCAGCCTGGTGACCCTCCCGGCGCTTTCCCAGGCACCCGGCCTGGCAGATGTCAATGCCCAGTTACGGGCGCAGGAGACCAAGGATTCGCAGCTGATGTGGTGGCTGCACGAGGTGACCGACGTCTACGGTCCGCGCGTCACCGGTTCGCCCGGGCTGCGCGCGGCGCAGGATTTCGCCGTGGGTCAGATGGTGAAATGGGGCTTTTCGAAAGTCCACCTCGAAGCCTGGAACTTTAACCACCCGGGCTGGCAAAACCTGGATCTGGAAGCCAACGCCGTCTCGCCGTTCCAGCAACCGTTGAACGTGCGGGCAGTTGCCTGGACGCCCGGCACCAACGGCCCGGTGCAGGGTCCGGTGCTGGTGGTCGAACCTCCCGAGCCCCCGGCGCCAGCGGGACGCGGCGGGCGCGGAGCGGGTGGCGGCGGTGGTCGCGGCGCCGGCGGCATGACGCCGGAACAATTGGCGGCCATCGAGAACCCCGGTTCTGCGCCGCCGCCCATGCCGAAAGTGGCGCCGAAAGAGAATAAGCCGGTATCACAGGCCGACCTCGATGCCTACCTGGCGTCGATCAAAGACAAGGTTCGGGGCGCCGTCATCTTCTATGGCGCGCACAGGCAGGTGGCGGAGAACTTCGTGCCGGCGCCGCTACGCCGCAGCGAAGAGTCCTGGTCGGAGCCCGGCGGCCGCGGCGGCCGCGGCGGCGCTCGCGGCGCTCGCGGCGGTACACCCCCCGAGGGCCTCACCGCCGTTGAGATCGCCCAGCAGGTGAACAAGTTCCTGGTCGAGAACGGCGCCCTGGCCAAGGTGACCGATGCCGGCGAGGCCTACGGCACCATCAGGCAGCAAAGCAACGCGGGATACAACGAGAACCCCGACAGCCCCAATCCGCCCACCCTGCTCATGGGCAACGAAGACTACGGACGCATCTACCGCACCACGACCATCGACCACATTCCGGTCATCTTGCGCATCAACGTGCACAACGAGTTTTATCCCACCGGGCGCACCGTCTACAACGTGGTGGGTGAACTGCCCGGCAGCGACAAAGCCGACGAAGTGGTGATGAACGGCGGCCACTTCGACTCCTGGAACGCGGCCACGGGCGCGACCGATAACGCAGCCGGCGGCTCCGTGGCGGTCGAGGCAGTGCGGCTGATTCAGGTGCTCAACCTGCCTCACCGCCGCACCATCCGCGTGGCGCTGTGGAGCGGCGAGGAGGAAGGCCTGTACGGTTCGATCGCTTATGTGGCGCAGCACTTCGGCAGCGCCGAGAATCCCAAGCCGGAATGGTTCAAGCTGGATGCCTACCTGAACCTCGATGCCGGCACCAGCAAGCCGCGCGGCGCCAGCGTGTTCGGGCCGCCCGAGGCCGCCGCGATGGTGCAGAACGCGATGGACAACTTCAAAGACTGGGGTTTTTACCACGTCAACGCGACTGTGGGGCGCAACACCGGCGGCACCGACAGCACCTCCTTCAACAACGCCGGGCTGCCGGGCGTAGGCTACAGCCAGGATCCGTTCGACTACAACACCTTCACCCACCACACCAGCTACGATACATACGAGCGGATCTACGAGCCGGACATGCGCGAGGCGGCCGTGGAAGAGGCGCTGACCCTTTACGCGCTTGCCAATGCCGACCAAATGGTGCCCCGCTGTTCGGCTGCCACCATGCCCCCGCCTCCTGCGGGCCGGGGCGGCGCCGGGCGGGGCGGCGCGGGCGCCAACCTTCCGGTGACGCCGGTGGCCGAGTTCATGCTTCCGCCCGGGGTGACTGCGCCCGAGCGTCCCAATCCGTGTACCGCGGCACCGCCGGCCAAGGCCGCGCCGGTTTCCTGGCCGGCGGCGAACACGCCCGGCCAGCAGCACTAAACAACGTTCACCGATTGAGGATCCCCTCAATCGGTGATCGACAGATCCGCTGGCGGGTCGGAGGCCGCAGCGTCTTCGTTTGCTTCGGCTTCGCGATCCGACTCACTGGTGATCCCGGCGGCCTTGCGCGCTTTGATTTCCTTGCGTTTGGCCGCCTTATCCCTTTGGCGTTCCAACCGCCGCATTTCCTTCTGGCGCTTCTTAAAGGTCTCCATGATGGTCTCCTCTTCGCAAGCCGGACTCTGAACGCCGCGGCCGTCGTGGGTGAGCGGCCGCGGCCTTGAAGGGTTGTTACCAGCGCGGTTCGCGCCGTTGACGGCCGAAACCGCCGCCATTTCCGCGACCGCCGCCACCCTGGGCCTTGGGACGGGCTTCGTTGACGTTCAGTGCGCGGCCTTCGAAATCCGCTCCGTTCAGGCCGGCGATAGCCCGGTCACCTTCCTCGGTGCTGCTCATTTCGACAAATGCAAAGCCGCGGGAGCGGCCGGTTTCACGATCCGTAACCAGATTGACACGATCGACGGTTCCATACTGCTCGAACATGGCACGAACAGACGAATCGGTAGCGGCAAAATCCAGATTGCCTACAAAAATATTCTTCACTTATACTCTTTCTGTCTTTTAATTGTGCGGGCAAGACGAGGCAGCAGATCAGGATAGCCAAGCTCTGACAGGACTTTCAAAAGGCACTTTAAGTGTACCACGGGCTTAGCGCCGGCTGTTGGAGCGGCATCGCTGCGCGCGGCCCTGGGGGCGGCCTCATCCCAGCGCGCGGTAGTTCACCAGTTCGATTCCGTTCCGCTCCAGCGCCAGCCGGGTCTCCGGCGCCAGCAAGGCTTCGAGTTCCAACTCCCGGCTCTCCTTCAATCGCGTCCGCGCCAGCCGCAACGCTTCGCGGCAGCGGCCAGGATGCACCATCAACTCCGTCGTGCCCCCGGGCAGGATGCCCAGCAATTCCACCAGTTCCCGGGTGCGGAAACGGCCGGTGATCTGAAACCCCGCGAAATGGTCGGTGGTGCGGCAGCCGTGCGCCTCCAAAACGCGATGAAATCGCCGGCGCAGAAAGCCAAGTCCGCCGCTGGTCATGCGCTTGAGACGCGGCACCGTACCCTTCAATGTGTTCAACGGCAGGTCGAACGGGCGCCGCACCCAGCGGATGCCGAACTCCGCGGCCACGCGAGCCACGGCATCGAGCACCGGCGGCGCCAGGTGCGTGTGTTTATGCGTATCCAGGTGAGTGGCGGCAATTCCCGCGCCGAGAATGCGCCGTACCTGTGCCGCCAGCTCTTCGTATACACGAATCTCGCGGCCGGCGATGGCGGCCACCAGGTGCGCCACGGTGAGCGGGTATGGTTTCCCGGTGAGCAGCGAATCTCCGCCCACCAGCACCAGGTGGCAGCCGACATCGAGCGTGGGTGTTGCCCGGGCCAGGGCCACGGCATCGTCGAACGCGGCGCCGTTGGCCATGAGCGTGGTCGCGGTCAGAATCCCGCCGCGGTGCGCCTCCACGATGCCTTCGTTCACGTCCGGCGTAAAGCCGAAGTCGTCGGCATTGACCACCAGTTGTTTGGGCGCGCTCAAAATATCTTCAACTGAATGCTGAGGAATTTTTTGGGATTGGCGTGGATATCTTTGGCCAATGTCTGGAATTCGTTGGTCGCTCCGGCCAGCGCATTATAAAGCTGCGGGTTGACCACGAACTGGCCGATGGTTCCCTGTCCCGAGTTGATTTTATTGAGGGTGGTGTCCAGCCTGGCCATCAGCTCATTCAGGTGGTTCGTCAGATCATTGCTCTTGAGCAGGCTGCCGGCCGAGCCTTTCCCCGCGTTCAAGTCGGCCACCAGCGATTTGATTTCGCGAATCGTCTGATTGGCCTCGTCGAACAGCGCCGGATCTTTCAGGAGCTTGCCGGCGGTTCCCTGTCCCGCCTGGAGTTCGGCGAGCAGGTTGTCCAGGCGTCCGAGCGAAGTCACCACCTGGTTGTACAGAGCGGGATCGTAAAGGAGCTTGCTCAGGCTTCCGTTGCCCTGGCGGATATCGGAGAGCAGTTGCTGGCCTTCCGCGGTGATCGAGTTCAAGCGGTTATAGAAAGTGTCATCCTTCAGCAGCAGGCCGATATTCCCCTTGCCGGATTCGACGTAACTCAGCAGATTATCCACCCGGTTCACGCTGGTCTGGAAGGAGGCCATCAAATGCGAGAACGATGCCAGCATTTCCGGAATGTCCTGCGAAGTTGACGATTGCAGCACCGAACCGTCGTGCACGACATCCTGGCTTTTGCCGCGGATGATGTTGAGGTATTTGTCGCCGAGCAGGTTCGCGGCGCCGATTCCCACCACCGAGTCGGCCGGAATATCTTTCGCAAACCGGCGGTGAATCTTCATGACGAATTCCACGGTCTGAGCGCGGTCCTGCGATCCGCTGAGCTGCACCTGATCCAGGTAGCCGACGTCCTTGATTCCGTTGAGCCGCACTTCGGTGCCCTGCACGATGCCCGAAGCATCTTCCATGTACGTTCGCAGGACGATGAATTCCTGAAAGATGCCGCGCGTGCTGGTGAGCAGAAAGATCAGCACCGCGAGAATGATTAATGCCGACGCGCACACCACTCCAACCTTCAGCTGCGACCATCTCACTTTACGGCGGTCTGGCATGGCTATTTCCGATGCTTTACAAATTTCAAAACGTACGAATCCGTCGAGGATTCGAGCTGCTCCTGGTTGCCTTCAAACGTTACCCGGCCCTCGCGAAGCACCATGAAAATGGTTCGCGCTCCGCGTCTGACCCCGTTACGCGCCGGTTCCAAACGTCCTTGTTCCGAATTGTAGCGGAAATTCGCTACCAGGTTGCCGTCCTGGTATCGATGCGTCACCACCAGCGTCGTGGTGCGCGCCAGGTCGCGCCGTTTGATCAGCAGGGCCATGATGGTGTGCGCGGTGATGGGATCGAGGCCGGCCGTCGGAGAATCGTAGAGCACCAGCTGCGGCTCGGTCACCACGGCCCGGGCGATGGCCGCGCGGCGCCGCATGCCTCCGGAGAGCTCGCTCGGGAATTTCTCCAGCGTATGGCCCAACTCGACGAATTCCAGCGCCTGCACCACGCGCGGGCGGATCTCGCCGGGCGGGCAATGAATGGCCCGCTGGTTCTCCAGGGGGTAGGCTACGTTTTCTTCGATGTTGAGAGAATCGAAAAGCGCGCTTTCCTGAAATAACATGCCGATCCGGCTGCGAATGTCGAACAACTCGCGTTCCTCGAGTTGATCGATGCGCTGGTCAAAGACAAACACGTGCCCGGAATCGGGCCGGACCAGGCCCAGCGCCGTCTTCAGCAGCACCGTCTTGCCGCTTCCCGCCGCGCCCAGAATCACGCGCGTCTCGCCTTCGTAGGCCGCAAACGACATGTCGATCAGGGCGGGAACGCCGTCAAACGCGACGCTGACGTTCTCGAAGCGGAGAATCGGTGTGCCGCCGGATTCCATCTATCCGCCCTGCCCGACGAATACTTTCGTGATCATCACATCCAGCACCAGGATGAAGACCGCCGAAGCCACCATGGCGAGAGTCGTGGCGCGGCCCACGCCCTGTGTGCCGCCGGTGGTACGAAGGCCGTAGAAGCAGCCGATGAGGGATAGCGTCACTCCAAAAACCAGCGGTTTCAGCAGGCCCTGCAGCACGTCATCCTTCCAATCGAGGGCGCGCCAGGCGGTGTCCCAGTACTGCAACGACGTCAGGCCGAGGAACAGAATGGCGACCAGCCATCCGCCGAACAAGCCCACGAAATCGGCAATCACGGTGAGGACCGGGAGCATGGTGCCGGTGGCGACGACGCGAGGAGTGACCAGTTTCTGGATGGGGTCGGTGCCCAGCGCGCGCATGGCGTCGATCTGCTCGGTGACTTTCATGGAACCGAGCTCGCTGGCCATGCCGGTGGCGTTCCGGCCGGCCATCATGAGGGCGCTGAGCACCGGTCCGAGCTCGCGCGCCAACGTGATCGCCACCAATGTTCCCGTTTTGCTCACCTGGCCGTAGCTTCGCAGCGCGTGGGCCATTTGCAGCGCCATCACCACTCCGGCGAAGAAACCGACGAGCACGATGACGAGCAGGCTGCCCACTCCGATGGTATCCATCTGGATGATGATGTCAGCGGTGTAATGAGGACTGCGAAAGATGTTTCGCAGCGCCCGCCCGGTCAGAGTAAAGAACTCCTGTGCCGCGATGGCGGGCCCTTTCAGCAGATCGAGCAAGTAAGGCTGTTCCCCAGATCCGATGCTACCATACCAATAAATCCAGCTATTTGTGCAGAGTCGCGCATGAAAGGACTTACCGACATTCCCGGCATCCATGTCGGCCATGTCTCCGATTTCGACGCGATCACCGGATGCACGGCCATTCTGTGCGAGCAGGGAGCCGTGGCCGGCGTCGACATTCGCGGCTCCGCTTCCGGCGCTACCGAGATCGAGACCCTCGACCCGGGCCATGTGACGCCGCAGATTCACGGAATTGTGCTGGCGGGCGGCAGCGCCTTCGGTCTGGAAGCGGCGTCCGGCGTACGGCGCTGCCTGGAGCATCGCGGGGTGGGGTTCGATACCGGCGCCGCCAGGGTGCCGATCGTTCCCGCGGCGATTCTCTATGATCTCGGAATCGGGAAGGCCGGCGTGCGTCCGGATCTGGCGATGGGCGAAGCGGCCGTCAACGCGGCCAGCGATGCGCCGGTGTCCGAAGGTTGTGTCGGCGCCGGGACGGGGGCCACGGTCGGGAAAATTCTGGGTATGAAGCAGGCGATGAAATCGGGAGTCGGCTGCTATACCGTCGAGCTGCCGTCGGGTGTGCTGGTGGCCGTGCTGGCCGCTGTCAACGCCTTTGGCGATGTGCGCGATCCCGCCACCGGGAAGATCGTCGCCGGCGCGCGCACCACCCCCGATAGCTG
>Ga0335078_10007876_pt1 | contig 15817 bp, 9 predicted proteins | sample Lox_Sample_32_FD_206711 | JGI IMG/M metagenome (GOLD analysis project Ga0335078, IMG submission 206711) | Soil microbial communities from Loxahatchee National Wildlife Refuge, Florida, United States - Lox_Sample_3.2 | ecosystem: Environmental > Terrestrial > Soil > Wetlands | place: USA: Florida... | reverse complement strand
GGCGACATGCATCAACCCGAGCGCGAGCAGCGCGCCGTCATGCCCCTTGTCGGCAGCCGCGCGGTAATGCGCCGCCGCCGCGGCGAGATCGATCTCGCCGCCGAAGCCGTTGGCGCACAGCACGCCCAGCCCGAACTCGCCCTCGGCGCTGCCGGCTTGCGCGGCGCGCTCGTACCAGCTTCGGGCCTCGGCGTAATCGATCGCGCAGCCGATGCCGCGCGCGTAGAAATTTCCGATCGCCGCGGCGGCCTCGGCGACCCCGGCCTCGGCCGCGGCGCGAGCCCAGCGCATCGCCGCCGCATCGTCGCGCGCTACCGCGAGCCCGTTGGGAAACAGCAGCGCAAGGTTGCGGTCCGCCGCTTCCTTGTCGTTGCCGGACGCCACGCGGTACCACTCGCCGGTACCGGCGATGCCGGCGTCCTCGCGGCCGTACTGGTAGAGCAGGCAGAGCTGATATTGCGCCTGGGCGTGCCCCTGGTCCGCCGCCCGCCGGTACCAGGCCAGCGCATCGGCGATGTTCGGCATCACCCCGTGGCCGCGCGCATAGAGCTGTCCCAGCCGGAACTGCGCTTCGCTGTCGCCGGCCGCAGCGGCGGTCGACCAGGAAGCAAGCGCCACGGCATAGTTCTGCCGCTCATAGGCCGCGATCGCCTCCGGTATCGCATCGCCCGGCGCCTGGCGGGCCGGCCGGGCAACAGGGCTCGGCCGCACGGGTTCGGGCGGTGAGTCATCGGCCGGCGCCGCGTCGGCCGTCTCGGCGACCGCCTCGGCGGGCCCGGGCTCGGAAGCCGCCTCGTCCGCGGGCGCGGCGGGTGCCGTCGCGACGACCTCACCTTGTGTGTCCGGCGCGAAATTCCAGACCGGCGGTCCGGAGCCGATCGCATCGCCCGACGCGGCGTCGGAGTGCTCGCGCTCTGCGACGACAGCCGTTTCCGCGAGGCGGAACGCCGGCTCGACGGGGGGCGCGGACGGGGTGGGCGCGGCTCTTGCGAGCCCGACGGGGACGCGCCGCGGCGAGCGCGGCAACGCGCCGCGAACCTGCGACGGCGCGGGCGCCGTACGAGCGGGTTCCGGCGCAGGCTCGGCCGCCGGGGTCGCATCGGTCGGCGGCGGCGGTTCGAACTCGACGAAGCGGGGCGGAAAGCCGGCGTCTCGCGGATCGGCAATCGGCGCCGGGCCGGGGGCGTCGCGTGGCACGATGCGTGTCTCGGCGTCCGCCTCCATGCTGGCGTGCCCGTTGACGCTCGCCGCCGCTTTCGCGCGCTCCGCGGTGAGCGCGAGAAAGCGGCGCGCCAGTTCCTCGGTCTGGGCGTCGCCGGCTGCCGCGGCCGCCAGCTCCTGGGGGGCAAGCGCGTCGGGCGCGGCCATCAAGGCTCCCGCATCGAGCCGCCGCCGACGCGGACGACGCCGCTGACCAGGTAGGCGAACAGCGAGCGGGTGCCGACGTGAATGTCGCCGGTGAGCGTCATGCCGGGAACGAGCCGGAAGCTCGGGCCGACATCGCGCAGCCGGACCGGGTCGAGCGCGATGCGGACTTTGTAATAGGGGTCGGCGGGCTGGCCGTTATCGTCGGTCGTGAACGCGCCCTCGCTGATCGAGCGTACCCTGCCCTGCGCGGTGCCGTGCTCGACGAAATCGAACGGATCGAGCTTGATCGTCGTTTCGTCGCCGACGCGGATGAAGCCGATGTCGCGCGTCGCGATATGGAGTTCGGCCTCGAGCGGCGATTTCATCGGCGCGAGATAGACCAGCGGATCGCCGGCGTTGAGCACGGATTGGGGCGAGAGCTTCGCCAGCTTCAGCACCATGCCGTCTTCCGGCGCCTCGAGGCGAACCAGCTCTTCGTGCTTGTTGGCCTTGTTGAGCTGCTCGGCCGCCGCGTCGCGGCTGCCCTGCGCGGTTACCAGCTCCTGGCTGACCTGGCCGTACCATTGCTGGACATAAGCATCGCGCGTCGCGCTCGTCGAATCGAGCTGGTGCTGCGCCTCGGTCGCCGCGTTGCGGTCGAATTCGAGCGCGCGCTCGACTTCGAGCTTCTGGTCGGTCGCGGTCAGCAGATTGAGCCGGCTGCCGACCTGGGCCGCCGCCAGCGTCGCGCGCATTTGCTCGATCTCCTTGGAGATCTTGGCGCGATCGCCATAGCGGGCCTCGTCGTTCTGGTACTTTGCGATCGTCGATTTGAGCTGGGCGATCTGTTCGTCGTAGCTGCGGATCTGCGCGTCGTATTGGGCCTTGCGCTGCACGAAATACTGCCGCTGCATCGCAATATAGGAATTGGCGATCGGGTCGCGGGTCGGCGCCATTTCGAACGGCTTTTGCGCCAGCTCGGCCTGGCACCGCGCGATCTCGGCGTTGAGGTTGGCGACCTGCGCCTTGAGCGCGCCGACATCGGCGGTGGTGAAGGTCGGGTCGAGGGTCGCCAGCAGATCGCCCTTGTGGACGATCTGACCCTCGTGCACGTCGAGCGATTTGATGATCGACTGATCGAGCGCGCCCAGAACCACGGTCGGTTCGATCGTGACGATCATGCCGCCGGGCGTCGTCCCACCGGTCGTCGCCGACACCGTGGTCGTCGAGCTGACGACGCGATCGACGCGCATGGTCAGCGCGATCAGCGTCAGGCTGACGAACAACCCGGCCAGCGTGAGCAGGGTCATGCGGGCCTGGGCGGGCTCCGGGCCGGAAAGGATTTCCGCCGTCTCCGACTGGAAAATCTGGACCTCGCGGTCCGCTCCGGCGCTAGGCCGTATTCGCGGGACGAAACGAGATAACTTCATGCGATGGCCTGGGCAGGAGGTGCTGGTTCTGCTGGTGCCAGAGATTGCTGTAGATGTCGCAGCGCTCGATGAGTTCGCTGTGCGTGCCGATGTCGTAGACCCGGCCGCGTTCGAGCACGAGGATCGCATCGGCGGCGGTCAGCGACGAAAGCCGGTGCGAGATGATGATCAGGGTGCGGCCCTGGGCGATGCGCATCAGGTTGGCGTTGACGATCGCCTCGCTCTCGGCGTCGAGCGCGCTGGTCGCCTCGTCGAGGATCAGGATGCGCGGGTTGGTGATCAGCGCGCGGGCGATCGCCAGCCGCTGGCGCTGGCCGCCCGACAGGTTGGGCGAGCCCTCGTAGATGAAGGTCTCGTAGCCGCGCTGCAGCCGCTCGATGAACTCCTCGGCGCCGGCGAGGCGCGCCGCCATCACCACCTCGTCGAACGTGGCGTCCGGCTTGCCGGCGGCGATCGTCTCGCGGATCGTGCCGCTGAACAGGAAGTTTTCCTGCATCACGACGCCAAAGCTGCCGCGCAGATGGTCGATGTCGTACTGCCGCAGATCCACCCCGTCGATTTTGATGAGGCCTTCGTAATTGCCGTGAAACAGCTGCAAGAGGCGGGTGACCGTGGTCTTGCCCGAGCCGCTGCGCCCCATGATGCCGAAGATCGAGCCCTCGGGGATCGTGAAAGAAACGTCGTCGAGCGCCGGTGTGCCGGTGCCGAGATAGCGAAAGCGCACGCCGGCGAATTCGACCCGGCCGACGATCGGGGTGCGGATCCCGCTCTTCGCGTGGCCTTCCTCGGGCGGCCGGTTGACGAGCCGGGAGATCATCGCCACCGCGAGCCGCACCTCGTCGAACTGGGTGATCATCTGCGCCAGCTGGATGAGCGGCTGCGCGACGCGCTGCGTCAGCATCATGAATGCGATCAACGCGCCGACATACACCTCCTGTTTGGTGGTGGTCGCCATATAGACGGCGAGCGCGAAGACGCCGGTCGTCATCAGCCGCTCGAGCGGCACCACCACCGTCTGCACGATATTGGCCGTGCGTCCTTCGTCGAAGCGCAGCCGCGCCGCCTTGGCCACCTTGACGTCCCAGTCGTGGCGGCGCCGCGCGTCGAGCGCCAGCGCCTTGACGGTGCGCACGCCATGCAGCGTCTCGACGAGGAACGCACCCTTGTCGCCCTCGGCGGCAAATACCAGGCCGCTCTTGCGGCGCACCTCGGGCAGCTGAAGAATGATCCAGCCGCAGATCAGCGCCGCGAACGCCAGCACGTAGAACGTCAGCAGCGGGCTGAAAAAGAACATGATCGGCAGGAAGACGATCAGCACGAAGGCGTCGAGCACCGTGCCGAACATCTGGCCGGTCATGAACGTGCGGATCTTGTGCATCTCACCCATATCGCGGGTGATCTCGCCGACCGGATTGCGCTCGAAGAAATCGATCGGCAGGTTGACGACCCTGTCGAACATATAGGTCGACAGCTTGGCGTCCATGCGCTGCGTCACGTGCAGCACAAGATAGCGTCGCAGATAGCCGAAAGCGGTCTCGAACGCGATGAGCACGAGCATCGCGATGCACAGCACCGTGAAGGTGTCGAGGCTGCCGTAATAGAGTACCCGGTCGATCAGCAGCCGCCAGAACATGATCGGCGCCAGCGCCAGGAGGCCGAGCAGGAAGGCGGCGATCGCGATGTCGCGGGCGATGCGCCGGTCGCGCAGCAACTGGCCGACGATCAGCCACAGGCCGAACGGCTGGTCCTCGTCGCGCAAGTTGTGATCGCGCTTGAACAGCAGGACCTCGCCGGTCCACGCCGCCGAGAAGCGCGCTTCGTCCAGAACCAGCGGCGCGTCCTCGTGCGCATGCGGGTCCTGCAGGACGACGGTCGATTGCTGCGGGCCGACGTTCACGTGACGCAGCACCATCGCGCTGCCGTTGCGCAGCAGCACGATCGCCGGCAGCGCCTTGCCGAGCGCGGGAAGCTCGCGCCAGGCGAGGCGCGTGCTGCTCGCGCGCAGCCCCGAGGCGCTGGCGATGCTGAGCAGCTGGGGAACCGTCGGCTGGCCCGGTTCGAGCAAATGATCGTGGATCAGCTGCGGCACCGCGAGCTGGATGCCGCATTGCCGCGCGACGATGACGAGCGAGCCCAGCAGCGAAAGCCCGGATGCCGCCGTGCCATCGCTCCGCGGGTCGTGGGAGCGGTCGGACGCGACCGAAATCATTATGCTCTCCCTATGGCTGGCCGCAGCCGCGCCGGCCAGCGCCAATTTTGGCTATCGGTGGTGCCTCGGCCGATCCGGCCTTGCGACCCGGTGGTTCGCGCCCTCAAGGCGAAACTTGCGGGTCGACCGACGTGTCGCTGACAAAACGATAGCCCCGGCGGAATTCGGTTTTTATCAGAAATTCCGTTGATTGGCCAACCGAGCGCAACTTGGTGCGCAGCCGATTAACCACGACATCGATCGCGCGGTCGGTCGCCGGACGATGCTTCCCATAGAGCGCCTCGGCGAGGATGACCCGCGTCTGGGTCTCCCAGGGATTGGCGGCGAAGTGCGCCAGGAGGCGGCACTCCGCCGTCGTCAACCGGGCCTGCGACCCGTCGGCGCCGCAGACGAGGTTCTGATGCGGCCGGAACTCGATGCCGCCGAAACTCAATAACGCCGCCTCGCGCGCCGGCGCCGCGCTGTTGACGCGAACGATCTGCTGCAGGACCTCGTTCAGGGTCACGACGTCGACCGGACTGGCGATGCATTCGGCCGCCCCGGCGCCGCGAAAGGTCTGAGCGCTGTCCGCCCGGTTCGGCGGGCAGACGACGAGGATCGGCACGCTGCTGTGCAGCCGCACCTTGTGGATGACCTCGACCCCGTCGCCGTTTGCCCGGCTGAGGTCGAGAACGACGACGTCCGGTTTGGCCTCGCGCAACAGGGTGAAGAAGCGGTCCTCGAGCGCGCCGGGCGCCGCGGCCGCGCCCGCTCGCTCCTCTCCACCGGGGATGGAGAAGTCTTCGCGGGCCACTACGATGGTCGTCGCCGCCGGCATCGCTAACGCTCAGCGCGGCTCTCGCCGAGGCACCATGACAACGATCCGATCAAGAAAACCTGCTGCACGACTCCGCTGTCCTTGAGCATTACCAAGGTCTATCTTCGCATGAACCTTGCTCTCAAACGTTAACCAAAGACCTCATAGGGATAATGTATATCGATCATTGTTCAACCGCTGGAAAGTTCTGTGCGCAATTTTAGACAATTTCGACATAAAGGCGATAATTAACGGATCGCGAGCGAGACAAGGGCAACGAGTGTAGCGGTTCTTTTGTGTCGGAATGGCGACGAATCCCGCCATTTTTGTTTGATATGTCGGCACGTGATCAGCCCTCCGCGGCGCTGGGCAGCGCCTCCGGCAAACGGCGCTTGCGTCGTATCAGACGCCGCATCAGCGCCAGATACGCGGGCAGGCAGACCCGCTTCACATCGTAGTGCTCGACCACCGTGCGCCTTGCACTGTCGCGCAGGCGTTGCTGTCGCTCGGGGTGCGACAGCGCCTCGACGATCCGGTCGGCCAGCGCATCGCCATCGAAGAAATCGACCAGATGCCCGTTCTCGTCGTCCCGGATGATCTCCTCGACCGGTTCGGTGCGCGAGGCGATGACGGCGCACCCTGCGGCCATCGCCTCGAGCAGCGACCACGACAGAACGAACGGATAGGTCAGATAGATGTGCGCCGAGGAAATGCGCAGCATCGCCAGATACTGGGCATAGGGGAGCCGCCCGAGAAAATGGATGCGGCTCAGGTCGAGTTGGCCATCGAGCTCGGCGAGGAGTTGCTGGCGCCAGCTGCCGGCTCCGGTCGGCTGCCGGCCGTAACTGACGTTGTTGCCGCCGACGATCAGCACCCGCGCGGTGGGGTGCCGGGCCTGCAGCTTCGGTAGCATGCGCATCATCACGTGAAACCCCCGATAAGGCTCGAGGTTCCGTGCGCTGTAGGTGACGATCGGGTCGCGGCGCGACAGGGTCATGCCGCCGGCCAGCCAAAGTTGCGTCGTCGGATCGGGTCGCACCAGGTCGGTATCGACGCCTTCGTGGATGACGCTGATCCCGCGGCGATAGCGCTCGGGATACTGGTTGCGTTGGAACTCGGTGGGGGTCTGCCCCCAATCTGCCGTTTCGAGGCCCAGCAGATTGACCGCGTTGCGCGTGCGCATGCGCATGCGGTCGGTCGCGGTCGGCGGGAACTCGGGGTCGAAATCGAGGTCGCTGTCGCTCGCGCGATAGAAAAACTCGAAATAGCCGAGCAGCGGGGCCGACGGCCAGCAATCCTTGACATAGAGGATCTCGCCCCAGCCGTTGTGGCCGACGACGAGATCGGGGGTGAAGCCTTCGCGCTTCAGCCCTTCGCAGATGCGCACCACCGACAGCCCGTTCTCGACCGCGGCGTCGAAGTCGCGGGTAAACAGGTGCGCGCCCGGCGGCGGTTGCTGCGGCACGTAGACGATCTTGCGTACGCCGGGCAGCTCGCGTTCGCGCTGCTGGGTGATGAACACGACGCGGTCGCCGTTGCCGGCGAGATGGCGGGCGGCGTGGACGAACTGCGCGGGAAAATTCTGATGGATGAACAGCCAGTTCATGGCGCCCGGAGGTGAACCGTCACGCCGCCCGCTTGTAGGCGCGCGCCCACAGCGCAAACCCCTCGCGGCTCAGCGCCCCGGTGACGAACCCGGCAGCGCTCAGCAGTTGCTGCAAGGTGCGCGCGGTAAAGCCGGTCTTGTGCGCCATATGGGTGTTGCCGTGCGCGATCGAGGCGCTGTGCCCGTAGATCATGTCGAGCGGGGCGATCGGCCCGCTCGGCGAGCGGTAGGCTTCGTCCTCGAGTCCGTCCGCGGCGACCAGCTCGCCCACCTTCTGCAGATCGGGAACCGTCAGCAGCAGGAACCCGCCCGGCCGCAGCACCCGCAGGAACTCGCCGAGCGCGACCGGGACCTCATGGCGGTGCAGGTGCTCGAGATTGTGCGACGACCAGATCGCATCGACCGAGCCGGTGGCGATCGGTCGCATATCGACGATCGAACAGACGAAATCGGGGTCGACCGCGGGGTTGATGTCGAGCCGCAGCTCGCGCCACCCGTCGTCGTGAAAGCTCGCATGCAAGCCCTGTCCCGGATAGCCGCACCCGACGTTGAGCACGATCTTTGACCGGATGGACACGCCGCCGACCAGGCTGTCGGCCTCGGAAAAACCGGATGCCTGGTCGCTCACGGCCGGCGGTTCCCGGCTCGGCGCTGCGATGCCATGATCTTCCTTAACAAACCCGCCGCCCGCATGCCACTTGCTTCTGTCGCGGCGAAGCATATCGGCACACTCCTGAACAAACGGTTCGCCGCTCGCCGCATCGCCGCACCCGGCGGCGCCGCGCTTGACGGTTCGTGCGCCGGCATTAAATGTGACATTCCCGGGAGGCCCCGCCGCCCGCAGCTCGGTCACCCGCGACGTATGGCTCACGCTTCCGGCAGCGCTACCCGATCCGACATGACGTGGCATGGCACGACGATCCTGTGCCTGCGCAAGGGCAACGAGGTGGTGGTCGCCGGCGACGGCCAGGTGACGATGGGCCAGACGGTCGTCAAATCCAATGCGAGGAAACTGCGCCGCCTCGGCGGCGGCTCGGTGATCGCCGGCTTTGCCGGGGCGACGGCGGATGCGATCGCCCTGTTCGAGCGGCTCGAGGCCAAGCTCGAACAGCATTCGGGGCAGCTCGCCCGCGCCTGCGTCGAGCTGACCAAGGACTGGCGCACCGACCGCTATTTGCGCCGCCTGGAGGCGATGATGGCGGTCGCCGACAAAAACGTCTCGCTGATCCTCTCGGGCACCGGCGACGTTCTCGAACCGGAGGACGGCATCATCGGCATCGGCTCCGGCGGCGGCTATGCGCTCGCTGCCGCACGCGCGCTGATCGGGCTCGACGGGCTCGACGCCGAGACGGTGGCACGGCGCGCGATGGCGATCGCCGCCGGCATCTGCATCTACACCAACGATGCGATCACTCTCGAAAAGCTGATCGCGTGACCGGCGCCACCAGCTTCAGCCCGCGCGAGATCGTCTCCGAGCTCGACCGCTTCATCGTCGGCCAGAACGATGCCAAGCGCGCGGTCGCGATCGCCCTGCGCAACCGCTGGCGTCGGCAGCAGCTTTCCGCCGATTTGCGCGAAGAGGTGCTGCCCAAGAACATCCTGATGATCGGTCCCACGGGATGCGGCAAGACCGAGATCGCCCGCCGCCTGGCGCGCCTCGCGCAGGCGCCGTTCCTCAAGGTCGAGGCGACCAAGTTCACCGAGGTCGGCTATGTCGGCCGCGACGTCGAGCAGATCGCCCGCGACCTGGTGGAGATCGCCATCGCGATGACCCGCGAGCGGCTGCGCAAGGAGGTCGCGCCCCGGGCGGAGCTCGCCGCCGAGGAGCGCGTGCTCGATGCGCTGGTCGGGACCAATGCCAGCACCGACACGCGCCAGAAATTCCGCAAAATGCTGCGCGAGGGCGCGCTCGACGACCGCGAGATCGAGATCACCGTGCAGGAGAGCGCGGCGCCGCAGATGCCGACCTTCGAGATCCCCGGCATGCCCGGCGCGCAGATGGGGATGCTCAACCTCGGCGACATCTTTGGCAAGGCGTTCGGCCAGCGGCCGTCGGCGCGCAAGGTCACCGTCGCCGACAGTCACCGCGTCTTGCTCGCCGAGGAAAGCGACAAGCTGCTCGACCAGGAGACCGTCGTGCGCGAGGCGATCGCCGCGGTGGAGCAGAACGGCATCGTCTTCCTCGACGAGATCGACAAGATTTGCGGCCGCAGCGAGCGCGGCGGCGGCATCGGCGCCGCCGATGTCAGCCGCGAGGGGGTTCAGCGCGACCTGTTGCCCCTGATCGAGGGCACCACGGTCGCGACCAAGCACGGGCCGGTCAAGACCGACCACATCCTGTTCATCGCCTCGGGCGCGTTTCACCTCGCCAAGCCGTCCGACTTGCTGCCCGAACTGCAGGGGCGGCTGCCGATCCGGGTCGAATTGAAGGGGCTCGACCGCGCCGATCTCTGCCGCATCCTGACCGAGCCGCAGGCCAGCCTCGTTACGCAATACAAGGCGCTGCTCAAGACCGAGGGGGTCGAGCTCGAATTTCGCCCCGACGCGATCGAGGAAATCGCCCTCCTCGCCGAGCAGATCAACAGCTCGGTCGAGAATATCGGCGCGCGGCGGCTGCACACGATCCTTGAGCGGCTGCTCGAGGAGGTGAGCTTCACCGCGTCGGATCAACCCGCCGGCACCGCGGTGGCGATCGACGCCGCCTATGTGCGCGAGCGGGTCGCCGGCCTCGCCAAGGACCACGACCTGTCGCGCTTCATCCTTTAGCGGCACTGCGGGGCATCCGCGTCGGCGGCGGCGTCACGAACCGCGACTCGATTTCCAACTTTGGCCGGCGCAGCGAATTGCCCTATACCGGCGGAGCGTGGATCGGAGGGCGCGCGGCGGCGTTTTTGCACCTGGGAAACGACGGCCACCGGGGCCGTCGCGCGGCCTATCGAGGAGAGGCCTATGCTATCCGTTGACCGTAGCCAGGAACGGGTCGCCCGGCGCACGATTGCCTTGGTGCTGGCGGGCGGCCGCGGCAGCCGTCTGCACCAGCTCACCGACCGGCGCGCGAAGCCGGCGGTGTTCTTCGGCGGCAAGTTCCGCATCATCGACTTCCCGATGTCGAACTGCATCAATTCCGGCATCCGCCGGATCGGGGTGCTGACCCAGTACAAGGCGCACAGCCTGCTGCGTCACCTGCAGATGGGCTGGTCGTTCTTGCGCCCCGAGATGAACGAGTTCCTCGACCTGCTGCCGGCCCAGCAGCGGCTCGACGAGGGGACCTGGTATCGCGGCACCGCCGACGCGGTGTTCCAGAATTTCGACATCTTTCGCGCCGCGCGCCCGGAATATTTCGTCATTCTGGCGGGCGACCATGTCTACAAGATGGATTACTCGAACCTCCTCGCGGACCATGTCGGCCGGGGCAGCGATTGCACGGTCGCCTGCGTCGAGGTGCCGCTCGCCCAGGCCAGCGATTTCGGGGTGATGGTGGTCGATGATGCAATGCGCATCACCGACTTCCTCGAAAAGCCGGCCAACCCCCAGCCGATGGTCGGCAAGCCCGACAAGGTGCTGGCCAGCATGGGCATCTATGTGTTCAGCGCCGACTTCCTCTACGCCGAACTCGAGCGCGACGCGCGCGACCCCAAATCCTCGCGCGATTTCGGCAAGGACGTGATCCCCGACCTGGTCGGCCGCGGCCTCGCCACCGCGCATCATTTCGAGCATAGCTGCGTCAAGACCACGCCCGACGCCGAACCCTACTGGCGCGACGTCGGCACGATCGACGCGTTCTGGGCGGCGAATCTCGACCTTGTCCAGCCGGTTCCCTCGCTCGACATCTACGACCCGAACTGGCCGATCTGGACCTATCAGCAGCAATTGCCGCCGGCCAAGTTTGTCTTCGACGATGACGACCGCCGCGGCATGGCGGTCGATTCGATGGTTTCCGGCGGCTGTATCATCTCGGGCGCGCATGTCCGCCGCTCGCTGCTGTTCTCGAACTGCCGGATCAACTCCTATGCCGAGACCTGCGATGCGGTGCTGCTGCCCGAGGTCGATGTCGGCCGCCATGCGCGGTTGAACCGGGTGGTCGTCGACCGCGGCGTGCGGATCCCCGAGGGAATGGTGATCGGCGAAGATCCCGCTTCGGACGCGCAGCGCTTCCATCGCAGCGAAGGCGGCATCACGCTGGTGACGTCGGATATGGTGGCGGCGCTCGCCTAGCGCCGCGCGTGTTCAGAAAATCCGCGCGGCAACCAGATGCTCGCGCAGAAACACATACGCCTCCCGCCCGTTCTGCCGGGCGTCCTTCGCCGCGTCGACGGCGTCGAGGAGCGCCTGCTCCTTGTCGAGATAGGCTCCGTACGGCGTGTTGTCGAGCTCCACGACCCAGCGCAGATCGTCGCCTTGGCGACATACGTGGAACTCGATCACGTCCATCGGCGCCCCGCTCCCCAAAAGGCTTTTTTTACCGCCTGTTACTTTGGCGGCGAGTATCGCCAAAACCGTCACCGATTTGAAAGCGGATTTATTCTAAACTGTCATCAAAATGTGCAGTTTGGCCGCCGAGCGCCGCCTTGCCGGGCAGAAGGCGCGGGCTGACGGCGAAAATTTCTTGCTGGCCTGCGGCGGAGCGGCGAATCTCGGCGGCTCCTTGCAAGACGGTCCTGCGGCGAGGGGGGCCAGGCCCTGACCAGCGACATCGATGCGGACAAGCGGGCGGCGGTCGACGCGGCCGCGGCCATCGCGGCGGCGCACGCCGACCCGCAGCAAGCGGCCGCGGCGAGGGAGTTTGTCGCCGCCTTCTACGAGCATGCGCCGCCCGCGGATATCGGGCTGCGCAGCGCCGAGGATCTGTGCGGCGGCGCGCTTGCCTTGCGGCGCTTCGGCGCGCGGCGCCGGCCGGGCGAGGCGCGCGTGCGCGTCTACAATCCATCTACGGCGAGCGACGGCTGGACGTCGCCGCACACCATCGTCGAGATCGTCAACGACGACATGCCTTTCCTCGTCGATTCGGCGACGGCGGCGATCAACGACCGCGGCAGCGCGGTTCGGCTGGTCATCCATCCGATCATATCGGTCGCCCGCGACGAAAACGGCGAGCTGACCGCGCGCGATCCGCTCGAGAGCGGGTGGCGCGAAAGCTGGATGCAGATCGCGGTCACCCGCCAGCCGCGTGCCGCTGCCCGCGCCGCGCTTGCCGAGGTGCTGGTGCGGGTGCTGGGGGATGTCCGGGCCGCGGTCGCGGACTGGCAGAACATGCGCGACGTGCTCGGCAAGCTGGGCGCCGGCCTGGCCGCCGCCGCCCCGCCGCTGCCCGGCGCCGAGATCGGCGAGGGGGCGGAATTCCTGCGCTGGCTCGACGACGACAATTTCGTGTTCCTCGGGCTGCGCGACTACGCCTTCGCCGGGGCCGCGCAATGGCCCTCGCTCGGCATTCTGCGCGAGGCCGGGTACCGCGCGTTCGGCGGGCTGCGCGATTTCGCGACGCTGCCGCCCGACGTGCGCGACTTCGTGCGCCGGCACGAGCTGCTGATCGTCAGCAAGTCCGACCGCCGATCGACCGTGCACCGGCGCGTGCCGATGGATGCGATCGGGGTACGCCGGTTCGGCGACGACGGGGAAGTGAGCGGGCTCACCCTGTTCGTCGGCCTTTTCACCTCGGCCGCCTATGCGCGCGATCCGCGCCTCGTGCCAATCCTGCGGCAGAAGGTCGGGCAGATCGTCGCGCGCAGTGGGCTCGCGCCGACGAGCCATGACGGCAAGGCGCTGATCCACATCCTCGACACGTTCCCGCGCGACGAATTGTTCCAGACCGGGATCAACGCGCTCTACGACACGGCGATCGGCATCCTCAATCTGCAGGAGCGGCAGCGGCTCGCGCTGTTCGTGCGCCGCGACCCGCTCGAGCGTTTCGTGTCGTGCCTCGTCTATGCCCCGCGCGAGCGCTTCGACACCGCGCTGCGGCTCAAGATCGGGCAGCTCCTCGGCGAGGCGTTTGCCGGCACGCTGGCAAGCCATTACGTCCACGTCGACGATTCGCCGCTGGCGCGCATACAGTTCATCGTCGCCACCACCCGCGGCGTGGTGCCTGCGGTCGATGTCGCGGCGCTGGAAGCGCGGCTCGCCGAGGCGGCGCGCAGCTGGACCGATCGGGTCGAGGCCGCTGCGGCCGAGGCGTTTGGCGAAGGCGAGGCGCACCAGCGCCTCGCCCGCCTCAAGGAATTTCCGGTCGGCTACCAGGCGCTGACCAGCCCCCGGCAGGCGATCGCCGACCTCGCACCGATCGAGGCGGTGCTGGCGGGTTCGCCGCTCGAAGCATCGCTGCACCCGCGCGAGGGCGAGGCGACGCCCGGTCTGCGGCTCTACCGCCAGGGCGCGCCGGTGGTGCTGTCCGACATCCTGCCGGTGCTCGAAAACCTCGGGCTCAAGATCGTCGCTGAGGAGCCCTACCGCGTCGACAGCGCCGCCGGCGCGTCGGTCTGGGTGCACGAATTCACCCTTGCCGAGGGTGTGATCGCACTCGATGCGGCGATGGCGCGCCGGCGGGATTTCGAGGAGGCGCTGGTCGAGATCGCCGGCGGCGCGATCGAGAGCGACGGGTTCAACCGGCTGGTTCTGGGGGCCGGCCTCTCGGCGCGGCAAACGGTAATCCTGCGGCTCTATTGCAAGGTGCTGCGCCAGGCCGGCAGCAATTTCAGCCAGGCCTATATGGAGGACACCCTCGCCGCACATCCCGAAATCGCGCGCCGCCTCGTCGAACTGTTCGAGCGGCGGTTCGATCCGGCGCGCGCGAGCCACGATACCGCGGCACAGGTGCGAGCGATCGAGGAGGCGCTCGACGCGGTCGAAAGCCTCGACGAGGACCGCATCATCCGCAGCTTCCTGACGCTTATCCTCAAATCGGTGCGGACCACCTATTTCCAGCCCGGCGCCGACGGCAGGCCCGCGCCCTACCTCGCGGTCAAGCTGGCCTCGAGCGAGATCGACCTGCTGCCGCTGCCCCGCCCGCTGTTCGAAATCTACGTTTACAGCCCGCGTATGGAGGGTCTCCACATGCGCGCCGGCCGCGTCGCGCGCGGCGGCATCCGCTGGTCCGACCGGCGCGAGGATTTCCGCACCGAAATCCTCGGGCTGATGAAGGCGCAGACGGTCAAGAACGCAGTAATCATTCCAGTTGGATCGAAGGGTGGATTTGTCGTCAAACACCCGCCGGCAGCGGGACCCGATTACCGCACCCGGCTCGGGGCCGAGGGCATCGAGTGCTACAAGCTCTTGATGCGGGGGCTGCTCGACCTCACGGACAATATCGTCGCCGCCAACGCGGAACAAAACGGCGCCGCCTCCCACCGCATCGTGCCGCCACGATCGGTGGTGCGGCACGACGGCGACGACCCCTATCTCGTCGTCGCCGCCGACAAGGGCACCGCCACCTTCTCCGACACCGCCAATGCGATCGCCATCGAATACGGCTTCTGGCTTGGCGACGCGTTCGCCTCCGGCGGCTCGGCCGGCTACGACCACAAGGCGATCGGCATCACCTCGCGGGGTGCCTGGGAGCTCGTCAAGCGCCACTTCCGCGAGCTCGGCACCGACATCCAGGAGACCGACTTCACGGTCGTCGGGGTCGGCGACATGGCGGGCGACGTGTTCGGCAACGGCATGCTGCAATCGCGCCATATTCGCCTTGTCGGTGCGTTCAACCACCTCCACATCTTCATCGATCCGGAGCCCGATGCGGCCGCGAGCTATGCCGAGCGCCGACGGCTCTTCGAGCACCCGCAATTGGGCTGGGCCGATTACGACCGCGCGCTGATCTCGCCGGGCGGCGGCGTCTTCGAGCGCAGCGCCAAATCGGTCCCGATCAGCCAGGAGATGCAGCGCGTCTTCGCCATCGCCGAGGATCAGCTGACCCCGGCCGAGCTGATCCAGCGCCTGCTCGGCGCCGAGGTCGACCTTTTGTTCTTCGGCGGCATCGGCACCTTCGTCAAAGCGCGCGCCGAGAGCCATGCCCAGGTCGGCGACAAGGCCAACGACGCGCTGCGCATCGACGGCGAGGCGATCCGGGCGCGCGTGGTCGGCGAGGGCGCCAATCTCGGCGTCACCCAGTTGGGCCGCGTCGCCTATGCCCAAAAGGGCGGGCGCATCGACACCGACGCGATCGACAACTCGGCCGGCGTCTCGATGTCGGACCACGAGGTCAACATCAAGATCCTGCTGGGCCAGGCGATTGCCAGCGGGGCGCTGCGCGCGCAGGAGCGCGAGCCGCTCCTGGCGCAGATGACCGACGAGGTCGCGGCGCTCGTCATCCACGACAATTATCTCCAGGGCGAGGCGCTGTCGGTCGCCGAGGCGCGCGGACGGCTCGGCTCGTCTGGCGCGCTCGACCGCCAGGCGCGGCTGATCCGCGAGCTGGCGCGGGCCGCCCGGCTCGACCG
>Ga0335078_10007875_pt1 | contig 15817 bp, 16 predicted proteins | sample Lox_Sample_32_FD_206711 | JGI IMG/M metagenome (GOLD analysis project Ga0335078, IMG submission 206711) | Soil microbial communities from Loxahatchee National Wildlife Refuge, Florida, United States - Lox_Sample_3.2 | ecosystem: Environmental > Terrestrial > Soil > Wetlands | place: USA... | reverse complement strand
CAGAATATTGCCGCCATTCGGAAGCTCGACTTCAGCGCCGAAGAACTGGCCGGTATCGAAAAGATTCTCGCGTCCTAGAGTCGCGCCGGCAGTGAGCCGCTGGAAGGCTGGCTCGCGGCCGTCCTCAGCGCGCCGCTACCGGCACCTGCGGCTCTTCCCACTTGCCGCTCGCCGCGGCGCGAAAAACGGCGTCGATCACCGCCATGTTGCGCAGCGAATCCTCCAGTGGAACCGGCGGCGGGCCGCCCTCGCGCACCGCTCGTGAGAACAGGTCACCCTGTATCGTGTACTGATCGCAGGCTGCGATCTCTTCCACAGCCGCTCCGCCGCCCGTCAGGTCGCGCCCGTCATCCAGGCGCAGCCGCGATACCTGGCCCGGCAGCGCATTGAAAGGAATGTCCAGCCAGACTCGCCCGCCGGTTCCGAAAAATACCGCGCTCTGATTCGCCGCCGCCTGCGTGGCGCAGGTGAAAACCATTTGCCCGGACGGAAACTCCAGCACCGCTGAGGTCAGCCAGTCGATGCCGTCCAGCTCGGCATCGCGCACCATCGTCGCCGCCACGCGCTTCGGTTCCGCGCCGAACACCATGCGGGAAACTTTGATGGGGTAGCAGCCGATATCCATCAGCGCCCCGCCGCCGTATGCGCCAACGTTGCGGATGTTGTCGCGATTGCGATTGAAATAGCCGAAAGAGCTCATGCCGGCCCGCAATTCACCGATCCGTCCGCCGCGCACCAACTCGACCAGCCGCACCCATTGCGGATGGGTCTGGACCATGAACGCCTCGCCGATGACGACGCCCGCGCGGTCGCGCGCCGCGATCAGCTCCAGCGCCTCGGGCGCGTTCATTGACAGCGGCTTTTCGCACAGCACGTGTTTGCCGGCTTCGGCCGCACGAATCGACCAGGGAACATGCAGATGGTTGGGCAGCGGATTGTAGATCGCCTCAATCTCGGGGTCGGCCAGCAGGTCTTCGTACGAGCCATAAGCCTTGGGAATGCCTGCCTCGCGCGCCGCCTTTTCCGCGCGGGCGCCGTCGCGCGACGCGATGCCCGTCACTTCACAGTGCGCGCCGCGCTGCATCGCGGGAATCACTTTCTTTACCGCGATGTTCGCTACTCCCAAGATGCCCCAACGTACCTTTTTCATGCCCTTCGATTTTATCGTCATCTCGGCGATATGGGGCAGGCTGATCACCTGCTTGCTCATCGGCAATCCGCCTGCCGCGGGTCCAGCCCGGCGCCGCGGAAAGGGTTTGTTGAACGCGGGCTGGCTATTTCAGCCGGCATCGCGTCAGAATCTAGTTATGCTCCGCACCTTTACCGGTTTGTTGCTGGTGTGGGCCGCGAGTGCGGCCGACCGCGCGACCATCATCTTTGACACCGATTCCGGCCTCTTCGGCGACGATGGCGCGTCGCTCGTGATGCTCATGCGCAGCCCGCAACAGGTGCGCATCGCCGGGATCACCGTGGTGCCAGGCAACGTCTGGCCGGGGCAGGGAAGCGAGTACATGTTTCACATCCTCGACCTGCTGAAACGCCCCGAGCCGCCCCTCTACGCCGGCGCCGAGACGCCGCTCATCCACACTGCCGCGATGGCGCGCGAGTATGCGCGGCGGTGGGGCGCGCTGGAGTTTGCCGGCGCATTCGATGACGATCCTGCGGCGGTCGCGCCGGCGCCCGGCTTCAAGCTGACCGGCCGGAAACCGATGCGCGAGAACGCGGTCGATTTCATCATCTCCACCATCGAGCGCCAGCCGGGCGAGATCACCTTTCTCGAGCTCGGTCCCATGACCAACCTCGCCCTGGCGCTGCGCATGCGGCCCGGCATCGAAACCAAAATCAAGCGCCTGGTCTTCATGGGCGGCAATGTTCACGTGCCCGGCAACGCATCTTCCATGGCTGAGTTCAATTTCTGGTTCGATCCCGAGGCGGCGCAGATCGTGCTGCGTTCGCGCATTCCTCAAAAAGTGATGTTCGGGCTGGATATCTGCAACACCGCGCCGCTCCGCAAGGCCCAGTTCGACCGCATCGCGAATGCCCACACGCCGATCGCCGATCTGTTCCGGGAAGACCTCGGCAACCGCTATCCCGGCTTTCTCCAGCACCCTTCCGCCACGGCCTACATGTGGGATGCGCTGGCCGCGGCGTGGCTGCTCGATTCCGGGTTCGTCACCAGGTCCGAGATCGGCTACCTCGATGTGCTCACATCCTGGGGCAAATTCTACGGGTACACGGTGGTGCTGGACCGGCGTGTGGCGCCCCAGGCGACGCCGGTCACCCAGATGCTGGCGCTTGACTTCGACCGCGTGTTCGCCTTGTACCGGGATCTACTCACGCGCAAAGACTAGCGGGCTAGCGCGCCAGGTCGCTGAGCAGCTTCGCGAGCAAATCCGGTGGCGCGCTCAGTGTCGCCGAAACTGCGCGGCCGGAGCGCTCGATCTGCGCAGTGCCGAACAAACGGGCGAGCTCGGGACGATGGATCTCGGCTTCGCCCGCCAGGGTAAGAAATCCGCGCAAGCGCTCCTCCAGCGTCTGCGCCGATTCCTCGGTCTTCCCGCGAGCGCCGAAACGGAGCGTGGCGTTCTCGCCCAGATCGAGCGCCGCGCCGGCGAAATCCGAATCCTCCAAAAGATGGTTGAGATTCGCGACGTTACCGCTGAGGGGCAGCATTCTGCCGCCACGCACCGCCAGCCAGAGCGTGCTTGATCCGCCGATCGCCGAACCGTATTCGATCAGGTCCAGCGCGCCCGTGTGTCCCGACTGGTGTTGCGCCACCGCGAACAGAATGCGTTCCGGCGCGCCCGATACCGCCAGGCCCGGACCCACTCTGCGCGCGCCGGCAGGCGGCGCGGCGAAGGACCCGCGCAGCACGATAAGCAGGTCGTGCGTGTTCCAGCCGACCAGCAGCTTCGACGCTTTGCTGTATTGCGCGAGCAGTTCCCGTGTCGCGCCGCCCATGCCGTTGACGAAAGGCGAAGCGCGCAGCCGGTCCAGGTCGGCCGCGGCCAGCGCCACGGTGTCTCCGGTGATACAGGAGGCCATGCCCGTGTCCACCACGGGCGGCGGCCCTTCGCGCCGGCAGGCACTCCCCGCGCCCCAGGCAAGCAGCACGCTCGCGAAAAGAAATTTGGTGGCTGCGGTACTCATCGGGAATTTGCCGCGGCGTGCCGGAGTCCCGGAGCCGCGCTGCTAAAAGAAACGATATCGTACTTCCGAAACCGGGGCCACGATTGGGTACAATCCAGAGGACAGAGGGGAACACGAATGGGTCACCAGAGAAGACGTGCGATGCCGGCATCGCTGGCAGCCGCAGTGGCGGCTGGACTGTGGTTGGCGCCGGGGCCGGCCGGCGCGCAAACGCCCGAGCCCAAGACGGCCGAACAGGTTTATAAGAACATCGTCGAACTGAAGGGAACTCCGGCCGACCGGTTGATGCCGGCCATGCAGTTCATCGCTGCATCGCTCGGCGTCGAATGCACGTTCTGCCACGTGCAAGGCCGGATGGACCTGGATGACAAGCCGCAAAAGAAAGCGGCGCGCGCCATGATCGCCATGACCATGGCGATCAATAAGGACAGCTTCCATGGGCGGCTGGAAGTGACCTGCTACTCCTGCCACCGCGGCGCCGAGCGCCCGGTGGCTGCGCCTCCCGTGCTCGAATCGGACGCGCCTCCGCCCGCCGAAGCGAAAGGCGCTGCGCCTGCCGGCGCGCCCATCAGCGTGGATCTGATCGTGGACCGCTACGTCGCTGCGCTCGGCGGCGCCGGCGCGATTCATGCCGTCACCAGCCGCTCCATGAAAGGCGCCATTCTGGCCGGCGGCAACCAGATGCCGATCGAGGTGATCGCCAAGGCTCCGAACAAGCGGATCGCCATCACCCACATGGGCGACGGCGAGAGCTATACCGCGTTTGATGGAACCGCGGGTTGGATGGGCAGCAAGGGCCGGCCTGCGCGCGACATGACCGCGGCTGAATCCGGCGCGTCCGGCCTGGATGCCGAGTTCTACCTGGCGCTGCGATTGAAGGACATCTTCCCCCAGTTGCATGTGGGGCACCCGGAGACGATCGGCGGCGCGGACTGCCAGACGCTGATCGGCGCGGGGCCGGACCATCCCCCCGTCCGCCTCTACTTTGACGCCAAGACCGGGCTGCTGGTGCGCATGGTGCGCTTCGCGGAAACCCCAGTGGGCCGCATGCCGACGCAAATCGACTACGCCGACTATCGCGAAACCGGTGGCGTCAAGATCCCGTTCCGCTGGACGTTGTCCCGGCTGAACGGGCGCTTCACCATTCAGATTACGGAAGTGGAGAGCAACATCGCCGTGGACGACGCCCGATTCGCCAAGCCGGCCCCGGAAGCGAAATAGGCAGAGGCGCCAGCCGCTGCCGGTCCGTCACGTTCCACTGCAGCGCGCCGTTGGCTGCCGGCCGCGGTCCGGCCGGCGTCACGCCTATCCGGGACTGGCCAGCTTGTTCAGTCCGTCCACGTAGGCTTTGGCGCTGGCCTCAATCACGTCGGTGGAAGCGCCCCGGCCCACGATTCTCTTGCCCGCCGTCTCCAGTTGCACCGTGACCTCGCCCATCGCCTCCGTGCCGCTGGTCACCGCGCGGATGTCGTAACGCAGCAGCTTCACTTGTGTGTTGGTGACCGCGGCGATCGACCGGTAGACCGCATCCACCGGGCCGTCGCCGATCGCAGCGCCCTCCCTCGTCTCCCCGCCGATGTGCAACCGCACGGTGGCCGTGGGAATCGCCGAAGTGCCGCTGTAGACGTGAAGATATTCGAGCTGATATTTCTCCGCGACCGGATGCAGTTCGTCGTGCAAGATGGCTGCCAGGTCCTCGTCGAAGACTTCCTGCTTCTTGTCCGCCACCGCCAGAAAACGCTGGTAGGTCAGGTCCAGCTCTTCTTTGGAAAGCTCGTATCCCAGTTTGCTGAGCCGGTCGCTCAGGCCGTGACGCCCGGTGCGCGCGGTCAGAACCACCCGGCTGTCGTCGAAGCCAACGTCTTCGGGCCGCATGATTTCGTAAGTCTCGCGGTCCTTGAGAAATCCGTCCACATGAATGCCCGAACTGTGAGCAAACGCGTTGGCGCCCACCACGGCTTTGTTGGCGGGAACCGCCATTCCCAGCGCGTCGGCCACCAGCCGGCTGGTGCGGCGGAACTCGCGGGCATCGGTGTTGGTGTGCAGGCCGAAATAATCCGCGCGCGTGCGCAGCGCCATCACCACCTCTTCGATGGCTGCGTTACCGGCTCTTTCGCCGACGCCGTTGATGGTCCCTTCCACCTGGCGCGCTCCGTTGCGGATGCCCGCTAGGGCGTTCGCCACCGCCATTCCCAGGTCGTTGTGGCAGTGCACGCTGATCACGGCCTTCCCGATGTTGCGCACGTTCTCGCGGATTCCGCGAATCAGGTCTCCAAACTGCTCCGGAACCGAGTAGCCGGTGGTATCCGGAATGTTGACCACGGTGGCGCCGGCATCGATCACGGCTTCGAGCATGGTGAAGAGGTAGGCCCGGTCCGCGCGCCCTGCATCCTCCGCGTAAAACTGGACGTTGCTCACATAGCGCTTCGCCAGCCTCACGGCATCCACCGCCAGCTCCAGAATCCGTGCCCGCTTTTCCTCCAGGGTTTGCCCATAGCGTTCGTCGCGGAATTTCCCCATGATGTGAATGTCCGAGGCGCCAATCCCGGTGTGGATGCGCGGCTTCGCGGCTTGGTCGAGCGCCGCGCCGCAGGCCTCGATGTCACTTGCCACCGCGCGCGAAAGCGCGCAGATGATGGGACCCTGTATCTCGCGCGAAATCTGCTGGACGGCAGCGAAATCTTCCGGCGACGAAGCGGGGTAGCCGGCCTCGATGATATCGACATTCAGCCGCGCCAGCTGCCGGGCAAGCGTCAGCTTGTCCCTGCTTCCCAGGCGCGTGCCCGCCGCCTGTTCGCCGTCGCGCAAAGTGGTATCGAACACCGCAACCAGTTCGGACATCGGAAACTCCTCTAAACGAGCAAAACAGATCGGTACCTCCGATGTTAGCAGAAGCGGCAATCGCTCCCGCCCTGCTCGCGTTCGCTCCTCCGCTTACTGGGTCGCGAAGTCGCGCCGTGGGGAGCCGCCGCCGGGTTAGCCTTTATTCGCGCATAAGCATTTCAAATAGGCCGCCCACGGTGAGCTTGGTTACACTTGTGGTCGCGAGTTCCGGTGGTGCGCCTCAGTTATGCGTGCGGGGCGGTTGTGCCCCTCCTGGAGAAGACCATATCGCAAGCCTTGCGCGACGCCGCGGCGAAATTCGCCGACCGCGATGCGCTCGTGGTTCTCCATCAAAATATTCGCTTCAGGTGGCGCGAGCTGGATAGCGAAGTCACCCGCGTGGCGCGCGGCCTGGCCGGCCTTGGCCTGCGGTACGGCGACCGCGCCGGGATCTGGGCCAGCAACTGCGCCGAGTGGGTGCTCCTGCAGCACGCTGCCGCGCGCGCCGGCGTAGTGCTGGTCAATGTCAATCCGGCTTATCGCTCTTACGAGTTGCGCTATGTGCTCCGTAAGTCCAGGATCCGTGCCTTGTTTTTGCATGAAAAGGACGCGCGCGTTAGCTACCGCGACATTTTGGAGGAATCGCGCGCCGGCCAGACTCTCGAGCTGGAAAACGTCATCTGGCTGGGCACGGACTCCTGGGAAACCATGCTCGCCGCCGGCGCCGATTTCCCCGAACACGCCGGCCCGCATGACGTAGCCAATATCCAGTACACCTCCGGCACCACCGGCTCGCCCAAGGGCGTCATGCTCACCCATCACAACCTGCTGAACAACGGCATGGGCATGGCGCTGGGCCTCAAGGCAACCGAACAGGACCGCATCTGCGCGCCGGTCCCGCTCTACCACTGTTTCGGCTCCGTCATCGGCTCGATGGTCTCGGTTTCGAGCGGTGCGGCGTTGATTCTTCCTTCGCCGCAGTTCGATGCGCGCGCCACGCTCGAGGCGGTGCACAACGAGCGCGCCACCGCGCTTTACGGCGTCCCGACCATGTTTATCGCGCAGTTGACCCATCCGGAATTCGACCGCTTCGACCTCACCAGCCTGCGCACCGGCGTCATGGCCGGCGCGCCATGCCCCATCGAGACCATGCGCCGCGTGGTCGAGCGCATGCACGTGCCCGAACTGACCATCGTCTACGGACAAACCGAAACCTCGCCCGGACTGACCATGTCGGCCGCCGACGATCCCCTCGAGCTGCGCGTTACCACCGTGGGCAAGGCGTTGCCCAACACGGAAATTCAGATCGTCGATCCGCGCACCGGCGCGCAGCTCCCGCTGGGCGAGCAGGGCGAGCTTTGCGCGCGCGGCTACATGGTCATGAAGGGCTACGACCAGGACAAGGAAGCGACCGACGCCGTGATCGACTCCGCCGGCTGGTTGCACACCGGCGACCTCGCCGCGATGCGCCCCGACCATTACTTCAGCTTCCGGGGCCGCGCCAAGGACACGATCATTCGCGGCGGGGAAAACATCTATCCGCGCGAGGTCGAGGAATTCCTGCATACCCACCCGGCCATCGCCGATGTGTACGTGGTAGGTCTGCCCGACGCCAACCTGGGGGAAACCGTGCTGGCGTGGATTCAACTCGCTCCCGGCGCCGCGGCCACCGAAGAGGAGATTCGTAGTTTCTGCCGCGGCAAAATCGCCTACTTTAAGATCCCTCAGTTCATCCGCTTCGTGGATTCTTTCCCCATGACGGTGACTAAGAAAGTGCAGAAGTATCTCATGCGCGAGCAGGAGATCCGCGAACGCGGTTTGGAAGACGTTGCGCGCGCCGCCACAGCCTGACGTCCCCCCGCGTGCCGAATGGCAACCGCCGCGCAGCCTGCCGGCCGCCCCCCGTTTCGAGCCGCGGCAATCTCCACGCAGCGCAAATTACTGACAGGCGCCGGAAGCCGCGCCCGGCGAAGTTACCGCCGGGGCCGTCCCGCCGCTCGCCGGCATCGCGGAATGGCTTGCCGGAGGCTCCGTCTGCTCATGCCTGCCCCCCGCCCGGAACGAATAACTGGCCAGCCACACCCAGTTCGCGAACGCGGCATCGCCATGCCCGCCGGTAAGATCATCCGGCACGCTGCGCGTGCGGTCGCGATAAATGGCGCGTGCGATGGTGAAGGTAAGTACATTCCCCTGCCTGGCGTACTGGAGGCCCGGTTCGGCCGATACCGCGAATCCCGGACGCCGGAAGCCAAGATCCTGGCCCGTCGGAAAAAGGTTCCGCGCCGGCACTCCTTCCATCCGCGGTCCGAATGTCACGGTGAGGCCGCGTATCTTAGAAATCGGGTGTGCGACGCCACCTTCCACAAGATACTGGTCCATGATCGCGTTGTATTGCGTCAGCGTCACCGGATTTACCGTAGAGCTTCTGAGCACGCCGTTGATATCTTCCAGCATCGCCGTGTAAGTGCCGTTGAAGTAAAACTGGCTTGTTTGCCAGTTCTTGAAAGCCGACCATTGGAATGGAATTCCCCAACCGCCCTGTCCGGGCTGAATCGAGTAATCCACGATCGTGGTCATGGGCCCTTTGCCGTTCAGCGCATCCACCGTATTGGCCACATTGTCCTTGCCCGTGGGAAGGAGAATGCCGATGCCCAGCTGAATGTTGCCGCGCCGGTTCCCGTGCGGATTCCATAGCCAGCTGTTCAGCTCAAACGAAATGTCTCCAATTCCGGCGGATGTGTAGATAATCGGCGAATCGTTAGTGTGGCGGCTCGCGGTCAGCAGCGGAACATCGGTTGAAAGGCTGAACCGGGGCGAGAACTGGTAAGTCGCCGTCAGGTTTTCCAGATTGATCTTGTTTTCGACTTCGGTGCCGTCCTCCACGCGGTACGTCTGTTCCGTCGGACCTACAAAGTGAATGTACGAGAACTGATGCCGGTATCCGATGTCGAAGTCCCACATATGCGGAAGCAGGTATCCGCCTTCGCTATCCGGCCCGCCCTGTTCACCATTCGATCGAGCCACGATGCAGCCTTGTCCATAAGTTGGAACCGCGGCAAGCATGAATGCGGCGATAACACCGCCGGTAACAATGACACGTTGAAACCCGCCCCAGAAGCATCCCATGTGAGGATCGTACCGATGAGCTGCCGGACCGGCAATAATTGAAAACAACTAGAGATGGTTAATTAGTGCCGCCGGAGGCGCGGACTTTCGGTCGCCCGTGAGCCACGCGAGCCGCTCATCCAGCTCGGCGCGATGAATCTCGCCCAGCACGCGCCCCACAATCACTCCCGACTCGTCGAGAAACGCCGTGTCTGGCACGCCCTGTCCCATGCGGAGTTTGTCGAGTTCATCGGCCGAAGCGCCCGCCCAGACCGGAAAGTCGACGTGATATCGTTCGAGAAATGCCGGAATGTTTTTACTGGTATTGCTGTCGTCGAGCGAGACGGCGATGAAGGTAACGCCCTTCGCCGCCCACGTCATCTCCGCCTCCACAATCATCGGCATCTCCTCCCGGCATGGGCCGCACCAGGTCGCCCAAAAGTTGAGCACCACAATCTTGCCTCGATAGTCGCGAAGCTGCACCTTTTTCCCCGAAAGGTCGTGCAGGATCAGGTCGGACGGTTTCTTATCGGCGGCACTCAGAACCGGAATCGCGGCGAGAATCGTTAGTGCCCATTTCACACGGCGCATAAGGCTTGTGTATCGCAATTACCGCACTCCTGACAAGCTGTCCTGCCCTTTGACGCACCTTTCTCGAACCGCCGGATCTCACTCGCGGGACAATGCCGTCACCGCAGTGATGGGAATCACGCGCGCGAAAAGTCGCGCCGAGTGTACTAACCAGCATACCCGCGCGCGTTTCCTGCGCGTCATAATATGCCTCATGGAGGGTGTTTCTATGGCAACCGGAAGTTCTGTAAGACCCAAGGTCAACCCGATTCCGAAGGGCTATCACAGCATAACCCCTTATTTGACGGTGGCCAACGCTGCCGACCTGATGCAATTCGTGAAGCGCGCATTCGGCGCCCAGGAGGTGCTGTCGCACCGCGGTCCGGATGGTTCCATTCAGCACGCCGAAGCCAGGGTCGGCGATTCGATCGTGATGATGGGGCAGGCAAGCGGCGACATGAAGCCGCGTCCCTGCACCATTTATCTGTATGTGCCGAACGTGGATGAAGTCTACCGGACCGCGCTCAACGCGGGCGGCAAGATCGTGCGCGAGCCGGCCGACCAGTTCTACGGCGACCGCAACGCCGCCGTGGAAGACACCTGCGGCAATCAGTGGTTTATCGCGACGCACATCGAAGACGTTGCGCCGGAGGAATTTCGCCGCCGGGCAACGGCGCAGAAACACTGAGCCCGGTTTCCCGCAAGGCCGGCGCTCGGTAGCGCGCACTGGTGCCGTGGCATAATCCTGGTATGCAAATCCTCTGGCTCGGCCACGGCACTTTCCAGTTTCGGCTCCCATCCGGACAGGTGATCCTGATGGATCCGTGGACCGAGGGCAACCCGGCGTATCCCAAAGCCCACCGCATCGAGCGCGTGGACACCATCGCCGTTACCCACGGCCACTACGACCACATCCACGACGCCGTTCCCATCGCTGCGCGGTTCTCGCCCGAGGTGGTTGCGATTTTCGAGACCTGCGCCTGGCTCGAGCGCAAAGGGGTCAAAAACACCCGCGCCATGAATAAGGGTGGATCCGTGCAGTCGAGCGGGGTGACTTTTACCATGACGCACGCCGTCCATAGCTGCGGCATCCTCGACGATGGCGCGATCCTCTATGGCGGCGAAGCCGCCGGCTATGTGCTGCGATTCCCCGACCATCGAGCGCTCTATTTCGCCGGCGATACCAACGTGTTCAGCGACATGCAGCTCATCGAGCAGCTCTACCATCCGGAGCTGGCATTTTTGCCCATCGGCGACCTCTACACCATGAGCCCGCACGAAGCCGCGCTTGCCTGCCGCCTGCTGCGCTCTCCCAAAGTGATCCCCATGCACTTCGGCACCTTTCCGCCGCTCACCGCGAGGCCGGACGAGCTGGCGAAGCTGCTGGTCGGAAGCGGCACCGCCGTTTGGCCGCTCGAGCCGGGCAAACCAGTCGAATGGTAGGGTGGGCAGGCTCAGCCGGCCGGCGCGTTCTTCCGGCCTATTCCGCTTCTTCTTTCGCCGCCCAATGCAGCCCGATGCCGCCCAGCAGAAAACCGCGCGCATTCACCTGGCGGTATCCGCTGCGCCCCAGCAATAGCGAAAAATCGCCGATGGAAACAAACGATCGCAGGGAATCCGGAATGTACGTGTAAACGCGCGGCCGGCCGTGCAGCAGGTACCCCCAAAAGAAGCCTTGTGCGTAGAGGTAGGCCAGGAAGAGCCGCCGCAGAAGGCCGTTGGCGGGAAGGAAAAAATCCAGGCTCACCATCACGCCGCCCGGCTTGGTCACGCGCTCAACCTCGCTCACAGCCGTCGCCAGGTGCGGAAAATTGCGCAGGCCGTAGCCGATGAAAACGCAGTCGAAAGCGCCGTCCGGAAAAGGAAGCCGCCCCGCATCTCCACAAACCGCGCGTTCGATTCCCCGTTCCCGCGCCAGCCGCAGCATTCCTTCCGTCAGGTCCACCGCGATCGCGCGCGCTCCGGGATGATGCGCCGCCACCAGCAGCGAGAAATCGCCCGTGCCCGATGCCAGGTCCAGCACCACCGGTTGCGGCGGCAGTTGGGCAAGCTTCACGCCGGCACGCTTCCATCCGCGGTCCATGCCATAGGAAAACGCCCGCGTGATGAAATCGTAGCGCGGCGCGATGGTGCCGAACATATCGCGCATCAGCCGCGTGTCCTGTCTTTCAGCGGGTATCGGCATGGGGAGACGATTGTACCAAACCCGCGGCCCTCCATGTTCGCGAAGCGCCCTACGCGAAGCGCCCTTCGCTTCTTCCGCGCGCAGTGGAGGAGGCTGCTCCGCCTCCGCTATTTCTTGGGACGCGCCGGCCGCATCTCGATCCGGCTGATCATGGTGCGCGCGGGCATGCGCAGCACCAGCGTTACCGCCTCGGCCACATCCTCCGGCGCAATCATCCAGCCGGTGTCGCCGCTGCGGTCCGAAGGGCCGCCCGAGAATCCGGTATCGACGCTCCCCGGCATGATGGTCGCCACGCGGACATTCTCGTAGCGGTGATCGAGCATCATGGCTTCGCCGAAGCCGTTGAGCCCGAACTTGCTGGCGTTGTAGCCCGCGCCGCCGCTGAACGGATTCTTGCCGGCCAGGCTCGAAATATTGACGATGAAACCGCCCCCGCGCTTGCGGAAACGCGCCAGCGCCTCGCGTGAGCAATAGAACGGCCCGTTCAGGTTCAGCTCGATATTGCTGCGCCATTGTTCCGGCGTCAGGTCCGCGACTTTCCCGAACACGCCTTTGCCTGCGTTGTTCACCAGGATGTCCAGGCCGCCGAACTCCCGGTCCACGGCGGCAAAAAACTCGCTCACCTGGCGCGGCTCGGTAACATCGCATACCGCGCCGAATACGCGGCCGAGCGGTCGCAAGGCGATCAGCGCCGCATCCACCGATTCTTTGCTCCGCCCGCAAAACGCGACCGCCGCGGCTTCACCCAGCAACCGCTGCGCAATGGCGCGTCCAATCCCGCGCGTGCCGCCGGTAACCGCCGCCACCTTTCCCGAAAGAGATTCCATATGCGAGATTCTATCCCGGATTGCCGCCTGCCTTAGGAAGGTGCGCAAGGTCGCCCTTGTCCGGCTTAGCCCTTTGGACCAAGGTGCCCTCAGAAAACGCCGAGAGATGCGCCAAAAAGTTAACGTTACTCGCCATTACGTGACTTTTGTACCGGAGTACGGCTGGGTCTGTGATTTCACTTAATACTCGCGGATCATAGTGATACATGAATGTCGCAGCGTTCTGCTCATTAGTTTCGGTCGTATTTATGATGGCGTACGTGATGCTGTTCGACAGCATGCGGTACCGCCTCGGGTTACGCCGTTTTTCCGCGATCACCGGGCTGCCGCCTCTCTCGGTGGGCGGACAGATTGATTTCTCGGTTCAAGAGACGGCGCGCTGTCTCTCGCCGCGCGCCCGCGCTGAGCGGCTGTATGCCATGGGCGAATTCGCCGCCGCCGCCGAGCTCCTCGCCAAAAAAGACAGCTGATGGCTACCGTGGCTATGCCGGCGGTGTGCCTGCGGCCCGGAGAGCGGTGACGGATTCTTTGGCTTTCTCCAGCAGCAGGCCGTGTTCGGCGCCCGCTCCTACGAAACGCATCCCGCGTTCCGCCCAGGCTTTTGCCATCGCCACGCTGCGCGTCTGAATGCCGGGTACCACGCCGTGGCGCCGGCACTTCTCGATCAGTTCTTTCACCGTCGAAATCAACAGTGGATGCTCGAATTCACCCGGAATGCCGAGCGCGATCGAGAGATCAGCCGGCCCCACCATCACCACGTCCAAACCGGGAAGCGACAGCAGCTCGTCGGCGCGCTCCATCGCGGTGACGGTTTCGAATTGCACCACCGCCAGCGTATTGCGATTCCGGTGCTCGATGATTTCCGCGAAGGTATGCGCGCGGTAGCCGGTCATGGTGGTATTGACGCCATAGCCGCGCTTGCCGAGGGGCGGAAAACGCAGCCAGCTCAATGCGTCGGCGAGCGCGCGCCGGTCTTCCACACGTGGCAGGATGATGCCCTCTGCGCCCGCGTCCAGCAACCGCGCCACCAGCGAGTACAGCAGCTCCGCCACGCGCACGATGGGAGTGATGCCGGCATCGAGCGACGCGCGAATCATGTCCTGCACCGTTTCCAGATTGAACGCGCCATGCTCCATGTCGATAAACACGTAGTCGAAACCCGCCGCCGCAAAGGCGCGCGGAATCTCCGCCGACCGGTACACCTGCAGCCCACAGCCGAAAACGGTCTCGCCCCGCGCCAGCTTCTCCCGGGTTGAATTGGTCCGCATATCCACTCGCTCCTTCTCCCCCAAGCGCCCTCTTCGCGCTGGCGCCGGCCGGCGCTGGCGTTGGCGCCCGCCGCTCACCATGCTAGCGAATCCGCAAGCTTGGGTGAGGCGGACCGCGCCGGCTGAGCGCGCTCATAAGCAGCGGCAGACGGGCACGGTCCGAGTCTCACGGCGGCGGTGCTTTCGTCGCTGGTTCCTGGTGAATTCGGCGCATTGACCAGCCAAACCGGAGGGCAGGACAAGCAGATGCGGTCTGGCGCTCTGAATGGGACGATCAGGAACCCAAATGGGCGGGCATGGCCAGCAGGATAATCAGGTTCCACGCCACCAGACAGCCATACCAATAGGAAGCCATCCGAATCAGGCCGAGCCTTTTGGTATACACGCAGAAAGCGCCGAGTGCCAGTGCCATGACTTTCGACGCCGCGATGCCGATTGCAGGGCCTGCGTGCATCAGCAGCCGGACGAACGGGCTCGCTTCGTTCGCTCCCAGCCGCAATCCCAGCAGGGTGGTGAGCAGGTCCAGAAGCTGCAGATAGATGAAAACCTGAGTGAGGGCCATCGCATTCGCTTTCAGCTCTTCTATCGGCTGTTGCTGGTGATCATTGTAGCCCCCGGTGGCCGGAAAATTCCTTAAATTTGGTACGGTTGCTATGCAATCAGAACTTTGGTTCCGGTACAAAAGACTGCAGTTAGACTTTGCGGGGCGGAAAAACGGTTGGTCACGTGAATCGCAGATTGCCCCGCCCGCATATCTGTTTCGCCGGTTGGCCGCGCGCGCTCCCACAAGCCGGGCGTCGTGAGCGCACGCACAAACCCGCCCCGCGTTGCGGGTTCAGGCCCTATTATGATGAAGACGTGGCGACCCCAGCGAACGGTCCATGCCTGATTCTGGCGGCCGGTGGACGGCGGTTTGACTTCGCCGACGGCCAATCCTGGGCCGTCGGGCGCGGCGACGGTTGCGCCGTCCTGCTCGACAGCCGCTCGGTTTCGCGCCTTCATGCCCTGGTGCAGCGCCGCGAATCCGGAGAGTTCTCCCTGGTGGACCTGGGCAGCCGCAACGGCTCATTCGTCAACCAGCGGCGCGTCAGCGTGCCCGCGGTGCTGCGCGATGGAGACCGCCTGCAGTTCGGCGACCAGGAGTTGCTCTTCGTGGCGGGACATTCCGTGGACGGCGAAAGCTCTGCCGCCCCGGCCGACATCCGCAACGCGCCCACTTCCGCTCTTCACACCCACACCCTTTCGACCATTGTGGTGGTGGATATCCGCGATTTCACCCCGCTCGCCCGCACCGTTCCCGAGGCGGTGCTTTCCCAGACCATCGGCACCTGGTTCCTGCGCGTGGGACAAATCGCGCAGCGGCAGGGAAGCTGGGGACAGCGATACATTGGCGACGCCGTGATGGCGGTGTGGATCCATGAGGGCCGCGGCGGCCTGCGCCCGGAGTTGCTGCGCGCGTTGGCCGCGGTCAGCGAGATCGATGCGGTCACGCGCGGATTGCACCGCCAACTGCCGCTGCCCGAGGCGCTCCGCATCGGCGCCGGCGTCAACACCGGGCCCGCCATCGTGGGCGGTGCGGAGATCACCGCGCTCGGCGACACGGTCAATGGCGCCTTCCGTCTGGAAGCGGCTACCAAGCAGGTGGGATTGGGCGTCGTCCTGGGGGAGCGCACCTTCGAAGAGCTCCACCTTCCCGCGCCGGAACCGTTCCTGCGGCGCGAGGTGGCGCTCAAAGGGTACGACCATCCCGCCGTCGCCTGGGCAACTTCGTTCGAGGCGCTGGGGGATTTTCTCGCGCAGCAGGAGGCATAGCGGTTCGTGCCGGCTTGGCTCCGCGCGGCCCGGCCGGACCGGTCAGGCGTCGTGGTCGATCGCGATTTTTCCGAAGT
>Ga0335078_10007872_pt1 | contig 15820 bp, 14 predicted proteins | sample Lox_Sample_32_FD_206711 | JGI IMG/M metagenome (GOLD analysis project Ga0335078, IMG submission 206711) | Soil microbial communities from Loxahatchee National Wildlife Refuge, Florida, United States - Lox_Sample_3.2 | ecosystem: Environmental > Terrestrial > Soil > Wetlands | place: USA... | reverse complement strand
CTGTCCAAACCGGCGATACTTTGTCGTCCAACCACGGCTTGCGGGGGTCGCAAAGTCCGCATAGGTTTCCAGCACTTTGGAGAGCACAACACTCACTGACCAGTCTGCAGCCGGGTTCGATACCACGATTCCCGGCAACAAGGGGCTCAAGGCCGACGCGCTCGGATACATCTCGAACCTCGTCATCGCGGTCGCCTCGACCGCCCCCGCCTACAGCCTCGCGGCGACGCTCGGCTTCATCGTCGCGGTATCCGGCGTCGGCGTGCACGCGCCGGCGGTGCTCATCGTCTCGTTCATCCCGATCCTGTTCGTGTCGGTCGGCTACCGGTTCCTGAACCTCGCCGACCCGGACGCCGGGACGACATTCGCATGGACGACACGGGCGTTCGGACCGCAGATCGGCTGGGTCAACGGCTGGGCGATCTTCCTCGCCGACATCATCGTGATGGCTTCGCTGGCCGCGATCGCGAGCAACTACACGTTCCTGCTGTTCGACTCGACCGCGAGTCCGTCGAACTTCCTGATCATCGTGGGCGCCGTGCTGTGGATCGCGCTGATGACCTGGATCTGCTACCGCGGGATCGAGCTGTCCGCACGAGTGCAGACCGCGCTGCTCGGCCTTGAGCTGTTCACGCTCGCGCTGTTCGCGGTCGTCTCGCTCATCAAGGTCTACGCGAACAACCCCGCTCATTCGATCCATGTGAGCGCGTCCTGGTTCAACCCGTTCGACCTGGGCTGGGGAGCGCTGGTCGACGGGATCCTGCTCGGCATCTTCATCTACTGGGGCTGGGACTCCGGGGTCGCAGTCAACGAGGAGTCGCGCGACCGCCATCGCGGACCGGGCAAGGCCGCGGTCATCTCGACGCTGATCCTGCTGCTGATCTACGTGGTCGTCTCCGCCGCGGCGCAGGCGTACCACGGCCCGGGCTTCCTCGCGGGCAACTCGGACGACGTCATCAACGCGCTTGGCAGCCAGGTGTTCGGCTCCCCGCTCGACAAGCTGATGATCATCACGGTGCTGACCTCGGCGTCGGCGTCCACGCAGACGACGATCCTGCCCACCGCGCGCACGACGCTGTCGATGGCGAAATGGAACTCGATCCCGAAATCGTTCGGCAACGTGCACCCTCGGTTCTTCACCCCCACGTTCTCGACGCTGCTGATGGGCGCACTGTCGATCCTGTGGACGGTCGCGCTGCTCGCGTTCAACCCCGACCAGAACGTGCTCGGCGACACGATCTCGGCGCTCGGCTTCGCGGTCTGCTTCTACTACGGCTTCACCGGGCTCGCGTGCGCCGTGTATTTCCGGCGCGATCTGTTCAAGAGCGTCCGCAACTTCGTCCTGGCCGGACTGGTCCCCGTGGTCGGCGGGATCATGATGGCCTACGTCGCGATCAAGGCTTACAGCTACTACAGCACCGCCGGCAACAACTACTCAAAGCCCATCATCGGCATCCAGACGCCGATCTTCGTCGGCATCGGCGGCCTGATCCTCGGGATCGTCCTGATGTTCGCCTCATGGCCGTTCTTCCCCGAGTTCTTCGCCCGGAGATGGTGGGGGGCGGCCGACCCCGCGGTGCTCGAGGCCGACGCTCAGCACGGAAAGGTTGTGCTGGTCCCGGACGAGCCTCCCGAGAGCCACCCCGATCAGCACGGATTCCCCTAGCACGCCCGTCGCCGGCAGGCGGGAGCCCCCGGTTTAGACGCCGGCGAGATCCGCGACCCGGTCGCGGTGCCAGCGCGAATCCCCGAACGCGTGCGCGTTGGCGTGCGCCCGCTTGAGGAAGAAGTGGAGGTCGTGCTCGTAGGTGAAGCCGATCCCGCCGTGGACCTGCAGCGCCGACGCGGCCACGCGGAAGCCGGCGTCGCCGGCGTACGCCTTCGCCATCGACGCCGCGCGCGGTCCGGTGTCGGGCTCGTTGTCGAGCGCCCAGCCCGCCCAGTAGGACAGCGACCGCGCGCCCTCGACCTCGAGCAGCATCTGCGCACACCGATGCGACACCGCCTGGTAGGAGCCGATCGGCCGGTCGAACTGGGTCCGATCCTTCGCGTAGGCGACCGCCATCTCCATCGCCCGCTGCGCGGCGCCGACGTTCTCGGCCGCGAGCAGGGTGACAATCGTGGCGTACGCGCGCGTGATCTCGTCCGGGGCGTGCTCGAGCGGCTCGGCGGCGGCGCCGTCGAGCGCGAGCCGGAACAGCTTCCGCGTCGGGTCGATCCCCCGTTCCGCGACGAGCGTGAGGCCCGGGTCCGACATGTCGTGCAGGAAGTGGCGCCCGTCCGCGCCCGACACGATCACGAAGTCTGCCGACGCCGCGTCCGGCACCGCGATCTTCACGCAGGTGAGCCTTCCGTCCGGGCCTGGCTCCACCTCGGAGTGATCGGGCGCCCATCCCGCGTGCTCGTCCCATACGGCCAGCGTGCCGCGCGCCTCGCCGGCGGCCAGCGGCCCGAGCCAGCGCTCGCGCTGCTCCTCAGTGCCGGCCGCGGCGAGCATCAGCGCCGCGCACGTGGTCGAGAACCACGGGCTCGGCGCGAGCGCGTAGCCCATCTCCTCGGCGATCACCACGAGCTCGATGGCGCCGAGCCCGAGCCCGCCCCGGTCCTCGGCGACGATCACCCCCGGCCAGCCGAGCTCGACCAGCTCCTGCCACTGCTCGTCGGTGAACCCGCGGTCGTCCTCGGCCAGCTTGCGCACGGTCGCGAGCGGGTAGCGCGCGGCCAGGAAGTCGCGCGCCGTGCGCTTGATCGCCTGCTGGTCGTCGCTGAATCCGAAGTTCATCTTCTGCGCTCCTCCGCGCGGTCAGCGCATCCGCGGGAGCCCCAGCACCCGCTCGGCGACGATGTTCTTGAGGATCTCGGTCGTCCCGCCCTCGATCGAGTTGGCCCGGGACCGCAGGAAGCGGTACGTCCAGTCCTCGTCGGCCAGCATCGCCCGCGGTCCGGCGATCTCCATCGCCACCTCGGCGAGCGACTGGTTGACCTCGGACCAGTGCCACTTGCCGAGCGACCCCTCCGGGCCCGGGACCCCTGAGCGCATGATCGCGCTCAGGCCGCGGTACGCGTTCAGCCGCAGCACCTCGGATTCGATCAGCAACTGGGCCAGATGCTGCCTGATCACCGGGTCCTCGGTGGCGACGCGTCCGTTCTCGCCACGCGCCTCCTGCGCGGTGTCGATCAGCTCGCGCAGCGCGATCTGCACGCTGACCTGAAGCCCGAACGCCAGCGTCGCGCGCTCGTGCATGAGCGTCGTGATCGCCACCCCCCAGCCCTCGCCCTCGCGGCCGATCATGTTCGCGTCGGGGATCCGCGCCTCCTCGATGAACAGCTCGTTGAACTCCGACTCGCCGGTGATCTGGCGCAGCGGGCGGACCTGGACGGCGTCCTGCTCCATGTCCATCAGGAAGTAGCTGAGGCCCTTGTGCTTGGGGGCGTCCGGGTCGGTCCGGGCCACGAGCATGCACCACTTGGCGTGATGCGCGAACGTCGTCCACACCTTCTGCCCGGTCACGACCCACTCGTCGCCGTCGCGCGTTGCGCGCGTCTTCAGCGACGCCAGGTCCGAGCCGGCGCCGGGCTCTGAGAATCCCTGGCACCAGATCTCGTCGCCGGACAGGATCGGCGGCAGATAGCGCTTTCGCTGCTCCTCGGTGCCGTGTGCGATCACGGTCGGGCCACCCATCGCAAGGCCGAGCACGTTTGCCACCGACGGCGTCCGCGCCCGCACCACCTCCTCGTTGAAGATCGCCTGCTCGACGAGCGTGGCGCCGCGACCGCCGTACTCCTTCGGCCATGAGACGCCGGCCCAGCCGGCGTCGTGCAGCTGGCGCTGCCAGGCGAGGCGGAACTGAAACGCGGCCTCGTCGCCGGCAGGCTCGCGCCCGGGGTGGTTGGCCGCGAGCCATTCCCGCAACTCGTCGCGGAACGCCTCCTCGGCGGGTGACAGTGTCAAGTCCATGGCCGCATCGTATCCGTGGGACGCGGCCGGTAGCCTCGATAGAACGATGACCCCGCCCGAGCCCGCCGCCCCGCCCGAGCCCGCCGCCGCGCCCACCGCGCCCGTCGCGCCCGTCGCGCCCGTCGAGTCCGGGGCGATTCCCGACAGCGACCTGCCGGGCCCGTACCCGGTCGGCATGTACGCGGCCCAGCTCAAGCGCCGGCTGCTCGAGTTCGCGCGTGTCCAGCTGGTCGGCGAGGTGTGGGGGTTCCGCTCCAGCCGCGCCCGCGTGTACTTCGAGCTGCGCGATGCCCGTGGCGCACTGCCGTGCTCGATGTGGAGCTCGGACTTCGAGGCGCTGGGCGTGACTCTTCTCGACGGGCTGAAGGTGGTGATCGGCGGCGGCTGCGACTACTACCCCGGCAGCGCCTCGTCCTCCCCCTCGTTCTCGTTCGCGGTCTCCGAGCTCCGGATCGCCGGCGAGGGCGATCTGCTGATCCAGCTCGAGCGACTGCGCAAGCGGCTTCATGCCGACGGGCTGTTCGAGCCCCAGAAGCGGCTGCCGCGCCGGCCCCTCCCGCGCACGATCGGCGTCGTCACCGGCGAGCAGGGCAAGGCCCGCGATGACGTGCTCGCCGGCCTGCGCCGTCGCGGATGGGCCGGGAGGCTCGTGTGGGCGTTCGCGCCGGTCCAGGACCGCCACGCGGCGCCTCGGATCGCCGCGGCCCTGAGAGAGCTGGCGGCCATTCCCGAGGTCGACGTCGTGATCGTCGCGCGCGGCGGCGGCTCGCTCGCCGACCTGTTCGCGTTCTGCGACGAGGCGCTGTGCCGTACGGTGGCGCTGCTCCGCGTCCCGGTGATCTCGTCGGTCGGCCATCACACCGACCGGACGCTCATCGACGACGTGGCCGCGGTCTGCTGCTCGACGCCGACCCACGCCGCCGAGGCCGCCGTGCCGATCGACTGCAACGCGGCGCGCTCGAACCTCGCCGCCTGTGCCCGCCGGCTTCACGTTCACGGCTCCCGCGCGATCTCCGAGCGGGCGCGGACGCTCGAGCGCCTGGCCGCCGCGCCCGCGCAGCACGTCGTGCGCCAGCGTCGCCAGCTGCATCAGCTGACCCGAGAGATGCGCGCGAGCGCGCGCCGCGGCATCGTGCGCGCGCGCTCTCTCGCCGGCACTCATCTGCTCGTGCTCGGACGCACGGTCGACCGGGCGCGAACCTCCGAGCGGTCCGGACGCGAGCGCGAACTGCAGCGCCTGACGCTGGCGCTCGCCGCCCACGACCCCGAGCGGACGCTCGCGCGGGGCTACGCGCTGGTCGAGAATCGCGCCGGCGAGCCGCTCGGGTCGGCCGCGGCGGCGCGGGCTGCCGGCCAGGTCCGGGTGCGGTTCCACGACGACGCCGTCGACGCCGAGGTGCGATGAGCGCGGGCGAGCCCACCCTCACCGGCGCCGGCGCGCCCACCCCCACGTACGAGACCGCAGTCGCGCGGATCGAGGAGATCATCCGCCGGCTCGACTCCGGCCAGGCCGGGCTGCGCGAGACCCTCGCGCTGGTCCAGGAGGGGCGCGACCTCGTGGAGTACTGCGCCGGAGAGCTCGAGGCCGTCAGCCATGGCCTCGAGGAGCTCAAGCTCGACGAACTGGTGGCGCGACTCGAGGGGACGGCCCGGCGGTCATGACCACGTTCGACCTGCTCGCCGATCTGCCGCTCGAGGTCGACGGCTACACGCTCGAGGGCCTCCAGGCGAACGTCTCCAGCGGCTTCGAGCGCCTGAGCACGGTCGTGCATCTGACGGGCGGCGGGCTCGAGGGCGTGGGCGAAGACGTCGTCTACGACGCGGAGGATCATGTCGCGCTTCAGCGGGCCGGTGCGGTCCACGCCGCGGCGCTGTCCGGCCGCTTCGCGCTCGGGGAGTTCTGCGAGCTGGTCGACTCGCTCGACCTGTTCCCGGTGGAGCCCCAACGGGACGTATCGCGGCTCTACCGCCGCTGGACGTTCCACAGCGCCGCGCTCGACCTCGCGCTCGCCCAGGCCGGAGCGCCGCTGCACGCGCGCCTCGGGCGCGAGCCGCAACCGGTCACGTTCGTGGTCTCGCTCCGCCTCGGAGAGCCGCCGACGCTCGACCCGGTGGAGCGCCGCCTCGCGCGGTACCCGTCGCTCCGGTTCAAGCTCGACCCCACGACCTCGTGGACGCCGGAGCTGATCGCGGCCCTGGTGGCGACCGGCGCCGTCGACTCGGTCGACTTCAAGAGCCTGTACACCGGGACGATCGTCGACCAGCCGCCCGACCCCGTCCTCTACCAGCGCGTCGTCGAAGCGTTCCCGGACGCCTGGATCGAGGACCCCGACGTGGTCACGCCCGAGACCGCGGCCGTGCTCGCGGGGGAGCACCATCGGATCACGTGGGACGCGCCGATCCACTCGATCGACGACATCGAGGCGCTGCCGTTCCCACCGCGGATGGTCAACCTCAAGCCGTCGCGGATCGGCGGGCTCGCGAAGCTGTGCGCGACCTACGATTATTGCGCCGAGCGTGGCATCCAGGCCTACAGCGGCGGCCAGTTCGAGCTCGGCCCGGGCCGCGGACAGGCTCAGTACCTGGCCTCGCTGTTCCACCCCGACACCCCCAACGACCTCGCGCCCGTGCCCTTCAACCAGAACGACCCACCGGCGGGGCTCCCGGTCAGCCCGCTGGCGCCGGCGCCGTCGCGGGTGGGCTTCCGATGGGAGGTCGCATGATGCCGGGCCCCCTCGACGGCACTGTTGCGCTCATAACCGGCGCGTCGAGCGGGATCGGTGAGGCGACCGCGCTCGCACTCGCCGACCACGGCGCCGCGGTGGCGATCGCCGCCCGGCGCACCGACCGCCTGAACGCGGTCGCCGACCGGATCCGCGACGCCGGCGGCACCGCGCTGCCGCTTGAGGCCGACGTCAGCGACCGGGCGCAGGCGCAGGCGGCCGTGGAACGGACCGTCTCCGAGCTCGGCCGCCTCGACAGCCTGATCAACAACGCCGGGCTGATGCTGCTCGGGCCGGCCGTCGACGCCGACTTCGACGAGTGGCGCCGGATGCTCGACGTCAACGTCGACGGGGTCCTGTACTGCGCGCATGCCGCCCTCCCCCACCTGCTCGCAGCCGCGCAGGACAGCCCGCGCGAGGTCGCCGACATGGTCAACGTCAGCTCGGTCGCCGGCCGCTATCCGCGCCGCGGCAGTGCCGTCTACAACCTCACCAAGTTTGGCGTCGGTGCCTTCAGCGAGTCGCTGCGCCAGGAGGTGGGCGGCCGGCGCGTGCGCGTGTCGCTGGTCGAGCCGGGCGCCACCGCCACCGAGCTGCGCTCGCACAACCGCCCCGAGATCCGGGAGGCGCAGGCCCAGCGTTTCGCCGGTATCACCACGATGACCGCCGAGGACATCGCCGACACGATCCTGTTCATCGTCACGCGGCCGTGGCACGTGGCGATCAACGAGGTGTTGATTCGCCCGACCCAGCAGGAGTGACGCCCTCGGGGGCGCGCCGCGCGCCCCCGAACGCCTACGCGGTCACACCCGCTGGATCAGCGTTCCCGTCCCGAGCCCGCCACCGCAGCACATCGTCACGAGCCCGACCTCCTTGTCGGACCGCTCGAGCTCGTGCAGGAGCGTGGTGATCAGGCGCGCCCCGGTCGACCCGAGCGGGTGCCCGAGCGCCATCGCGCCGCCGTTGACGTTGACGCGGTCCATATCGGGCTCGAGCTCGCGCCGCCAGGCCGCGATGACGGGCGCGAACGCCTCGTTGATCTCGACCAGGTCGATGTCGTTCATGTTCATTCCGTTCCGCGCGAGGATCTTCTGGGTGGCGGGGATCGGGCCGGTGAGCATGATCACGGGGTCGACGCCGACCGTCGTCTGGTCGACGATCCGGGCGCGGGCCTTGAGACCGAGCGCGTCGGCCTTCTCGCGGGTCATCAGCAGCACGGCGGCGGCTCCGTCGGAGATCTGGGAGCTGGTCCCGGCCGTGATCTTGCCGTCGGGCTTGAACGCGGGCTTGAGCTGGGACAGGGCCTCGATCGTCGTCTGGGGGCGGATGCCCTGGTCCGACACGTAGGTCGAGCCGTTGACCTTGAACGGGATGGTCTCCCGCTCGAATCGACCCTCCTCGGTGGCGCGGTGGGCGAGCTGATGCGAGCGCAGCGCGAGCTCATCGAGCTCCGAGCGCGGGATCTCCCACTGGTCGGCGATCATCTCGGCCGACAGGCCCTGGGGGATCAGGTTGTAGCGCTCCATCAGCGCCGGCGGGTATGGCACGCCCACCTCGTCGGTCCAGTTCAAGCCGACGCCCAGCGGCACGTGGCCCATGTGCTCGACGCCCGATCCGATCGCGACGTCGTGCACGCCCGCGGCGATCAGCGCTGCGGCGAAGTTGACCGCCTGTTGCGCCGAACCGCACTGGCGGTCGACGGTCGTGGCCGGCGTCTCCATCGGCAGGCCGGCTTGGAGCCACGCGTTGCGGCCGACGTTCCACGACTGCTCGCCGTACTGCTGGACGCAGCCGGCCACGACGTCCTCGACCTCGCTCGCGTCGATCCCGGCCCGCTCGATGACCTCGCTGTAACACCGGCCGAGCAGATCGTTGGCATGGATGTCCTTGTAGTAGCCCTTCTCGGGGTGGCCGCGTCCAACCGGTGTGCGGACGGCTTCCACGATGACGACTTCGCGTCCAGATTGCGGCATGCCTTGCTCCCTTTTACGGATATCGGATACCGCGAAGGCCCCGATGGCGCTGGGCGGCGTATTGGTTACTACTGTACTGAAGCTTCCGTGAAGCCATCGACCAAGGAGCTGCGTTGCGGGAACAAGTGGGAATCGCCGGTTCGGGCGTGATCGCCTGCGGCTTGGCCGTGGCCGCCGCGGAGCACGACGAGGTGCTGCTCTGGGCTCGGTCTGAGGATTCGGCCGAGCGCGCCCGTGCACGTGTGGCCAAGACGTGCGCGAAGCTGAACGGCTTCGATCCCGACCGCGTCCGGGTCGTGACGGACCTCGACGACCTGGCCGGGGCCACGTTCCTCGTTGAGGCCGTGATCGAGCACCACGACTCCAAGAGCGCGATGCTGGCGGATCTCGGGGAGCTCGCCCGGCACGCCGGCGCTCACGCCGTGCTGGCCACCACCACCTCGTCGCTGTCGATCGCCGAGCTCGCGCACGCGAGCGGGCACCCCGAGAACTTCGTCGGCTTGCATCCGTTCAACCCGGTGCCGAAGATGAGGCTCATAGAGCTTGCCTTTCCGCCCGAGGCCAGCGATGAGACGCGGCGACGGGCGCGCGAGCTGTGCGAGTCGTTCGGTAAGACCCCGGTCGAGGTCCCGGACATTCCGGGCTTCGTCGTCAACCGGCTGCTGTTCCCGTACCTGTTCAGCGCGGTCGACCTGCTCGCCGAGACCAGCATGACCCCCGGAGACGTCGACAACTGCATGACGCTCGGCGCCGGCATGCCGATGGGCCCCATCGCGCTGCTCGACTACGTGGGCCTCGACGTCTCCAAGGCGATCGGCGAATCGATCGGGGCTCGCGTCCCGGACCGCTTGCTGGCGCTGGTCAAGGAGGGGTCGCTCGGACGCAAGACCGGCCGGGGTTTCTACAACTACCGCTGACGAACCTACGACGAAGTATTTATGGCTCGTTCAGGTGCGGAGCGCAGACTCCGTGGCGCGACGTACCTCATAGCAGCACCTCCTCCCCAGAAGCACGGAGCCGGCCCGTCCCCAGCGGGCCGGTTCTTTTTTTCCCAGAGCAGGGACAACTGGGTGGGCGGCGGGCCGCAGCCTCGGGGACAGGGGCGAAGCCGGCCCATCTCGCGGGCCGGCTTCAGTCTCTCCTCTCAACCACCGGGAGGTAGTTCCGCGCTAGCGATTACGACTCTCCGGCCGTTGCCTGAAGGTCGGAAATGTAACGAATGGCGCGAACTCGTGGAGTAGGGTTAGCGAGGCCCTAACAGTCGGGCCGTGTCGGGGTCGCGCGCCGAGCGGGCTCAACCCGAGGCGGGGACCGCTGCGCCGGCGCCGGTCCGGCGCTGCCTGATGCGCACCGCCTCGATCCGGTTCTGGCGGACCGACTCGACCCGGATCGAGAAGCCGTTGGCGGCGATCGTGTCCCCGCGCTTGGGCAGCCGGCCGAGCTCGGCGAACACGAACCCGCCGACAGAGTTGTAGGCATCGGTGTCGACCGGGAGCTCGAGACCGTAGTCGGGCAGATCCGCGACCGCGACGTGCCCGCGCACGAACCAGTCGCCGTTCGCCAGGCGGCGCACCGCACCGCCGGCCGGGTCGGTCTCGTCGGAGATCTCGCCGACGATCTCCTCGATGATGTCCTCGATCGTGACCAGCCCCGCGGTCCGGCCGTACTCGTCGATCACGATCGCGAGCTCGGTCCGCTCGCGCTGCAGGTCGGCGAGCAGATCGTCGAGCGGCTTGGTCTCGGGCACGATCGGCGCCGAGCGGACAAGCCGGTCGAGGTGAGCCTCCATGCCCTCGGCCAGCATCAGCTTGACCAGCTGGTTGACGTGGACGATCCCCTTGACCCGGTCTGGGTTCTCGTTCTCGGTCACGACCAGGCGCGAATGCCCGGTCGAGACGCAGCGCTGAAGCGCCGCCTCGACGTTCTCCGACAGATCGACGGTCACCACCGCCGGAATCGGGGTCATCACCTGCCGGGCCTCCTGCTCGTGCAGATGGAACACGCCGGTGAGCATCTTGCCCTCGCCCACGTCGAGTTGCCCGCCCGTGGTCGATTGCGCGATCAGCCGCTTGAGCTCATCCGGCGTCCCGCCCTCGGGCTCGGCGTCCGGGTCGGTGCCGAGCATCCGCAGGATCGAGTCCGACGCCCAATTCAGCACGAGGATGAACGGGTGGAACAGGACCCTGAAGAAGTGGATCGGCCGCGCGATCCGCCTCGCCAGCCCTTCGGCGTGCTGGATCGTGTACAGCTTCGGGACGATCTCGCCGACGATGCTCTGGGTGACCGTGATCAGCAGGTACGAGATGACCACCGACACCGCCACCGCGGCCGTGTGTCCGAGCGGGCCTCCGAGAATCGGCTCGAACAGGTGGGCGATCGCCGGCTCGCCCAAGGCGCCGATGCCGATCGAGGCCATCGTGATCCCCACCTGGCAGGCGGAGATGTAGTCGCCGATCTCGTCGATCTGCTGCAGCGCCAGGCGGGCGCCCCGGGCCCCCTGTTCGGCCAGCGCCTCGAGCCTGGCCTTGCTCGAGCGCACGAGCGCGTACTCGGCGATGACGAAGAACGCGTTGGCCAGGACGAGCAGCCCGGTCAGGATGATGAAGAGCGCCTTCACCGATGCGCCGGCGCCTGCCACGCCCGCGGCCGGGCGACCCCCCCAGCGGCCCGCGTGGGGCAGAGCTCCGTCCGCACTGGGCAGCCCCTGATCTGTGAGCTGCTACTTCGGGATGGATCGTCGTCGTTCATGGAGCGACGGAGAAACGGTAGCAGCAGCGTCCCCGGCCGCGGGATCAATCGAGCCCCCGCGGACAGGTGCTACAACCATCCCGGATGCGCATCGTCAGCCTCGTCCCCTCCGCCACCGAGACGTTGTTCGCGCTCGGCCTCGGCCCCGACGTGATCGCGGTCACGCACGAGTGCGACTATCCGGCCGCGGCCCTCGAGCTGCCCAAGATCACGCGCGACGTCCTCCCCGCCGGGCTCAGCGCCGGGGAGATCGACGCGGCGGTCAAGGAGCGGACGCTCGCCGGCCTGTCGATCTACGAGCTCGACGCCGACTTGCTGCGCGACCTGCGCCCGGACCTGATCGTCACCCAGGAGCTCTGCTCGGTGTGCGCCGTCTCCTACGACGACGTGCGCGCGGTCGCCGAGGAGATCGAGACTCATCCCCGCGTGCTCTCGCTCGACCCGCACACGGTCGGCGAGGTCCTCGGCGACGTCCGGACGCTGGCAGAGGCCACCGGCCGCAAGGACGAGGCCGTCGAGCTCGTCCGCGACGCCTCGTCGCGAATCGACAAGGTGCGACTCGCGGTCCGCGGTGCGCGCCGCCCCCGCGTCGCCGCGCTCGAGTGGCTGGATCCCCCGTTCGCCCCCGGTCACTGGACCCCGCAGCTGATCGACTACGCCGGCGGCGAGGACGTGCTCGGCTTCGCCGGCGAGAAGTCCGAGGAGCGCAGCTGGCTCGAGGTCGAGGCCTCCCAGCCCGACATCGTCGTCGTGATGCCGTGCGGGTACGAGGCCGAGATCGCCCACCGCGAGGCCGAGATGCACCGGGATCAGCTCGCCGCGGTCGGTGCCGGCGAGGTCGTGGCGGTCGACGCCGCCGCCTACTTCTCGCGTCCGGGCCCCCGGATCATCGCCGGGCTCGAGCTGCTCGCCCACATCATCCATCCCGAGCTGTTCCCCGAGGCACCGGCCGAGGTCTTCCCGGTCGAGCTCTGAGCCGCGGCTCAGAGCGTGAAGCCGATGCCGTTGGGCGTCAGCCCGTGGCCGCCGGCGACGGCCAGTGCGCCGATGACGCTCGCGACCGCGATCACGGCACAGCCGGCGAGCGCGGCCCACGCCATCCGCCGCCGCTCGGCCACCTCGACGATCAGCCAGCCGGTGATCAGGCCGCCGATGAGCCCGCCGATATGGTCGCCGACCGAGATTCCGCGGACGCTGAGCGAGAACAGGAGGTTGAACACGAGCACGATCCCGAGCCCGCTCTGCCAGATCGGGATGCCCCGGTTACGGGCGACGACGATCAGCGCGCCGAAGATCCCGAAGATCGCCCCGGAGGCGCCGACGGTCGCCGTGATCGGCTGGAACCACAGCGCGCCGAACGAGCCCGCGAGCAGCGAGACGAAGTACACCGCCAGGAAGTTGACCCGGCCGATCGCGGGCTCGAGCGCCGAGCCGACGAACCACAGCGAAACCATGTTGATGAGGATGTGGAACAGCCCGTCGTGCAGGAACCCGCTCGTGAGAAGGCGCCAGTATTCGTGCGTGCCGGTGTAGAACGGAAACGGGTTGTTGGCGGTGATCGCGGGACCGAACAGCGAGCCGTGAAACCACACCGACCCGCCGCCACCACCGCCGAGCGGGGCGCCGGCCGCCGTCTCGATCAGGAACGCGACCACGTTGATCACGATCAGCGCCTGCGTCGCCACCGGCGTGCTGGACACCGACGGCATGCGCCTGACCTTCGTGCGCTCGCGAGCGCACTCCGGGCAGCGCATCCCGACCGGCGTCGGCGTCATGCAGTCGGGGCAGATCGGCCGTCCGCATGAGGAGCACGAAACTCCGGTTTCCCTGGAAGGGTGGCGGTAGCAGACGTCCATTCGTCTCACGCTATCAGCGGCCGCTCGCGTTCAAGGCGAACCGGCGCCCGCCGCAGCGGCTAGTGCCTTCGCGGCAGGATCCGCCCGGCCTCTTCGGCGACGTCGTGAGCGGTCCGCTGGGCGAGCTCGAGCAGGCTGTCCGAGCGCGCCTTGCGCACCCGGTGGCGTGCCCGGACGCGCAGCACGACCAGCGCTGTGCCGGCGCTCACGCCGACGACCGCGGCCACAGCGGGACGCACCCAGTTGCGCGGATCGCGCATCGCCTTGAGCTCCCAGGAGTCGAGCTCCTCGTGGGCCAGCTCGGTCAGGTTGACGAGCGTCAGCTCGAGCCGCTGCGCCATGTCGGCAGGCGGGTCGACCGGCGACAGCGCCTCGCGTAGCAGTGCCTCGAAATCTGCGGCGCCCGAGCTCATTCGCGTCCTCCAGAGTCGGCTGCGGTCTCCGAGACCATCCCTTCGAGCTGCCGGATGGCTCTATGCAACAACACCTTCGTGGCCCCGTCGGTGCGGCCGAGCGCCCGCGCGATCTCGCGGTTGTCCATCCCGAGCGCGAACCGCATGATCAGCGCCTCACGCCGGTCGTCGGGAAGCTGCTGGACCCCTTCGAGGATCGACTTCAGCTGCTCGCGACCCTCCACCAACGATTCGGTGGTGTGCGGTGCGGAGATCATCCCCGCGTCCTCGATCCCCGACTCGGGTTTGCGGGAGCGGTCCCGGTAGAAGTTCGCGGCAAGGTTGTGCGCGATCCGGATGAGCCACGGGCGCAGCGGCCGGCCGTCCGCCTCCCGCAACGCCCGCTCGAAGTGGCGGTAGGCCTGCAGGAACGTCTGCTCGGTGAGGTCCTCGGCGTCGTGATGGTTCCCGACCCGGTAGTAGCTGTACGAGTAGACGTCGCGCAGATGCGTGCGGTACAGCTCCGTGAACCGCGCATCGACCTCAGCCTTGTTCTTGGGTAAGTCTCCGTCCACCACATCAAGAGCCTAGCCTTCGTCACGCCGCGCGGATAGTCGAAGGTCGGGACGAGCGCGGCGGCTCGGTCATCGTCGCGGTCCACTGCTCGGGCTCGATCCGGCCCTCGACGAGCGCGGCGAGGCTTTCGAGCGCGGGCGCTTCCAGATGGGCGTCGCGGGCCACGCTCGCGAGCAGCGGCGCAGAGTCCACGGCCTCCACCGCGCGTCCGAGCGCGCTGCCGATCTCCGAGGCCGGCACGCCCTGGGCGAGCAGCTCGCCCGCGCGACGGTTGCGCGAGCTCGACGAGACGACCGTCGCCACCAGGTCCCCGGCGCCGGCAAGGCCGGCGAACGTCTCGGGCCGGCCGCCGCGCGCACGCGCGAGCGCGTCAACCTCGGCGAACACCTTCCCTGCGGCGGCGCCGGCAACGTTCGGGCCGGCCACCGAGGCGACGGCCGCTGCCAGCACGGCCACGTTCTTGGCGGTGGCGGCGAGCTCGACGCCGGTCACGTCGCCGCTCTTCGAGACGTCGAGTCCGGAGGTCCCGAGGACGTCTGCAAGCTGTCTTGCAAACCCGCGATCGACCGAGGCCAGCACGACCGACGCCCCATGCTCGAGCACCTCGGCCGCGTCGGCCGGTCCGCCGAGGACCGCGACCGCGCGGGCGGCGCACCGCTCGGCGACGAACGCCGACGGGAGCGTGCCGAGCGGCGGCACGAGGCCCTTCGACAGAACGAGCACGCCGGCGCGCTGCGGGATCCGCTCGGCATGGGCGCCGAGCACGCTGGGCAGGGCCCGCGCGGGCACGGTCAGGCAGATCAGGTCCTGCGCGTCGAGGTCAACCTCTGCCGCCCGTGTGACGCGCACGGATTCGGGCAGCGTGACGCCCGGCAGGTAGGTGTCGTTCGTGCGCGAGGCGGCCACCGCCGCGGCCTGGTCACGCGTGCGGGTGCCGAGCTCGACGTCGAGGCCGGCCCGCGCCAGCAGGACGGCGAGGCTCGTGCCCCAGGCGCCGGCGCCGATGATCGCGGCGCGCCGGATCGGGGGCACGCCACCGAGCCACTCCCACTGGAGCATGACCATCGGCCAGAAGCGGTCGGTGACGGCGCCGGCCAGGGCCGGTGAGGCGTTGTCCAGCTTGGGGAAATGCAGCGGGCGGCCGGCGCGGAGCCGCACCTTGCGGGGGCGGATGCGCCAACCCCGGCGGATGTCCTCGGTGCCGATGATCGCGATCGGCACGACCGGTGCGCCGGTCTCGAGCGCGAGGCGCCCTCCGCCGCGCCTGGGCTTGCCGAGCGCGCCGGGACGGGTGCGCGTGCCCTCGGGGAACATCAGCACGATTTCGCCGCGGCCGAGGATGGCCTTCGCGGTCTCGATCGAGTCCTGGTCGCCGGCGCCCCGGTCGACCGGGAAGGCGCCGAGCGCGTTCAACAGCCAGCTCAGCAACCGGTTGTAGGCGAACAGCTCCTTCTTGGCCACGTAGTACACGGGCCGCCGGGTCATCGTCCCGATCACGAACGGATCGAAGAAGCTCCGGTGGTTCGAGGCCAGGATCACCGGCCCCTCGGTGGGGATGTGCTCCCGGCCCAGCCGCTGCATCCTCAGGTACACC
>Ga0335078_10007870_pt1 | contig 15822 bp, 9 predicted proteins | sample Lox_Sample_32_FD_206711 | JGI IMG/M metagenome (GOLD analysis project Ga0335078, IMG submission 206711) | Soil microbial communities from Loxahatchee National Wildlife Refuge, Florida, United States - Lox_Sample_3.2 | ecosystem: Environmental > Terrestrial > Soil > Wetlands | place: USA: Florida... | reverse complement strand
CCCCGGGATTCCAAGCCTATCACCAGGATGTGAGCCTTGGCGCCGTTGGCGATAAGCTGGTGATCAACATACACCTTCTCCCTGCATCTACATCAAGACCGCTTCCGCCTCCCGCCTCGTCCTCCTTCACAGATAACAACGCGTCCAAGAATGCTCGCAAAGAATACGCAAAGGGATCCGCTGCGTTGCGTAATAACAATCTTGCCGAAGCCGAATCCCATCTTGGCAAAGCGGTCGCGGAGTACCCGTGCTATGTGCGGGCCCAAGCGGATCTGGCTCTCGTCCTGAACCGGAAACAGCGATTCGCCGCCTCCGAAGCGGCGCTCAAGAAAGCCATCGAGTGCGACCCGGACTACCTGGACGCTTACAACGAACTTGGCCAGCTCTACTACAACGAAAAGAAGTACGTGCCAAGCCAAACCGTTCTTCAGGAAGGCTTGCGGCGCTCGCCGCAGTCCTGGCAGTTCTACTTTCAATTGGGAGCCGATGACTACCACTTAGAGAAATACGCCGACGCTGAGCAGGAATTCTTAAAGGCCGAATCGCTCAACGCCTCGCTGCCGGCGGAGGTTCATGTGAGGCTGGCCGACGTGTACCTGAAGCAAAGCGCCTACGGCAAGGCCTACACCGAAATGCAGGCCTACTTGCGCGCAGAACCGAACGGCCCCTACGTAGAACGAGTGCGCACCTTAATACACCGCATGGAAACCGACCACGTCGTCCCCAGTGCCTCAGCCGTAACACACCCGTAAGGGTGCCCTTTCTGGGTGCCCAGGGCGCCGACAAGGGCCGGCCCCTGCTTTCCGAGTGGAACCGAAACGCTTGCGGGTTGACCACGCGCGCCCTATGATCCTGTAGGGGCACCCCTCGTGGGTGCCCAGGGCGGCCACAAGGGCCGCCCATACAACGCTTCCCGGAAGGTGCCACAGTCTTTGGGTAAGCTCTTGATCTTCGCCCTAGCGCCGCTGCTCCTCGAGGTGTCAGTCGGCCCGTGCCAGCAATCTCCGCCGGATGCCAAGACAATCTTCGAGCAGGCTCAGCGCGCGCTGGAAGCTCGCGATTACACAGAGGCCGAGCGGGGATTTCATGCGGTCCTCAAACTCGATCCGCAATCGGCGGCCGCCTATTCCAACCTTGGCGTGGTATACATGCGCAGGAACGATTACGCGCGGGCTGTCGAGGCTTTCACAAATGCCAAGCGGCTGGCGCCCCAGGTGACGGGACTTGATCTCAACCTCGGCCTGGCCTATTACCATCAAAACGATTTCGCCCAAGCCATTCCCCATTTCACCCTGGTTGTCCGCTCCGACCCTAGCCAAACCCAGGCGCGATATCTGCTCGGAATGTGCTACTTCCTCACCTACGATTTCAATCGTGCGGCCACTACGCTCGAACCGCTTCGTGACAGCCAGAAAACGAATCTGGATTTCTTATATGTGCTTGGCATCGCGTATCAAAAGCTGCGGCGCACAGAGGACGCTACGCGAACGTTCGAGCAATTGGTGCGCGCGGGCGGTGACTCGGCCCAGTTGCACCTGCTGATGGGCAAGGCGCACCTCGACCTTTCGGAAATCTCCCAGGCGCAAGCTGAGCTCGAGAAGGCCGTAGCCCTTGATCCCAATTTGCATTTTGCCCACTACAACCTGGGAGTGGTCTACCAGAAACAAGGCAAGCTGGCCCAAGCGGCGGAGCAATACAAACTGGAAATGTCGCTCACCCCCGGCGACCCGGCGAGCGCGGAGAACCTGGGCTTGATTTACCTGGAACAAGGCGACGCGGACGGCGCGCTTGCGAGCTTCCGGAAAGCGCTGAAAATCGATCCCAAGATGCCCAAGTCGTGGGATGGAATGGGGAAGGCTTATCTGCGCAAGAGCCAGCCCGACCAGGCCATATCATGCTTCCAGCGCGCCCTGAGCCTCGCGCCGGACAGCGCAAAGATGCACTTCCAATTGGGCCAGGCCTATCTCAAACTAGGCCAGCGCGAGAAAGCCCAGAAGGAAATCAACGAGGCAGGGCGCTTGCAGGCAAACGCTCGGAAGAAGTTCGAAGATGCTGTCTCGGGAAGATTGCCTCCCCCTCAGGCTCCCGCAGGAATGCCCTGAGCCACCGTGGAAAGCAGATCTGCGCTTTGCTTCTCGCTCAGGGAATCTTTGCCAACAGTGAATCGGCATCTCTAAGAAGCACTTGGGGCGCGACACCGATTATAAGTTGTCCGCCGTATCCACTGGCCAAGAGATTGACGGAGTCTTTGAACGCGTTCAGGACTATTCTCTCCAGCCCGCGAGGGACAAAATGGTGTTAGAATTCTGTCAAAGTGTCTGCTTTATGGGGCGCAACGACGATGCATGTATGACGGGGATTCGAAAAAGCGGGTTGCCTGTCCGCCGGGGAAATCAATGGCAACCCGGAATGGCGAGCCCAACGGAGAAACGATACAGAATAAGCAGGTGGCGCAACGGCTAGCGAAGGAATCCTGGCGGAGCTGTTTGCGACTGCCGCCTTCGTATAGGCCTTAAGACAGGAGACCGTCTTGGCAAAAGATTTTGCCCAAACGGCGAGTGCTTTTCCCTCCAGGCACGCGAACCTCTCAGCATGCCTCTGTCTGCTTGCTTTTCTTAGTACCGCACCAATGGCGCTTGCGCAGTACCACGTCGACTCGTGGAGCACGGATAATGGGCTGCCCCAGAACATCATCCGGGCCGTATGCCAGACTCCGGAGGGCTATCTTTGGATGGCTACCATGGACGGTTTAGTCCGGTTCGATGGCGCTCGCTTCGTCGTATTCAATCGCAGCAACACGCCAGGAATTCTGGGGAATCGATATACCTCGCTTTACTGCACCCGCAGTGGAGAACTCTGGGCAGGCACTGAGAGTACCGGGGTCACACGCTACCGCCAAGGTGGCTTCATTACCTACACCAGTCAACAGGGACTACCGTCCAATAGCGTGGACGGCATTGCCAGGGACAACGCCGGCCACATCTGGGCTCTTTCCAGCGCTTCAATAGCCCAGTGGGATGAGGGAAAGTCGCGATTCATCGAAATGCGCTCGGAAAGGTCGAAATACAATTACTACTTAAGTTCCGATGAGCAGTCCGGTTTTTGGGGTATCGACGGCCACACGTTGCGTCTTTTTATTCAAGGGCATGTTAACGAGTATCCTCTCCCCCGCGACTGGCCGGGCCGGATCTTTACTTCTGCCGGTCGCGACTTGAACGGTGTGATCTGGCTGGCGGCGCCCGACGGCTCACTCGCCAAACTGAGCGGCGGCCGCTGGTCGAAAGTCCTTCGCAAGAGCGGCAGCGCGACCAACTTGCCGGCGGCGGCCGATGTTAGCTCGACGTATCGCGATGCTCGGGGCAATCTCTGGAACATTGCTGTTGCATCCGATCCGGTTCTCGGCTTGCTCACCTACTTGATCCTGCCCTCCGGCGGCCGAACCGAGAAAATCGGCTTCAACTCTTTCTTCGAGGACGGCGAAGGCAGCGTCTGGCTCGCCACCAACGGACAGGGCCTCTATCGTGTTCGCAAGCAAGCCATTTCCGTGCTTTCGAAGGAGGAGGGCCTACCCGATCGAAATGTCTACACCATCTACCAGGATAGGGCTGGCGCAATTTGGATGGGCACATGGTCCGGTGGTTTGGTCCAAGTATCGAAAACGAAGATCAAGACCTTTTCCACCGCAGAGGGGCTGCTTTTGAGGCGGATCAGTTCCATCTGCGAGGACAGGGATGGGGTGCTATGGGTGGCGACCCCTGCCGGCTTGCAGAGGCTGCGAAACGGCCGATTCGAGTCAGTCTGGAATGAAGGCTTCGGCGTCGACGTCCGAGCCATTCATCAGGATGCGGAGGGCACGCTGTGGTTAGGAACCGGCCAAGGTCTGGTCCGCCACAGCGACCGCGGATGGAGCGTGGTCAGCGCAAGGGACGGTCTGGCAAGCGACGACGTGCGAGTCATCATTGATGGCCGGGCCGGAAATCTTTGGATCGGAGGTTATGGCGGGCTTACGAGCTTCGACCACGGACAACTAAAACGCTGGACCGAGGCCGACGGCCTGCCCAGTAATACGGTTCGCGCTCTGTACGAGGATACGGACGGCGTACTGTGGATCGGAACCTATGACGGCGGTCTGGGGCGACTCAAAGATGGCAAGTTCACCCGTTACACGACGCGCGAAGGCCTGTTTAATAATGGCGTTTTCCAGATCCTGGAGGGTTCCCGCGGGTATCTCTGGATGAGCTGCAACCGGGGCATCTATCGCGTGAGCAAGCAGCAACTGAATGATTTGGCCGCCGGGAAGAGGGCCACGATTACTTCCATTGCTTACGGAAAGGGCGACGGTATGCGCAATGCCGAATGTAATGGAGGTCTCTCGCCTGCCGGAATTCGGGCGCGTGACGGGAAGCTCTGGTTTCCCACCCAGGACGGAGCGGCCGTGATTGATCCTGTCGCCGTCGCCACCAACCCCGTACCGCCGCCGGTAGTTATAGAATCGGTTCTGCTGGATCACGAACCCCGCCCGCTCGATCGCGCCCTTCGCGTGTCACCCGGAAACGAGAACCTCGAGATCGAGTACACGGCTTTGAGCTTCATCAACTCCGGCCAGATCCGCTTTCGGTACAGGCTGGAAGACTTGGATCGCGACTGGGTGGAGGCCAACACGCGCCGAACGGCGTACTATTCCCACTTGCCGCCAGGCCGCTACCGGTTCCAGGTGATCGCCGCGAACAGCGACGGTGTCTGGAACCTTGCGGGCAAAAGCATCGCGATTATCGTCCTTCCGCCCTATTATCGAACCTGGTGGTTCTTAGCCTTGGCCGTGCTCACGGCGGCAGGAGCTGTGGTTCTTGCCTGGAACTATCGCATGGCGCAGTTGCAGCGCGTGGTTGCGCTGCAACACACCTTCACACGGGAGTTGATGGCTTCTCAGGAGAGCGAGCGCAAGCGCATCGCCGCCGAATTACATGACAGCCTCGGCCAGGAATTGCTGATCATCAAGAACTGGGCCGCGTTAGCGCTGGGCGCCGTCCGCAGCACCGACACGGCAATTAGAGAACCCCTGGCGGAGATTTCCAGCACCGCTTCGCAGGCTATCGATGGAGTCAGAGAAATCGCCTATAACCTGCGCCCTTACCAACTGGAAAAACTCGGCCTTTCCACGGGAATCCAGGATCTGATTAATCAGGTTGCGGCCTCCTCGAGCGCTCGGCTGACCGCCGAGATCGACCCTCTGGATGGACTCTTCCGCCCTGAGGTCGAGATCAGCATTTACCGCATTGTTCAGGAGGGCCTCAACAACATCGTCCGGCACTCCCACGCCAGCGCCGCGCGTATTCTGGTTAAACACGAGGCAGGAATGGTGAAGCTGACGATTGAGGATAATGGCTGCGGTTTCAATCTGCAGGGCAAACAGGCGGAGCGAGGCCGCAAAGGCTTCGGCCTGCTGGGAATCACAGAGCGGGTGGCGATGATGGGCGGCCAGGTGGCGATTCAGTCCGCACCCGGCGCCGGGTCGACCCTCAATATTTGGCTCAGGCCTCACCAGGAGGCTCTTCCGTGAATCGGATTCGTGTCCTCATTGCCGACGATCACCCCATTTTCAGTCGCGGCCTGCACCAGGTGCTCAGCGCTGATCCAGGATTGCAAGTTATCGCCGAATCGCGCGACGGCGAAGCGGCGCTGCTGCGTATCCAGGAAGACAGGCCTGAAGTGGCAATTCTTGATATTGACATGCCGAAAAAGGACGGGTTTGAGGTGGTTCGCGCCATGCAGAGTCAGAAGATCCCCACCGCCGTAATCTTCCTCACAATGCACAAGAACGAAGCTCTCTTTAACGGCGCAATGGATTTGGGGGTGAGCGGCTATGTACTTAAGGACAGCGCTTTGACCGAAGTCGTGGAAAGCGTCAAGGCCGTGGCCGCGGGCCACCACTATGTCAGTCCGGTGCTTTCCGAGTTCCTACTTGGCCGCCGGAGGCGCGCCCAGGCGCTCATCGCCGAGCAACCCCAACTCCAGGACCTCACCACGGGGGAGCGCTGCGTTCTTGAGCTGATCTCAAAAGGCAAGACCAGCGGCCAGATCGCCGAGGAACTGCACGTCAGTATTCGCACCGTAGAACACCATCGAGCCAACATCAGCCAGAAGCTGAATCTGCACGGGAGCAATGCTCTTCTCCGCTTCGCCCTATCCCACAAGTCTGAGCTCGCCTGATTCGCGCCAGCCACCCAAGCGCCACTCCCGGAGTAGCTCGTATAGGTAGTCCTACCCATAAAAATGGGTAGCGCTTTCCCCCTCAGAATAGGTACCCCTGCGCATAGCATTTACCTCCAAATGCGTCCATCCTGCTAAGCGAAAGAGGACAAATACCATCATGAAGGTTCTGATCGTTGAGGATGATCGCCGCATGTGCGAGCTGATCAAGCGGGTGTTAGGTGATCTGGTGGACAGTTTTTGCGAGTGCAGCGATGGCCGGGACGCCCTGCCCACATACGCGGCGGAGCGGCCGGACTGGGTGTTGATGGACATCAAGATGAAAGACGTTGACGGTCTGGCGGCCACGCAACAGATCACAACCGCCTGGCCCGGCGCCCGGGTCCTTATCGTCACCAGCTACAATGACGCCAGTTTGCGGAAAGCCGCGCGCGAGGCAGGCGCGCACGGATACGTCCTGAAGGAGAACCTGCTGGAACTTGTCCGTTTGCTCAGGGCTTAGCCTGGATTTCTCACCATGTAATTCGTCGGAGTGCGGACGGGCAGGGCTGTCCAACGGCGGAGCTGAAGCCCCTTCCAACTTTCTGGTGAGAAATCCAGGTTAGTACGGACCTCGACACTCAGTTCTCGATGCTGGATTTCAGATGACGCGGGCCGCGCGCGGAAAGCAGGAAGGGGGCTTGCCCCACCCGGCGGCCACGCGGCTTTGACAACCGCGGCGCGGCAAGCAGCGCCCGACTCAACCACAAAAAGGAGAGAACCAAGATGAAAAACGAACAGCCTACGAAAACGGCAGTAGGACCGGGTCTTGCTTTGCCCTGCGGCGCTGCTCGCCATCAGGCGCCGGCATGGCATTTCTCAGTGCGCAGCCGGAAAGCCGGTTACGCCAATCAGGACACATGCAGGAGGTTGCCGGGCGCGCGGATGGCAAAACCCTTGTTTCGCGCGCTTTGGTTTGCTCTACTTCCGGTTGTTCTTGCGTCCATGGCCCCGCCCGCTCTGCACGCGCAAGGCTTGTCCTTTGCCGGCGTACAGAGCACGGTCGCTAACCTGGGATATCCCGCTTTTGGTTTAGCGGTAGATGCAAAAGGCGACGTCTTTGCCTCGGAAGGCAACGGCACCAGTTTGGTGGAGTTGCCTTGGACAGGAAGCGGCTACGGCGCACCCATCACCCTGGTCAGCAACTTGAGCAGCCCCTGGGGGGTGGCGGTGGATGCAAAAGGCGATGTTTTCATCGGCAATGACTCGGACAGCCCACTGCTGGAGGTGCCTTGGACGGGATCGGGCTACGGTGCTCCCATCGTCGTGTCCAGCAACCTGAACTACCCCCTTGGGGTAGCAGTGGATTCAAAGGGCGATGTGTTCGCGACAAGCGGGAACACCGTGGTAGAAGTGCCATGGACGGGATCGAGCTACGGTGCTCCAACCACAGCCGTCAGCGGTTTGGCCTCGCCTTACGATGTGGTGGTGGATACGAAGGGCGATCTTTTCATCGCGAATACCTACGCCAACACCGTGGTGGAGGCGCCCTGGACCGGAAGCGGCTACGGCGCTCTCATCACCGTAGCCGGCGGACTGAATTATCCGTCGAGCCTGGCGGTGGACGCCGCAGGTGATGTCTTCGTCGCGGACACCGACAACAGCCAGGTTGTGGAGGTGCCATGGACTGGAACGGGCTATGGAACTCCGACCGCACTGGTCAGCGGGCTGAATACGCCTGTCAGCGTGGCGGTAGATGCGAAGGGCGATATCTTTACGGGTAACGGACAGACCGTGTTAGAGGTGCATCCTGCCTCGGTCAACTTCGGCAGCATCAACGTCGGCGCGGCCAGCCAGACGGCAACGCTGACCTACAATGTCACTGCCAGCGGCACACTGGGGAACATCACTGCGCTCACCCAGGGAGCGCCCAATCTTGATTTCACCCTGGCCGGCGGCAGCACCTGCGGGGGCGCAGTCACCGCAGGCTCGCAGTGCACGGTGAAAGCGACGTTCACGCCCAAGGCACCCGGATTGCGCATGGGCGCGGTGCAGGTAACGGGCTCCTCGGGCAACCTTTTGGCCAGCACTCCCGTGTACGGCCAGGGGCAGGCGCCGGCGATCGCCTTCGGCCCCGGCAACCAGATTGTTGTGGGGAGCGGACTGACGAACTCCACTGGCGTAGCGGTGGACACACTCGGCGATCTGTTCATTGCGGATAACACCGGTAGAGTCGTGGAGTTGCCACGCACTGGAACCGGCTTCGGCACTCCGCTCACGGTGGCCAGCGGTCTGGGCAACCCCTACGGTGTGGCGGTGGATGGCGCGGGCGATCTCTTCATCGCGGACGAAGGGAACGACCAAGTGTTGGAGGCGCCATGGACGGGAACCGGCTACGGCGCCCTGACTACGGTTCCAACCAACGGACTGAGTAACCCCTATGCTGTAGCGGTGGATGGTGCGGGCGATGTTTTCATCGCGGATGCCGGCCTCAACCAGGTGGTGGAGGTGCCAATGACGGCAGCAGGTTATGGGGCTCAGATCACGGTCCCCGCCGCCGGGCTGAATCAGCCCGATGGCGTAGCGGTGGACGGCGCGGGCGATGTCTTCATCGCCGATAGCGTCAACAACCGCGTGCTGGAAGTGCCATGGACGCCAAGTGGCTACGGCGTCCAGACCCTGGTAGGTTTCCACCAGGAGCCTGGCTCCGGACCAGGGTCCGGTCCTGGGGAGGGCCCCATGGGCCTGGCGGTGGATGCAGCCGGCGACGTTTTTATCGCCGATCCCCCAAACGGCGAAGTGGTCGAGGTGCCGGCGGGGGGAGGCGCCCAGACCACTCTGGGGAGCGGGCTGGCTTATCCCTTTGGCGTGGCGGTGGATGCAGCCGGCGACGTTTTCATCGCGGATCCCGGCAGCCACGTCGTGGAACTGCAGATTTCGCAGCCGCCAACCTTGACCTTTGCCGCTACCAACGTCAACAGCACCAGCACTGACAGCCCGCAGTCGGTTGCGGTGCAGAATATCGGCAATCAGCCATTGAACGCTCTCGCTCCGGGCCTGAGAATCGGCGGGACCAATGGCGCGAGCTTTGCGCAAGTCGGCGATTGCATCAGCACCTTCTCGCTCACGCCCGGCGTAGGCTGCAACCTCAGCATCAACTTCACCCCTGCCGTGAGCGGGTCAAACACGGCCGCCGTCGAGCTGACGGACAACGCGCTCAACGGCGATCCGGCGACGCAATCGATCCCGCTCATCGGCACAGGCATCGCCTTGAGCCAGATGATTACTTTCAACACCATTCCGAGCCAGGTGGCGGGAACGTCCATCAGCCTGACCGCCTCGGCCAGCTCCAACCTGACGGTGAGCTTCAACTCTTTGACTTCCACCGTCTGCACGATTTCCGGCTCGAGCGCCAAACTTCTCATGGCCGGAATCTGCACCATTCAGGCGACTCAGCCGGGCAATGGCGTTTATGCAGCGGCTGTGGCGGTCTCCCAGAGCTTCACGGTGAAGGCAGCCGCCAACTTCACCATCACGCCCGCTCCTTCGGCCGAAACCGTCTACCGGGGGGTGGTCGGAGCGTTTATTCTCAAGCTGCAATCGGTGAACGGCTTCAACGCGAATGTAACGCTGGGCTGCTCGGGCGGTCCGGCGGGCTCCTATTGCGCTGATTTGCCGCAAACTGTGAAGCTCAACGGAACCGCTCTTGCCATATCCGGGATCCTGTTCCCCAAGAACTCGACTCCGGGCACTTACGTCATCACCTTCACCGGCGTTTCCGGCTCCCTCACCAACAAAGCGACCGCGACGTTCACAGTCAAGTAACGTGCCGGCTGCGCCGACGAGATCCTGGGGCGGGCTGCGCGCCCGCCCCGGGCCTTTTTCGCCGGACCTTGGCCTAAAGTTAAGCCACAGCCCACAGCGCTGTACGCCATCAATTGAATCTTCCATTTGGGGGAGGGGAATATCAAGCCTCGTTCCTGCTGGGTGAATCATTTTCAGATGTCCTTGGGAGAGCGCGGATTCGCCATCGCCGCGTTGACACATCCGAAGTTACTACGCCTCGGGACTCGCTGTTCGCACCCGCTTTGTTGGCGAATTGCTGGTGGAGGCGTTAAGGCATTGCCCAATTACCACCGTGCTGGGCGTCGGCTGCGGTCTTGAAACCCGTCCATGGCGTATCGACTTCCCGTCAGATCTGCGCTGGGACTGAAATTGACTTCGCTGGTGTGCTGGACTTGCCCGTCGGTATGTCCCTGGCGCCGCGTACTGAATCGTACTAGCTCCAATCCGGATCGATGGATTGGTCAAGGTAAATCCACAGCACCCTGGAGAAGAAGGTCACCACGGAAGCCGCCGGCAGGAAGAGCAGGAAGGCCATGCCCACGCTTTCGGGAAGATCCCAGCGCAACACCGCCCAAACGAGCGCGGCCAGCAGCACAATCACGACCGTCGCGATGCCGTAGCTGAAGTACATCGCGCCCAGGAAGTAGCCCTGCTCGCGCTCAAATTTCAGACGGCAATGGGGGCAGCGCTCGTTCATACGCGGGAAGACTCGAAAAATGGAGGTACAGAAGATTCTGCCTGTCCGGCACCGCGGACAAAGTTGGTGATAGATGCCCGCCCACGCAGAAGGTCTAGGACGGGCGTGGATGGCCACTCTCTGCATTGCGTTGGTTCCCTGACTGCGACCCCTTCGAGAAACTCCGCTACTATTTGATGTTCGTCCCGAACACCGGTTCCGCGCGGCGGCGCCGACATTGCGTGACTCGCTCCGATTATCAAAGTGGTGCCCTTCGATCTCGGGCTAGCGTAAGGCGCCTGTAATGTTAGGCCGCTTATCGGCAACTTGAGCGCGCCTGTCCAACTTCCCGATCGCGCGTGATCCGCCCGGGACCTTTAGACGAGTATCTATGACCGGCGACTCTCGGATCGGCGCTCTTCCTGGACGCTGTACAGGGAGATCGACGAAGCGACGGGAGAATTGAATCCGGCCCTCGCTTAGCAACGGGCTCGCGGTCAGGCCGGCGCCCGCCAGAGCTATTCGTCGCGTAGAGCCACGATGGGATCGACCGCGATCGCGCGCCGCGCGGGAATTAAGGTTGCTGCGAATGCTACCGCGGCTAAGATTACGGCAACCGCGCTGAAAGTAACGGCGTCGGTCGTACTAATGCCGAACAGCAAGCCAGCCATAACGCGCGTCAGCGCCAACGCGCCGATCAAGCCTGCTGCGATACCTACGCCGGCGAGTTCCATGCCTTGACGTGTCACCAGCCGAAGAATGTTGGCGGGCTGCGCCCCCAGAGCCATCCGCACACCGATATCGTGCGTGCCCTGAGAGACCAGAAATGAGATAACGCCATAGACTCCAACGGCTGCGAGCAGCAGGGCGAAAGCCGCAAAAGCTCCCAGCATGACGGTCGAGAAGCGCTGTCGCGCCATCGAATCGTAAAACCGTTCCTGCATGGTGCGGATGTCGTAGACCACGACGCTGGGATCCAGCGCGTGAACCTCTCGCGTGATGTCGCCCGCGATCGCGGCCGGGTCCGAAGAGGTGTGCGCCACCAGGTAGACTCCCTCGTCGGCATTCTGCTGTTCGGGGAGATAGACCGCGATCTTGCCCTCACTCCCGAGTCCGTACTGCTTCACTACACCTACCACACCGGCGATCGTCATGGGCTTCTTGGGATCGAACCAGAGGTGCTTGCCCACCGCGTCGCCCTTCGGCCAAAAGCGGTGAGCGAAATTTCCGTCAATGATCGCCACCCGCTGACTGTCGGCACGATCATGCTCTGAGAAGAACCGGCCCTCGACGAGGGGGATTCCCATGGTTCGAAAGTAGTCGGTGCTGGCGGTGCGAATGTCGACCTGCAATTCCTGCCCGAGAGGCGGCATGTAGCCTTCCACCTTGATTCCTCCCCATCCCACGCTGCCGGTCAGGGGCAGCACCGATACCACTCCCTGTGATTCGACGCCGGGCAGCCGGGCGACCCGCTCCTCCACATTCTGGTAAAACTGGACCACCGTTGTTTCCTGCCGGTAGCTTGGACCGGTGGCCGCGATCTGCATGGAAATGATGTGGTCGGTACTGAATCCGGGCGGAACGTGCTCGAGCCGGACGAAGCTTCGCACGAGCAGCCCGGCCCCAACGAGCAGCATCAGCGAAAGCGCCAGTTCTGCCACTACGAGCAGCCCGCGCAACCGGTTCCGGCTGAGGCCCATCCCGCCGCTTGTTTGTCCGGTCCGCCCGCCTGATTTGAGTGAAGTATTAAGGTCAATCGCGAGGGCACGCCATGCCGGGGCGAGTCCAAAGAGAACGCCGGTCACAAGAGACACGGCGAAAGTGAAGGCGAGCACAGTGCCGTTGAGATGAATCGCCTCCAGCCGCGGGATGTTCCCGGGGTTCATGGTGTGCACGATGTCGAGGGCCCATTTGGCGATCACGAGTCCTGCGGCGCCGCCCATGAGGGCCAGCAGAACGCTCTCACTGAGTAACTGGCGTACCACCCGCCAGCCGCCTGCGCCTAACGCAGTGCGGACGGCCATTTCCTTCTCGCGGCCTGCCGCGCGCGTCAGCAGCAGGTTGGCAACGTTGGCACAGGCGATCAACAGGACCAGCGCCACGGATCCGAGCAGCACAAGCAGAGCTCGACGAACATCGCCCACCACCTGGTCTTCGAGGCCGATCACGCTCATCCCGAAAGTGCGGTCGCGCTTGTCCTTGTCGCGAATCTGCCTCGCGATCACATCCACGTCAGCCTGCGCCTGTACGATCGACACTCCCGGCTTGAGCCGCACCACAATGTTGAAGTTCTCGTCCCCACGCCGCTGCGCAGCGTCCGGCCCGAGCGGCAGCGGTAAAAATAAGTCGATCCTATCCATGGGTCCTTCAGCCGGCATGACTTCGGGGTTGAGGAAGAAATCGCGACCGAGCACGCCGACCACCGTATAGGGCTTGCCGCTGAGCGTAACGTTTCTGCCCACAATCTGTGGATCGGAGCTGAACAGCCGGCGCCACAGGCCGTAACTTAGAATCACCGCGGGCGGCTTGCCGGGACGGTCTTCTTCGGGAAGCAGCAACCGCCCGAGCAATGGCTTCGCCCCCAGCATACGAAGCAATGTCGAGGACGCCGTGATTCCACCGAGCAGTTCCGGCTGGTCGCGGCCGGTGAGCGTGTAGGGGCGAAGCTGGGCTATGGCCATTTCAGAGAACGAGTGATTTTCGTTCTGGAGATCAACGTACTGGCCCGGCGAAGGCCAATCGCGAAAGATGCCGATGCCCGGGGAATGCAGCCAGATCGCTGCGAGGCGATCCGCCTGAGGATACGGTAGCGGCCGCAGCAGCAGCGCGTCCACCACGCTGAAGATCGCGCTGTTGGCGCCGATGCCGAGCGCCAACGAAAAGACGACAACGACGGTGAACGCGATGTCGTTTCGCACCATGCGCAAAGCGTATTGGAAATCCTGCAAAAGTGGCTGCATCGTACCTCCCGTCACGTATGATCTCACATTCTATCGTACGACGAGCAACGAGCCTCCCTGGTAGCAACGATTTTTGCGGCGGAGCGCTGGCAGTGCTCAAGTTCGCGTCCGGTGCCTGCGTCGGTGGCAGCCGTCCAGGAGCTAACGAGCGGCTTCAACCGGGCGGCACAGAGGCGCGCCGTCCGTCGTCGGCTGCAAGTCTGCGTTAGCGATCCACAAAAATACGGCAAACGTCTCACTCCATACTGCCGCCTTTTGGCCCATTCATCTTGGACCTGCGCGACCATCGACCGCTCTGATAACCACAAACGGACCTTGGGGCTTGCGCGCGGGATGATATGCTCACCCACCGCTCCGAAGTCGTCGGCAATTGCGCCCCCCGCCGCACCCAGTCGGGCTCCGCCTGTCTGGCCTACCGCGTACCCCACCACGCCACCCACCGTCGTCAGACCCAGGCGGGCTGCGGGATACATGAGAGTCCTTGACCATTGAGTTCCTCGATTTCTGACTGGTAACGGTAGTCTGGTAAACCATGGCGGAGGCGAGGGTCGAAGGCGGACTCGAACAACGGCTTCAAGAGCCGTATGTCAGCAACAAAATCCCGGAATTTCCGCGCCCCCCTGTCACGCAATTTAAGAATGTTACTTTGGGTTGATCGTCTTGCAATTGGAAAATGTTACCCATCGTAATCATGTTTAGGGGTGCGAGACCCGTCGTGGTCGTGGCTGTGGAAATGTGGGAATCCGGCGTTCTGGGCCGGATTTCCAAGCGCGGAGGAAAGAGGGGGAAACTCGCTTTTGGAGTTTTCCACGCTTTCCTCGGCGCGTCATTTCCACAGCCTGGCAACCAACTTTTTGCAAAGCCCGCTCGACGACCGTGCCTGGCTTCGGTGCCAGGGGCTGGGGCAGCGCAGCAGAACGGCTCTCGCGGCTGAGCTGGAAGATCCTTTCCAGCTTGGCCTGGATGCGGCGGGAAAGCTGAAAGGGATCGCTTTGGGCCCGCTCCTTCTCTAACTCGCCCCGCCGCTGAGAATCAGCCTGAAGCGAGGCCGCGACTCGTTGCCCAGGGGTCTGCGGCGCTTCATAGCGCCGCCGCAGGCGCGAACCCACCCGCTCCTTCTTGGCCAGCTTGACCGAAGGCAGGAAGAGATTCTGAAACAGCCGTAATTCGTTCCGGTAAAGGTCGTTGATGGCCTCTTGGGCCACCGGGCTATCATAGCGAACGTAACCCAGAATGCGCCGCACGTGCGTCCAGTTCTTCTGCTCGATGTGAGCATTGTCGTCTTTCTTGTACGGCCGCCCGCGTGTGAATTGAATGTCCCGCGCACGGCAGTAGCGCAGCAGATGGTCATTGATGAACTCCGAGCCGTTATCGGAATCGATGCCCCGCAGGGGAAAGGGAAGCACCTGACGGATCTCCTCCAGCGCCGCTCGGATGCCTTCCTGCCCCCGCCCCAGCACCGCTCGGGTTTCGGTCCAGCCGGTGTAAATATCCGTCAAGTTCAGGGAATAACAGAAATCTCCCGAGGCCGAATTCCCCGAGTGCGAGACCAAGTCGATCTCCGTGAAGCCCGGCACTTGCACATCCCAGTGGTCGGTTTTGAGCGGGATGTGGTGCTTGAGCAAGGTCCCCGGCTTGGTGCGCCCGTAGAGCCGGCGTCGCAGCTTCCCTTTGAGGGGACGCAGGCGATAATCGATGGTGCGCGGGCTGATCGCCAGGAGTTGGCGTTCCAGTTCCAGGGTGAGACGGAAGCGACGCCGCATCCAGGGCATCCACTCCGGCAAAAGAGCCTTCAGCCGCGCCGACCAGGGATAGTCCGCCGCCTCCCACACCGCCTGCAGAATCGCCAGCAACCGCGACCCGTAAGTCGCCCTCCGAGGCCGGCGCTTTCGGGGCTGCCTCTCGCCCGGCGGAGGACCGTTCAGCAGCCGGATCGCGTGCTTACGATGATAACCACAGTTGGCGCAGAATTCGTCCAAAATCCTCCTTTTCTCCCGGGCGTCCGCCTTCTCATAGCGGGGATGGATTCGCTTTAAATACTCCCTCTTCGAGTTCTGACTCATGTGTTACCCAACTCCTCTCTGGGTAACATTCTAAAATTGCGCGATGATCCTCCACGGGTAACATTTTAGCTTGCGCGATACGACGTCT
>Ga0335078_10007869_pt1 | contig 15822 bp, 15 predicted proteins | sample Lox_Sample_32_FD_206711 | JGI IMG/M metagenome (GOLD analysis project Ga0335078, IMG submission 206711) | Soil microbial communities from Loxahatchee National Wildlife Refuge, Florida, United States - Lox_Sample_3.2 | ecosystem: Environmental > Terrestrial > Soil > Wetlands | place: USA... | reverse complement strand
CATGATACGATCGCTTTGCCTGCCAACCCTCACACTCGGACGCCGCATCCAACGTGCCGCCGATGACGGCTTCACCCTGATCGAGCTTCTCGTCGTCTTGACCATCATCGGTCTGGTCATGGGGCTCGTAGGACCGCGCGTGTTGGGTTACTTATCGGAATCCCGGACGAAAACAGCGAAGCTGCAGATTGAGAGCTTCAGCTCATCGCTCGATCTTTTTTATCTGGACACCGGCCGGTATCCCACCACGTCCGAAGGATTGGACGCTCTCGCGCGGCGGCCCGCCGACGTTACCGTGTGGAATGGACCTTATCTGAAGGGCGGCGCCGTGCCGCTCGATCCCTGGGGTCATCCCTACCAATATCGGTCACCCGTTGAGCACATGCCGCCCTACGAGATCAAATCGTTGGGCTCAGATGGCCGCGAAGGCGGTAGCGGAAATGCGGCCGACATCTCCAGCGGCGATTGACCGGGGGAACGGCGGCTTCACCCTCATCGAGATGCTGGCGGTGATGCTGATAATTGCCCTTATTGCGGCGCTGGCGGTCACCCACACAAAAGGAACCGGCCGCGCCCAGCTCAAGGCGGTAGCACTGCAGACCGCTGCGCTCTTCCGGCGCGAGCGTCTTGGGGCGATCCTTAGCGCCCACAACCGCCAGGTCTCTATCGACGGACAGCATCGTGTGCTTTTGGGCGACGGTGGCGAGGCCGTCGCAATTCCGCGCGATGTGGCCATCGATATTCTCGGTTTGGACGAACGGTGGTCGGACCGGCAAGCGGTCGTGCGGTTCCTTCCAGACGGCGCATCGTCCGGAACCGTGGTGAAATTGTCGCGTGGGGGAGCCGCCTATGAAGTTCGAGTCAACTGGTATACCGGCAGTGTCACCTTGGAGCCGCTTTAAGTCCGCCGACAAGCGCGCTGGCTTCACGCTGCTCGAAGCGCTGGTGGCTCTCGCGCTCGTTCTGGCCTTCGTCGCGACACTGGGCCCATACCTATTTTATTCGCGCAGACTTATGGGCGATGCCGAACAGCGCGTCGCTGCGCAAATCCTGCTGCGCACTCTTCTTGACGCACCGTTCGATAGATCGCGATTGGCCAACGCGCTTCGCAGCGGCGAGCTGAATGGTCTGCGTTGGCGTATCGTCAGCGAGCCCTTCGCGATTGAGGCCGTCCCTTCGGCTCTGCGGCCATCGTGGGCTGCTTTTCGTATCATTGCAAGCGTATCGACGAGCGCCGGACGGACCGTGAGCGCGGAGACGATCCGGCTGGGAAAACCGGAATGAGACATGACGAGTGACCGGTGCGCGGATACGAGCACTCGATGTATCACCGCACTCGCGCGCTCATTTGCAGTTGCGCACGCGCGAACATTCGCGCCGGCTGCGCCAGCACGACGCTCCGTTCAGTGAACGATTTTCTGCGCCGGTCTTTTTTAATTCGGCACGTCAAAAAATATTAGCGATGCGCAGATTACGATTTGACGCCGTGAAAAATATTAGCGATGCGCGGATTTTAATTCAGCGTACTGAAAAATATTAGCGGCACGCAGAAGCGTCGCCCTTTTGCCCCATAATGTTTCTCATTGGGCCGCAGAATTTCCACTCTTATCCTTAACGATCTTTAACGTTCCTTCGTTGGGCGCGGCAGAGAGGGATGACTGCCGCGCTTCTCGCCAGTTAGGAGCGGCCGAAGATCAGGATGGACCGCGGGGTGACGCGAACCATTCGGCAGACCGGTTGCTCGCTTTGGGTTGGGTGCGAAGAGTTGGGGGGTGATCCATGACCAGTGCCGCTTTCCGAATCCGTCTGTCGCGAACAGGCGAGGCAGCGCCGCCGCATAGCGGCGGCTTCCATGAAAATAGTTTGATTCTCGGCAACCGTGCCGTGCGGACCACGAAAGTGCGGGTGCGCCGATGACCGTCGCCCTCGCGGTCACTCCGCCGCCGTTTGACTATTCGGCCATGGACGCCGAGCTTGCGGAGAATCTTCGCAAGCAAGCCGCGCGGATAAAGAAGCGCATCGGCAAGGCAACGCAGGACCTGATCGACATCGGACGCGACCTGCTGGCGGCCAAGAAGCAACTCATCGATCACGGCGAGTTCATCGAATGGGTCGAGACCGAAGTCGGCATCTCGCGCAGAACCGCGCAAGCCTATATGGCGGTCGCGAGACTCGCTGATGACAAAGGCGCAGCGATTGCGCTTTTGCCGCCGACGACAGCGCATCGGCTTGCGGCGAGATCGGCGCCTCCCGAGGTTGTCAGCGAAGTAATCGCCAAAGCGGAGTCGGGCGACGTGCTCCCAGATCGCACCGTTTCCGAGATGATTCTGGAAGCCAAGTCGCAAAAGCGGCGGCCGCCGCACGACGAAAATTCAGTCGCTCGCGGCTCCAAACAGGCAAAAAATGACAGCGACGCGCGGGAGCGCGCGAGGCAGGAAAACGAGCTCCGAAATCAAAAGATAGAAATGGCCGAAGCGGCCGAGACCTTGCTGAAGGCAATTGGCATCGACGGCGTCACCCTCGTCGTAAAAATCTTCTCGGAAGAAGAGTGTTTGTGGGACCTCTTATACGTGCTGCGCAGGCGAATTGGCGTCGGCGCCGATATCCAAGAGGGACGCCATGAGGCCGTACATTGATGGCGTGCGTATTGACGCCGCGCTTCGCCGCGCGTGCGAACGAAGGAAACAGGGCAATCCGGACCGCGGCGCGAGCGGCGGCTTCACGCTGATCGAGGTCCTCGCCGCGCTTGCCATTTGTTCCGTCATCATCGTCACCACCGCGGCGCTTATTCACACGGTGGCGGGAAATTTCGATCGCGGTACGCGAAGCGTGGATGCGGCGGATCGCCTAGTGCTCGCCATGCAACGCCTGGCGTCGGATTTCAGTTCAGCCCGATTCGTTGCTTGGACAGCCGGCGGCAGTCCGGCCTTGGCTTTTGAGGGCGAGCAGGCCGTTGGCGAAAAGCCTGCGCGCATCATGTTCGTTTCGGGCAGCAGCATCGGCGACGAGCGCGACACCGATGAGCTCGTCAGCCTAACGGTAGAGCGCTCCGATGACAGCACTCGTCTGACGCGCCGTCGCGCCGCATATAGCGGACCCGACATGCCCATCGAACGCGTCTCTTTGCGGGATCCCGTCGTTCTCATCGACGGCAATCTGGACATTTCGTTTTTGTTTGGCCGGCTGATGTCCGGGGGCGCGCTCATTTGGAATACAGCCTGGACCGGCCAGACAGCGCTTCCCCGATTTGTGCGGGTCATTTTGCGCGACCGGGCAAGCGGACTTGATCCCGTCGGCGAAGCGGACTTCGTCCTGCGTGCCGATGCACCCTTGGCCTGTGGAAGCCCGGACGCCCATCCTGATTGCGTCTCGCGCGTGTTGCCGAGGCCGAAACGGCGAGCCGCGCTGGAAAGGGCGCCGGGATGATCGGCGGCGGCGCACAACGCGGAATGGTTCTGGTGACCGTGCTATGGACCATCGCGCTTTGCTCGGCGCTCGCGATGGCGACCTTGGTGAGCTTTCGCAGCTTTGCGGGCATCGTGGCGGTCGGTCGCGATCGTGTCCAAGGCGATGCGCTTCTCACTGCCGGACTGGAAACGGCGGCGGCGCTGGCCGCGGAATGGCCCAGTAAGCCGCTTCTTGAACGCCAAAGCACATTCAATCTGACGACCGGCTCAGTGAACGTGAAAATCAGCGACGAAGGTGGCCGCATCGATATCGGCAAGGCACCGGCCGATTTTCTAGCGGCGTTGTTGCTTTCGGTCGGCGCGCCACGCGCGCAAGCCGACAGCGTGGCGCAGTCGATTGTCGGGCGACGTGACCGTAACCACGCGCCAACAAATACCGCGGCCGCTAATTCCTCCGCGGCGAATTCGGCCGAGAGCGACGGCGACACGTACTTCACCGACGTCGGCCAGATCGCCGAGATTCCAGGGATACGTCCCGATTGGGTCGCTGCGATCCGGCCGCTCACGACAGTCTTCGGCGCCGAAACCGTGAATCCGCTCACGGCCCCGCCGGGAGTCATTGCTTCGATTCCAGGCATTGACCAGGCGCGGCTTCAGGCGTTCCTCGCCGCGCGGCGCAGTTCACCGAACGACGCCGATCGGATCAGCACGATCCTGGGTGACGGGCAACACTATGTGTCGGCAAAGCCCCAACAGGTGGCGGATGTTCAAATAGCGGCAGCGATGGCGGACGGCTTCACCGCCGCGGCCCACGCCGTCATCGTGCTCATGCCACAAGATCAACAGCCTTATCGTGTTCTTGTTTGGAGTCCAGTTTCCGCGCGGGCAATTCGATAAGGGGCGTTCGCGACGCCAAGTTTCATCATGGACATCGGCACGCTGTTACGGCGATGGATTGACGTGTTGGCCGCCACCTACTTGGCGCAATGCGAGGCATGGCGAGCCCGACGTTCTCTTATGGTCACCTGCCGGGATGGAACGTTCATCATTCGCAAGACGTCGCACAGTGAGGGCAGCACTGATTCTGAACAATCGGAGAGTTCGGCACTGGCGGTGGTCGCCGCAGGCGAGCACTTACCGGCCGAGGTTTCGCATTTGGCACGCGCCAGCTACGTGACGCTGGAATTGCCCATCGCAAACGTAGCCGTGCGGCGGATTACAGTTCCGTCGCAGGCGCGTGACTTCGTCGGCGGAATTGTCCGCAATCAAATCGAGCGGCTTTCTCCGTGGCGTTCCGACCAAGTATCCTTTGGCTTTGTTGCCGAGATCGACGCCAAGGATCCCGCGGCGCTCGAGGTGCGCGTTCTCATCGCCTCGCGCGCCATCATCGATGAGGCGCTGGATCAGCTTGCGGCGATCGGATTGTCGGCAGATCGTATTACGGCGTCACCGCCCAATGGGGACACACCCAAAGCAGTAACCCTTTGGTCGCGCTTTGCCGACATTTCACCGGAGAGGCAAGCCCGCATGCGCCGCCGTGTCGGCCTTGGCATCGCTGCCACGGTCGGCGCCAGCCTTTGTCTGAGCACATGGGCGATCATGTCGGCGGAGTCCATTCAAGCTGCGAGTGAGGAGGTCGCCGCTCGAACCGATACCCTGCGGCGGCAGACGCAGGTCCCGCTCGCGCTCCAATCCGCGGCCTCGCTTCCGGCAAATCAGCGAGCTTGGTACGAGAAGAAAGCAGCGCCTTCCGCCACGATCATGCTAGAGGCCCTGTCCCAGGCCCTTCCAGACACCGCCTATCTGACCGAGCTGAGCCTTCAGGGTACTACGCTGCGGATTTCCGGGCTCAGTGATGATTCTCCATCGCTGCTCGCTCCGCTTGAACATTCGGGGAGTTTAACCGACGTGCGATTTTTCGCGCCGACAGCGCGGGCGCAAGACGGGAAACATTTCTCATTCCACATCGAAGGTCGCGTCGAACCTCAACTCAAACGGTACGAGGTTCGACAATGATCAGGGCCGATCGGGAGGTACTGGCGTCGATTGGCCTGTTTGGCGTCCTTTTGGTCGTTTGCGCAAGCGCGGCTGGCTTCTCCCTGCAAGCGCGCTATTCCGCCGCGCGCGAATTCAACATGCGAAGCGAGCTGCTGACCCGCTTTGAAACGAGTGCCGCGGAACATAAAAACGCACGGACAAGATCGAGTGAAGTCGCGCCCGCAGAGGCATTCCTTGGAGCCGCCACGCCGGCACTCGCCGGCGCGCAGCTACAATCGTACCTGCAACAGGTGACAAACAGACAACAGGCGACTCTCATCTCATCTGGAATCGAACCGGCGAGACACGAGGATCAGCCCGACTCGATCCGCGTCCAGGTCACGTTCGATGCGGGTCTCCAGGCCTTACAGGCGGTCCTCTATCAGCTCGAAAGCGGAACGCCTTACGTATTCGTCGACTCGTTGATGATCCAGCTTCCAGGCGGCGGCGCACAACGCGCCGTCGAAGATCCGCTGTTGCGCATTACGCTGGGGCTGCGCGCGCTTTGGCGGCGCGAAAACGCATGACGCGTTCGAGCACAGTTTTCCTCGCCGTGGCGGCCGCGCTCGCCGCGATGCCCGCGATGGCGGCCGATGCAGAACCGCAAGCCGCTGCTGCCATCGCCGTAAGTCCGCTGGCCGCCCAGCCTCTAGAGCAGTTCGTGGCGACCCGCGACCGGCCGCTATTCTCGCCGATGCGCCGGCCACCGGCGCCGCCGCCGCTCGTAGTTGTCGCGCCGCCACCGCCGCCGCCACCTCCCGATGTCGTGCTGCTCGGCGTGGTTATGGACGGAGAGGAAGCGCGTGCGGTCATACGCACCGGTCCAGCGGCAAAAGTCACGCGTGTGCGGATCGGCGACGACGTCGGCGGCTGGAAGGTTGGTCAGATTGAGGCTCAGCGGCTGGTGTTATTGCTCGACGAGCGAACCGCGACCTTCACCTTATTCACCGGCGCTAACAATCATCAGGCAAATGGCAGTCCGGTTGCGCAATCTCCCACCGAGCCGGCCGCTAAGTCGGCAGCGCAATCGTCGCCTTCCTCAAACAATTTCACAATGTCTAATCCTGAAACCGGCCGCGTGAGGCGCCCGCATCAACCGCAGCAGTAGCAACATTCGTTGAACGAAGACTATTTGCACAGAGTCATTTTTGATTCTTCGATCTGAACCATTTTAGCTGCACGCAGAAGCGCCGCGTAATTGCCTCACAATGAGTCGCATTGGGTCGCACAAATTTCAACCTTATCCCTGACGATGAGTTAAAGGGCACATCGGAGGCGCGGCACGGTGAGGGTGGCCGCGCTCCGATCATTCGATTTCAGCAGCGACGATGTTCAACGCGGAGGACGGCGAAAGACCACTTGTCGGTCTCTTGTTCAGCGCGATGCCTCGGGGGGTCGAGTTAAATGAAGTACATGCAGGCCAGCGCTGCTTTGTTGCAGGTCTTTTGCTTGCTGGGTTGCTCCGCGGTCCAGTCGCTGTCGGAGAAGCAGGCGGCAATCGCCAATTTCGGATCCTCCGACGCGGTCCCTTCCTCGGTCGCAAGCACTGACCTGAGCCCGCGTTTCCCGCGCGCCATCGACAACGGGATTGGTAATTCGCAAGACTCGCCAGCGCCCATGCTTTTTCCGGGGGCCGACCCGCAAACGTCTCCGGCGGCTTCGCCCGCTTCTCCCGATCCCCAATCTCAGCAACGCACGGCGTCCGCCGAGCCGGTGGCGCTTCGAGGCGACGGCGTCGAGATGAATTTTGAAGGCACCGACATTGCGAGCGCGACGAAGATGCTGCTTGGCGACGTATTGCATTTGAATTTCGAGATCGACCCCCGCGTCCAAGGCAGCGTGACCCTCGCGTCCGTCGGGCCGATTCCACGTAACGAAGTGCTGCCGGTCTTCGAGGGCGTTTTGCGCATGCAGAACGCCGCAATCGTACATGAGGGTAACTTCGTAAAGATCGTGCCGATTACCGAAGCGGCGGCGCACACCTCGATCAGCATGGGGGCGGGACTGCCGGGCTTCGGGGTTTCCGTCGTGCCGCTCCGCTTCGTCTCAGCCGCCTCAATCGCCAAGACGGCCGAGAATTTGCTTGCACGAGCGGGCGCGATCCGCGTGGACCAGGCAAGAAATCTGCTGCTCGTTCAGGGTACGGCATCCGAGCGCGCGGCCGCCATCGACGTCATTTCGACCTTCGACGTGGAGTGGCTGCGTAACCAATCGGTCGGTGTTTATCCGCTCAAGTCGACGTCGCCCGAAACGATGATCCGGGAGTTGGAACGCGTATTTGAGACCGCCGACGGCGGCCCCGGGCAAGGCGTTGTTCAATTTCAGCCGATTTCGAGAATGAACGCTGTGATGGTGGTGACAAAAAGTCCACATTACCTGAAGGAAGCGACCCAATGGGTTCAGCGCCTGGATCGATCCGATACCAGCGGAACCACGGTACGCACCTATCGTCTGAAGTACGGCAACGCGTCGCAGGTCGCCAGGATGCTCGGCAATATTTTTGGCGGCGGGCAGGCGGGCGCGTTGGACGATTCGCCCGCCAATCAGATTGCGCCGGGAAGCGGCACCGCCGAATCTCGCCTCGACTCGCTCGACCGCGGTACGCAAAACGGGAATGCCACGGGCCAACCCGGCACGGTAAATCCGGCGGGCAGCGCGACGACCGTCGCGGCGGCCTTTGATGCCTTTTCAACCCGCAAGAACGCCGAACCCAACGCGCACAATGCCGCCCTCGCCCCGGACGGCGGCGGCAGCTCCCACGGCGTTTTCAAGAATGTTCGCATCACGGCGGACACGGTCAATAACGCAGTTCTGGTCTATTCCAATCAGGAAGACTACCGCGTCATCGAACGCACGCTGCGCGATGTCGATCGGCCGCGCCTTGAAGTCGCCATCGAGGCAACTGTCGCGGAGGTCACGCTTACGAAAGAGTTGCAGTTCGGCGTTCAATATTACCTTGCGAACCAGGGAGCCTCTGCGGGCCTGTTCTCGGCCGCGGCCCAAACCGCCGCCTCGACGGCGCTGCAAAGTGTGGTGCCGGGTTTCAACTTGGTGCTAGGTCCCCAATCGCAGCCGAAGATAATCTTGAATGCGCTCGCCAACGTCACTGACGTGAAGGTTCTTTCCTCGCCGTCGATCGTTGCGCTGGATAACCAGCCGGCGCTCCTGCAAGTCGGGGACGAAGTTCCGATAACGACCGGTACGGCGACGATCCTGTCCAGTCCGAGCACGCCGATCGTCAACACGATCCAATTGTACAATACGGGTGTCATTCTGAAGGTGCTGCCTCACGTCAACACCAACGGCAGCATCGAGCTCGAAGTCGATCAGGAAGTCTCAAGCGTCGTCAACGGCAGTAACAGTCAACAGACACTGACTCCTACGATCTCGCAACGACGCGTTCACTCCACCGTGTCGATCATGAGCGGCCAAACCGTCCTGCTCGGGGGCTTGATCAGCGACAGCACCCAGAAAACACAGTCGGGGATACCGGGACTGAGCGACATCAAGGTGCTGGGAGCCTTGTTTGGCAACACGGACAACACACACACGCGCTCGGAAATCATCATTTTCATCAGGCCGCAGTTGATCCGTAACAGCGTCGATGCCCGCGCGGTTACCGAGGAATTCAGAGAGAAGCTTCAGTCCATGAAGACGACGCGCTCGATCGTAAGGGGCGAAAGTCTCGATAAGGAGTAACTGTTGGAGATGAGCCTTCGTCCCAATTTGGTGGTGCTCGTCAGCGCCGGCGGAACCGTTGCTGCCGTCTCGCTGTTGACGTTGCCGTGGCCAGCCGCGATTGCCTCGAGCGTCCTCGGGGTGCTGATGATTGCGGGTGCCGACGTAGATGCAAAAGCGTTTCTGCTGCCAAACGCGGTCACCTACGCAGCCATTGCCAGCGGTGTCGTCGCAGCAGCAGCGCTCGACCCGCTCGATGGCTGGCACGCGGTCATGGGCGCAACTGCAAGGGGGGCCGCCACCGCGCTTGCCCTTGCGTTGACGAAATGGAGCTACGCGCGTCTGCGAATGCGTGAAGGCCTCGGCTTTGGCGATGTCAAATTAGCGGCCGCGGTCGGCGTCTGGCTTCCTACTGCGACAATACCGCTGTGCTTTGGCCTCGCTGCCGGCGCTGCGCTGGTTGCAGTTTTACTCGCGCGGTTTCGCGGCGAAGAGGTCCACGCATTTACAAGAGTACCCTTCGGCGCTTTTCTGTGCCCGGCACTTTGGCTCGTCTTTTTTGCGGGCGTGCTGTTGCCGTGATCGCAGCCGGTAAGAGATTTGCTGCTCACGACTATCCTGCCTTCTGACTTCCAGAAATATTCGGCGCTATCTCACGTTTTTGATTCCATCTCTCATTGTTGATTCCATGCTTTTGCACGATCAGAGCCTTAAATAAGTCGCCGCATCGATGTTTGTTGATCGCGGTGAATTAACTGGGTTGCTTTAAGGCTGCAAAAAAACGGGGAGACGGATATGGCAAGGCCGCAATCTGTGTGGGGATGTTCGCTCGCCAGTGTGATCGTGATGTTGGGCGCGACTGTATTGTCGCAATCGGCGGCTGCGCAGTTGGCGCAGTCTCAGTCACGCAACGGCGGCGGAGGCACAAGCTCATCCGGCCAACAGGCCGTCGACCCAGGCGTAAGAAGCGGAACATCCAGCGCCGGCGGTCCGCTCCCCGGTCTCAGCCAAGCCCAATTGAATTTTTTCAACGCCGCGCAAACGAGATTTGAGGAGGTTGACACGGTTTCTTCGGGCCTTGGCCCGCGGTTCAATCTCAACAGCTGTTCCGGCTGTCATGCGCAGCCGTCCACTGGCGGCAGCAGTCCCCCAACCAATCCGGAGGTGGCGGTTGCAACTTTGATGGGCGCCCATAACGTCGTGCCGCCGTTTGTCACGGCGAATGGTCCGATTCGCGAAGCGCGATTCATACGCAATCCTGATGGGACGCCCGACGGCGGCGTCCACGACCTATTTGTCATTAGCGGCCGCTCGGACGCGTCGGGCTGCAACATCCAGCAGCCTAACTTTGCCGCAGCGATCGCTGCCAACAACATCATTTACAGAATACCGACACCTTTGTTCGGGCTCGGCCTGGTGGAAAACACGTCGGACCTGGCGCTGGAGAACGCGTTTGCGGCCAACGCGCATCAGAAGAGATCCCTGGGAATTTCCGGGAATTTCAATCACAGCGGCAATACCGGCAACATAACCCGCTTCGGCTGGAAGGCGCAGAATCCCTCATTGTTGGTCTTCTCCGGCGAGGCCTACAACGTCGAAATGGGCGTCACCAATGACGCTTTCCCCAACAAGCGGGAAACCAATCCGGGCTGCCAATACAATTCGCTTCCCGAGGACACGACCAATCTGACCAACACCACGAGCAGTGGAAGTCCCGCCTCGGACTACTCGTCGGACATCGTGAACTTCGCAGCCTTCATGCGCATGTTGGCGCCGCCAACACCGGGCTCGTCCGGCACGCCCGCCGTTGCACAGGCAAGCTCGTTGACGTCGACGGCCTCCAGCACGACGGCGTCCACGCAGTCGAGCTCATCAACGACGGCGGCGTCCACACAAGTAGCCAGCGCCGACAATACCAGCGTTCTCTCCGTTGCCGCGGGAAACTCCTCATCGTCCGCGGCGGCTACGGTGTCCGCATCCTCGGCCGCCTCAATAACGCGCGGACAGCAAGTCTTTGCCAATATCGGATGTCAGGGCTGCCACGTCATCAACCAGACCACCGGCTACTCTGAACTGGGCCCAGCGCAAACCAATGTGACGTTCCAGCCGCTGAGCGATTTTGCCTTGCACGACATGGGCTCGGGACTTGCCGATGGAGTTTCGCAGGGAAGCTCAACAGGAAGACAATTCCGCAGTGCCCCGCTCTGGGGTGTCGGTCAGCGTGTCTTCTTTTTGCATGACGGCCGCACCAACGACCTCAACGTAGCGATCCGTGAGCATGAAAGCAGCGGCTCGGAGGCGAACAGCGTGGTTCGGAACTACTATATGTTGAGCGTGAGCGATCGGCAGGCGTTGTTGAATTATCTGCGCTCCCTCTGAGTTCAGCAGCCGACAATGCGACAGGCGCTGTACCTTTGCGCGGCTTGCGTCTTGGGCTTGTTTGTTGGCTTGGCCGCTTGGCAACGAGGCGCCGCGACGTTTATTCGCGGCGCCCCGTCGCACGCCTTATCCAATCCCGAGGACGGAGGAATCGCAAACGGGAGCTATACCAATAAGTATTTCGGGCTGTCCTACCGGCCGCCGCAAGGCTGGATCGAGGGAGAGGCAGGGGCTGATCCGTCCGACTCCGGCTACTACGTGCTGACTACGCTTATTCCGGACTCCGAACTCGACGCAACTATTCTCGTGGCAGCCCAGGACATGTTCTTTGGCTCCGACACGCGCGCCAGCCTGTCGGCTACGACGCACGACTTTCAGCAAGCGGTATCGAGCATCGACGGCATGACCATCGATCGCGCAACGACGGAGGTAAAGATCGGAGGCCATCCGTTCTTTCGCGTGGATTACAGCGGCGTGGGACTCTTTCGCGGTGCCATCTCCACCGAAATTCGGTGCCACGTTGTGAGCTTTAATCTCACCGCCCGGGAGCCCGCGTTGCTCGAGCGCCTTGCCGAAAGCCTCAACGACCTCTCGTTCGCCGCCCCGGGCTTGGAGCCATCGCCACCGCCTTGTGTGAAGGACTACGCGATTGACGACAACGTCTTGCGCAAGGTTGTTCCGGTGCCGGCGGAGCCGAAATTCACGTCCATACCGGTGCGGATCATCGTCGGCGCCGACGGCAGCGTGAAGCACGTCCATGTAATCCGCGCCACAGCCGATCAGCGCCACAATATCGAAGAAGCGCTTTATCAGTGGAAGCTTAAACCTTACCAGGTCGGTGGGCGTCCGAGCCCAATCGAAACGGGTTTGGTATTCAAATTCACGAGCGACAAGTAGCGCATCGCCGCCAGCGCCGGGGTGGGCTCAGCGTCACGGCACCGCGACGTGCCACACGGCGTTGCGCCCATCGCCATCGGTGTCGCCGGGCCGCTGGTCATCCATCCAGGTGTAAAGCGGTTTGCCTTTGTAGGCCCACTGCTTCGTACCATCGTTGCGCACGATGACTGTCCAGTTACCGGCATTGGCGGCATTAGCGGCCGCCGCGAGCGGCGGCCAGTTGGCCGTGCATTTGCCATTGCAGTTCGATTTACCGGGGGCATCGTCGCGGTCGAAGGTGTAGAGCGTCATGCCGTTGGCATTGACCAATACTTTGCCCTTCGGGCTGTCGGCGACCTTAATGCCAGATGGCATTTGGGCAAGCGCCACCGTGACGGCGAGCGATAGAGCCACCGACACAGTCGCGGCAATCGCTGTCTTTTTCATGACTCGGACTCCCTGCGCGTCTTCCACGAAGTGGATGGACTGCAGCGAACTGCCTGCGCATCCACGAAATGGATACTGCAAACCTTTTTGCCGAAAGCGTGACGACAATTGGCTGAGCCGGAGAATTAAAACTCTACGCCCAGTTCCGCACCAAGCCAGTCGCCGCGCGGACGAGCGCCCCTTCTGGCATTTGCAATTCGCGCAGGATGGAAAAGTGATCGGCGCCCGCGATCGGCAGAATTTCGCCTGGAGCTCCCTCGCGGCCGCGTAGCCGATACAAGCGCCACGAATCGTGAACGAGCGTGGGCAACTCCGCAGTGCCAAACGATATGATCAGCGGCTTGCGCGTCACCGGCAGCCGCAATTGCGAGAATTCGGCGATCTCTTCATCGGTGAGCTTCAGCGTGTCGTTGAGGTTGGTGTCGCGCAGCGGCGCAAGATCGTAGATGCCGGAAATTGCGAGTCCGGCGACGACGCCCGGGTGCTGTAAGTGAAAAGCGGCCAGTTGACCGCCGGCCGACCAACCGGAAATAACGAGTGGGCCGGCGATCCCGTAGCGCGCGCCGTTGGCGACCAGCCAATCCAGCGCCTTCCCGATTTCGGCGACGATTCCCTTGAGATTTGTCTGCGGAGCAAGAGTGTAGCCGGGAATGGCAACCGACCATCCTGCCGCCGCGGGGCCTTCGGCGAAGCAGGCAAACAGCTCCCGCGAATTGCGCTGCCAGTAGCCGCCGTGAATGAAGACGAGGCACGGCGCGCCCGGATAGGCCGCCGGATAAAGATCGAATGCCGTCCGCTCGGATGAGGCGTAAGGGAGATTGAGGAAGCGCGGGTGAGCGGCCCGATAGTCAGCCGACGCGCTGTTGCGCAACTCGATCCACTTGGCGCTGTCGGTGACAGCCGCATTATTGTTGTAGGCGGCATCGCGCGATGCCTGATCGAGCGCAGCCCAATTATCCCGGGGATCGGCCGGAAGATTTTCGACGCGATCAATCCCCGACGCGGACATGACCGTGGGTCTCTAGGCGGCGACAGCCTGCGGCAGGATCGGAGAATCGGCGTCGAAGCGCTTGCCCGCGCGCAAGCAGAAATCCGGCCGCAGCAGTCGCTCGGCAACTACTTTGGTGTCTTCGTTGTCGCGCAAGATGAAGCGGCCGCGATCATCCGACAGGACGGAAACGTCGGCGGGGTAGCCTGGCTTGAGCGTACCGAGCCGATCGGCAAGCCCGAGCATCTGGGCCGGATGTGTCGTCACCATCGGCACGACATCTTCAAGCGGAATGCCCAGCGCAATCATCGAGCTCATGGCCTGAGTCAGCGAGAAGCGAGCCTGACCGCGGAACGGATGGTTCTCGTCGTCGTAGTGCTGCGACGGCGTGCCGGCAGGCGGCGGCACCTCGGTGTTGTAGCCGTGCATGTCAGCGCCGAGCGTATGGGGCGCGATTCCCGCCGCCAGAGCCACGCGGGCCAGCCGATATGAGAAATGGCTGCCGTGTCCAACGTCGATCTTGAGGCCCTGATCGATCGCGGCGCGAATAACGCTGTGAACCTTGCCCTGCCGGTTGACGAAGCCGCCCGGATGGCGCGTGAACGGATGAGCGAGAATATCGCCGGGCCGCAATTTGGGAATCACGCGCTCCAAGATCGTGTCGGCGTCTTCCCCATTGGCGCCGCTCTCAGGCAGTCCCCAAAGCGTGCCGAAATGGACATAAAGCGGCAGATCGGCGCGGCGGCCGATCTCAGCCGACATTTCCAGAACCTTGATGCCCCAGCGAGCAAAGCCGCCGATCTCGGCATGGCCCTTGATGCCGCGCACGATGTCTTTGTTGGCGTTCGCCGACTTAACAGTGGCGTCGATGTCGACGCAGTCGGGGCTATACAGGTTCGGGTAGTAGTGGCCCTCAAGACCGCCGACCAGATAAGCCGAGAGGAACGCATAGACCTGAGATTCCGCCGGCTCGACGATGAAGTGCCGAAAGCCCGGCAGCGTCATGCACGACGGACCGCCCTGGTCGATCAACGTGGTGACGCCCGAGCGCACCCCGACCATGTCCGGGTTCAAGCCAAAGCGCCCGGTGACGTACTGATAGACGTGAGCGTGGGTATCGATCAGGCCAGGCAGTACCAACTTGCCGGACACATCGATCACCTGCCGCGCACTGGAGGGAAGGATTGTCGCTTCGACGGCGGCGATGCGCCCATCGCAGATCGCAACGTCACGCACGCCGTCAATGTCGGAGGCCGGGCAGATGACACGCCCGCCGCGAAGGAGAAGGTCGTATTTGGGCTTTTCGGCCATGGAACTTATCCGTGGTTTGTTATGTGGCTCTAGCGAGTCCGCCGCCTGATCTCAAGAATACCAAGCGGCACGCGGCCTTCCAAGCAAGGGGTGTGCCTACAATCGCGCCGTAGGGCCGCGCCTAACGCCTGCCCTACGCTGAGCGCCGCAGCCGCGTCACTCTTCAGGGATTCAGACGCCCGTCCCCTTGCGGCCGCGTGCGATTGCTTCGAGCACCCGTTGGGGGGTGATTGGCGACACGAGGAGCTCCGCCGAGAGCGGCCGCAGCGCATCGTTGATGGCGTTGGCAATCGCCGCAGGCGGTGCGATGGCTCCGCCCTCGCCGACACCTTTGACCCCGAATTCCGTATAAGGGGCGAGAGTCTCCATGTGCTCGATCCGTGGCGCCGGCATCTCGGCCGCTCCCGGCAGCAGATAATCGGCCAGGGTGGATGCGAGTGGCTGCCCCGACGCGTCGAACGGCATCTCTTCGTAGAGCGCCGTTCCTATACCCTGGGCGAGCCCGCCGAGAATTTGGCCGTCCACGACCATCGGGTTGACCAGCTTGCCGCCGTCCTCGATCACCACATAGTCGAGGATCTCCACGTCGCCGGTCTCCGGGTCGACGGCGACCAGCGCCGCGTGGGTAGCGTAGCTGAACGTGCCGGTGTCGGGATTGGGCCGGTAGCCGATAGTCGCTTCCATGCCGCCCATGTCGAC
>Ga0335078_10007868_pt1 | contig 15822 bp, 17 predicted proteins | sample Lox_Sample_32_FD_206711 | JGI IMG/M metagenome (GOLD analysis project Ga0335078, IMG submission 206711) | Soil microbial communities from Loxahatchee National Wildlife Refuge, Florida, United States - Lox_Sample_3.2 | ecosystem: Environmental > Terrestrial > Soil > Wetlands | place: USA... | reverse complement strand
TGCAACGATCCGCGGCGCACCACCGAACCGTAATAGAAGTCGCAGTGCCGGGGATCGTCAACCACGTTGCAAAGAATTCCCCGGCGCTTTGCCTCTTTGTAGATTTTGGCGTGCAGCGCTGGCGAAGAAGTCGCGGCGACCACAAGAAACGCGCCGTCAAGGGCCGCTGCTCGAAAGTTGCCGGCACGCCAATGAATTTTTTTAGCTCGCGCCCAGCTTCGAATTCGGCTGGTCGCCTGCGGCGCGATAACCTCGACTTCAGCGCCCGCGTGCAGCAACCCTTCGATCTTTTCCTCCGCGATGCGCCCGCCGCCGACCACGAGGCAGCGCCGGTCGTCGAGCTTGAGGAACAGGGGGAAAAGCGCCATTCGTATGATTCTCTTTCAAAATCGGCGGGGATGCTACGGATGTCTAGATTGGTTCATTCCGGACAAGATCATCGTACGTCTCGCGCTGGCGAATGATGCGGAACCTGTCGCCTTCGATAAGAACTTCCGCTGACCGGCGGCGCGAGTTGTAATTCGAGGATTGCGCAAACCCGTAAGCGCCCGCGGTCCACACCACGAGCAAATCGCCCGCTTCCACAGGCGGCAGCGGCCAGTCACGCGCCAGAAAATCTCCCGATTCGCAGACTGGTCCAACTACGTCGACTTTCTTCGTTTTCGACGACGCTGCACCACCGCGGTCCGCGGGCGTGATGACGTGCGTCGCGCCATAGAGCACCGGTCGGATCAAATCGTTCATTGCCGCGTCGACCACGACAAACGTCCTGCCGCCATTTTCCTTTACGTATAGCACGCGAGTGAGCATCACGCCCGCGGGTCCCACAATCGTCCGGCCCGGTTCGATCAGAAGCCGTAATCCGAGCGGGCCAACGACGCTTTCCAGTGTCCGCGCATAGGAGAGTGGAACAAGCGGCGCTTCGTTGGTGTAGCGCACTCCCAGTCCACCGCCCATGTCGAGGAAGTCGAGGTGAATTCCGCTTTTGGCGAGATCGCGCACGTAAGAGGCGAGCCGCGCGAGCGCCTGGCGATACGGCGTGAGGCTGAAGATCTGGGACCCGAGATGTGCGCTGATGCCACGCCACCCAATCCAGCGCGAATCCTTGTGCGCGAGATACAACCGGCGCGCTTCCTCCCAGTCGACGCCGAATTTGTGGTGATGGGCGCCCGTCGCGATGTGCGGATGCCCTCCTGCCAGTACGTCGGGATTCACCCGAATGGATACCGAAGGACGCATTCCCCCAGCAGACACATGCCGCTCCGCTTCGGCGAGCACGAAATCCAGTTCGGCAGCGGATTCGATATTGATCAGCAGGATTCCGCGCGCGGACGAGCCATTCACAGAATAGCGAATCGCCTCGCGAATCTCATCACCGCTTTTCCCGACGCCCGAAAAGACGATTCGATCGCCGGGCACTCCGATACGCCGCAAGCGATCCAGTTCGCCGCCAGAAACAATGTCAAAGCTGCTGCCGGTTTCGGCGAGAAGCCGCAGGATCGCCAGGTTCGAATTCGCCTTCACCGCGTAACAAAGCGTGTGAGGAAACGAGCCGAGGGCCTGATCGAGGCTGCGATACGCGCCCTCGATACTGGCGCGGCTGTAGACAAACACCGGCGTGCCCGTGGATTTCGCCACCTCACCGAGCCCGACGCCCTCGCAAAAGAGGGTTCGCTTGCCCGAATCTGCATCACGATACGCGAAGCACGCAGTGAACTGCGTCGGATCGACCAGGCCCCGAGCAGATCCCTTACGCGCGCGATTCGATTTGCGGGCTATCATCGAAATAGGAAATTGGCAGCCGCGACGCGACAAAACTGCGGCGCACCATCATACAAATTCCCTGCGGAAATGCTACAGACCGGTTTCGGGGCCGCGGCCGAAAACCGGAAATATTCCAGAAGGCCGCGCAGCGCCGCCGGGGACTCCGTCCCAATGTCGTTTTTATCGTTCGCGGCGTATTGCCCGCGCAAGCGCCGGCCTCTATCATCGGGCCATGCGCACAATACTCCTGCTTTGCATTTCAAACACCTTCATGACCTTTGCGTGGTACGGTCACTTGAAACACCGCTCCGCGCCCCTCATTCAAGTGATCCTCATTAGCTGGCTGATTGCATTCGGCGAATATTGTTTTCAGGTTCCCGCGAACCGAATCGGCTACGGCGAGTTCACGGGCTATCAGCTGAAGATCATTCAGGAATGCATCACGCTTACCGTGTTCGTGATTTTCGCGTGGCTCTACCTCGGCGAGCGCCTGCGCTGGAACTACGCAATTTCATGCCTCTTTGTGATCGGAGCCGTGGTGTCTGCCTTCTGGGGACGCCTCTAATTCGATCCGTTACGCCTCTGCGGCATAAGAGTGTTTGCGCCTTGCCGAGCACTCTCCTCGCTGTTATTGTTAGTCGAAGGGACGTCGGCATGGCCAGGAAAAAGACAGAATTCGACAAAGCAGTAGAGATAGCGGCGAAGATTATCGCGGATCAATTGGCGACGCTACCACCAGACGTCGCCAAGGCGAAGCGCAGGGAGCTTCATGAGATGGCGCTTAGGGCTTCTCGCGCGGCAAAGAGCGGAAAACATTCACGACGCGGGCAAACTCCGGGGATTCGTCCTTCAACCCGATCGCGCGCAAAAACTGCATAAGTTTTTTCTCATCCCCCTCCTTGTAGATTCTTTCGAGATCTCGCTCGATGCCCCGCATCTCCGATTTCGTATACTTCCGTTCGGGATGCTTTTCCTGCTCGATCGCGTCACGGATTTCTTTTTCGTCGGGCATGACGGGGAACAGCCGCCGCTTGCAATGCACTCGCTCGGTCGCACAAATCTAGTTGCGAAAACCTGGGATTGCAAGCGGACGGACTCCCACGCGGTTCTTGACGCCTTCGAAATGCGCCGATACACTGAATTTGTTCCTTGTAGAGGCGCGGAGGCCATGAGTAGCCGGGCTGGCGTTTCCGAGCAGCATCGGACGGCCGGGCGAAAAGGGCTCTAAAGTAAGTTCCCGCCGAAACCGTCTCGATGGCTGAATCGAGCGGTTGGGGGCCAGGCTGAAAGGCCTGTCCACTGTCATCCCGCGCATGGGATGGAGCGCTATCGAGGAGTGAAGACACGAGCCGTCCTCTCGCGTATCCTTCTCCTCTGGTTCATTCCATTCCAGACAGGCAAACGATGAATGTCGCTGAGCTCACTCGCGCGCTCGTTGATATCGAGTCGGTCACGGAAAACGAAGGCGGCGTCGGAGCTTACCTCCTCGACTATTTGTCGAAACTCGCGGCGGGCACCGGCGGGCGTGTCGAAAAAATGGACGTCGCGCCGGGCCGCTTCAACGTGCTTGCAATTTGGGGCCGGCCCATCGTTACGCTCTCGACGCACATGGACACCGTGCCGCCTTTTTTCGCATCACGCGAGGATGCCGAATTCGTCTGGGGACGCGGCGCGTGTGACGCCAAAGGAATCATCGCGGCGATGATTGCAGCCGCGGAAAGGCTGCTCGCCGCGGGAACAAGAAATCTCGCGCTGCTATTTGTCGTCGGCGAGGAGCGCAACAGCGCGGGCGCGTCCGTTGCCTCCGAATCGCCTCGCGGGTCGAAGTTTTTGATCAATGGTGAACCGACGGAGAATCAGCTGGCGCTGGCCTCCAAGGGCGTGTTGCGTTATGAACTCGTCGCCCGCGGCAAAATGGCGCATTCGGCCTATCCGGAACTGGGCGAATCGGCGATCGACGCGCTGCTCGACGCGCTCGATGCCATCCGCCGGGTGCCGTTGCCGCGCGACCCTGTGCTCGGTCCGAGCACGATGAATATCGGCACAATCTCCGGAGGCCGCGCCCCAAACGTGATCGCGGACGTTGCCAAAGCCGAGATTCTCGTGCGCCTGGTGGGAGATGCCGCGCCCATTCGCGAAGCGTTCGCTCGCGCCGTGGGGCCGCGGGCGCAATTGAACGAAGTTCTCTGCATTCCGCCGATTCATTTTCAAAGTGTCGATGGCCTTCCCACCACGGTGGTTTCGTTCACCACGGATGTGCCCGTTTTCGGGCGCACTTGGGGCGAGCCGCTGCTGCTTGGTCCGGGAAGCATTCACGTCGCTCACACGGCAGAGGAGCGAATCTCGAAACGGGACCTCGAGAACGCCGTCGGTATGTACGTGGATGTGGTAAAGAAGCTCTTGGCAACGCCCGAAGCGCGCACATGAATCTCGCCATCATCGGCTACGGCAAAATGGGCAAGCTGATCGAGCAGCTCGCGCCCGAATATGGATTCGGCGTGACCTTGCGTCTCGACATCGATAACAACACAAATTTCGAAGGCCTCACCAGGGAGAATTTTCGCGGAGTCGATGCCGCCGTCGAGTTTTCAACGCCCGCTACCGCGCCCGAAAATATCGACCGGCTTGCCCAACTCGGCGTCGACGCGGTGGTCGGAACCACGGGCTGGTTCGGCGAAATGGAACGCGCCAGAAAGGCGGTCGAGCGCGCTGGAACTGGCCTGGTCTGGAGCCCCAATTTTTCCGTGGGAGCTGCCATCTTTTCGCAGCTTGTCATCGAAGCCGCGCTGCGCATGGCGCGCCAGCCGGAATACGGCGCGTGGGCCTGGGAAATCCATCACGCAACGAAAAAAGACGCCCCTTCGGGCACGCTGCTGGCGCTCGTCCAAATGATGAAGCAAAATGGCTATGCGAGACAGATCGATGCCAGCGCCAGCCGTGCCGGCGCGCATCCGGGTACGCACGAAATCGGCTTCGATTCGGCCGCGGACACGATTACGATTCGCCACACGGCTCGCAGCCGGGAAGGTTTCGCGCGCGGCGCCCTGCGCGCGGCTCGATGGATCGTGGGCAAGAAAGGCTTTTTCGATTTTCGCGACATCGTTAACGATTTGGATTAGGAATTCGTCAACGATGCCGACAATGCTCAGTGTGGAAGCGTGGGGCTCCAGCCCCACGAAAAGCATCGCACGTAAGGGGCTTTAGCCCGGATGTTCTAGCGAATGCTTGTGGTTCGGAAGGAGGCATCAATGTTTACCGGATGCGGTACGGCGCTCGTCACGCCCTTTCGCCAGGATTTGTCGCTCGACGAAGAAGCGCTGCGGCGGCTGGTGCGGCGGCAAATCGATGCGGGCATAAACTTTCTCGTCCCCTGCGGCACCACCGGCGAAAGCCCCACACTCACGGGCGCTGAACAGCGCCGTCTCGTCGAAATTACGCTCGAAGAAGCCCGGCCCCGCAAAGTCCCCGTCGTAGCCGGCGCGGGCGGCAACAACACCCAGCACGTGATCGAAATGGCGCGCGCCTTTGAAGCGCTTGGCGCGGATGGAATCCTCTCCGTCGCGCCCTATTACAATAAGCCCACGCAGGATGGCCTCTACCAGCACTACAAAGCGATTGCCGGCGCGATTTCGCTCCCAATCATTCTCTACAACATCCCGGGCCGCACCGGCGTCAATATCGAACCGGCCACAATCGCGCGCCTCGCGCAGATCGATAACATCGTCGGCGTGAAAGAAGCCTCCGGAAATATTTCGCAGATGGCGGTCGTGCTCGATCTCGTGCCCTCGAATTTTCTGGTGCTTTCGGGCGACGACGCGATCACGCTGCCGCTGATGGCTCTCGGCGGAAAAGGACTGATCTCGGTCTCCTCGAATGAAATTCCCGCGGAGATGACGCGCCTCGTGCAGCTCGCGCTCGCCAACGATTTCGCCTCCGCCCGCGAAATCCACCGCCGTTACATGAAACTGCTCGAAGTGAATTTCATCGAGACGAATCCCGGACCGGTGAAAGCCGCGCTGGCTCTGATGGGCCTCCTCGAGCCGGTCTTCCGGTTGCCGCTCGTCGCTCCCAAGCCGGAAAATCTCGCGAAAATTCGCAGCGCGCTCGAAGCCGTCGGCTTGCTCCAGCAGGTTTATGCCGCCCGCTGAGCCTTCCGCGAAGGCCGCGGCTTCAATGGAGAACAGTGCGCTCAGCAGCGCGATCGAGCGCCTCTTCGACGAAAATCCGCCGCGCTATACCAGCGAACACCTCCAAATGTTTCAGCATTTCAAGGACGCGCTCAACGCCGGCGAAATCCGCGCCGCCGAGCCTGCCGCCAAGAGTTCCACGGGTTGGCGCGTCAACGCTTGGGTGAAGAAAGGCATCCTGCTCGGGTTTCGCATGGGCACAATCATCGACATGTCGATCGACCCCGCGCGCCAGCCTTTCTTCGACAAATCCACGTTCCCCGTGAAGAAATTCGGCTCCGATTCCGGCGTGCGCATTGTGCCGGGAGGCTCGAGCATTCGCGACGGCTGCTACATCGCGAAAGGCGTCACCTGCATGCCGCCCATGTACGTCAACGTCGGCGCCTACGTCGATGAAGGCGCGATGATCGATTCGCACGCGCTCGTCGGCAGTTGCGCGCAGATCGGAAAGAAGTGCCACATCTCAGCGGGCTCGCAGATCGGGGGCGTGCTCGAACCGATTGGCGCCATGCCGGTGATTGTCGAAGACGAAGCGCTCGTCGGCGGAAACTGCGGCGTTTACGAAGGCACAATCGTGAAACACCGCGCCGTGCTGGGCACCGGAACGATTCTCAATCGTTCGACGCCCGTCTACGACATCGTCACCGGCAAAATTTTCAGCGCGACGGATGACGAGCCGCTCGTCATCCCCGAGAATGCAGTTGTCGTCGCAGGCTCGCGCGCCATTTCACATGGCCGCGGCAAGGATTGGAATCTCTCGCTCTATACGCCCGTCATCGTGAAGTACCGCGACCCCAAAACCGACGCCAAGGTCCAGCTCGAAGATTTGCTTCGATAGTCGGCGCCGCTCAAATTGACACAATTTCACGCCTCGGCTACTCTAAACAACTCGCAATCAAATCATGAAGGAGCATGAATGCCTCAAGGCACGCCTGTAAAGCACAAGAAGAAGTCGAAGTCGGTTCTGAAGAATATTCGCCACGCCGAGCGCCGCGCCGCGATCAATCGCATGAATCGCACGCGCGTTCGCACCGCGATCCGGCGCATGCGCACGGCGCTCGCAGCGGCTGACGCGGGCGGCGCGGAGAAACTCGCTTCCGCGACCTTCTCCGAAATCGATAAAGCGGTCCGCAAGCACACGCTTACCAGGAACACGGCGAACCGCTACAAGTCGCGGCTCACCCTCGCGATCAATTCGCTGAAAGCCAAGAAGTAAATCGCGCGAAATCCCGTCCAGGCTGGTAGGAACCGAAGTGCCTGATCTTCGGGCCCTGTGTGCTCGCTGAGCGGCGCGACGCCTCTCAAGCCGTGAGCCGCGCGATCAGGAATTCCAGCGTCGCGCGAGGATCAGGGTTCGACGCCTTCAGCTCACTGTCGGCTTCCGAAAGCGCGACGAGTCCCGCAAGCAAATCCGATTTCGCCACCCGGTGTGCCTGCCGCACCAGCGTTTCCGCCGCGTCGGAGTTCATGCCCAGCTGGCGGCTGGCCTGAAATCCGCGCGTGCCTGCCGGAAGTTCCCGGGCCTCGATCAGTTTGCGATATCTCCACGCCACCGCGCCCACGATTCCGGCCGGCTGCTCGCCTTCGCGGATCAGGTTTTCCAGGCAGCAAAGGGCAGCATCGCCCTTGCGGCTTGCGATCATATCCGCGAGCTGCCACACGGTATTTTGGCGCGCCGCTACCACGAGTTTGTCCACATCCACGGTCGTGATTCGCGCCCCACGCGTGTACGTCGCCAGCTTTTCGATTTCGATCCGCATCCGCGCCGGCGAAGCGTTCAGCATTTCAGCCAGCAGCACTGCGGCCTCGCGTTCGATCTCCGCGCCTAAATCCTTGGCCATCTGCGTCGCCATCAGCGGAGCCGATTCGGCGCCAATGGTCAGCTCGACGACGAGCCCCTCCTCCTGCAGAAGCTTCGAGAATCGCTGCCGTCCGTCCAGTTCCGCTGCCTCGATCACCAGCACGGTAAACGGCGCCGGAGACTTAAAATAATCCTCCAGCGTCTTCACGACCTGCTCCCTCGATTTCTCGCCCAGTTCCTCAACGTGCTCGGCGCCTTCCACGATCACCACTTGCTGCCGCGCCATCATCGGCAGCGTCTGCGCCCGTGCGACGGCTTCGTCCCAGCCGTCATCCCGGGCGGATAATCGCGTTACCGCCCAATCGCGCGCGTTATCTGGCACGAACGCTTCGATAATTTTGGCGCGGCACATCTCGCGCAAGTAGACGTCGGTGCCCACCAAAACGATTGCGGGTATTGGTTTCTGGTGGGCAAGCCGCTCGATCAGCCGCTCGGGAGAAGCCATCGGCACTAGAAATTCTCCAGCACGTCGGCGACGAGGTGCGACGCGAAATCGTGCGACATCCGATCCAGCGCCGGATCTTCCTCATCGAAAAAAGTGTTTACGTTGCTCGAAATCTGATACTCGTCGCGGAAAACGAGATCGTCGTTCTTGTAAACCGCCTTTTCCGTGTGGTTATCCACCAGCTGCACTTTGGTATGCACCGTAACGAGCATCGTGGTCACTTCGCCGGTCGTCGCCTCGAACAGCACTGGGTCGGCCTCGAGTGAAACGACTTCGCCCGTCAGAATCGCATCCGCAGATTCTGGATCCTGCACGATGCGATATTTCGTTCGCGACAGAAATTCGCGGATCACGGCTTGCGTAAACCGCTGCTCGATTCGGTAACGCGTCGTATCGTTTTTGAACGCGGGGATCGCGATCGTTTTCCAATCGGAAGGCAGGTTCGCCGCGCGTCCCGCCACGTGATATCCGCAACCGTCGCACGCAAATAGCAATAGGAGCGCAGCGGCAAGAAATAATCTGGGCCATCCGCCTGGGCTACTGCAATGGGCCTGCAACGATTTCCTCCGCAACGCGTACTGCATTGGTTGCCGCGAGCCTCAAATTATCGGCCGCGCCCCAGATCCAAATACCGTTGGGAATATTCGGATCGGCTTCGATGCGCGCCAGATGGATCTCGCTTTCGCCTGCCACGCTGACGTTCGTCGGCGCCGGATCGTCCACGCCCGCGACCTTTACATGCAGGGCCGCAAATGCCGCTTCAATCTCATCCAGCCCCGCCGCAGATGCGAACTCCGCGTAGGCTGCGAAAGCATACCCGTAAAATACCGGCGTTTGCACCAGCTGAATTGCCGGCAGATGTGCGCGACCGTCGAGGTAACGCGCCACATCGCGCGCAATTGCGCTGCGCAGATCCTGCAGCTTTGCCGTGCTGCCCGCGCCATAGCGGCTGACGAGATTAAATGCAATCTGCGCGTCAAACACCGGCTGCGCGATTTCGCGAAACGAGAGCAGGCTTGCCGTCTGGCTCTCCAGCTCCTCGATGCCCGCTTGGCCGCGCTCTGAAACCGGCGGAAACAACACAATCGATGCAGAACGCGTCTCGAAATCCTTGAGCGCCGCCGCAACCGTGCACGCGATGATCGCTGGTGCCGATGCCGAAGAGTGCACTGCGGATTTTCCAGAGCCATTTACCCGGCTTTGCTTCCGCTGCAGTGCCGATTCGAGCGATGGGATCGCGCAAACTGCGGCCGGATTGGACGCTGCCGCCGCGCCTGTCAGATCGATCACGGTCGCGCCCGACCGTTGTGCGATCGGCCAATTGCGTTCCGCGTCCGCGGCGCTTCCCGCGAAAAATGCGAACTGCGCGCTTTCAAAGCTGTCCTCCTCGAGCGCGCGAATAAAAGTTGCCTCGCCGGCCGCTTCCGTCAGCGTTCCGGCCACTACGCTTTCGTCGAGCAATATGGTGTCGCTTGCGGGAAAATTGCGGTCTTCCAGGACCTGCTTCAATTCCTTGCCGAGGAGAGAAGAAGCGCCGACGATGGCAATGCGGTAAAGCTTACCTGGCCCCGCGGGCATGGTTAGGCGTGGCGTGACGCGAGGCGATGGCGTACGGACCGCACCGCGTAAAGCGCGATGCCGTGAATCGAATAGAGGCTGGCGATCAGCATCAGGGTAACCTCAGAGAACAGCACAATGGCGCCGACCAGTGAAACCAACAGCACCACCGCCAGGGATGTCCGTCGGCGCGCCCACTCGATATCCTTGAAACTGTAATGCCGGATCGTGCTCGACATCAGAAGCCCCAGCGCCACCAGGAGCGCAAGCCACAGCACCGAAAGGCGCGCGTCGGAGAGCGGATTCTTGAAAGCGTGCACGGTTGCCGCAATCATTCCCGCGGCCGCCGGAGTCGGCATCCCCGCGAAAAACCGGTTCCCGCCCGGCGCCATGCCCTGGATGTTGAAGCGCGCCAGCCGCCATGCGCAGCAGCCCAGGAAGAAGAAACCGATCAACCAGCCCAATTGGATGAGGTGCGATCCTTCGGTCGTCACGGCCGCCGCGGCGTGCACTCCCCAGGCGTAGGCCAGAAACGCTGGCGCCATCCCGAAACTGACTACGTCCGCCAGCGAATCGAACTGTTTTCCGAATTCGCTGTTCGTCCCCATGGCGCGTGCCACGCGTCCATCCAGCGAATCGAAAATAATCGCGACACCAATCGCGCGCGCCGCGTTGTCCATGTCGACTGTCGTGCCTTCGAGCGTCGCGAGAATCGCGTAATACCCGCAGAGCAGGTTGGCGACGGTAAAAACGCTCGGAAGGATGTACACGCCGCGGCGTAGCCGGTGGTTTCGAAACGGGTGCCGCCCGCCCTCTTCGCTTCCAATCGGATCTAGGTGGTTGAAGTCCATGTCGCCAGTATCGTTTCTCCGCCCTTTGCGAATTGCCCTTGGTGGGCTGTGACCTGCGCTTGCATGGGCAGCCAGATATCGACGCGCGAGCCGAAGCGAATCAATCCTAACCGGTCGCCGATCGCTACAACTTCTCCCTCTCGTTTCCAGCATATCACGCGCCGGGCGATCGCTCCGGCGATTTGTTTCACGATCAGCGCGCCTTTGGGCGTATCGATATAGATCACGTTCTGTTCGTTTTCACGCGATGCCGCTGCGCGATACGCCCCGTAAAACTTTCCCGGGCGATAAAAAACCTTGATAATCCGGCCTGCGGCCGGCGCTCGCTGCACGTGCACGTTCCAGATCGAAAGAAAAATGCTGATCCGGTGGCCCGGTTGGGATTCGAACTCTTCATCCACAATCTGCACGATTCGGCCATCCGCTGGCGAGACGACCACGCCGGGATCGGGCGGAATCGCTCGCTCCGGATCGCGGAAAAAGTAAAAAATGAAACAGCCCAGGAAAATCAAAATCCCGGCAGGCCATTTCCAGCCCGGAATCAGGCACGCCAGACCTAAGACAATCGGCGGGATCGCAAATTTATAGGCGTCTTTGACCATTTGTGCGGAAACCTACCGGGAGTGCGGTTCGACCGCGTGCGAAAAGGCTGACTGCGCCTTAGCTTGAAAATGCAGGTGTATTGTACGACAGAAGGGGAGCCGCCGCGTGGCCCTAGTGCTGCACTTGGTGTTGGTGTCTGGCCAGAATCATCTCCATCCGGTCCTTCAAGCGCAGTTTCATCTTCTTCAGAGCCGTTTCGCGCATCAGCTCTTCTGCATTGAGGTAGGAGGATTTTAGGATTTGGTCGAGCTGTGATTCGCAGCGGGAGTGTTCTTCAGCGAGCTGTCGAAACTCGGGGTCATTCGCCAACAGGGTCTGCCGTATATCCGGGCTTGTCATCGCCATGCGTTCCCTCCTGATTGTGCGAAGGTGTCACATGCCTGTAACAATTACCACAAATCTGTCTGGGAACCAATAGGTCGCCTGTGGAATTTCAACCTGCAATCTTTTGCGCCTTAGAGCGCGGCCCTAAAGCGAATTGATTAATTCCACCGATAAAACCCGCGCTTTCTGCGCCAGGTTCTGGGCGCGGGCCCAATCGCCTTCTTTGCTGGCGTCGCGCGACTGCGCAAGAAAACTGCGAATCTTTTCCGTAAGGTCCACCTGAGCCGCATTCAGCTGCTTGCCTTCGGTTTGCTGCAGGTTGTTCTCAGCGGTGGAAACGTCTTCTCCCGTCCTGCGCTGATATGCCGCTTCGTCCGTGGGTGAAAGCTGCGGCGAAATTTGTGGAGCGACCGGATGCGATGGCGCCGTATCCTCAGCTTCCGCGGACGGCTGCCCTGAGGTCGGTTTGTGCGGAGCAGGCGGCGTCGTAGCCGGGATCACCACCGGCGGCGTTACAGGCGAAGCAGGCGGCAGCGTTGGCGCTGCGACGGACGCGCTCTCGGGCGGTGGGCTCGCATCCGTGTCGGGCGCAGTTGTCATGGGCCGTATGTCGGCCGCCGCTGGCGTTGACGGCGGCGAGGCTCGGACCACCTTCGACGCACACCCGCCCAGCGCGGGCACAAGCCCGCAAGCGAGAACGGCACACACAAAGCCGATATTCGTGCGTGAACGGCTGGGCACTATGTTTTCTCGGCTGTAACCGGTCCGCTGAGCTCCGCAGCCCTTTCCGTCTGAGTTGCGGCCACCCGCGCCAGCGGAAGCTCCACCCGGAAGGTTGTCCCCTTTCCGGGCTCTGATTCGAATTCTATCCGGCCATCGTGCAGCTGTACAAATCGAAACGTGTTTGCCAGCCCGATTCCGCTGCCGCCCGGCCTCGTCGTAAAGAAAAGCTGGAAGATTTTCTTCTGATCCTCGCGCGAAATGCCTCTTCCCGTGTCTTGAACCTCGATAACCGCGAATTGTCCCGCCTGTTTGAGGCGCATCGAGATTTGGCCGCCTCGATCCGTGAACTCGCACGCATTCAGCACCAGATTCAGAATGGCCTGGTGAATCAACTGCCGGTCCACAACCGCGGGCGGAAGCCCTTCTTGAAGTTCGGTCCGCAGCGACAAACCTGCCCGATTCGCCGTGGGCCGGGCGGCCGCGACGACCTCCTCCAGAATCGTGCGCAGGTCCGCCTCTTCCAGCTTCAGTTCTACCGGGCGAGTAAAGTTCAGGAACGTTTTGACCGCCCGGTCAAGCCGATCGATTTCGCTGTCGAGCATTTTCACGGCCTGCTGCGGCTCGGGATCCACCGGCATGTTCGCCTTCAGCACTTCCAGCCACAGGCGCATCGAATTCAACGGGTTTTTCACTTCATGCGCCACACCCGCCGTTTGGCGCCCCAGCACCGCCATGCGCTCGGAGAGTTGCAGCTGGCTGCCAATCCTCTCGATCGATCCCACGTCTCGCAGCATGACCAGCGTCCCCATCCGCATGCCATGCTCGCGGACCACTTGCACGCTCACGCCGATCCGCCGCGGCCCATCCGTTCCCTCCAGCGTCGCTTCTTTGCCCTCCGCCGGCTCAATCTGGTCGCCGTCGATATTCAGCGCGTTGCGCAACGCATGCCGTGGCGGAAAGATTTCGCTCACCCGCAATCCACGCAACTCTTCAACGCGCGTTCCGAGGAACTTCTCGACCGATGGACTTACCAGCACCGCCCGCCCCTGGCCGTTGAAGAGCAGCATCCCATACTCGAGCCCGCTCATCACCTGGTCCAGGTTTTCGCGGAGCGTGCTGAAAACCTCGCGCACGTCGCGCAGTTGTTTTCCGATGCCGACGATTTTCGTGCTGACCGCGCCCAATTCGTCCCCGCGCGCCACCACCGGCTCGGGATCGAATTGCCCGGCTGAAATCCGGTCGAGCTGCGCCGAAATTCGCGCCACCGGCGCCAGCGCAACCGAACTCACCAGAAACGCCAATAGTGTCGATAGCAGCACCGAACCCAGCGCCAGGTATCCCGCGCGAATGATTCCCGGCATGATCTGCCCGCGGATCAGGGCGGACGAAAGTCCCACGCGAATATCGCCGAACGGCGTTCCCTGAAGCAGAAACGGAAGCGAAAACTCGTATGTTTGCGGCGGCCCCACCAGCTCCCGCATTTGCTGAAAAAATCCCGCCCGCGCCAGCGAACTGATTGCCGGCCGTGTCGCGATTTTTTCCCCGCGCAGCGTCGCATCGCTGGAAATCATCACCACCGCGTCCGAATCGCTGATCGTGATTTCCGAAATGGTTGGCGAGATTCCCACGTCCGACTCGATCAGCGAATTCAGCGTGCTGCTCTCATCGAACACGTGCTGCACGTATCCGCGCAGGTCCGCGCTGTTGAACGACGCGGGCGCCTCGCCGCGCTCGGCGGCTTCTTTCAACGCGTTTCCGCACGCATCCAGCACTTGCTGCGCGACGAAGCCCGCCGTCTCGTTTTGCTGCCGCAGCGTCTGCCGCATCAGCCGCGCGAGATACAGGCTGCACACCACCGTCATCACCAGCAGCACGAGCAGCGAGTACGCCAGCGTGAGCTTAGTTTTCAGGCTGAGACGCATCGTTCCGCCCCGCCTCGTATTCCTTGAGCTTATTGTGAAGTGTCTTCAGGCTGATCCCGAGCAATTCCGCGGCCCGCGTTTTGTTGTGGCTCGTAGCATGCAGGGTCTGCAGGATCAGCTCCCGTTCCGCGTCGTCCACCGTCGTCCCCACCGGGAAGCGAAGCCCGCTCAGCCCCGCCGTTGCCACCGCCGGCGCATGTCCGAAATCGGGCGGCAGATGCTGGCGGCTGATCGTTCCTCGGTCGGACGCAATAATGGCGCGCTCCAGCACGTTGCGCAGTTCCCGCACGTTCCCCGGCCAGGGATAGGACCGCAATAGCTCCATCGCATCCGCTCCGACGGCCGTCACTTTCTTCCCGTGCTTCTCCGAAATGTCCGCGAGCAGATGCTCGATCAGCAGGGCCAAATCGTCTTTGTGCTCCCGCAGCGGCGGCAGATGAATGTGGAACACATTCAAACGGAAATACAAATCCTGCCGCAATTGTCCGCTCGCCACCGCCTGCTCCGGGTTTTTGTTGGTCGCCGCCAGCACGCGCACGTCCACCGGCGTTTCCACCTTGCTGCCCAGCCGCCGCACCTTGCGGTCCTCCAGCACGCGCAGCAACTTCGCCTGCGTCGGCGCCGGCATCTCTCCGATTTCGTCCAGCAGGAGCGTTCCGCCATGGGCCAGTTCGAAGCACCCGATGCGCCGCTCCGCCGCTCCCGTGAACGCTCCCCTCTCGTGCCCGAAAATTTCGCTCTCCATCAGCGATTCCGGTATCGCCGAGCAGTTGATCGCTACGAAAGGACGCTCCGCGCGCGGCGAAAGCATGTGGATCGACCGCGCCACAATCTCTTTGCCGGAACCGGTTTCGCCCGTGATCAGCACCGAAGCGGTCGACGGCGCGGCCATCTCTACCTGCCGCATCACTTCCTGCATGCCAGGCGAAGATCCCACCAGCTCGCCAAGCTTGCCCGCTCCCCGCAGATCGCGCGTCAATGCAGCCACGGCTTGGCGGTCCCGGACGCGCCCCAAAGCGCGGTCCAGCAGCGCGCGAAGCACGGGCGGTTTCAGAGGCTTCTCGATGTACCAAAACGCGCCCGCTTCGATCGCCTGAACAACGCGCTCGTCCGACCCGCGCCCGGTAATAATAATTACCGGAACCTCCCGTATCTCGTCGCCGAGCCGCTCGATCAATTCTAGGCCGTTCATTCCCGGCAGCTCGACGTCAGCGAGGACCACCTGCGGATGAAAATCGGAGAATTTCGCCAGCGCGTCTTCGCCCGTCCCGACGCCCAGCACCTCGCAATTCCACTTGCACAGCAGGGCTTCGTAACCCTTCCGCGCGTTCTCCTCATCCTCGACGATCAAGATGCGTTGCAGAGATGTGCCGTTCGTTGCCATCAATCATTTGAATCTACCAGCAGTTTTGCGTAATTCCAAGGCGAGGTGGCGCAAGTGCGCCGGCATCGAAGATCCGGACGCCCGCCCCCTTAGCCGGAGCGTGGGTACACTCCGGCCGTCCGTCGGTTGGCAAATCGATTACGCGCCTAGCTGCGTCCGAAATAAAGCGAGCGCTCGAGCATCAACTCAAGCCTCGCGTTC
>Ga0335078_10007867_pt1 | contig 15823 bp, 13 predicted proteins | sample Lox_Sample_32_FD_206711 | JGI IMG/M metagenome (GOLD analysis project Ga0335078, IMG submission 206711) | Soil microbial communities from Loxahatchee National Wildlife Refuge, Florida, United States - Lox_Sample_3.2 | ecosystem: Environmental > Terrestrial > Soil > Wetlands | place: USA... | reverse complement strand
CCGGAGGCCGTTCCGGCGCCGCGTTGCCGGCCAGCAAGGTGGCGGAAGCTTCAAATAACAGGCAAACGCGAAGCAATAAGTGCCGCATGGCCGACTAAACCGACGTGTGTATCGCTATTATAGTTTCGCCCCGAACCTCACCCCGTGCTTTTCTCGTCCCAGGGCGGTCATGATCATGGCGAATGCGAACACCGCCGCCGCCGTCAGCGCCATCGCGTTCGCGTAACTGGTGTGCTCGGCGAAGCGCGCCTCCATGAATCCCACCGAGCCGGCCAGCAACACCCCGCACTGATACGCGAACCCCGGCAGAAATCCGCGCACCGAATCGGGCGACAGCTCCGACAAGTGCGCCGGAATCACTCCCCACGCTCCCTGCACCATGAACTGAATCAGGAAGCCGCCCAGGCCGAGCAGATAAACGCGCGGCGCATAGGCCCACAGCGGAATCATCGCAATCGCCCCCGCCAGCGCCACCAGCATCGCCCGCCGCCGTCCGAACCGGTCCGACACCAGTCCGAACACCACGCCGCCCACAATCGCCCCCACCATCGATATGGCTGACAGAATCGCCCGCGGCTCCGGCCCCATATGCCAGGCGCGCTGCAGGAACGTCGGGTACATGTCCTGCGTGCCGTGCGAAGTGAAGTTCATGCCCATCATGAGCAGCGTGAGATACAGGAACAGTTTCCACTGGCTGGCGACGGCGCGGCCGAGGTGGCCCCAATCGGCCTGACGCGTGGCTTCCCACACTTCCGATTCCTTCACGCGCATGCGTACGAAGATGGCCACCAGCGCGGGCAATCCGCCAATGAAGAACAGGGGCCGCCAGCCGACGCGCTCGAACAGCGCGAAAAAGCACAGCGAAGCCAGCAGACTGCCCACCGCATACCCCTGCTGCAGCAGACCGCTCAGCACGCCGCGCAGCCGCGCCGGAACTTTCTCCATCGCCAGCGACGCCCCCACGCCCCACTCGCCGCCCATGCCGATGCCGAACAGCGCGCGCAGCACCAGGAACGTGGTGAAATTGGGCGCAAGCCCGGACGCCACTTCCACCACCGAGTAGAAGATAAGGTCGAGCATCAGCGGCAGACGCCGGCCATAGCGGTCGGCAAGCAGGCCGAAGATGAACGCGCCCACGGGCCGAAACGCCAGGGTCAGCGTCAGCGTTAGTGCGACGTCGGCGTCGCTTCGATGAAACTCTTTGCCGATCGCCGTCAGGCAGTAGACCACCAGAAAGAAGTCGAACGCGTCGAGCGTCCAGCCGAGGAAGCTCGCAAATACCGCGGCGCGATGATCGCTATCCCTGGGAGGCATCGAGCCCCTGATCGAGGTCCCACAGGATGTCGTCCAGGTCTTCGAGTCCCACCGAAAGCCGGATCTGGTCCGGCGTGACGCCTGCGGCCGCCTGTTGCTCGGCATTGAGCTGCTGGTGCGTAGTGGAAGCCGGATGAATCACCAGACTGCGCGCGTCGCCAACGTTGGCCAGATGCGAGAACAGCTTCAGATTGTCGATGAACTTCCGCGCCGCGTCATACCCGCCCTTAATGCCGAACGTGAACACCGCGCCCGCGCCCTTCGGCGTGTACCGTTTCGCGGTCGCGTGATATTTGCTCGACGGTAGCGTTGGATAGTTCACCCAGGAGACCAGCGCGTGCTTCTCCAGATGCTTCGCCACCGCCAGGCTGTTTGCCAGATGTAAATCCATGCGCATGGCCAGCGTCTCAATGCCCTGCAGGAACAGGAACGAGTTGAACGGGCTCAGACACGTTCCCATGTCGCGCAGCCCTTCCACGCGCGCCCGAATGATGTAGGCGATCGGCCCGAACACTTCCGAGAAGTTCATGCCGTGATACGCCGGCGAGGGTTCGGTGAGCTGCGGAAACCGGCCGCTGGCCTTCCAGTCGAACTTGCCGCCGTCCACGATGATGCCGCCAATGCTGTTCCCGTGCCCGCCCATGAACTTGGTCAGCGAGTGCACCACGATATCCGCGCCGTAATCGATCGGCCGGCACACATACGGCGTCGCGAACGTGTTGTCGATCATCAGCGGCAGGCCGTTCTCGTGCCCGATCTTCGCCACTGCTTCGATGTCCAGCACGTTGCCCCGCGGGTTGCTGATGGTCTCCCCGTACAGCAGCTTCGTGTTCGGCTTAATCGCCTTGCGGAAATTCTCAGGATCGTCCGGCTCCACGAACGTCACGTCCATCCCCAGCCGCCGGAAGCTCACATCGAACTGGGTGTAAGTGCCGCCGTACAGCGTGCTCGCCGAGACCATATGATCGCCAGCCTGCATCAGGCTGCTTATGGCGATAAATTGCGCCGCCTGCCCGCTCGCCATGGCCAGCGCCGCCGCGCCGTTTTCGAGCGATGCCACCCGTTCCTCCAGCACCGCCGTGGTCGGGTTCATGATCCGTGTGTAGATGTTGCCGAACTTCTGCAGCCCGAAAAGCTGAGCCGCGTCCTCGGAATTCTCGAACACGAACGAAGTGGATTGGTAGATCGGAACCGCCCGGGCGTGGGTGGTCGGATCGGGCTGATAGCCGGCGTGCAGGGCCCGGGTATTGAACCCCCAGGCGCGTTCAACTTGGTCGGACAAGGCGTTCCTCCTCTGGTGAAATCAACATGTTAGCGCATACGGTCCGGACCCTACATTTTTCCCCGCACATCCGGCCCGGCTTTTCCGATAAGATAGTGTGTTCCGGGTGTTGAAGTCTGCTGTAGTAATGTTGTTCCTCGCCTGCGGCGTCGCCCGCGCGGCAGATCCCTGGGTTTCTCAATCGGATCCCGCGGTGTCCCCACCGGATCCTGTGGTTTCTCAAATAGATGTCGATCGCTGGCTGCACACTTGGCAGTCCCGCCTCGGCCTCGAGGAGTGGAGAATCGCAGCCCGTATCGTCCGCCAGACCGACCTCAATCCCGACACCCTCGGCAATCTGAAGTGGAATTCCGCCCGCCGCATCGCCACCATAAAGGTGCTTGACCCCCGGGATTACGACATGCCCGCCTCTCAGATCCCCCAGGACATGGAGCGAACCGTGGTGCACGAGCTTGTCCACCTTGAGCTGTCGGTCCTGCCGCGCGAGGGCAGCGCGACAGTGGAAGAGCGGGTGGTCAACCGCATGACGGAAGCGCTTCTCGGCCTCGATCGGGGCGAGAACTACGCCGCCCGCCTCGCCGCCGGCTCCGCGCAACCGAAAATCAAGCACGCCCCTTCAGCCACCGGCTCCGCCTCCCGCGCCAATTAATCGGCCACAGGGCCATCCGCTGTCCTCGACCAAGGGCGCGGCAGCGTCGCGCGCCCCTGTTATTCGTACTTCAGCACTCTCCCCGGGTCCACCGCCACCGCTCGCCGCGCCGGAATCAGCGCCGCCATCGTCGCCACAACGCCCAGCGTCGCCAGCACGCTCCCAATCGTCACCGCGTCCATGGCGCTGACACCATAGAGCATCCCGGCCATCAGCCGCCCGGCAGCCAGCGCCGCCGCCAGCCCCGCGGCAAATCCCAGCGCCACCGGCGCCAGCGCCTGGCCCAGAATCATCCTCACAATGTCCGCGCCCCGCGCTCCCAGCGCCACGCGAATCCCCATCTCATTCCTTCGTGACGCCACGGAGTACGACACCACGCCGTAGATTCCCAGACTCGCCAGCACCAGCGCCGCCGCCGCGAACAGCAGAATCAGTGTCATCTGGAACCGCCGCTGCGCCACCGATTCATCGACAATCTGCGCCATCGTCTGGAACTTCGGCACCGGCAGCTCCGCGTCGATTCCATGAATCGCCCCGCGAATCCCCGCCGTCACATCCACGCCATCGCTTCGTGTCCGCGCCGCCACCACCGGGCCCGCCCATGTTTGCGTCTGCCAGTACGGCACGTACACCGTCATCATCGGGGGCTTGTCCAGACCCGCGCCTTTCACATCGCCCACTACGCCGACCACGCTCACCAGCGGCGCGTTCGGGTCGCCTGCGTGAAACCGTTTGCCCACCGGATTCTCGCCCGGCCACAGCCGCGCCGCCGCCATTGTGGACACCACCGCCACCTTCCGGTCCCGGTCGGCGTCCGCAAAAATCGCACCGCTTTCCAACGGAATCCCCAGCGTCGCGAAATATTCCGGATTCACGCCGCGAAGGTCCGCCAGCGGCCGCTCCATGAACGGCAGTGTAGTCCCTTCCACGCTGATCAGGTTGTTCCCTCCTATCCCGCTCAACGGCAGCATGTTCGAAACGCCCGCCGAATCCACTCCCGGCAGCGTCCGCACCGCCTCCAGCACAGCGCGCTCGAAGCGCACATGCTCCGGGAAACCGGGATACCGCGCGTCCGGCAGGTTCAGCTCCACCGTCACCACGCGCTCCACCGCGAATCCTTTTTCCGTGTTCAACAGTTTTACGAAGCTCCGCAGCAGCAGGCCGCCCGCAATCAGGCACAGCGTGCTTAGCCCCACTTCCAGCGCCACCAGCAGCGAGCGCAGCCGTCCCGATCCCCGCGCTTCTGTTCCTCCCCGGCTCACCGATTGCATTCCCTCCTGCGGCGCCATGTGGCTCGCCCGCCATCCCGGCAGCGCCCCGAAAAGAACTCCCGCAATCGCCGATACCGCCAGCGTGAACAGCAGCGCCTGCCCGTCCAGCCGTACATCGTCCAGCCGTGGCAAATCCGCCGGCGCATGCGCCAGAATCAGCCGCAGCGCGCCCCACGCAATCGCCATCCCCAGCGCTCCGCCCACGCCCGCCATGATGAGGCTCTCTGCCAGCAATTGCCGCAGCAGCCGCCATGCGCCCGCGCCCAACGCCGACCGGATGGCCAGCTCCCGTTTCCGCGAGCTCGCCCGCGCCAGCAGCAGATTCGCAATGTTCACACACCCAATCAGCAGCACCAGCGCCACCGCGCCCAGCACCAGCTCCAGCCCGCCGCGCGAACGTCCCGTGATCTGATCCTGCAGGGGCACAATCGACGCAAATAAACCGATCTTCTCCGGCAGCATGCTCACCAGATGCGCCTGCACGGCATTCACCTGCGCCAGCGCCTGCTGCACCGATACGCCTTGCCGCAAGCGCGCGATGCAGATGTAATTGAAATCGCCCATCGGCTCCAGATCCTGCTTCTTCACCGCGAACGGCTTCCACAGGTCCGGGCGCTCCGCTTCAATTTTCAGATCGTAAAGCTGACTGAGCTTCGGAAAGTGAAAATCCGGCGCCAGCACTCCCACCACTTCAAAGGGACGCCCATCCAGCAGAATCTTCCGTCCCACAATCCCCGGGTCCGCCGCGAACCGCCGCCGCCACAGCGTGTCGCTCAGCACCACCACGTTGTCGCGCCCTTCCTGGTCCTCTTCCTCCACAAACGTCCGCCCCAGCTCCGTTCGCGCTTCCAGCATCGGAAACAGGCTCGGTGTCGTGCGCCCCACCGTCAGCTTCTCCGGCTCGCCCGCGCCGGTCAGGTTTAGCGTCGTCCCGCCCACCATCGCCATCCGTTCGAAGGCGTGCACGCCCTTCCGCCACTCCAGGAAATGCATGGCGTTCACCGGCAGCTTCGGCGCCAGACGCACAAACTGCGGCACCACTTCGTGGATCTCCACCAGCCGGCCCTCGTCGCCATATCCCAGAGGCCGCAGCAGGACTCCGTTGAACACGCTGAAGATCGCCGTGTTGATCCCGATCCCGAATGCCAGCGTCGCAATCGCGATCGCGCTGAACCCCGGGCTGCGCCGCATCATCCGCAGCGCGTAGCGAATATCGTTTCCCAGTTGCATGGCTTAAACAATAGTTACGATCCGTCCACGCCCTGAGTTCCGCCATCGATGCGCCGTTCCGCGTTGCCCCTTTCCCATCGGTCCCCCACCGGAGGACAATATCGGCATGAACCGCCGCTCCTTCCTGCGCACCGCCGCTTCGCTTGCCATCGCGGAAGCGGCTGCCGATGCAGGCCCCGCTGCCGCCCGGCTTCCTGCATTCCCCTCGAGCTTCCGTTTCGGCGCGGCCACCTCGTGCGTGCAGATTGAGGGCGCGGCGCGCGAGGAGGACAAAGGCGAATCGATCTGGGATCGCTTCTCCACCAAACCCGGCGCAATTGCCGACCGCTCCACGCCCGCCGTCGCCTGCGATTCGTACCGCCGTTGGCCGCAGGACCTTGCCCTCCTCGCCGGCATGGGCCTCCAGTCATACCGCTTCTCCATCGCGTGGCCGCGCATCATGCCCGGCGGCAAAGCCTCCGTCAACGAAAAGGGCGTCGATCACTACAACCGCATCATCGACGCGCTCCTCGGCGCCCGCGTGGAGCCGCTCGTCACCGCCTATCACTGGGACCTCCCTCAGCCACTCGAAGATGCGGGAGGCTGGCCCAACCGCGATACCGCCGCGCGCTTCGCCGATTACGTCCAGCTCCTCGCCCGCCGCTTCGGCGACCGCGTCAAATGGTGGTGTCTGCTCAATGAGCCGCAGGCCTTCACCGTCGCCGGCTATGGATGGGGCGTCCACGCTCCCGGCTACAGGGATCGCGGCATGATGCTCCGCGCCACCCATACCGCAAATCTCGCCCAGGCTGCCGGCGCCCGCGCTCTCAAATCCGAGCGCCCCGCCGCGAAAGCGGGCATCGCGCACGACATGGTTCTGTTCGATCCCGCAACTTCTTCCGCCGCCGACCGCGATGCCTGCCGCCGCTTCGAAGCCTTCCGCAATCTCTGGTTCCTCGATCCCGCCTTTACCGGTAAGTATCCGGACGCCTTCGTCGATGGCGTGCCATTCGAAGCCATGGGCTGGAAGCCCGGCGATGAAGATCGCCTCCGCGCACCGCTCCATTTCTCCGGCATGAACTTCTACGGCGGCCGGTCTCTTGTCTCTGCCGGCGATCGCCCTGCGCTGCTCAAAGGCCTCAACGCCCATGAGTCCGGCCATGACCCCGGTTTCCCCGCCGCCATGGAGCGCGCCTGCCTGTGGATGTGGAATCGCTACCGCCGTCCCGTCGTCGTCACCGAAACCGGCTTTGAATCTCCCGACGTGCTCGCTTCCGATCGCACCGTCCACGACCCCGCCCGCATCGCCTGGCTTCGCAACGCATTCGCCGATGTTCGACGCGCCATGCTGAAGGGCGCCGATGTGGACAGCGTGCACGTCTGGAGTCTGATTGACGATTGGGAATGGCAGGACGGCTTCAAAGACCGCATCGGCCTCGCCTGGGTCGATTTCACCAATCCAACGGAACGCATTCCCAAGGATTCCGCCCATTGGTACAGCGAACTCGCCCGCTCCCGCTGTCTTGACGTTGATATCTGACGGATGAAACCTAAGGGCTTCTCCTGAACCGGTGCACTCCGGTCACATCGCCTGGCTCAACCGGAGGACGCTCCGGCCTCGGCCGGTCGCCCATCAATCGCCGGATCCGCTCCATCGCGAATCCCATGTCGGTGAGGTAACTCCGCTTCGCATCGTCGGTCCAGCCATGCGCGCCGATGATCTCCAGAATCCGCTCGCCCGGGATGGAATCCGGCGCCTGAACGCTGCGCACCGAGTGCATCGCGTCCATGCTGATCGCTTTCGCGAACGCACTGGTCGTGATATCCGCCATCCAGTGCGAAACCGCGCTCTCCCTCCACGCCTCCGCCGCAATCGCCTCCACAGTTGCCTCCGGCAGATACATCAGCAACCCTTCGGTGATCATGAACGCCGGCTCGTTTCCGGCGTAGGCGAACATCGCCCTCCGTTGCGCCGCATCGTTCATGTCGGCGGCGTAATGTTCCCGCCGGCACCGCGGCTTCTCGCCCGCGAGACTCGCCTCTTTGTAGGCCAGCATGTCCTCGAAATCCACTTCAATCCAGCGCAGGTCAGCGGGAAGTTCCAGCCTCCACGCCCGCGCGTCCAGCCCGCACCCCAGACTCAGAACCGTGCCGGCCTTCCCCGACCTCACCGTCTCCAACAGCAGTTCATCCATGAAATGGCTGCGCACACCAATCCCGAAGCGCATCATGTCCGGGTTGGGAAGCGCCTTCAGAATGGCCGGCCCTCGCTCGCCCGCCAGCCTGGCCGCGAAAGGATCGTGGACAAAACCGTCCGCCGTTTCTGTTTCGAGCGCCCGGCAGGCCGCAACCATCAGTGCCGTGTCGCTGACGTGCGATATCTCTCCGTGCGCGGGTGACATCGCACCATTATCCACAATCCCATTCCGCCGTCGGCGCGGTTGGTCCTTTCGCCAATTCCTTTCTGCGGGCCGGCTCCTATCGCCAGTAGCCGCGGTGATAATGATAGTGGCCGTGATACGGATGTACGTACGGTGCTACCCACACGCGATGCCCATGCGGTGGAAGACTCCATCTGCCCGGAACCCACACATACCGTCCGCCAACCCAATCGTAATAACCGCCCACCCAGATATATCCGGGGCCCGGCGCGACGCCCACGGGACCCGCCACATATCCGGCCGGCGGGCTCGGGTACGGCGTGCCGATTTCCACTCCGACGTCCACCCTGGCAGCCGCGCTTACTGCCGCGGCGATCGAGAGAACCACCATTCCTGCTAGTCGTTTAAAACTCATGGTGTCTGAATCGTGACGGCTCCATCAGGCCGATGCGCCGTCACCCTCCCCCCTGTAGACGCCCGGCGGAGCGAAAATTGTCACAGGTAACCTCGAAATGAGACGCTCCACATCCTCCGCCGGGACCTCTCCCGCCGCCTCCGTTCGCCCAGATGTCCTTCCCGGCCTCGGCGTGCCCTGCGCCTTCCGCCCGGAGTTCCTCGACTTCCAGCGCGGCATCCACGTCGGTAATCTCACCGAACACGAGCGCATCACCCGTATCCTTAAGCTCGCCCTCGAAGCCCGCTATGCCCAGCCCTTCGTCACCGAGCGCTGGGGCCGCGGCGTCTACTGGCATTGGATCGGCTTTCTTGCCCGCGCCAATCGCGCCGCCAAGCCCATCTCATCGGACGTCAGTTTCGGCTGCTCCAAGTTCTTTCTCTCAGTTGACACCGAAGGCCGCGCAGCCCATTTCGGAATGCAGATTGAGCGCGGCTTCGCCACCGCGTCGCGCGACCGCCGCCAGTTCCTGCTGCGCGACGATTGGGACTGGCATCGCCTCCTCGCCGCTCTCACCCCTCGTGGCGCCCTCGCGCGCGAGATCGATCGCCTCCTCAACCGCGAGGATTTTCTCGTGCACGCGGGTTGCTGGGGCGGGGAATCGAGCACCTTCTCCAAACAGAACTATCCCGGACCCGCGAAGCTCCGCCGCATCCTCGAATCCGCGCCCCGGAACAACTGGGCCGGCTTCCAGCTCTTCTACCGAATGACCGAATCCGACGTCAAAACCACCACCGGCCTCGACCTCGTCGAATCCATGCTCGCCGTCTACAGTGAGCTCCTCCCCGCCATGAACCTGTGCATGCAGGTCCAGCTCGCCGCCGCATCCGCGGATTGAATGCTTCACATCGTCCGTACCAGCGCGCTCACGCCGTTCCAGACAATCTGCAATCCCACGCACGTCAGCAGAAATGCCGACAGCCGCACAATCACGCTCACCGCGGCCGGCCCTAACAGCCTCACCAGCCGGTCCGAAAACCCGTAACAGACGAACACCGTCAGACAAACGATCAACGCCCCCGCCACCGCGGCCGCCAGCCCCAGAGCGATGCCCGTCAGGCCCCTCCCCGGCTCGTTCGCGCCCAGCGTGATCGCCGTTGCAATCGAACCCGGCCCCACCGTCAGCGGCAGCGTGAGAGGATAGAACGCCTTCCTCAAAACCACGCCCGAATCCGCCGTGCGCTTCACGTCGTGCCGGTCCGGCTCGTCCTCGCGCTTCAGCATGGCCCAGCTCGTGGAAATCACCACCAGGCCTCCGCCCACCTGCACAATCGGCAGCGATACTCCGAAGAACGACAACACGTGCGACCCAATCAGAATCGACCCCAGCAGCAGAAAAAACCCGTTCACCGTCACCCGCCACGCCAGCAGCCGCCGCTCCGCCGGCGATATGTCTCTTGTCAGCGCGAGAAAAATCGGCGCCCCGCCAACCGGGTTCACAATCGGAAAAAGCGCCGTGACGATCAGGACGATCTCGTTAATGATCCTTCCCACCACCATCTCTCTCCCGCGCCCCTCCCCTTCGCGCGCCTCCCGCGTCTGAAAATAGCACGCCTGCTCCCCGCCTTCGCCTGCCCTCCGGCCCTGTTCGCGATAATGGTCCGAGGAGGAATGGCCCCATGAAGAAAATCCTGACCGCTGGAATACTCACCGCGGCATTCGCCCTGAGCGCCTTCGCCCAGGATGACTGGTATCACGACCGCGAGGAACGGTATCGCGGTGAAGAGTGGCGTCCCCACATCTTTATGCACGTCAAGACGGATCTGGATCACGTCTGGAGCGCCCAGTACGCCGCTGGCCGTGAGCGCGAGCGCCTGCAAAGAACCAAGGATGAACTAGTCCGCATCCAGGCCGATTACGATCACGGCCGTTGGGACAACGGTCTCATTAACGACGTCATCGATTCCATCCGCAAATCCGCCAACGACCAGCGCCTCTCCCCGCGCGACCGCGATGTGCTCGCCGATGACGTGAACCGCATCCACGACTTCCAGGCGCACCACAACCACCCGTAGCCGGCCCTCTTCTTCGCGGATCTCCCGCTCCTGGGGGATCCGCCACTACCGCTCGGGATTGCTCATGCACTCCCGCCACCATATCTGGCTGCGCCCCGCCGAATCCGAATCCCGCCCCTTTTTTCCATTCGCCGGATCCGTTAGCTCCAGCCGCAGCGGTCCCGCGCACAGATTCCCAATGCGCATCCGCTCCACAAGCTGATACTTCGGCCGGTCCGTCACATCCGCCGCCCCGAACGCGTAGTGCTCCCCGCACTCGAAGGTGTCCGGCTGTCCCGTCGGACAAGGCCCGCGCCCCGATACCGGCTCATCGCGATACTGGAACCACATGATCCCCACCGTGGTCGGCTCGCTCGCCGCCGCCGCAATCCATCGCTGATACGCCTCGCCCGCCGTGACATCGTCGGTCGCGTTCGCTGTCCCATACACTCCGAATCCGCGCGCCAGACCGTAGGTCGGCGGAAAACTGAACTCCCCAATCAGCGTCGGCTTGTCCACTTCCGCCAGCAGCCCCTTCATGGAATCGGTCAGCATCTGAAACGAATACCAGTCATAACCGAGCACATCGCAGTTCGCCGCCGCAATCCGCCAGTCCGACGGATCGGCCCACCACCCCACCGAAATCCAGAACCCGAAATACAAATGGTTCGGGTCCAGCGCCTTGAAAGTCGTGTATACAAAATGATGCACTGCGTTCTCGTAGTATTCGCGCATCGCCTCCAGATCCGCTGCCGGTGGCGTCGGCGAGGTGGCATAGAGCTGGGTCAGCGTCGTCGCCTGTACGCCCCATGCCGCCGCGGCCGCCGTGATATTTCCCGCATACAGGTTCGTAACGCCGTAGTTGAGCATCGCCTGCTTTGCCGGAACCGTCGCCCCCAGTTGCAGAATCGCTTGCGCCTCGCTCGCCAGCACAATCCCCTGAATCTCGTTCGTCCACGACCACCCGAGAATCGGCGTGCCGCTGCTCGTGACGCTCTGCATCTGCGCGGCCAGCGCCGTTTTGAACGCCGCCGTCGCATTCGTATCGAAGGGATCCAGGTGCCCCGTCGATAGCGTCGGTGAGTTCACGTAAAGCACCGGCATGTTCGGCAGCATCCCCACCGGGCTCGACCATTTTCCCAGACCCGTGAATCCCCAGCTTGGCAGCCGCGCCGCCGATCGCGCCGTCGAAAGCTGCTTCCAGTTCGATCCGAACTTCGCAATCAGATTCGCCGTGATGTAGGAGAAGTACCACGTCCCATCGCCCACGCCCCATGGGTCGTACGCCCACCCCGCCGCTGTCTCGCCGCTGTTCGGCGGAATGCTCGCGAATTCCCATTGCCGCCCGGTGATCGGCGTCACATCCCAATTGAGCCCCGGCGGTCCGCACAACCCCGTGTAGAAAACCGGGTGCCCATCCGGGCTGATCAGCCACCAGTAGCCGTTCCGCCTGGTCACCGTGTAGTAGCCCGTCCCCGGCTCCGACCACGTGTTCAGAATCCCGCCTCCTGCGTCCACGTTCCGTGCCGGCGGATGCGCCGCCAGCCACGCCTGTTCCTTCACGTCGTCCGCCGTCAGATCCCCCACGCTCGCCACTTTCCCGCTCCACGCCGATTGCACGCTCTGCCCGAACGCATCCACCAGCGGCTGCGATTGATTCGGTACCGGCGCGCTCTCCAGCGTGAAGGACGTCGTCACCACCTGCGTCTCTGTCGCGCTGGAAGTGAACTGCAGCGTCTCCGTCAGCGGCCCCGAAAGCGCCAGCACCGCCGCCGGAACATCTGCCGCCGGATTTGTGAACTGCGCCGAGCCGCTCGAATTCGCAATGCTCAGCCCCGCTTCGTTCGCGCTGTACACCGCGTTCGATGCCGCCCACGTCGGAATCTCGTCCACGGTGATGAGTTCGTCCACCGGCTTGAATCCTCCCGCGGAACTCGCCACCGGCGCCCCGTTCACCTGAATGGTCGTTACCGTTGGCGCAATCGTCACCACTACGTTGTATGCCGTCCCGAATTGCCACCCGCCCGCCGGAACGAAGCTCGGAAATCGCCATTTCGTCCCATCCGCCACCCCGGCATACATCGTCAGTGTGTCCAGATGGCACAACCCGTCGGATGCCGACGTCGCCTCCAGGTCCAGATAGAACCCCGCATTGTTGTAATAGTCCGATTGGTCTGCCAGAATCGTACGGCAATCCGCCCATGCCTGGCTCATCATTCCTGCCGCCAACGCCGCCCCCAACAGAAATTGCTTCATCCTGTACCGACAGATACCATGTCTCGCGCCTCTGCCGCATCGCCTCTCCGTGCTGAGCTGCGGCCACGGCGGATTCCTCGTTTACGCGACAGTGTACGATTAACAATACGATGCGCTTCCGCGCCGCCCTTCTTGCGCTTCTCGCTTGCGCCGCTTTTTCCCAGGAGCAGAAGACCGCCCGCACCCTCACCGTCGCCGCCGCCGCCAACCTCACCGATGTCTTCACCGAAGTTGCCGTCAGGTTCCAGGCCCGCACCGGCATCGGCGTCGTCTACAGCTTCGGCGCCACCGCCAATCTCACCATGCAGGCCGAGCATGCCGCCCCCTTCGATGTCTTCGCCGCCGCCGACGTCGTCCACATCGATCGGCTCTCCAGCGAAGGCCTGCTCACCCCCGGCTCCCGCGCCATCTACGCCCGCGGCCGCCTCGCCCTCTGGGTTCCCGCGAACTCCCGCGCTCACATCGGCCGCATCGAGGATCTGAAGAACGATGAAGTGAAGATCGTCGCCGTGGCCAATCCGAAGCTCGCGCCCTACGGCGAGGCCACCGTCGAGACTCTGCGGAAGCTCAGCCTCTGGAACGCCATCCAGCCCAAAATCGTCTACGCCGAAACCATCAGCGCCGCCAGGCAGTTCGCCGCCACCGGCAACGCCGATGTTGCCTTCACCGCATATTCGCTCGTCATCCACGCCGGCGGCCACAACCTCCTCGTCCCCGACGGCCTCCACGCCCCCATCGATCAGGCCATCGGTATCCTGAAATCATCCGGTCGGCAGCCCGATGCCCGCATATTTGAGGACTTCCTGCTCGGACCTGCCGGCCGGGCCATCTTCGAGCAATATGGCTACGAACTCCCGCACTGATGCCGCCGCTCACCCGATGAGCGTAAGTAATAATGTCGCCGAACTGCGCCGCAAGCGAGGCATCGCCGCCGCCGATCTCGCTCGCCGCACCGGCATCAGCCGCCCCACCATCTATGCCATCGAGGCAGGGAAGTACGTCCCCAACACCGCCGTCGCACTCCGCATGGCGCACATCCTCGAAACCACCGTCGAGGATCTGTTCGCCATCGCCGATGAACCCGCCGGGAAACCGGCCACTGCCGCGCCTGAGCTGATTCCTTCGCCCGATTTCGCTCGCGGCGCTCCCGTGCGCCTCTGCCGTGTTGACCATCGCCTGCTCGCCGTTGCTTCTCCCGTCGAAGCCTGGCAGCTTCCTGCTGGCGATGCCGTCCTTCGCTCCGCTTCCTCCCACGCCCGCCGCGCCACCGTGACCTGTTTCGACGGCCATGCGCCCGCCGATGGCCTCCTCATCGCCGGCTGCGATCCCGCCGTCTCCATCCTCGCCCGCCATCTCGAACGCGGCGGCGTCGAGCTCGTCCCCGCCCGCTCCAACAGCTCGGACGCCCTCCAGCTCCTCCGCCAGCACAAAGTCCACATCGCCGGAACTCATCTTCCCGATCAATCCCGCGTGCAGCGGCTCTTCCCCGCTGGCTCTATCGCCGTCATCGCCTTCGCTGCCTGGGAAGAAGGACTCGTCGTCGCCCCGAATAATCCCCGCGCGATTCACACCGTCGCCGACCTCAGCCACCCTGGCCTCCGCCTCGCCAATCGCGAGCCTGGCTCGGCCTGCCGCATGCTCTTCGATGCCGAACTCAGGAGCGCCGGCATCGCCGCCGCTTCCATCGCCGGTTACGATCGCGTCTTCCCCGGCCACCTCCCGGCCGCCCAGCAGGTGAAGTCCGGCCTCGCCGATTGTTGCGTCGCCACCCGTTCCGCCGCACTCGCTTGCGGCCTCGATTTCATCCCCCTCGCCTCGCGCCGCTACGATCTCGTCCTCCGCGCCGAGCACCTCGCCCTCGCCTCCATCGAGCGCATGTTCAACGTCCTCACCACCACCCGCTTCCGCCGCGAACTCGAAACCCTCGCCGGCTACGACACCCGCGACACCGGCTGCCGCGTGCTTTAGCAGGCTGCTGAAATGTCATTCAGCGGTAGCCCACGCTTCAGCCTGTGAAGGAACCTGCCCCGTCCGATTTGTCCACGCTTTCACCCCACATCGCGTCATGATTTGTGTTAAAAGGAGATAATTTGTGAGCGATCGTCGTGTGTCGCGCATGTTTAGTGGGGATGCAGTCACCATGAAGATCTGGATTCCACTTGTCGCCAGTTTCGGTCTGCTTGCTCAAACTCCTCCCACCGACCCCGGCCCTCCGCCGCCCCCGCTCGGCTCCGTTACCGGTCACGTCATTGACTCCGAGTCCAAACGCCCCATTGGCGGCGCGAAGGTGGAAATGCTCGACCTTCTCCACGGAAAGAACGGGACAACCACATCCGGCCGCGACGGGGAATTCCACTTCGATCAACTGCCCGCAGGGACATACATTTTCGAAGCGCACGCCGGCGGGTACCTCGGCGGCCCCGTTCCTCAGTCCGATATCTCCGCCGGGGCGAAGCTCGCCATCGAGATCGATTTAACGCCCGAAAGCCAAATTGAAGGCCGGGTCCTCGACGATGAGACCCGTCTGCCCCTTGCCGGCATCACCGTGAAAGCGGTGCGCGAGCGCCGCGATTTTGAGTCTTCCCTGCGCGTCGGCGAGGCCGCCCATGCAACCACGAACAAGGATGGCGACTACCAACTGCCCCGTCTGAATCCCGGCAAGTATTTCGTAGTCGCCGAACCGCCCGTCGCCGATCAATCCCTCAAGCTACCGGCCGGGCAATTGCATCCGGTTCCCACCTGGCTCCCCGATGCCCTTCACAAAGCCGACGCGGTTCCCGTCTATATCGCCGCCGGACACAGTTATGGGGGCGCCGACATCCACCTGCGCAAGGCGTCCGGCTTCACCATTTCCGGCGCTATTTCCGGCGTTCCCGAGATTACCGCTCGCGAGGAACTGGTGCTTCGCCTGGCCGCACGGGACGACCTCCTTTATGGCGAACGCAGCGCGGAGCCCGACCGCAAAGGGATGTTCTCTTTTACCGGCGTGCTGCCCGGAAACTACACGCTGCTT
>Ga0335078_10007865_pt1 | contig 15826 bp, 15 predicted proteins | sample Lox_Sample_32_FD_206711 | JGI IMG/M metagenome (GOLD analysis project Ga0335078, IMG submission 206711) | Soil microbial communities from Loxahatchee National Wildlife Refuge, Florida, United States - Lox_Sample_3.2 | ecosystem: Environmental > Terrestrial > Soil > Wetlands | place: USA... | reverse complement strand
GTCGGCGGCGCAAGAACGTCCTGTCATGCCGCTCCGCGCGTGTTCCGCGAAGCCCTGCGAGCCGAACCCCAGAGCTTGGCGACGGGCCTGGCCCGCGTGCCTGGCTCGGTGCGCACGTCCGCGGCCAGGTGCGGTTGCTACCGGTGCTTGACGTACCAGAGGTCAACGGTGTCCGTGTGGCCGTTCCAGGACAAGGTGAACTGCCAGCAGCCTGGCGCAGGGACGTCGATTTCGGAGGGGTAGATCTGCCCCGGCGCCGAATCGGCTGGCCAGGTGGATGACACGACGGGCTTGACGGCATTGAGCGGATGGCCGGTCAGCCGCAGCGGCATCCCGCCCCGGGGGGAGGCGACCACCCACAAGATCTTGTCGGAGTGGGGCCCGGGGTGGCCGGCCACCAGCGGGTAGCCGAACAAGAACCCCGCTGCTTGTGCCCGCCTGGCGAGTGCATACCGGATGGGCGGGGGATCGGCAGAAGACGCCCAGCCTGGCGCCGGTCCCAGCAACAGTGGTGTCGCGCCGCAACCGCCGCTGGTAATGGCCGCACCCTGCACCGGCCGCGGGCTGGCAGGCCTGCCCGCCCCCGCGGAGCTGGTGTTCCGTTGCGTCTGCGTGCCAGTACCAGCTGACGGTGTATGGCCTGCTGTGCAGGCCACGGCGAAGACGGCGCACGCCGCAACTGCCAGGCTGGCGACCCGGGCCATGCCATGACTATAAGCGTCACCTGCCAGCAGCCCATCACGCTGGCAAGCGACATATGAGTGCCGGCAAGGCGACAATAAGGATCCAATCCCCCGTCCGGATCTGCCGCGATGAGATGCTTCGGAGCCGGTGCGGCTGCCCACGATCGAGGCGCACACCACATACCCCTGCGGGACGTGCAGATCGCCGCCCGCCACGCCGACCCGCGCACCACGATGCCTTACGTCGGGCTCGTAAGGACCTGGACCGCGGCCCGGCTCGCGGGAGACGCCCGGCATTGCCGAAATTGCTGCGTCTCGCGCCAGCAGTAAATATGCCGATGTATGCAAAGACTTGCGCGATGGCCTCGGTCACCAAGTCTGCGGGAAGACAGCCACTCAGGTGATAGGCCGGGAAGTTACCATCGCCGTGAGATCGCCGGGTCAGGGCGCATTGGGGCTGTTCTGGCTGGGCTAGATGGCGCGCGCATGTTCACCATTTCTGGTATCTGTGGCCACGAGAAAGTCCCCGGATGTGGCCAGGTCTCGGCGCGACCGCGGTGGCGGTTGGGCACAAAGTCCGCTACCTCACCGGCGTCGGCCTCGCCGAGACCCTCTGCCGCGGACTAGCGGGCAACTTTGTCGTATATGGCTGCGGATTATCGCGGTCTGGACGGTGGCGTCCGTGGCGCCAGGTGCATTAACCGGAACACGTGGCGGGCGGAATGGGCACCGCCCTACACTCGGCGTGATCTCTTGAGTACATTCCGAACTCGACAATCGGGCAGGAGCTGGCGCATCTGCGGGACTGGCTTGGCGTGGGCAGTACAAATGCCACCCTATAGGCCAGCCGGGATTAATGGATCCGGATCGCGTTGCGGCAGCAAACCGTGGTTTATCCGGCCATTCGGCCGCATGCTGCGTGCCGCTCCCAGGCAGGAAAGCGAGGATATTCCCGTGCATTCTCACCTTCTGCGGGTTTTCGGTGCGGTCAGCGCGGCGAGGGCGCTGGCCCTGCCCGGCCAGGCCAGCAGCGGCGCGGCAGCCGTGTCCAGGGCTGCGGGCCCGCCTGCGGCCTGGGCGCGCCCAGCCACCGCGGCGCCCGCAACTGGGACCGGAAAGATCACGATCTATTCCTCATCCAAAATCCGTCTCGCAAACCGTCCCTATACGAGCGACGGCATCACAGCCGGCCCGGACGGGGCGCTGTGGTTCACCAACCCCGACGGCAACACCATCGGGCGGATCACCACCCCGGTAACCCCTGCGATCTGCATGAAGACGCCCACCTCGGGCGCTCCCGGAACCCGGGTGACCATCACCGGAAGCAACCTTTCACCCGCGACTCATGTGACCTTCAACGGGACCACGGCGAGGATCGTCTCCGGTACCGCCACCCACCTCGTGACCGTCGTGCCCGCCGGGGCCACTACCGGGCCGATCGCCGTGACCACCCCCGCAGGCACCACCACAACGAACGGCTGGTTCACCGTGAAATAGGCTAGAAAATGCACTACGGCTCGCCCGGGAATGCACGGTTCCGCCGCGCGGATCGCGCGCTGCGCGGCCACTGGATGCCGATCTGAAGGTGGTTATGCTTTACGCCGCCATAGCTTGGCGGAATTTAAGTGTCCGGGGCGCACGCGGGCAGGTGTCGATTGGCACAACGTCACCGACGCGGCTTTCATGTCGGCGACCCGCGCGGCGCGCATGAAGAGGCGATCAGCCTGGGCGCCCAGATGTTGCAACCAACTCCTGATCTCGATGCCGCCGAGGGTCACCAGATGTACGAGGACCCGGCGGGGCATCCGTTCTGCATCGGCGGGACGCATAGCCAAGGAGGGGCCACTCGGGCACAGTGGCAGTTTGTGCGAGCCACTGGTGCCCGTGGTTCTGTCATTGCTCCTTCCCGGCCGATGCCGCAGAAAGACGGACCGCCAAGCGGTGGGTCCTTCGTCATCGACCCGCCCGGTCCGCTCTCCGTGGTCTGGAACGTGTGCCCGGCTGTAGCCGTTACTCATCTCGAGAATGACACGGCCGAACGCGCTCACATGCCGCGACGAGCGCGGTCTGCGCTGAGGCTGGTATGGTATGGCCCCTTCGATCCCTGGTCCGGGCCGGGATGGGAGTCTTCGCAGCCGTCAGCCTTTGAGCGGAGCAGTTCCGTGCGCGGATCAGTGCTGGTGAGATTACGGGCCGCCGCCGCGGTCCCGGCGGTTCTGCTTGGGCTGGCTGGATGTGCAGGCGCCAGCCAGCCTGCGGCTCAACCGAAGGCCAGCCACCATGAGCAGGGCGGGCAGCAAGAGCAGCCCTACCAGCAACTGACAATCGGTCAGGCGCGTGCCGTGTTCGACGCTTTCTGGCCCAGATTCGAGCAGCTCCCGGCGAACTACACCCCGGCGACGGCAAGCCACCTCGCGGCAGGCGCGGAGCTTCAAGCGCAACTGTTCTTCAAAGGGCAGTCCGGGCCAGCCATCACCAGGCTGACCAAAGAGAGTTTCTACGTTCCACAGCTGACCGGCTACCCCCGGTGGTTCTGGGCCGCGGCGCAGGAAGCAGGCGGCAGGCGCGATGGGCACCTGTTCGTCATGGTCCAGTCCGCGCCGTCAGCACCGTGGAAGACGGCCATGGCGCTGTATGATCTGGGCTCTAACGCGCGCATGCTGCACTACCTCGCCACGACCATCACCACGGATGCCCAAGGCTATGCCGAAGCCGTCTCGCTCCACGACTCCAGCCTAGACATCCCGCCCTCTGGAATGCCTGCGGCATACTCCCGCTACCTGGACGGGACGGCCAGCCAAACGGTGATGCGGCTGTTCCAGTCCGGCCCCAATACGACCGGCTATCTCTCCCTCGACCGCCAGATTTCCCTCGGCGCAGGACAGTACGGGTGGCGTGACACAGATCATCAGGCCCCGGCCCACCTGCCCGTATACGCGCTGCGGCTCCGCACTCATGGCGCCATTGTCATCTTCTGCACCTACGACACCTCACGCTGGATTGCTGAGTCATCCTCGGCCGCACTCCCGGCCCAGCCGTCGGGGAGCGAGGCCGACTACGTACCACCGGCGTTCGTCGCGCAGGGACTTGGCCTCACCTCGGTGCGGGCCGGCGCGCGGCTGACAGCCACAGCCGTGGACCGTGTGCTGGCCTTCGTACAACCCCGCAAGGTCGGTTTCATTTACATTCTGATCAACAACGGCGCGGCAATACGGATCGGGGACAGCCTGTCAGCTGGCTAAGCCGACAACGGCTACCGCAGAACGAAGACAACGCATCTGGCCGCCCGGACGCCGGTAAGACTTGGGGCAGAGATGTTCCCAGCAACAATCCAAGAGACATACTCTCTTGCCGCTGCCAGGACCTTCTGTGCCCGGTATTTGGGCAAAGTGCCGGGAGTGTGACACTGGCGAACCGGCGCTGCGGCAATACGAGGCTCCTAACGCCACGCAGGCAACTGCTGCAGCGCCCAGGTATTTCCGTCGGGGTCGCTGAAGGTGACGAAGGAGCCCCACGGCTGTACATCAACATCGCTGGCCGCGACGCCATGCGCGAGGAGCTGCTGGCGAGCGGCCGCCACGTCGGCGACCACGACCTGGACCCCCTTCTGGGAGCCGGGCGCCATGTCCGTGATCCCGGTGCCCATGACGATGGAACACGCCGACCCGGGCGGGGTGAGCTGCACAAACCGCAGCGCCTCGTTCACCTGATGGTCGTGATCAGCGTGGAAACCTACCTGATCCACATAAAAGGCCTTGGCCCGGTCGACATCGGTCACCGGTATCGCCACGAGCTCGATCTTCCAGTCCATGCCCGGCACGGTATACCCAGGCTCAGACAGTGAACCGACCGCGAACAGCGGCCGACAGCCCCGCTCATCCTCATCTGGCCGCAGGGAGTGCTCAACTGCGGATCAGGCGCCCGGCCTGGTCTGACTCTTCTGCTGAGACCTCACTGGGCCAGCTTGTGCGCAGCCGCCACGCGGTGCTGAAGCCGTCCGGGAACCCCACATGCCCAGCCAGGGCCTGGTCGATGAGATGCCGGACCTCATCTTCTTTGCCCGGCTCGGCTGCGAACAAGATACGCACACGCAATTCGCTGCCGTCTTCGGCCGCGCTGACACGTGTGGCGCCAGCGGGCATGGCGGCTCATGATCCCAGTGCCCGCATAGCGCCACCGCGATCGCTGCTCCTGGAGCCCGGACGTCGGCGCCCGGTTCCATGACCAGCACCACCTCGTGGGCGAAGGCCTGACGCATGAGCCAAGTATGCGGACAGCCACCGACGAACGCGCTGCTGCCTCGGCCGATTGATGCTCAGTTACGCGCGCTACGCCCGCCATGACGTCCTCCGGCGGCTGCCCGTCCCTCGTTGACGTCCTTGACCGTTCCCGGATGAACGCGCCGAGCACGTGGATGATGGTGGTCCGGTCTCTGGGTGAGTCGCGGCCGACGGCTCGAAGCGTCAGTGCACTGGCAGCCCAAAGGCTCGCGGGACCTGTTGCCGTGTCCCGCGGATGCGCGATGAGTCTCGCGGGCGCCGCGCGTCGTATCTACTAGACGCGGTCAGCCTGGATGTCCGCTGGACCAAGGAGGGATGGCTTATGGAGATCACCAACCTGGGCGAGGCCGATGGGCTGCCCCCGGTGGACTGGGCCGCCATTGCCGGGAAACTCGATGCCGGGTCGGCGCCAGCTCCGGACGCGCTCAACTCCCGCACGACCTGGCTATCCACCATCAACGACGACGGCAGCCCGCATGTGACTGCGGTCGGTGCCCTGTGGCTAGACGGCACGTTCTGGTTCCAGACCGGCGCAGGCACACGGAAGGGACGCAACGTCGCGCGCGATCCACGGTGTTCGGTCGCGGTGTCGATCCGCGACGCCGACGTCGTGGTTGAGGGTGACGCGGCACGGGTGACCGAGCCAGGCACACTGGCACAAATCGCCAAGGCGTGGGCGGACCAGGGCTGGCCGGCCGAACCCGACGCCAGCGGGCTGGGTATCACCGCCCCGTTCAACGCACCCTCCCAAGGACCGCCGCCGTGGAACGTGTACCGCATCGAGCCACGCTCAGCCATCGTGACCTTGTCGGCGGAGCCAGGCGGCCTGACTCGCTTCCGGTTCTGACGCTGCTGACCGGCTGGGCCGGCGTGAACGACGGCGCTGGCTGGTTAGGTTGGGTCATGCCGGTTTTCGCGTCGTATGACGGCCTCATGTAGCGCACTTCCCATGGATCGATGACCCGGCGGCCTTCGCCGCAGCCATCGGCTCGCTGGCCAGTTAGCCGGCGGTTAGCCCGGGCTTTTCATCCGGGGTTGTGAGCTAACCGGCGCGTCGACGTTAAAGAGTGCTCCTGAGCTGGGACGATAACGGTGTCTGAAGTCGATACCGGTCCAGATCGAGGAGCACTCTGAGGGTGAACGTTACCGGCTGGTCGAAGGGACTGGAAGTCACCGGCGGTGGTGAGGGCGTCGTGTCGCATGCCGGGCTGGTGCTGCTGCGGGGATTAGCGGACAAGACCGGGCTGGCCAGCGGGCTGTCGCGGGCGCTAGCCAGTAACCGGCTGCTGGTTCACGACCGGGGCCGGGTCGCTGCGGACCTGGCGTGTGCGATCGCGGATGGCGCCGAGGTGATCAGCGATTTCCGGGTGCTGTCTGACCAGCGGGAGGTGCATGGCCTGGTCGCCTCGGTGCCCACGGCGTGGCGGACGCTGAGCGAGATCGCCTCCGGCTGGCCCCGGGCCCAGGCCCGGATCACCAGGGCGGTGAACGCCGCCCGCCGCCGCGCCTGGGAAGCGATCGAAGCGCGGCACGGCGCGATCCCCGGAGTGCGGGTCGCGGACAAGATGATCGAGGGCGTCATCTGCATCCGGCTGGATGCCAGCGTGGTGGCCTGCCATTCGGATAAAGAAGGCGCCGAGCCCAATTTCAAGGGATTTGGCCTGCACCCGCTGCTGGGCTACTGCGACAACACCACCGAGGCGCTGGCCGGGCTGCTGCGTCCAGGCTCGGCGGGCAGCAGCACCACCGCGGATCACCTCACGGTGCTGGACACGGCGATCACCGCGGTGCCACCGCGGCACCGGCGGCGGCTGATGGTCACCTGTGACGGCGCCGGGGCCAGCCACGGGCTCATCGAGCGGCTGGATGAGCTCGCTGCCCGGCCCGGGCACCAGCTGGTCTACTCCGCCGGCTGGGAACTGGGCGAGCGGGAACGCTACGCCCTGCGCCGCGTTCCGGAGCAGGCCTGGCAGATCGCGATCGATGGCCGTGGCCAGGCCCGGGAACGCCGCGCTGATGATGCCTGCCCAGACCGCCGCTGCGCGCATGCGCGCTGCTGGCGGCAGGAAGCGCACGTGGCTGAGCTGACCGGGCTGCTGCGCGAAGGGCCGGACGGGGACCAGCTGGCCGGCTGGCCAGAGGGCATGCGCGTCTTCGCCCGCCGCGAGCGGCCCCACCCCGGCGCCCAGCTGTCCCTGTTCGAGGAGGCCGATGGCTGGCGCTACAGCCTGTGGGTCACCAACCTGCCCACCCGCGTGCGCGGCTGGCGCGGCCAGCTGGCCTATATCGACGCCACGCACCGGGCCCACGCCCGGGCTGAGGACTGCATCCGCACCGGGAAAGACTGCGGCATCGGCAAGTTCCCCTCCCACGACTTCGCGGTCAACTCCGCGTGGCTGGCCCTCGCGCTAACCGCCGCAACCCTGCTGGCCTGGCTCAAGCTGCTCACCCTCGACGGCGGCCTGGCCCGCGCCGAGCCCAAGACACTGCGCTACCGGATCCTGCACGTCGCTGCCCGGCTGACCCGCACCGCCCGGCGCCGCCAGCTTAAAATCGCCGCGGCCTGGCCCTGGGCCGATGCCATGACCACCGCCTGGGCAATGATCGCCACCCTCCCGCAAGCCCCCTGACCAGCGGCAAGCCATCCCTGCGGCTCATCGAAGGAAACCCCCGGGCCCGTGGAACCCCCGGACACCCGGCCCGTCAGCCGGGCCACTGTCCTACCCGCACCCTAAAATCAAGATCATCACGGCGTCTCAGACGACCCCGAAGGCAGGCGCCCCCTCCGGATGAATCATCAGGGTTAGGGCCCGGGTGGATGTGAGCCGGCCCGCTAGAGCAATGTGAAGCCTTTGGTGAGGTAGAAGTAGGCGGATAGCGCCAATCCCACCAGAGTGGCGCCCAGCAGCAGGACGACGGCCAGGCGAACAGCCGCAACTGGAATGGCCCGGTTGGCTCTGGGCGCCGGATCGGCCAGCTCCGGGGTCAGCAACGGTGCCAGCAACGGGCCGGTGGTCGCTGGATGCGGGGGGCGGGCGGCCTGCCGCCGGTTGCGTACCCTTCGGCGGGGCAGAGCGCTGGCCACGACGGCCAGAACGACCGCAGCCAGCACAACCTTCCCGCCGAGCAGGTTGCCAGCATCTCCGTAGAGAACGGGTATGGCTCGCGGGTTGATTGGCACCCGGTCCCAGCCATATCTGGCCACGACCAGCAGCCGGGGAGCGAACACCGCGGCCAGCGCGGACGCGATGAGCGCGGCGAGTATCCCCGAGCTCATGGCGACGCGCCCCGCCCGGCAGGCGGCCCAGGCCGCGGCGAGCCCACCTCCGGTCGCGACAAGCAACTGGAAGACCCGGGTGAAGTACAGCAGTCCCCAGCCGCCTGCCCGGATGACCGCATGATTCCCCACGGTTCCGCGCAAGAGAAGGATCAGCGCCAGGCTGGCGATGACCGAGATCGCCCCGGCCACCAGCCCGGCAGCCAGCACCCGCCGGAATGGCATGCCATGCCGCCCAGGCAGCCCGGGGCGCGGCCCGCCCGCGGCCACGAACACGCAGGCCAGCGCGGCCAGGAATGCGCTGCCTGGGACGATGTCCCACACGCCCAGCGGCAGGAAGTGGGCGTCGATGGCCGCCACGGCGGGCCAGTGGCCGAGGAGGCGCTGCTGGCCTGGGCTCGGGCCACGCCGCGCCTGCATGGACAAGGGCAGGCCGTAGGTGAGCGTCCAGGCGAACAGCGGCGCCGAGAACGTGACCGTACCGGTGAGGATGGCGGCGGCGCGCACCACGCGGGAGCCCCGGCGGTCGGTGGTGAACCAGGCGGCAGCGCTCTCGCTGGCCCAGCGGAATGCGATCAGCAGGACAGTGGCCAGCACCGTGGCCGATATCGCCAGCACGATCAGGTCCCGCCCGGCGCTGGTGTCGAACACCCCCCATGTCCCGGCCATGGCATAGTCCACGCTGAGCGGGATACCGGCCATCATCCCGGCGGCCAGCGGGAGGGCCAGCTGGCCCAGCTGGCGGAAACCCACCCCGGTCCCGGCCACCTGCGCCTGGTATTCCAGGCGCCATGCTTGCGTGCAGGCCAGCGCCGCGACCACGGCCGCCGCGATCAGGGCGGCTGGGCCGTAGGTGACCAGCATCAGCAGGAGCGCGCGGTTGCCTGCCAGGGACAGCAGGCCGCCGAGGCCGCCGCTCCCTGAGCTGAGCACCACGGCGAAGCAGGCCGGCGTCACCTCGCTGGCCACGATGGCGGTCGCGATGCCCGCGCTGAACATGGCCAAGCTATCGGGCCGGAAGAGCAGCCCAGGGTCGCGATGCACAGAGCGCTGCGTGGCCAGCGTCGGTGACCACTCCCGGGCCCTCCGCCACCACGCCATCGGCTGGCCATGCCCTCGATCATCCCGGGCCGCGAACCCGGAGTAGCCCGGCAGGTCGCGGGCCTGGACGGCGGCGGTCGCATTGGCCGCCAGCTCGAGGCTCTGGCTCACCGACCAGATATTGAGCCACACCAGGGCGATCAGGAAGAGCACGGCGGCCGTGGTCCGGAGGTCCGGCCAGGACGGCCCGGCGCCCGCCACCACCAGCGCGGCCACGTACCCGGCCGGGAGCACGATGCAGAACGCGTTCCGGGCGGCGATGCTCAGGTAGGTCAGCCGTAGATCCTGGTTGCGCAGGTGCGCCAGTTCGTGCAGCACGACCGCGGTGAAGCGGGGATGCTCGGGACCCGAGATGACGAGCGGGGCGCTGAGCCAGACCTGCGGATGCCGGGGCCACCCGAAAGCCCTCCCGTCGGGACGCGGCGCTCCCAAGTCGGCCAGCCAGGAAGGCGAGGGGACGCCAGCCCGGGCCGCGAGCTCATCAAGACGATGACCGAGCCTGTCCCGGTCGGCCACGCTCAGCTCCCTGAGCCGCCGGCGGCCACGCGCGCCGCCCCGCCTGATCCACCACGGGGTGGCCGAGTACAGCAGCAGAGTCACCACGGCCATCGCGGCTACCCCGGCCAGCGACCAGGCGGTGAGGGATGGCCCGGCCGGCCGGACGCAGTCGGCCGTCTGCACCGGGCCCACCGCGCTGTCGCTGACCCGCTGAATGAATTGGGCCACCGGCAGCGCCGCATGCCCGGTCAGGCACGCCTGGACCCGGGCTTGCAGCGCGGCCTGGGAGAGCTGCCACCAGTAGCCGAAGATCGCCCCAGTGGATACGGCCAGCACCAGGATCAGGATGACGAACCGCACGGCTGCGGCTGACGGGACGCCCTGGCTCCCCGGCGGGCCGTCCGGCGGCCTGATCACCGGGCCGTCCCGGCTGGGCCCGGGTGATCAGCGGGTGGCGGCCCACCAGGCCGGGATCCGCCGGGCAGTTCAGTCCCCTGTCCTCCGGGGTCAGCCCGGGACGGCTGCGCTGGGCCGGCGGCAGCATCCCCGGCACTGGCGTTCTGAAGAAGAACCGCGGCCAGTGCGGCGATGACGCGCGCCTCGGTGCCAGGGTCCAAGCTGTCGCCATGGAGCCGGACGAAGTCCTGGGCGGTGCTGACCGCGGCGGGGGTGACCGGCGGTTGCGGCTCCGCGAGCACCTCTGGTCCGCTGGCCTGGCGCTTGCGGGCGGCCCGCCAGTTCCCGAGCCGACGCCAGCCGCTCCTCGCCCCCCGGGTGGCCCCGGCCGTCACGCCACTGGCCAGCGCGTCGGTCAGAGCGCCGATGACCACGGCGGTGACCAGTTCGGCCGGGCCCGGGATCGGGAACTTGGTCGGCTCGCGGCGTACCTTGCCCAGCGCCCGCCCTCGATCCCGGAAGTAGGCGGCGCTCAGCTCGTCGAAGAAGGGCACTTCCTCCGGGGCGACCAGCGAGATCACCACCCGGGCGGTATCACCTACCGTGCGGGCCGGGCCTGGCCCTGGCGCGCCGCTTACCATCGGGCCGCCACCACCTTGTCATATGCATCGCTGGTCACCTCGGCGGTCAGGGCCCCGTCCAGGGGGTATCCGCCGTTAGTCACCTCGATGACGGTGCCGCCGACGCGCACGGCCGCGATGTCGGCGACGTGCAGGGTGACCGAACCGCCGGACAGCCGGACATCGACCGCCACCGCGGCGGCCTGGTCCCCGATGGGCGGTGACGGCTCGGACTGCAGCGTGACGAGGAGGTCGTAGCCATCGACGCTGAGCGGGATGGCGCCGCAGGACTGGGCGGCCACGGTCAGCGCGCTCACCATCTGCTCGGCGCCGCTCACCGAGTCCTGGAGCAGTGCTTCCTCGATGTACGGGCCGGCCTGCCCAGCGGTGTAGAACACGCTGGCCTGGGCGGTTACCCCTGACCCGCCGGCGGACAGCGCGGCGCACGTGCCCAGCGACCCGGTCCCGATGGCGGAACTGGATGGCATCACGGTGTAGGTCCCGCCGGGTATCTGCCCGGCGGTCAGCAGCGCGGCCCGCAGCTCGGCCGATGTCGGCACGCCGGGACCGCCGGGCGAGGGCGTGGCGGGCGGTGTGGAATGGTGACCCGTACCGCCGGGGGTGGGGGAACTGGCCGGGGGGCGATGCCCGAGGGGCTGTGTATGGCCGCTGGCCGCCCCATCGCCGCGTGGCGAGGTGCGTGTTCCGGTATCGCGGTGCCGCGTGCCTGGCGCCTGCCCAGCGGCCGGCGCCGGCATCGGGCCGGCAGCTAACGAACTGGGCTGTGGATGAGGCCGGGCTGCGCCCCCAGTCACGCTGTACATCCAGATGACTAATAACGCCCCGGCAAGAATGACCGAGCCGCACGCGCGCACGGCCGACCTGAGAGCCATCTCGCGGTAACCTTTCACACCTATTGCGAAGCTAACCGGAACGTGGAACAAATGCCCGCTTAGCCCGCTTTATTCTCACCTTTTCTTGGACGGCGTTGCACCATGTCGTCCAGTGCCTCTGCGACCGACCGCCGGTCAGTGCTTTCGATAGGCTCCACACAGCCGTTAAAGAGGACCGTGGCGGCCGTCCCCAGCAGCGATCGGTGCTCGATATGGTCGATGACATCAGCATCAGGGTCACTGATTGCGCGGAGTATAGATCCCTCTACGATACTGGTGAGGATGCAGGTAATCTGATCTAAGGTTATCCCAGGCCGCAGCCGCAGTCCCCGAATGTCGAGGAATTCTGCGTAAACTTGTTTCCACGATTCGTGAGCGCGGTGATACTTCGCCGCCAACGACCGTTGCACAATCTCACATCTTTCCGCGCTGGCGATGGCGATGAGCTGCAGCCGGAAAGACACCATCTCCTGCAGCGCCTGCGCGACACGATAGGCAAGATCCTCAATCGCCAGGGCCGGGCTGGCGTCACTAGCCAGCCGTTCCGCGCCAGCGGCTCTCGTCTCCTGGTAGCTCTCTGGGTAATACCCGGACCAGAGCGCGAAGCTGATCAGATCGGCGATGAAGTCCGCCTGCGACTTCCAGGTCGATCGCATCGTCGCCACGTTGCCCATGCGCGGGAACGGCTCAGGATTATTCGCCAGCTCGGCCGCCACGGCCCGCTGGGACAGGAAGCTCAGCACCGAACGATCGACACCATCTCCGGCCAGATTTTCCGCATCTTCCGGATCGGCCGGCCCGACATGCTGCCCGACCAGGCGCATCGCCGCCGCCAGGTAGCCGGCGGTGACCACATCGTTAGCCGCCCCCCGCCGGCCGAGGACGGTTCGCCGGTTGAGGTGACTCAGCACATCAGACAGATCTTGGTTATACGGGTACGGCAGTCGCTGCTTCGGTGTCGGCACATCGCCCATGGAGCCATAGTGCATTGCTCCGGCTGCAGCTGGTAGGCGCGCACTCGCGCGCTATTGCGCGACGAGCGACAGTGATCCACTCACCCGGCGGCGGGCGCCTTCCCGCCGCTAATCGTGCAGGGGCGGCGAGCATGATGGGCTCGGTGGGCGTAGCCACGGTCTCCAGGCCCGCGGCTGAGCCGTCGTGTCGTGACTGGGCTCCCCGGCGGGTGTGCTGACCGGTGAGGGTTTTCCGGTCCATGGTGTCTCGGGCCAGATAGCGGTGTACCAGGGGAACGGCGGCGGCGCCCTCACCGACCGCCGAAGCGACCCGCTTGACCGATCCTCTACGCACGTCACCAACAGCGAACACCCCAGGCAGGCTGGTTTCCAGCGGCAGCGGCAGCGGCGGCCGGGTGGCGGGCCAGCCGGCCCGGGTGCCGCCGGGCAGATCTGGGCCGGTGAGGATGAACCCCCACTGGTCACGGACGACGGCCTCGCCGAGCCATTCCGTCCGAGGCAGGGCACCGATGAGCACGAACAGGGCGTCGGCGGGGACGCTGCGCCGCGCCCCGGAGGTGGTGTCCTGCAGTACCAGCGATTCTAGGTGGCCGGTGCCGGTGCCGGTCCCGCCGGCGACTTCCACACGGTGGCGGACGTCCACGTTCGGGGCAGCGCCGATCTGGCGGATGAGGTAATCGGACATGCCGGCAGCCAGCGATGGCGCGCGTACCAGGAGCGTCACGTGGCTGGCCCACTTGGCCAGGTGCAGCGCGGCCTGTCCGGCGGAGTTGCCGCCGCCGGCGACGAACACGTTCCGCCCGCGCATGGCCGGTGCCTCGCTGGCCGCGGTGCCATAGAAGACGCCCCGGCCCTGGAGGTCCTCCAGAGCCGGGATACCGAGCCGCCGGTAGGCAACGCCGCTCGCGATGATCACGGTGCGCGCGGTCAGGATGTCGCCGTCAGACAGCCGCAGCCGGTAGTAACCGCCGCTTGCCGTCAGGCTCTGGGTCTGGCGCATGTACAGGAACGTCGTGCCGAAGGTCCAGGCCTGCCGCCACATCTCCTGCGCGAGCTTGGCGCCGCTGATCCCCTGCGAGAAGCCGGGGTAGTTGCGGATCATCGAACTGGTCCCGGCCTGGCCGCCGATGGCCTCATTCTCGATGACCAAGGTCCGCAGGCCTTCTGATGAGGCGCCGACCGCGGCGGCCAGCCCGGCCGGGCCCGCGCCGACCACCGCCACATCGAAGACCTCTCCGGGCGAGACCGGCGTCATGACGCCGAAGGCGTCGGCTATCTCCAGGTTGGAGGGGTTGACCAGGGCCGTCGGCTCAGCCCCGAACCGGAGCACGACAACCGGCAGTTCGGGGGAGGCCAAGCCCAGGTCACGCAGCATCTCCCGGGTACGCCCGGCGTTGACGTCATAGAAGCCGGCCGGGATCCGGTGGCGGGAGAAGATATCGCGCAGCTCCTGAGACCGTGCGGACCAGCGCTCGCCGATTATCTGCACCGCCTCGAAGCCTCCGTCACGCTCACTGCTCCATTCCCGCAGAAATTCGGTGATCGCGTGATGGAACTCCTCCGCTGGCACCTGCACCGGGCTGGTCACCCAGTGGTCGACGGTGCCCAGGGTCACCGCGTCGAATACCAGCCGCACCGTTTGCCAGTCGCCCCACCGGACCGCGGCCACCCGAATTGCCGTCGGGTCGATGAAGCGGACGGTGGACAGCACGTCGAGGCCGTCCGGGTCCTGCGTGCCCACCCCGCCGACGACCAACGCTACTGGCACGCCAGCGGCCCGCAGGTCCCGCATCCACGGTGCCAGTTCGCGGGGCCGGGCGCAGGCGAGGATCTGATAGTCGCCGCTATAGCGTTGGGATAGCTCCCGGTAGAGGAGGTTCCGGGTGCCAGGGTCATGGCTGACGATGGCGATGACCGCCTGCGCCCCACCCTTCTCATCGCGTCCGGCGGTGGCCAGCTCGTGATGCGCAGCGATTGCAGCGCCTGCTGATGCAGTCATGTCGTCTCCTTCAGGTGCGTCACTTGAAAATTCAGTGACTGCATGGGATTGCGGGGCGGGCAGCCGCCCAGGATGAAGACACTGGCGCCGATGGCGACCGCCCGCGCTGTAGTCAGAAGGGCCGCCAGGAGCCATACCTCAAAGGCCAGTTGGCTGATGCCAGCCGAGCAGTGCGCCCTGACCAGGTGGCAAATCTGTGGTACGTAGGCTGCTCCGGCCAGTCCCGCGCCGGCGAACCCCGCGATCTGCGTGAGGGTCAGCATGGCTGGCCCACCTGCTCAGACATCCGGCCACGCCGGGAATTTCCGGACATCCGGGCGAACCCGTCGGCCAACAGCGGTGCGTCGTCGCTCCGAACCGGACGTATCAGCACCTTCGACCCGTCGCATAGCACGACGCGCTGGCCGCAAGCGGAGTCCCGGGCTGCGCGGGCCAGCCTGGCCTGGTGTGCGACCTGGGCTTCGCTCCGGAAGCTGTTGACCCACTCGCGGGCCAGCGCGGTCAAGATATCGGGATGCACCATCGTGAATGGCTCCTTCGACGCGGTCACCAGCGGGAGGTTCCCGCCGTCAGTTGCATGCTGTCGGCTACCGTGGGCGATCACCACACGTGACCGCCCACAGGGGACCCACAGGATGGGTGTGCCGCTAGGGGGCGCCGCCGGGTGCCTGGCGGCTGGCAGGCCCGGTTACTGTTGGGTAGGTTCTTCCGCGCCTGCTGGGTTAGGGTGCGGCGGGATCAGGGCCTGGGGGGGATACGAGAACCATGGCTGAGCGGTCTGTACTGGGGTTTGCCGGGTTGTTGCGGCAGTTGCGGGCTGAGGCCGGGCTGACGCAGGAGGAGCTGGCGGAGGCGGCGGGCCTGAGCCCCCGGTCGGTCAGCGACCTGGAGCGGGGCATCAACCGTACGGCCCGCAAGGACACCGCCGTGCTGCTGAGCGGCGCGCTGGAGTTGAGCGATCCGGTGAGTTCCTTGTTCGTCGCGGCGGCCCGCGGCCTGATCCCGGCGGCAGAAGTGCTGGGGGCGGTGCGCGAGGCCAGGCCACGGGTGTGGAACATCCCCGCCCGGAATCCGGGGTTCACCGGCCGCGACGATCTGCTGGCCG